>LXNJ01001649.1_pt1 | contig 12932 bp, 9 predicted proteins | sample 809081 | NCBI WGS metagenome assembly LXNJ01 (sample SAMN04870510, study PRJNA318959) | sponge metagenome | biome: sponge; feature: marine sponge reef; material: water | host: Petrosia ficiformis | place: Greece: Milos, Mediterranean Sea | collected 2013-05-29 | depth 5-7 m
ACCGATTTTGCCCTCTGCAACATCCCGTTTCAATTCAAGATTTTGTGGATGAAAGTTAAGCTGCGTGTTGACAACAAACTTCGTTTTAGTCTCTTCTGCTAATCCAGCAAGCTGCTTCCAGTCTTCACTTTCAACAGCAATCGGTTTTTCCACAATCGCTGCTGGTACACCGTGATCTGATGCTTGCTTCATCAACGGGTACCGAATCCGTTCCCTGGTCCCGCGTAAAACAGGTGCTGTGACGATATGAAGGACATCGGGTTTCTCTTTTTCAAGCATCTCATCTAAATCTGTGTAGCGGGAAGAGATACCGAAATCATTGCCGAAGTTGGTAAGCAATTCCTCATTCATATCGCAGATTGCTGCGAGTTTGCCACCTTTAACAAAGCGATACGCGTCAGCATGTGCACGGGCACGACCACCGCACCCTAACATCGCTGTTTTATACATAGAATGTCTCCTTTAATTTTGACACAGGTAGGATATGAACTTATGGCACATAATAAATCGGGGTTAGAAACCCCTCCTACAAGAGGGAACTTTAGTTAATGAAAACATACATACCCGTGTGGGCAGCTCTGGAGGCAGAGACTTATCTACCTCCACGCTATTTTATTAGTTTACAGATGGTCCTTCAGAGAATTCATTAGCCCATCTGGTGGGTCAAACGGAAGATCAATAATCTGATTTGTTATCCCGCTATAGTAAATACCTAACAGCAGATTAAATTCTGCAAGGGATTGCTTGAGATGTGTCGGATGTTCTTTGTTCTCATCGTCAAGCCAATCAAAAGCTGCTTCTGTAAGGTTGCCCTGTGCTTGGGTATCTTGCTCGCCATAATTGAGTGGGCCTCCCTCGTAACCACCTTCATGTGTAGACCGTTCCCAGCTACTGAACCGCCAATGCACAAAACCTTTTGTTCCCACTACAAAAACACGTTTATGTGTTACTGTGCCTCCACTCTCAGACGCCAACGTCCCCATGCCTGTGCCAAACGCAAGTGAAACGTGTAGACCATTTTCATATATTGCTTGTCCAGCAGCATGCATCGGAGAGGGCTGCGCTGAATCTAATTGCTCTCTACCTGCAATTTGACCCAACACGCGCACTGGACGCGAATTGTCAATATATGACGATACCAACTGTAACACGTGTGGTGCTTGGTCTACAGGTGTACTGCGTGCACTGGCATCAATAAACTTTATCTCACCGATTTTACCCTCAGCCACATCCCGCTTCAGTTCAAGGTTTTTGGGATGAAAGTTTAGTTGTGTGTTGACAATAAACTTTGTTTTCGTCTCTTCTGCCAAGCCAGCGATCTGTTTCCAGTCCTCGCTTTCAACGGCAATTGGTTTCTCAACAATCGCTGCTGGCACGCCATGGTCAGAGGCCTGCTTCATCAACGGATATCGGATGCGCTGATTGGTACCGCGTAATACTGGCGCGGTGACGATGTGGAGAAGATCAGGTTTCTCTTTTTCAAGCATCTCATCTAAATCTGTGTAGCGGGAAGAAACATCAAAGTCATCACCGAACTTATTGAGGAGTTCCTCATTCATATCACATATTGCGCCAATTTTGCCGCCTTTAACAAAACGGTATGCGCTGGCATGTGCACGGGCACGCCCACCACATCCTAAAAATGCACTTTTATACATGGAAATTGCTCCTTATACGTTTTTGAACTGTGCAAACATAAATATTCTACACACGGTATATAATAATTAGCGATAGTGGCAAAGATATTCGCTGCTACCGCTAATCTTTACATAAGGAAAATCTTTAGTTGATTTATAACCGTTCTCTAAGTGTATCCATTAACCCATCTGGTGGATCAAACGGAAGATCGATAATTTGATTCGTTGTACCACTATGGTACATGCCTAAAAGGAGATTGAACTCAGCAAGGGACTGTTTGAGATGTGTCGGATGGACTTTGTTTTCATCGTCAAGCCAATCAAAGACAGCCTCTGTCAGGTTGCCTTGTGCTTCAACATCCTGTTCTCCATAGTTGAGTGGACCACCTTCGTAGCCACCTTTTTGCGTTGCGCGTTCCCAACTACTAAACCGCCAATGCACGAACCCTTCTGTTCCAACAACAAAGACACGCTTGTGGCAATAAATACCTTGATTATCGGATGCCATCGTCCCCATGCCCTGCCCAAAAGCGAGTGAAACATGAAGTCCATTTTCATATATAACCTGTGCTGCAGCATGCATCGGTGAAGGTTGCGCTGAATCCAGATGTTCTCTTCCTGAGATTTGCCCAAGCACACTCACAGGTCTGGAATTATCAATGTAGGATGATACCAACTGAAGTACGTGTGGACCTTGATCTACTGGTGTGCTGCGCGCGCTTGCATCAATGAACTTTAGCTCACCTATTTTACCGTCTGCGACATCTCGCTTTAGTTCAAGGTTTTTCGGATGGAAGTTAAGTTGTGTATTGACAACAAACTTTGTTTTTGTTTCTTCTGCTAACCCTGCAATCTGTTTCCAATCTTCGCTTTCAACAGCAATAGGTTTTTCCACAATCGCTGCTGGCACGCCCTGGTCTGATGCTTGCTTCATTAGCGAATACCGAATTCGTTCATTAGAACCGCGTAGCACAGGAGCCGTAACAATGTGAAGCAGGTCAGGTTTTTCCTTCTCAAGCATCTCATCTAAATCTGTATAGCGAGAAGAAATATCGAAATTATCGCCGAAGTCGTTGAGACGTTCTTCGTTCATATCGCAGATTGCTGCGAGTTTACCACCTTTAACAAAGCGATAGGCACTTGCATGGCCTCGGGCGCGTCCACCGCACCCTAACATCGCACTTTTATACATAAAACTATCTCCTCTAATGTTAACAATGGTACGCCAGCAGCGTACCAGAACATAGCATAGGGTGAAGGCGTAGTGACCTCACCCACAATACTAATTCATATCAAATTACAACTTTTCCCGGAGTGAGTCCATTAACCCATCGGGAGGTACAAATGGCAGTTCAATGATCTTGTTTGTTATTCCACTGTAGTACATCCCTAAGATGAGGTTAAACTCTGCCAGCGATTGTTTGAGATGCGTCGGATGGACATTGCTCTCATCGTCTAACCAATCAAAAATGGCTTCAGTGAAGTTAGCCTGCGCTACGACATCTTGCTCTCCATAGTTCAGCTGGCCTCCCTCATAGCCATCCTCTAACGTTGCGCGTTCCCAACTGCTGAAACGCCAATGCACAAAGCCCTTCGTCCCAGCAACAAAAACACGTTTATGACCATAGATACCCGGATCATCGGATGCCATTTGTGCCATCTCTGTTCCAAACGCAAGAGAGACATGGAGCCCGTTCTCATACAAAACATGCCCAACTGCATGCTGCGGAGCGGGATGCGTATCAGAATTCAAATTCTCGCTTCCAGCGATTTGTCCAAGAATCCGCACAGGACGTGAGTTGTCAATGTACGAGGACACTAACTGTAGCATATGTGCTCCCTGCTCGGCAGGTCTACTACGCACACTGGCATCAATAAACCTGATCTCGCCGATACGTCCTTCTGCGACATCTTGTTTTAACTCAAGATTTTTCGGGTGGAAGTTAAGTTGTGTATTAACGACAAATTTCGTTTTCGTCTCTTCTGCTAACCCGGCAATCTGTTTCCAATCTTCGCCTTCAATAGCGACCGGTTTTTCTACAATTGCCGCTGGCACGCCATGGTCTGAAACTTGTTTCATCAACGGATAACGAATACGTTCCTCACTACTCGGAATGACAGGGCTTGTGACGATGTGAAGGACATCAGGTTTCTCTTTTTCAAGCATTTCGTCCAAGTCGGTGTAACACGAAGATATACCGAAGTCATCTCCGAATCTGTTGAGTCGCTCTTCGTCCCTATCGCAGAGTGCAGCGAGTTTTCCACGTTTGACGAAGCGATAAGCATCTACGTGCCCACGGGCGCGACCACCACACCCTAACATCGCAGTTTTATACATGGAATGTCTCCACATTTAGGTGTCTATTAGTTTTATAAATAAAGTATTCTCGTATATGAGGAATATATCATTTCGGTATAGATTAACAGAAAGATGTGTTTTTGTCAAACGTTATTAAATCATCAACTTTATTAAATAAATTGACTTGATTCTTGTCTTAAAATATGTTAACATATTGACTAACAAACGATGTCTGTGTGTTAAACAAAATTGAGAATTGTATCTGTTTCTCATATCACTTCCGTTTACATTTTTGGGTAAATTCCGATGAAAAAAGTTTTATCAGATTACATAAAATCAAAAGAAGAGTTTGAGCGATTTTGTAATATGTTCCTGAAGAAGGAAATATCTCCGCTTGTAAAAGTTTACGATGCGGCAGGTCCTGATGGTGGAATTGATGCAGAATATTGTGGATCCTACGCAGGCAAAAATGGACGTTGGATTTTTCAGTATAAATTCCGCGACCCCGCTAATATGGAAAAGGCACGGAATAATATTATTTCTGTGATGAAAGGAGATAAAAGGAAAAAAGAAAAGAAGGGGGAGCTAGATAAAGCCCAAGTTCTTAAATGTGATCATTACGTCCTAATGACCAATATTCGACTGGCTGCTGGTAACAAAGCCACAATTGAGAAATTGAAAAATGAGAAAGGATACACCTTTTCATTAACATGTTGGGATGCAGAAGACTTAATTACGATGACCGATGAGTTTCCATACCTCTTAAATTCATTCCGAGATTCCCATCTACCTGTGTTTCTTTCTTGGCAGGATATGTTCCGAAATCAAATTGCAGAAGAAAACAGACTTCTGAGATACGACTATGAGACCTTTGGACGCGAGGATGAGATTTGTCAATTTCAAACCTTTGTTCAAGACCCAGAAAAAAGACTACTCATGGTATACGGTAGCGGTGGCATTGGAAAAACCAAGCTCGCTATTGAGTTTGCAAAGGTAATTGAACGCGATCACACGGATTATGAACCTCTCTTTGTTCAGATGGCTAAAGACAGTTTTGAAAGTGCCTTAGCAGACATTCCACCAAACAGGAAATACATCTTTTTTATAGATGATGCACATGACTTTCTTGACAATCTCGACGGTATCAGAATAGTCCTGAATAGTTCCGGATACAGTGAATCCAAAGCAGTTCTCATAACGCGAAAGCCATTCAAAGCATTTTTGGAAAGTTGTTTTCTAACCGCCTTACCAGATGATGCGGCTGATGAACTTGAAATCCGGAGACTCTCTCTGGAGAAAACGAAGGAATTTATCAGCGCGTATACGGATTTACCTGATGGACCTCTTTTGGCAGGGTTAGCGCAGATCGGACGAGATACACCGCTACTTGCTGTTATGGTGATACATCTTTTCAAGAAGGGAGTCCATCTGAGTAACCTAATAACACATGATAAACGGATTGAACGCATCTTTGATGCCTATCTAAAGGACATCTTTAGCCAGTATCTACCAGAATCCAACGAGCAGCACCGAAAATTGTTGAGTTGGCTCAGTGGAATTGGGTCAATCGAAGCGGAAGATAGCCAAATATGCGAAAATTTGGCTGAAATCTTAAAAGTAGAACCCTATGAAATAGAGCAGTACCGCGATGATCTGATGAAATACGGTTTGCTTGTCCAATTTGGGCGAAAACAACGTGTTTTTCCTGATGCCCTCAGTAACTATATTTTACGGAAGGCATGTTTTCTGTCCAGCGGGCGACCATCTTCTTTTCACAAAAGTCTATTGAAGGAATTTTTACCGCTTCTTCCTGTCAAGGTGATCATCAATCTCGCTCGCGTGGAAAACATCACGGGTGAAAAAAGTCTCCTTGATGAGCACGTCGCTTCCCTAAAATCCCAAGTACAGAAAGGCGATAACTTTGTTCGGATGGATATTCTGGAGCAGATGGAAGGTATCAGTTATTTTCGCCCAGATGATGCAACTGATATTTTCAATATTATCTTGGATAACCGTAAAGAAGATGCTGTGAAGGACTACACAGGGTGGACATCTAAGCGGACCCATCAAGACTTGGTAAGGAAAATAGCGAAAGAAGCACAAAAAACAGTCAATACGCTCTCTGGATTCACAAAAACGCTGGAAATAATTCGGAAACTTCTGCTGATGAACGATTTGGAACTTCCAAATCACGACTCGCCACAAGAGTTGTTGAAAAGGATGGCAAGTTTTCAAACGAATAAACCCAGCGCATTTCAAATGAAGGTTATTGAAGTGTTTGAGGTATGGAAAACGGAGGATAAACCGAAACTAAGTATGGCTTTACTCAACGCTCTTGATACACTTCTCGTGCTGGATTTCAGTGAAACCTTTAGTGAAGGCAGCTCTTTGAAGTTTGGTTGGCGCCATTTAGAATATACAGCTGAATTAACTTTGCTCAGATCGAAGGCGATTAATCTTATTGAGCATTGCCTAAAAATGTCTCAACATATTGCTGTCAGAACGGAGGTAATAGGTTCTATTAATAGAGCGATAAATCCTTTGGAGAGTCCATTTCGGCAGGGAATTGCAGAAGATGAGCAGGTTCTATTACAAAAAGAACAAGAACGACTATTCAACATATTGGCTGACCAAATCTCAAGTGAGTCCGATTTCACTGTTCTAAATGCTATAGATCAGTGTCTCCAAGGGTATGCAGAAAATACGTATTTAGACGGTTTTCCAAAAGAGAAGGCAGCGGAATTACTCGCGAAATTCCACAAACATGAAAATTATGAAAGATACTTATTCTACCGTCAATTCACTGGGAAATTCCGTGATTGGGACCTGAGTGAAAGCACTGAACAAACCCAGGAGTTCTTGAAAAGATATCTCAAGGAATACACACCCACAGAACTCTCAAAATTAATGCAAGAATGTATAATGGTTGCTGAAACAGGGAAGGAGTCTCGTAGTAATAGAGACAATATCTGGGCAGAAAAATGGTGGAATCCGGGAGCTGCTACATCGCTGCTTCGGTCTATCGGTGAGCTTGAACCCTCCTACGGTTCTGATTTACTGGACCACGTTGTTGCTTGGCAAATAGATGAATCGCATTGTGCCTCTGGATTACTCAGTGGAATTCGCTGTTCTGATAAGAGTAAAGCACGCGAGGTAACTCAACGCCTTTTGAATCAGGACACTATCTTTGCTAAACGCATCGTTGCAAGAAGTTATTTGTGGAAAAGCAAAACCGATCAGTCCATTGGACAAACGGATATCTCTATTTTGGACCAACTGTCTAAAACGTCAGATCCACGATTGCAGCTGTATATATCTGAGAGTCTTCCGAATTTCTACGATGTGGATGTGAATACTGTCCTTGAGATTTTGGTAAGACTGTCAGGTGATGAATCACCTACGGTTAAGAGACAAATCATCCACGCGCTTACCGGCAAAGATATTAAATTCTCACCACAAAACCACTTAGAGAAATACAAGCAGGTGATACTTAATTGTGTTCGTTTAGAACGTATAGATTATGACGCTGAGCAAGTACTTAGTATTATCTTCAAGCATGATCCGATCTGGGTTATCGAATTTTTTGAGAAGCGAATTGCTTACAAAGAGAACGAATCTAAACGCTACGATTCATTCTCGGATCGTCCACCAGAGTTGTTTAAGTTTGATGCGGTCCCGCATCGCCCGCATTATCTGTTTGAGGGTGTGGATTGGAATGATCGAAACGCGTTGGCAGCCTTGAAACGCGTGAGAGATTGGGTTCTTACATCCTCAAACCTCCTGAGGTTTGAGGCACCTATCTTGCTTACATCTATGGTCGGTGGAAACGATCCGCGTAGTGATGGGATTAAAATTAATGCGGCAATGCAGCAACTCCTTGAGGAATGGATAGACTCAGGAGATTTAGAAATGATGAGGGAAGCTGCCTATTTAATGAGGGGATTCGACGCAAACACCATCTTTTATTCCTTGGCGGAGTCGCTTGTGATAAAAAGCGAGGGTGACGAACAGGTAGAAGGTGGAATCACCGCTGCACTATATTCGGGAGTTTACTCAAAAAACATTGGCGAACCAGCACCTCAACTTGAGAAACGTATCAAAGACCTAAAAGTTTTACGAGATGGCACACAGTCACAGATTGTTGAGAAATTTGCCGAAAATCTCATTAGTATGACAGAGCAAGATATTGAAAAACAGCTGCAAGGAGATCAAGAGTTTCTTGAAGGGGAAGAATGGTAGAACTGACGAACGAAAACAGTCTTCTTCAGAAAATTGAGGAACTTGCGACAAATGGGAAAATCCAAAGCACCGTAGGGTTAACTGCGCAAGATGCTAAGACTAAAATTCAGAAGTTGATTCCAACAATCCGACAACGAATCAATGCTGTAAGGTTTTATTTGAATCTGATGAGAAACATGAACTATGCTCCCTATCTGGGAGGTCAACCCTCTTTATCCGAAAAACCGCTGATTGATTTCTCGGATAGTGACCTTCAAGTTCAAATTAATCTGTTGAACTCCAACCCCTTCCCGTTAGTTGTTTTTGTTGTTTTGAACGGTTTTTGTTCAAACCTTGTTAGTTTGGAGGACTGTGTGGCGAAAGTGATCAATATCATTTACGACCTACTTCAGAATGATCGTTTTGGTTACAAAATACGTCAAGAATTAGATAATAAAAGACCAAATGGAACTCTAACTGCCCATTTACATACCTTTTACGCGATAGGTAAGGATGGAAAGCCAGATAAAATAGGTTCTGCGTTTAATATAGCGAAGGAAATCAGGAATCAGTTAGTACATGACGACATAGCAGAAGTAGTGTTTTTTCCAACTCTGTCCCTCTTAGGTTTGCCAGACCTTGATTTGTATTTCAACAACTTGTTCTTTCCAGAAAACACTCCACCCAAACACAATGATACCGAAATGATCGCTTTCTGTCAAAATGCTTATGACGAAACAGTTAACTTTGTAGATGAGTGCTATAAGTTAATTCATGCCGACCTTCAACGTTGTGGTGTTCTTCCAATTTAATTGTTCCCTCTCTGTCCTTAATGATAACGAAATTCCTTTCATAAACCCTTTGAATGAGATAAATAGTATAGCAAATTGTTTTTATGAAGGAATATAAACCTTTTCACCACTCTTCGCGCTGTCGTAAAGTGCATCCAATATTTGCATAAAGGTATAAGCATTAGATGCATCAACATCTGGTGCGACTTCGCCTACAATAGCCATGGCGAAATGGTTGAGTTCGTAGTAGAAAACAGGCACATCTTCAGGCAGTTCTCCGTGATCAATTTCAATAGGTTCATCAATCGGTTCTCGGACAAATTCACCATCTTTGAATCGTGATATACCGCCATTTGTGATTGCGCCAGTGGTGCCGTAAAGTTCTACAACACTGCCAGAGTCTGAATGACTCATCCGTGAACAGTCAATCTGGATAGTTTTGCCACCTTCACATCCGAGGAGACCAGTGAAATAGTCTTCTGCTGCGCCCTCCGGTCCATCGTACTGTGGATAAAGCACATGCTTTGATGCAAATGCCCATATCGGTTTCGGACATCCCATCCACCACCACGTCAGATTGAGTTCATGCGAATAGTGCTGCCCTAATGAGCCACCTTTCTGCCCATAGACATGTAGCCATCGACTGTTCGCATCAAGAGTTGGGATGAAGTTGTATTTTCCAAAAACGCGCGCGTGAAATGGATCCCCAATTGCGTCATTTTGGATTGCGCGCCGAATTTGACGGTTGTGCGGAAAGTGATGCATAAAATAGCAGAATTGGAGCGTTTTGTCGGACTGTTGCGCTGCTGCTTCCATCTCTAAAATTTCAGGTGCTCGGATTGCGTGCGGTTTTTGCACTAAGACATGTTTGCCTGCGTTGAGCGTATCCAAGACTTGTTGGAGTCTGCCATCTGGAGAAGTAGCGAGATAAACTGCATCAACAGCGGAGTCATCAAGGAGTTCGCGATAGTCAACGTAGCGATGTGGTACTGCATAGTCATCTCCTGCTTGCTCACGACGGGTTGGATCGCGTTCAGCAATAGCGACAACGTTCAGGCGCGAGGTAGCATTGGCGGCGTGGATAGCTTGGCAGCCTGCCCATCCGCACCCTACGACTCCGAGTCGGATTGTTTGGTTTGTCATCTGGCGAGTATCCTACCTATGTTATGGCGCTACAACTTTGTAGTGTTCAACCTGTCCACCACGAATTACCTGAATTGCAAGGCTTTTGACTGGATGGCGGTTTGCATCGTAATGTGATATGGTTGTAGCACCTTTATAATCTTTGACTTCTGCAAAGGCATTACGAACAGCTGCCGGATCAAGCGTACTTGCAGCCTCAATTGCGCGTGCCAAAAGCCGCATCGCATCATAACCAGATGCTGCAACGCCATCAGGTGGGCTATCGTACAACGTCATGTATCCGTTCACAAATTCCTGAACAGATGTATCTTGTGTGGCTACGGAGAAATTAGTCGGATAATAACTGCCGTCCAATACAGTGCTATCCTCTAAGATGCCAAGGAATCGCTCTCTGTCATCCCATGCGCTGCCGCCGAGAAAAGTTGCTTTGATACCGATTTGCTGTGCTTCGTTTATCAAACGTGGCACTTCTGGTTGATGACTGGGGCAAAAAATGACGTCCGGTGTAGCGCCTTGAATTTCCGTGATTAGTGTAGTGAAAGTAGTCTCACCAGCTGAATATGAACCGCTGTGAACGATTTGTCCACCGATTTCCTCAAAAGACGTCTCAAACGCTTGAACAAGATCAATAGAATAACTATCACCTTCTTCATAGATTGTTGCCGCAGTTTTGGCATTAAGTTCGTCAGGATTCATAGCGAAACTTGCCATAACTTTCCCTTGAAACGGGTTTGGCACCGTGATGAGAAATATATAATCTCCAGATTCTGGTACATTTGAACCGCTTGAACCGGGGAGCATGAGTCGCTGTGCCTGCTGCGCAATTGGGCCAACCTCAAGAGCCATGGTTGAGCGAACGGGACCAAGTAGTGCAAAAACGTTTTCCATCTCAATTAGTTCTTTTGCTGCACCGATACTTGCTTCCGATGTTGGTGGTTCATCTGCTACAAGTTGATTATTTCGGGTGATAAATTCTACCTCCATGCCGAGTATACCGCCATCTTCATTAATTTGGACGCGAGCAGTTTCTGCACCTTGACTAAAGGTTGTGTAACTATGTGCTGGCTGAATGATGCCAATTTTTAGCTTTGCTTCCATCGGAGGCGTGGTGTCGGTTGGAATCATCTGATCAATTTTTTCACATCCTAATAGAGATATACTTAGAACTGCCAACAAGATAACTGAAGTCAAGACAAAATTTTTTGTATTCATTATGTGCAATCTCCCCTTCGCGTAAAACACTTGAAAAATATGTTGATTTATGGTAAAGTTTTGATAGAATTTTAAGACTTGTGAAAACAATAACAGATTCCTTTGATCTTGTCAAGTTCAGAAATATATCCTCAAATTGCCTTATCCAACACAACAGAACGCGTTTCAATAAACATAGTCCACGACTTACAGAAGCACAGACAAGAATCTTTTACTTACTCCGTTCGTTTTATACATACAAAGGAGTTTATCTATGGAACTCGGATTTTTCACAATGCCTTTGCACCCGCCTGGTAGTAACACAACGAAAACATTAGACGACGATCTTGAACAGGTGGTGACATTAGACAAATTAGGCTATAAAGAAGCTTATATTGGTGAACATTTTACGTTTACATGGGAAAATATTCCGTCTCCTGACCTCTTTATCGCAAAAGCACTTGCGATGACAGAAAACATCATATTTGGCACTGGGATAACGTGTATGCCGATACATAACCCAGCAGTTGTCGCGCATCGCATTGCGCAGTTAGATCATCTTGCACACGGACGTTTTCACTGGGGCGTTGGGTCAAGTTCCACACCGAGTGATGCGGAAATGTTCATGGCATCTGCTGACAGACGGAAGGCAACTCGGGAAGGAATTGATGCTGTTCTCAAAATTTGGACGGATCCTGAACCGGGTCATTATAAAAGCGATTTCTGGGAATTTAAGATACCTGAAGGCCATCCAGACATCGTTAGCATTCACATGAAGCCGTATCAGAAACCGCACCCCCCGATTGCACTGGCAGGATCGTCAACTAAATCGGACACGCTTATTTTTGCTGGTGAGCGTGGCTGGATTCCGATGAGTATCAATCTTGCGCCTGTCCACGTAATAAAGACGCATTGGGATGCTGTTGAAGAGGGCGCTGCGAAAACTGGACTCTCCCCATCGCGATCTACATGGCGCATCGCCCGCGAGGTATACGTTGCGGATACCGATGAGCAGGCGCGGAAAGAGGCTATTGAAGGCACACTCGGACGCGATTTTCGGGATTATTGGTTTAGGCTCTTTGGATGGGAGAAGTTCAAGATGAATCCTGACATTCCCGACGTAGAAACGTGTTTGGAGTACTTATTAGATACACTATGGATTGTTGGTAGTCCTGATCATGTTGCAAATCGTTTGCGCCAACTTTATGAAGATGTCGGTGGGTTCGGTGTGTTGCTTGCTATGGGACACGAATGGGAACCTAAGGAGCAGTGGACGCATTCAATGGAACTTCTAAAGAATGAAGTGATGCCGCAACTAACGGATTTGACTTAAAGGTAGTAGGCGCACGCAGTGGGTTTCCGTCCACAAGTTCTTGTAGGTTGGGTACAGCAATAGCGCCACCCATAAGTGTCAATTTAAGAAAAAATTGATGGATTTTCTCTTGTGGGAGGGAGACCTTGTCCGCCCGATTTTAGTTCAAAATAAATTATGGTGAACCTTGAAATTAAAGAGGCACATTTTCTGTAGGAGCGATCTCCGAATCGCGATGAAATTCACTGATAGTCGGGAATCCAAATCAACGGTATGAATGCCTTTTGGCATTCCCCGGAGTTCCCTCGGACAACTCAAAATGTCCTGTTAATTCTAAAGTT
>LXNJ01001650.1_pt1 | contig 12925 bp, 8 predicted proteins | sample 809081 | NCBI WGS metagenome assembly LXNJ01 (sample SAMN04870510, study PRJNA318959) | sponge metagenome | biome: sponge; feature: marine sponge reef; material: water | host: Petrosia ficiformis | place: Greece: Milos, Mediterranean Sea | collected 2013-05-29 | depth 5-7 m
CTGCCGGCAACCCGCAGGATCCCCACGTACGTGTGGACGTTTCTGGCCCTGATAACCGGCCTGGCGGCGGGCGGCTTCCTCCCGGGGCCGCTCGCGCCCGTCGCCGACGCGACCTCCACGCTCATCGCGTGGGTCGTCGCCATCGTTCCGCTGCTGATCCTCGCGGCACTGAGCCCGGCCATCGCCACCCTGGTGCGGCGCGGGCTGGCCGGGCGCTTCGCGGGAGCGGTCGTCCTGTGGTACGTCTTCACGTCGACCGTCGCGGGGCTCATCGCCCTGGTCACTTCCGCCGCCATCTTCCGCATCCCGCTCACCACGGGGGACCGGGGCGTGTGGAGCGAAGCCGCCACCATGTTCGAGAGCCTGGGCGCCGGCGGGGCCTCCTGGCCGCTTCTGGCGATCCTCGCGGGCGTCCTGCTCGGGCTCTTCGGCGCCCGTCACGACCCCACCTACCGGGTGCTCAGGCACGTCGCCGACGCGATCGAGAACGCGGGCGGCAGGCTGGCCTACGTGATGCTGCCGCTCATCCTCGCCTTCGGCGTCACCCTGGGCGTCCGCTTCGGCGCGCGGTTGGGCCTCTCCCACTACCTCACCATGACGGCATACACGGGCGGCCTCGTGCTCGTCTGGTGGGCCTTCTACACCTTCGTGCTCGTGCGCAGGGTGGGGCGCCGGTCGGTGGGATCCGTCCTGAGCGGCTACTACCTCCCCACCGCGGTATTCGCCGCGGGCACGTGCTCGTCGCTGGCGACGCTGCCCGTCAACCTGGCCAACGCCAAGGGGGTCGGCGTCCGCGACGAGGTGGCCGACTTCGTGCTGCCCTTCGGCGCGGTCGTGAATCTCGACGCCAGCGCGCTGGCCTACGTCGCGTACGGGCCCTTCGTCGTGAGCCACGTCTTCGGCCTGGAACTCAGCTGGATGATGATGCTGGCCGCGTGGCCCGCCGTCGTCCTCTTCACCATCGCGGCCCCGGGGCTGCCCGCCGGAATGGGCACGGCGCTCTGGAGCGCGACGCTCTTCGCGAGCATCCTGGGGCTAGAGGGTCCGGCGCAGGGCGAGTTCATCGCGAGCTGGATCGCCCTCTCCGGAGGCATCCCCGACATGCTGCGCACCGCGACCAACTGTACCGGGGACGGCTACACCGCGATCATCTTCGATGGCCGGTTCGACGAGTTCTTCGGGAGGGGCAGGCATGGCTGAGCCGCGGGCGGACCTTTCACCGGGTGCGCGGCGGCTCGTGCGCGTGAACGGACGCGTCCAGCCGGGGGAGGCGGTGCTGGTGGTGACCGACCCGACCATGCGGCGCTACGCGGATGCCGTCGCCCGGGCCGCACGCGAGGCGGGAGCGACGGTGAAGGTCAGCGTCATCCCGGTGCGGGACCAGGACGGACAGGAGCCGCCGTCCCCGGTCGCGCGCGCCATGCGCGAGGCGGCCGTGATCTTCTCCCCGGTCCGCATCTCCATCACCCACACGCGCGCGATGCGGGCGGCCCTCGAAGCGGGCGCGCGGGTGTGCATGATGACCGCCTACACCGACGCGATCATGACCGGCCCCGCCCTCCTCGAGACCGACTTCGAGGCGCAGGCCGACGTCTGCCGCCGGCTGGGCGCGGCGTTCACGGAGGGCCGGTCGGTGCGACTCACCTCCCCGCGCGGCACCGACCTCCGCTTCGGCATCGAGGGCCGCGTCGCCAACGTGCTGACCAACATCCCGGATCCCGGACAACTGGCCCCCGTCCCCGACATCGAGGTCAACGTGGTGCCGGACACGGGTTCCGCCGAGGGTACGGTCGTCGCCGACGCCTCGGTGCCCTATCTCGGCATCGGCATCCTGCAGGAGCCCATCGTCTGCTCGGTGCGCGAGGGGTACATCGTCGAGATGACGGGCGGGGCGCAGGCCGACTTCCTGCGCGAGCACCTGGAGTCGTTCGGGGACCCGCACTGCTTCAACGTCGCGGAGCTGGGCGTGGGCCTGAACCCGAACGCGCGCCTCACCGGAGAGATGCTCGAGGACGAGGGCGTGATGGGCACGATCCACATCGGCATCGGCACCAGCCACACCCTCGGAGGGGAGATCGTGGCGCCCACGCACTACGACCTGCTCATGTGGGAGCCGACCATCGCGGTCGACGGCCGCATCGTGCAACGGGACCGACAGGTGCTGGTGTAAGCCCCCTAGACCGCCATGGTCCGCACGTCGTACAAGGGAATCCGCTTGTCCCTTGTGACCAGAACCAGATCGTCGACTTGCGCCTGCGCGATGAGCATCCGGTCGAACGGATCACGATGATGCATCGGCAGGACCGCGGCGCTCTCGGCGTGCTCGAAGGTCAGCGGCAGGTGTGCGAAGTGTTTTTCCTCGACCACCGCGCTCAGGTTGTCCGGGGCGACGAGTCGACCCTTGGCCTTCTTTTTCGTGATTTCCCACCCCGAGACCGCGCTCACGAACACCTCGTTCCCGGGGTCGGCGATGGCCTCTCGGACTTCCACGGAGAGTTCACGCCAATCGGACACCCACCAGAGGAACGTGTGCGTGTCCAGCAGCAGCCGCATCGCTACTCGCTGCGCGGAAAGAGCTCGAAGTTCTCGAACGCCCCGATGATCTCCTCGTCCTCCGTGTCGAAATCCGAGCCGATGCGGATCTGGCCCTCCAGCCCGCCCGGCTGCCGGCGCTCGAGCTTTTCCTCATACGGTATGAGCCGCAGCCATGGGCGTCCCGACTTGCAGATCACGATTTCCTCTCCCTGCCACGCCCGTCGCGCCAGGCGCGACAGCTGTGACTTCGCTTCGTGCATGTTGACCTTCATTGGGTTTCGCTCGACCGGATGCGTTATTAGCTACGCTAGACTAAGCTAGTACGATTCTGCGGGCTGGTCGTTCCCAGGTCAAGGGCGCGGCGTTCGCCGCCGTCGTCCCCCGAGGGAAGCATCGGCTAGCCTGCCTCGATCACGGCTGCGAGGCTACCCAGATCGCGGATCACCGCGACCGCGAGTCTCTCCGCCCCGTCCCCGTCCAGGCCCGCCGGATTGTGCCACACCACGTTGAGGCCCGCCGAGACCGCGCCCCGGATGTCGCGCGGCGAACCGGCCACGAACAGCACCTCGCCGGCGGGGACGCCAAGAGCCTCCACTCCCGCGTAATACAGGCGCGGGTCAGGCTTGTAGAAGCCGGCCGACTCGGCCGTTACCACCGAGCGGAACGGGGCTCCGACCAGCCCGGCCGCACGCACGCCCAGCACCTCCGAGCAGTTGGTCGCCACGCCGATCGGCATCTTCCGCGCAAGTCGCCGCAACGCTGCTCCCGCACCGGGCCACGGCGCCAGCTCGTCCCAGCGCTCTTCCATCTCGCGGGCGAAGTCGCGCGGCAGGCCGACGGCCTCCGCCGATTCCTCCACGAGGTCCAGGTACGGCACATAGGCGCCAGTCCCGTAGGTGAGCCGCAGGTACTCGAAGCGCCAGCGACGGCCGCGCTCCCCGCTCCCCGCGATGTCGTCCCAGAGCGACCACGAATCCAGCACCGCCGAAAGCAGGTCGAACAGGACGGCTCTGACGGCCACGCTCACGATCTACGCTCGCTCGCGCCGGGCTGAAACGTTTCAGCTGAAGCGTTCACGGGAAACTCGATCGGGCGGCGCGAGCGGCGTTCCGTGCGCCTCATCCCCCCAGGTCCACCACCTGGAGGTTGCGCCACCGCACCTTGATCCCGCCGCCGTCGTGGATCTGGAGCGCGATCGAGCCCTCGCCCCCGCCGATGGTCTCGTCCTCGAAGTCGACCATGCGGGTGCCGTTCAGCCAGGTCGTGACCCGGTCGCCCACCGCCCGGAGCCGCAGCGTGTTCCAGTCCCCCATCTCGAGCGCATCGTCGAGAGCCGGATCCGGCTGCACGAGCCAGCCGCGCCCGTAGGACTCGTAGATCCCGCCGGTGAAGAGTCCCGGCGGCGCCACCTCGGCCTGCCAGCCGCTCACGACCGTGCCCTCCACGCCGGAGCGGAAGAACACCCCGCTGTTGCCATCCGCTTCCTGCTTGAAGTCTACTGTCAGGTCGAAGTCTTTAAACGTCTGCTCAGTAGTCAGATAACCGTATTCAACATCCGGGCCGCTTTCACACACCAGCTCCCCGTTTTCGACATACCAGCGCTCGGTTCCGTGCACGCGCCAGCCGTCGAGGTCCTCGCCGTTGAAGAGCGAAACCGGCCCCAGCGGCAGGATCCTGATGTTCCGGTACCAGACGTTGCGCCCATGGTCCTGGAGCCCGATGGGGCCCGACGCCGCGCGCCCGTAGCGCGGATAGGGCGCGAACTTGCTGGCCTCCACCAGCGCTTCCCATTCCGGCGAGCCCAGCTCGTATTCCACCGTCTTCACGCCGTTCAGCCAGTGCTCCACGTGGTTGTTCGCGATGCGGATGCGGCCCTGGTTCCACTCGCCGGGACCGTGCAGTGTCTTCTCGCCCGAGGCGTGCAGGTCGTAGTTGTCGCCGGTGAGATGCGTGTTCATGTCCATCGTGCCCATCTCGATGTACGCGGTGTCGTCGAGCACCTGGTATTCGGGCGCGTTGAACCAGATCTCGGCTCCCTCCTCCTCGATCACGCGGTAGAGGACGCCGCTGTTGGCCACCTCCGAGAGCATGAACTCGAACCTGAGGTCGAAGTCCGAGAAGGACTCGGTGGTGACGATGTCGCCGCCCACGGGAACATCCGGATCGACCGCGGTCGCGCCTACCACCAGCATGCCGTCGATCACGGCCCATCCGGTGTCTGGGAAGGACTCGCGGTTGTAGCCGCGCCAGCCATCCGTGGTCTCCCCGTCGAAGAGGAGGCGCCAGCCCGCGGCGCGCTCCGCATCGGTGAGGGTGTTGGGGGGCGCAGCCCGCTCCGCGCCCGGCGCGTCCATGACGGCATCGGGCGCGGACCCCGGCGAGGAGTCGGGGGCATCCACGCACGCCGCGGGCAGGACCGCTGCGAGCAGCGCCACCGCGAGCGACGCGACGGCCCGTAGCGGCGCACTTCCTCCGCCCATCAGGCCACGTCTCATGGTTCTACGCATTTTACGCATTTCCATCACTTGATCCCGTCCCCGGCCCCTCGGGCCGCCACGCGCCGGGGATGGCCGGCCGCTAACGAGGCAATGGCTCCGGCAATCCATGGCTCACCAGCACTCGCTCGCGAGGCGCCGCCCCGGAACGCGCGTCCGCCGCCACCGTCGCGCCGGCCGCTGCGGCCGCCTCGCCCCGCAGGATGGATCGGATCCGCCCGGTCGCCCGGTCCATCACGATGGCCACCGGCGGCGCGCGCGTTCCCCGCTCCAGCGCCGTGGCGCCCTCCGGCCCGGAAAGCACGATTCGCTCCAGGGAGGCGATGCGCTCCTCGTCGAACGGGACGAGGAAGAGGAAGCTGCCGCCGCCCTCCGAGACCATCTCCATGTCGAAGTCCAGCGCAAACGCACTGCCGCCGTCGCCTGCAATCCCCTCGACGCGGTACGGGCCCGGACCCGAAGGCAGTTGCGCCGGGGCGTCGAGCACGAACGAGGGGTCGAGGTGAAGCTCGCCCTCCGCGCTCACATGGCCCCACAGCAGCAGCCTGCTGCCCCGCGGTTCGTCCCGGGCGGCAAGGGCGCGCGACCCGGTCTCCGTCCGGATGCGGTACTCGAGCGCCTTCCTGAAGTTGTAGTCGCTGATCCATTGTGGATGGCAGTAGGACATCAGGTCGTGCGTCGCGGAATCCACCAGTTCCTCGGATCGGACGTCGTAGCCGAGGACGCCGATACTGCCGTCCGGATAGGGGTAGTCCGGATCGACCTGCCATGGATTCCCGCAGGGCGAGTGCATGAGGCTCATGCTGTGCCCCAGCTCGTGCGCGAACACCTCGGCATCGGGGACGCCGAGCGCGACCCGGCCCTCCACCAGCGCGATTCCCCTGATGCCTTCGTCTCCGTCGCGGTTCACCACCCCGTACCAGTATCCCCGTCCGCCCTCGGCCTTCCTGAGCAACTCGATGTCCTCGAGGATGACGATCCATTCGGCGCCGCTCGAGGCATCCGGGGCGGATGCGATGGTGAGCGGCTCGCGAACCGTCAGATCGAGCTCCCCGACCGGCAGCACCGCCCGCATGAACTCCACCGGCGGAGCGTCCGCGTCCTGGATCCACTCCAGCACGTCCGCGTCCGCGCTGGATCCCGTCACGACCGGTACGATCGTGAGCTCAAGGGGCGGCACCTCACGCACGTCGAGGGGCAGGCGCACCTGGTCCAGCGCCGCCCTGGGCATGGTGCTGTCGGGATCGATCTGCAAGGCCATCTCCACCCCGGGACGCAGGGCCGCCGCGGGAATCGCCGCCCGATACCACTGGTCCGGCCGGCCGGGAAGGCTCTCGGCAAGGCCCCGGGACGACCCGAGCACCATCTCGGCCGCGTGAGCCTCCCGGCCATCCACGACGAATGCCGCGCGGGCGCCCGGCCTGAAGTCGTTGGCCCGGTCCGCGGTCGCCAGAACCCGGACGAGCCCGGGTCGCCCGGCGATGAGCGGGACCCCGCCGCCGACGCCCTGTGCGGCCTGCGACAGGTGCGCTTCGGCCACCGACACCGAGAAGAGCCCGTCACAGGTCGGCCCGGTGCGGGTGGGCATCGACTCGAGCCACGTCTGGAACCATGCCACCTCCGGGGCGCAGGCGCCGCTCTCGCTCCAGTTGAAGTCCGCCAGCGAGCGCAAGCTGGTCAGGACGCCGGGGAGCGCGCCCTCCAGCTCGTTGTCGGACAGGTCCAGACGCTCCAGCTCCCCGAGAAGCGCGAGATCGCGCGGGACCGGTCCCGAGAACCCGTTGCCGGATAGATCGAGAGCTTCGATTTCCTTCAGGTTTCCAAGGTCCGCGGGAATACGGCTCGTCAGCGCGTTGTCCGCCAGGTCGAGACGCTTCAGGTCCAGGAAATCGCCTACCGCGCCAGGGAGCCTGCCCGAAAGCCCGTTTTCCGCGAGGTCCAGCGCCGTGAGCAGACTGTCCTCCACCGTCACTCCGTACCAGGAAGCCACGGGTGCGTCCCTGAGCCAGTTCGCGTTGTTGGTCCAGTCCGCGCCGCCGGTCGCTTCGAAGAAGGCCGAGAAGACCTCCCGCGGCGGGAGCGTGCAACCGGGGCCCGCCTGGTGGTTCAGGATGCCCGCCAGCCAGGACTGGAATACGCGGTCCCGCGGGGCACACAAGCCGGTGGCCTGCCAGTTGAAATCCCCCAATGGGGCCTGCATGAGTTCGCGGGGAAGCGCCCCGTTGAGGCCGGCGTTTCTGAACACCGAGAGGTACTCCAGATTCCGCAGATCCCCGAGCTGGCGTGGAAGCGCGCCGGTCAACAGGTTGTTGTCCACCGCCAGGGACTCGAGGTGCGAGAGGCGACCGAGTCGCGGCGGGATCGGGCCGAAGAGCCGGTTGGTCCCGAGCCTCAGCGTGACCAGCTCCGTCAGCCGGGTGACGCTCGTCGGTATGGGCCCGGTCAGGAAGTAGTTGCTGTCGAAATCCAGGTATTCGAGGTCGGCGAGCTCATGCAGCCATCCCGGGATGGCTCCCTCGAACTGGTTGCCGGACAGATCCAGGTGGCGCAGCTGGCGGAGTTGTCGCAGCACCGGCGGCACCGGGCCGCTGAGCAAGTTGCAGGTCAGCAACAGGTATTCGAGCCCCGCGAGCCGTTCGAATACGGGCGGGAGCGTGCCCGTGAACTTGTGTCCCCTGAGATCCAGCTCCTTCAGGTTGACCAGGTTGCCGAGCTCCGGCGGGAGCGGCCCCGAGAGCACATACCGGGGGCGCGGGGGCGTCAGCGTCAGGTCGTAGCTCACGGCGAGGTCCAGCCGCTCGAGTCGGGTCAGATTGCCCAGTTCGGTCGGGAGCGTGCCCGTGAGCCGGTTCCGCGAGAGCGACAGCGTTCTCAGGTTCGCGAGCCGTCCCAGTTCCGGCGGGATCGGCCCCGAAAGTGCGTTCAGGTCGAGAGAGAGCGTTTCGATGTTGGCCAGGTCGCCGAGTTCAGGCGGAATGCGGCCCGTCAATCCGCTTCCCCCGTTGCCCAGGCCGGCCGCGGAGCCGAGGGGCGCCCGCACCGCGGCGTCGGTCACGAGATCGACCCCGCGCGTCCGGCCGGCCCCGGTGTAGCTCACCCACGAGCGCGAGTAGTCGCGCCCGACCTCGCCTGCGGATCCGGACCAGCCGATATCGGCTCCGTTCCGAGTACCCGACTCGGGCGGACTCAGCGGCCGATAGCACCAGGTTCCGGAGATCGAGGCCGCGTCGAGTCGGAGCTCCCTGAGCGCATCGAGCCGACCGAGTTCGGGCGGGATATGCCCCTCAAGATTGTTGGCGACGAGGTTGAGCCCGACGACCCGTCCCTCAGGGTCGGTATCGACACCGTACCACTCCGCCAGCGGCGCGTTGCTGAGCCAGTTGCGGTTGTTCCTCCAGAAACGGCCTCCGGTCGCATCGTACACCGCCTCGAGGATCGCGCGGTCCTTGGCAGAGCCCACGAGCAGGCTGACCGTTACCGCGGCGCTCCCCGACACCGATCCGGTCGTGGCCGTCACCACACCGGTCCCCTCGTGGACCGCGGTCACCAGCCCCGAGGCGCTCACCTGCGCCGCCCCCCGGTCGCTCGACCACTCGAATTCGGTGTCGGACACCTCCCTCCCGTTCGCGTCCAGCGCCCTGGCATCGAGCTGAGCCGTGGTGCCTATTGAGAAGAGCGTCACCCAGCCGGGCACGACCTGCACCTCCGCCACGCTCTGTTCCACGTGGATCGTCGCGTTGCCGGACACGGTCCCGGTCGTGGCCGTCACCACCGCGCTCCCGTTGCGCACCGCGGTCACGAGCCCGTCCTTGTCGACCGCGGTCGCCGAATCGGTGCTCGACCATTCGAACACGTGTGTCCCCGGCACGGCCCGACCTCTCGAGTCGACCGCCTCGGCCGTCAACTGCAGCGTGTCGCCGATTGCAATGAGCGTTGCCGAGTCGGGCGACACCCGCACCTGCGCCACCGTCTGCTCGACGGTGACGGTGGCGACGCCGGTCGCCGCACCGCTCGCGGCCGTCACCACCGCGCTCCCGTTCCCCGCGGCCGTAACCAGGCCGAAACCGTCCACCCGCACCACCGATCCGTCGGTGGAGGTGTACGCGATCGGGACCCCGGTCATGGCGGCGCCGTTCTGGTCGAACACCGTGGCGGCGAATCGAATCGTGTCGCCCAGCGCGTCCAGTGTCACCGACGACGGTTCCAGCGTGATGGTCGTGGCGACCAGCCCGGGCGGCGGGGGGGGAGCCAACACCGCGGGCGCTTCGTCACCGCAGCTGACGACCAGGCACAGGACGGCGACCAGACCGAAGGCGATCGGCCGGCGGCTCTTCGACGAGGTACGGGCTGCGGCGCGGGTCGACGGAGCGACGCGCATTCAGACGAGCCTCATGTCGTCGGGATCCCAGCGTACGATCCGGTCCTCGAAATAGCTGAGGTTGCAGGCGAGCGCCGGAGCCGCCGCGCGCAGGCCGAAGGTTGCGTCCTCCATGACCGCCGGGCCGCCCCGGATCGCCTGGAAGAAGTTGAAGAAGTGATCGACGTGCGCGCCCCGGTAGCCGCGCTCGACCTCGTAGCGGGCCTCCGCGGGCGGCAGCATGCGCACGCGCCCCGGGAGGCCGCCCTCGTCCGCGGCCGCTTCGGCCATCTTCTCCTGCGAGAAGGCGTCCATGGGGTCGACCGCGACGTTCTTGCGCAGCACCACCTCGGTCCAGGTCACGTCCATGGCGCCCTCGCTTCCAACCAGCCTCAGGAAGGTGCTGCCGGAGGTGCCATCCACGAAGTTGACCCGCAGGGAGAGATTGAACCCGGGATGGCTGTCCGACTCCGGGTAGTCGAAGACGCCCAGGAGCACGTCCGGCACCTCGCGCCCGTCCTTCCAGTAGCGCAGCCCCCCCGCGGCCTGGATGCGCGTCGGACCGCGCGAACCAACCACGAAATGGAGGCTCGAGAAGAGATGGACGAAGAGGTCGCCGGCGACCCCCGTGCCATAGTCGCGATAGTTGCGCCAGCGGAAGACCCGCAGGGGATCGTAGGGACGGTCCGGGGCCGGCCCCAGAAAGCGCCCCCAGTCAACGGTCTCCTCCGAAGCGTCGGCCGGGATCGGGTACTGCCATGCCCCGATGGGATCGTTGCGCGCCCAGAAGCCCTCGGCGTAATTCAGCTCGCCGATCGCGCCCTCCTCGTACAGCTCCCTGGCCTTCTCGTTGCCGAGCGAGCTCATCCCCTGGCTGCCCACCTGAAATACCTGTCCCGACTCCTCCTGGACGCGGATCAGCTCGTGGCCTTCGGCGATGTCGTGCACCATCGGCTTCTCGCAGTAGACCGCCTTCCCTGCCCGGAGCGCTTCAATCGAGATGGGCTGATGCCAGTGGTCCGGCGTGCCCACGATGACCGCGTCGATGTCGTCGCGGGCGAGGACTTCCCGGTAGTCGCGCGTGGTGAGGAGGTCGCCGTGGCGCTCGCGGGCGGCATCGAGACGGCCGTCGAAAATGTCGCACGCGGCCACGAGTTCGACGCCGGGGATTCGCAGCGCCGTCTCGACGTCCGCCATGCCCATCCCGCCCGCGCCGATGACGGCCAGGCCGACGCGGTCGGACGGGACGACCTGGCGGGCGCCGGCCTCGCCCGGGGAGGCCCGGAAGCGCCGGGACATCGGGTGGACGGCGCCCGCCTCCTCCCCCGCCAGCAGGGACGGCAGACCCGCGACGACCGCCGAACCGGCCGCGACGGATTTGACGAAGGCCCGCCGGCTGCTGGAGGCGGGCTGGCCGGGCCCGGGTCTTCCGGTTGTCCCGGGGCTGATCGCTCCGGTGCGCCCGACGCTGCTCTTTCCCGTGCGTCCGCGGCGGCTCTTTCCCGTGTGTCCGGGGCTGCTTCTTCCCGTGTGTCCGGGGCTGCTTTTTCTGGCTTCGCTCATGATGAAGACGGGTTGGGGATCCGCGCGGGCCATCTCGCCCGACATCAGCCTGACAAGATACCCAAGTACCGACTACGTCGCCAAATACGGAGATTTCAGTGTGGAGGGGACGTGCGGCACGGCGCCGCGTATCGCACCGGCTACAACAGCCACCTGATCGCGAAGCGGACGGTCCGCCACGCCGCCTCCTTTGACACCGAGCACCAGAACGACGACCGCAGGCAGGCAAGATAGCGCACCGAACGGGGTTGTCGCAGGCATTCTCCCGGTCACTCGAGCGCCCGCCGGACGGGCGTGGCCTCCACCGCCCTGCCACGCCGGACCGGGTCATCGGCTTGCAGATGCCGGACGCGTCAACCCATTGTGCCGTCATGAGGACGAGACTGATGGCGGCCCTGGCGGTTGTCTCGACGGCCGCATTCGGGTGCGGTCCGGATTCGACCGGAACCGGAGCGTGGGCGGGCACCGTCTACGATAGCGCCGGCATCACGGTGGTCGCGAACCCCGAGTCCGGCCTGTGGACGGAGGCCACGGCGTGGAGGCTCGAAGAGGAGCTGCGCATCGGCGTGGTGGAGGGCGATCCGATGCGGGAGTTCGGGTCGATCGCCGGCCTGGCCGTCGACGGGGAGGGCCGAATCCATGTCCTCGACGGGATGGCCCGCGAAATCCGGATCTTCGACGCCCGGGGGGAATTCGTCACTGCATTCGGTCGACGGGGCAGCGGCCCAGGCGAGCTGAACTCGCCGTCCGCCGTGCTCATCGGCAGGGGTGACACGATTCTGATACCGGATGTCAGCAATGGACAGGTGCAGCGGTTCCTGACGGATGGTTCTCCGGCGGGCCAGTTCCCGATGTACCTGGCCGGCGGCATCCCCGTGGGCTGGCACGCCCGCGATGGGCTGCTTCTGGAAGATTTCCAGCCACATCCCTCAACGGCCAACGGCGACCTGCCGCCCTATCTGGTGCTGCTCCGGGACAGTGGCGGCGAGGTCGTCGACACGCTGCTCGAAATGGAGAGCGCCGGGGCGCTGGAGTATCGAAACGGCGTGGCGTACATGGTAGCGTTTTCGCCCCAGCCGCGGTGGGTATTGCTCGACGATGGACGCCTGGCGAGCGGACGTCTTTCGGCTTACCGCTTTGAGATTCGGGACCCGAATGGTCGACTGGAGCGCGTCGTCACGAAGTCCTTCGAGCGGTCGCCGCTGCGCGACTCCGACCGGCGGGCCCTGCGCGAGCACATACGCGCGTTCTACGGGCGCGGGCCTCTGTCTGCGGATAGGGAACACTTGATCCGCACCATGGAGTTCGGAACTCATTTTCCGACGTTTGCAACGCTCTTCGGCGGCCCCCACGGAACGCTCTGGGTCCAACAGGCGCTTCAGGTCTCATCATTCGAACCCGACGACATGGCAAGGTTCGGTCTCCACGCCTTCGCCACACCGGAGTACGACATCTTCGACCGAGAGGGACGTTACCTCGGCACGATGACGCCCCCAAAGGGTTTCTCCCCAATGCTGGCCCATGGGGAATACCTCTACGGGGCTCCGGGCGATGATCTCGGCGTGCCCCACGTCGTGCGCTTGCGCGTCCTGCGGTGAAACTTCGCAACCCGGGCGCGGCTCTCCGCTCAGGACAAGGATAGTAAATCCATATTATAATAGATATATACTATAGTAGGTATATAATATGATAGATATATATTATAGACCGTTTGCATCAAGGCGCCGTCCCACGCCCGGAACGCTCATCCAGCCGTTCGGCGGCACCCTTCGGCAACAGCAGCTTGTCCGCGATCGCGGCGATCTCCTCCGCCTCGCGCCAGGCCTGCTCCAGCCTCCACAGCTCGCCCTCGAGCGCCCGGCGCTCATCCTCCTCATGGAGGGCCATCTCCAGCGCGAGTCGGACGGGACCGGGCATCCTGACGAGGGAGCCGGGAGCCCCCAGGCGGAGATAACCCTCGCTTCGGACCGCGATC
>LXNJ01001651.1_pt1 | contig 12915 bp, 12 predicted proteins | sample 809081 | NCBI WGS metagenome assembly LXNJ01 (sample SAMN04870510, study PRJNA318959) | sponge metagenome | biome: sponge; feature: marine sponge reef; material: water | host: Petrosia ficiformis | place: Greece: Milos, Mediterranean Sea | collected 2013-05-29 | depth 5-7 m
CCGCCGCAACCGCCGCGTTCCGGGACAGTCCGTACTCGACGGCCCTTCGGGCCCCCGCGACCAGGTCCGCGTCGCCCTCCCCGCTGGTCAGCGCGAACTGCACGCCGGCGGCCTCGAGCGCGGCGGCGTTGCCGTACACCGCCTCGAGGTCGCGCTTCTCCCGGAAGGCCGCGGGTGCGAGCTCCTCGTCGCTCTCGGGATCCCACTCATCCGGCTCGGGGAAGTCCGTGTCGATGAGGACCGGTACGCCCCGGTCGGCGAGATCCTCCGCGAGCTGCCACGCCTCGTCGCCTCCGACGATGATCGGGCGGAAGCCGATCTCGTCGGCGAGCCCGAGCACACGACGGATCTCCTCCGAGTCCGCGGCGCGGAAGAACACGGGTGTCTCCCCTGCCGCGACCGAGCGGAGCACCTCGAAGTCCGGATCCCAGTCCGGCATCGTCATGCCCGCGCGGCCATTCGCGAAGGCGCTCTCGAGGGCAGCCTGGCGCTCGGCGTCCAGGAACGCCTGCCGGATGGTGGCCATCACGCCCAGGAGCGTCGAGGGGTACACGCCCTGTGCCGTCTGGAAGCTCATCGAGAGTCCGGCATCGGGGCGGGCGATCAGCTCGCGCGAGGTTTCGGCGTCGACGCGATTCAGCAGGACCGCGCTGCGGCCCGGGGCGATTCCGTCCCCCGCGTGTACCGCGGCGGCGACGATCCCGCGCCTTCGCTGCTCGCCCTGCGCCCCTCCGGTCGCCGTGACGTAGTCGGCGACGCGCCGGTACGGGGTGACGCGCTGAGCGATTCGGGTGGGTGCCCAGGACGGCGGTCCATCCTCCGGAGCCTCGGGGAACTCGAACTCGCTCACGCCGTCGGCGTCGACGAGTCCCGGGTAGAGATAGAGGGAGTCCCCCTCCAGGCGCTCCGCGTCCGCGGGAACCGCGAGCCCGGCCTCCATCGCCTCGATCAGTCCTCCTCGAACGACGACCGTGACGCCCGGCTCTTCCTGAAGGCCGGGTCCGACGACCGTGACGCCCTCGATGGCGTAGGCTGCGGGGGGCGGGACGCTTCGGTGCTGTGCCGTGAGCGGCGTGACACAGAGCAGCGCTCCGGAAAGGGCGATCGCGGCGGTGCAAGCTGGCATTTTCATCATTCCGGGCGCGTCTCCCTTCGCTAGTCCGGGTGTCTCTCTGGGTTCCGGCGATGGCGAACCGTACTACTCTTTCGGCGCGGCGTGCAAGGGCAAGGGGCTCGATGATGGCATTATGCAGGCAAATCCACTACGTTCCGATGTCACACGCAGACTGCGGAAGCCGGCGCCAGGTACGCTGACGACGCCGGCACCGTTGCGCCGACGCACGCGGAGGGACGCATGGGCGTAGTCACCATTCGCAACGTGGACGACGACGTGATCGCCGCGCTCAAGGCACGAGCCAGGGCCAACCATCGTTCGCTTGAGGGCGAACTGCGCTATCTGCTCGCGCGGTCCGCGGCCCCGAGACCCTCGCTCGGCATCGTGCGCGAGCGGGCGCGGATGGCCACCCGTTACCGGGCCGATTCGACCATTGCGGCCACCGCGTCCGACGTCCGGGCCACCGAGGCCGACGCGGCCGGGCCAACGGTCGGCGCCCCCCTCGTCGACGGAAGCGGAGCGTGGATCGGGGCCATGAGCGACGTCGGCGAGATCGTCGGCGACATCGTGTCCCCGGCCGTCGAGCCCTCCGACTGGGAAGCACTCGGCTCGGACATCCGCGGGCCGGACCACTCGGACATCGGCGGGCCGAACGACATCGACAGGCCGTGAGTCTGCTTCTCGACACCCACATCTGGCTCTGGAGCCTGCTGGATCCCGAACGGCTCTGCGGCCGGGCGCGCAACGAACTGACCGACCCGGCAAACACCCTGGCGCTTTCGCCCGTCAGCGTCTGGGAAACGCTGGTGCTGGCCGAGAAGGATCGCGTGCTGCTCCGCCCCGATCCCTGGAGCTGGATCCGGACCGCCCTGACCGTCGGGCCAGTGCGCGAGCTCCCCGTGACGTTCGACATCGCGCTGGCCAGCCGCACCATCCGGGTCGGTCATGACGATCCCGCCGATCGCTTCATCGCGGCTACGGCCGCGGTGCACGACCTCACCCTGGTTACGGCGGACGCATCGCTCCTGCGGTGCCCTGACATCCGAGTGATTCCGGGCGTCTGACGAGCCGGGCCGGAGGAGTCGTCTCGTGTCATACATGCGCGAACGCAAGCTGATGATCTACGGCGCGACCGGATACACCGGCCGGCTGGTGGTGGCGGAAGCGGTCGAAGCCGGCGTGCGGCCCGTGCTCGCCGGCCGCGATCCCGCGAAACTCGGCGCCGTCGCCGATTCCTTCAGCGCGGCTGCCGGCGGAATCCTCGGCGCCCTACCCGACCGCTCGGAACCGGCGGCGGATGGGGAAGCCCGGAGCGCGCCGCTCGAGACGCGGGCGTTCGGCCTGGACGAACCGGCGGGGGTCGCGGCGGCCCTGCGGGATATCGATGTAGTGCTGCACTGCGCCGGGCCTTTCTCGCGGACTGCGGCACCGATGTTCGAAGCCTGTCTCGGGACCGGCACGCACTACGTGGACATCACCGGCGAGATTGCCGTCTGCGAAGCGCTGGCCGCCCGGGACGCGGATGCGACGGAGGCGGGGATCATGGCGCTGCCCGCCGCCGGCTTCGATGTGGTGCCGAGCGACTGCCTGATCGCCGATCTGGCCGCGCGTCATCCCGGGGGACGCGTCCTGCGGCTGGGTCTGCTGGTCCGCTCCGGCGCCTCGCGCGGCACCATGAAGACCGCGCTTGAGGGCATAAACGCGATGCGCATTCGGCAGGATGGTCGCGTCACTCGGGTCCCCGCGGGCAGCATGCGTCACGAGTTCGACTTCGGGCGCGGGCCGGCCGCAGCTCTCGTGACCCCGCTGGCGGATGTATCGACGGCCTGGTGGTCGACCGGTATCGAGAATATCGAGACCTATTATCGCGCGGGAAGAAGACTTCCGCGGCTGATGCGGCTGAGCCGGTGGTTCGGCTGGCTTCTCGCCGGGCGGACGGCGCAGGCCCTTCTGTGCAGATGGATCGACCGCGGACCACCGGGACCGAGTGACGCGCAGCGCAGGACGAGCGACGGGATTCTGGTGGCTGAAATCGAGGATGTCCGAGGCCGGCGCGCCGCCGCCCGCATGCGGGTTCCCGATCCCTACGGGTTCACCGCGAAGGCCTTGATGGCCATTGGCGTGCGAACGCTGAAAGGCGACTGCAAGACCGGATATCAGACGCCGTCCTCGGCGTACGGCCCCGACTTCGTGCGCCAGTTCGAGGGCGTGGAGTGGGAGCGCGCAGGCATGCCATTCCGGTGGCTGGATCTTCGAACTCACTCATCTTCGACGGGTTACAACACCTGACCGTTGGCCCCACCTGGCCAAGTGCTACGGCGTGGCCCGCAGTCGTGCGTGGTGGTCGACGGCGGGCTCTTCTACGACCCAATCGAAGGATTCGATTACGAGCCCGGCTACGACTATCGTCTCCGAATCGGCAAGTACGATCCCTGGGGCGGGAGTGAACCGCCGCGGGACGCCGGCCAGTACGCCTACCGTCTGCTGGAGCAACTGGAGAAGACCCCCGCACCGTCCACCCCCGTAACCCTGTCGCTGGCTCCGACGCGGGCAACCTGCGTCCAGGGCGATGACTTCTGCCTGGTCGTGGACGGCGAGTTGTACGACGACATGATCACCAGCTTCCAATACGAGGCCGGCGATCACTACGTCCTCGATGCCGACCTGTATCGCGATGGCCGGTACGTGCTGAGCGAGGTCACCTCGAGAACCCGGGCAGCGGGCACGGAAGTGGAGATCACCGTCGACCGCCACCGGGTCGAGTGCGACGATGGCCGTCCCGGGTACTGCAAGGTCGTCAACGGTGCCCCCTACCGCGGCGAGATCGTCGGGTTCCAGCCCGGGCACGACTACGACTATCGCCTGCGCGTCGAGCGGTTCGACATGTTCCCCGAAGGCGTGACCGGGGCACCCTACATTCCGGCATACGGCTACCGCTGGCTGGAGACGCTCGAGCGCACTGCAGGCGGGTGATTGCGCGCCGGGCAACCTGGATTGACCTGCGTGGATCGTATCGGATCAGGTTCCTGAAGTGGAGGTGATCAGCGTATCCCCTCCGGCAGACGCTTCACCGCCACATAGGGCACGTCCAGGTCATCCGTCTCCACGAAGGCCACGAGGCCGTTCGGGCCGAAGGCGGAAGGCATCGCGGTGGAGCCGGGCGGGAAGGTGCCCAGGTAGCGTCCGTCCGACGAAATGAGGTCGATGCGGTTGCCCTCCGCGCCCCCGTCACCCCGGTGAAGGATCCAGATCGTGCCTTCCCAGCTCGTTCTCAGGCCGACCACGACGGGGATCTCGTCGAAGAACTCCATCGCCTCGATCCGGCGGCGACGGAATTCTCTCATTCTCTGTAGCATCGGGTCGCCGCCGCGAAGGTCTCCGAGCAGCTCCAGGCGCCGCTCGATCTCGGCGGCCCTGATGCGGCCCGTCACGGGGCGGGGTTGGAACGGACGGGTCAGGACCCGGGTCACGCGGCCTTCCGGCCCGGCATACTTGATCGCATACGAGGTAGAGTCGGCGTACACGACCGTTCCGCCAGGCAGCACGCCCGCCCGAAGCGGCGGCCTGAATCCCTCCGCATCCCCGGGAGGCCACCACCCCGCGGCAACCGAGTCGATGCGGACCTCGTCGCCTCCCACATCATAGCTCAGGACGGGCCGGAACGAGGGGTCCGACGGCTCGTCCTCCGGACCGGGCGCGGGCATTCTCAGGTAGGTGACCTCGGGTGTCGCGAGGACTCGATCCATTCCCGGGAAGGCCTGAATGCCGCCAATCATCGCGGCGCTCGACTGCGCACCTGAAAATCGGACCATGCGTTCGAATTGGCCGTCGGCACCGAAGAGGGTGAATCCCGTTTGTCCCGGGTCGTAGACAGTCACCCGCCCGTCCCCCATGACGGCGAACTCCAGCGCCGACGCGGTGTTGCTTCCGAACTCCCCGGGGCCTTGCCCTTCTCGCATGAACTGCCGCACCAGGCTGGCCTGCAGGTCGACGACATTGATCCGCACCGCTTCCGTGTCGAGGATGTAGAGGTTGCCGGAACCGTCAAAGCCGACCGTGCCGACGCGGCCGAAGGTGTCCCAGCCATCCCCGTCCAGCGACCCCACCCGGTAGATTTCCTCGAAGTCGGCGTCGAGCGGGATGTCTTCCGCCGGCAGTTCGACTACTTCCTGGGCGGCGAGCGGACGAGCCGGCGCTGCGAGTACTGCGATGGACAGCGTCACCGCCGCGACGGCCGTGGCATACCTCGTCTGCTCATGCGTTGATTCCCCAACCATCGTTCGCCTCCTGCGGTGTTGCCGTTGCGTTTGCCCCGGCGTCGTGCGCGATCGATCGGTGACGTTCAGCTCCGGCAGCATCCCCGCTCAACACGCGATGCGCTGCGGCCGGCGGCCCGGCATCGCCGCCCTGCGTACGTACCGGGCCATCTCGCGCATGCCGTCCACGCCGATCCGGGCGCCGAACGCCCGATTGTAGTTGGTTGTGCCGTTGATGTCATACGTATAACGGTTGCCGCGCGCGTCCTCCACGAATTCGATCCCGGCGATCTCGATCCCCTCCTCGATGCAGAGCCGGATGTACTTTCGGACGAGCGGGTCGCCAGCCGCGATCGGCGACGGGCTGAAGAGGTCGGTCGCAGGAGTGCCGCTCGCACCCGTCCCGAGGTTCTCCCGGTTCGAGGGCATCGGATTGCACGCATCCGAGGGGCAGAGTTCGAACCCGTCGGCCGTGGAACTCCGCATCGCGAACACGAAGCGACCGCCAACGATCTCCACCCTCGTGATGAACGGTTCGGGTGCGGGGATGTACTGCTGGAGGATCATCCTGTCGCCGGGTCCGGCGTCGAAGCTCCTGGCGTCGACCTGCCTTTCGAGTTCCGCAGGGTCGCGGAAAAGCCGGATGCCCAGGCCCTTGCCCCCCTGATCGTGCTTCGTGATGAACGGGCCGTCGAAGGTTGCGGCCGCATCGCGCAGATGCTCCCTCCCGACGGCCAGCACCGTGCGCGGCGTCCTGATCCCGTGTCGCCGCAGGGCGAGGTCCTGCCGAAGCTTGCTCATCTCCAGCTCGAAGGCGCGCAGCCCGTTGATCACCCGACGGCCGTGGGACTCCAGCCAGTACAGGACCTGCCGGGCCAGCTCCACCGTATGGACATGGCCCCGGGTGTGCGACGACGGGCTGATGCGGTTCATCCAGATGCCTTCGGGAGGAGGCGCCGACGGGTCGACGATCCCCTCGTTTACATGCACGAGGCGGACCCGGAAGCCTTCGCTCTCAAGTGCGTCCCGAAGGGGTGGAATCCAGACAGGGTTCTCGTAAAGGACATTTATTGTCGGCAGAATTGGGCTGATCATGGTTCTTCTCGGAGTTGAGGCACGAAAAAACCGCCCGGATCGGCTGACCGGGGCGGCTCGGAAGCGGCTTGAGCTCGGGACTCAGCGCATCAACACACCCGGATCCGGGGGACGCAGGGACAGGAGCGCCTGCAGGTGCGGGTGCATGTACAGGTGCAGGTCGCTCCGCGGGGGCGGAGGGATCGGATGTCGATTACGCGGATCATGGCGAGAGAAGATGTCGGAATCCGCCTTGGGGGGCAACGGCGATGAGGATGGCCTGCGTGGAGGCGGTGGCCACGCCCGACCAAGCCGGTTCGGGCATGATCGACCTCACGCCAGCCCGACCCACGCTCGCCCTTCAGCCGAACCCTCGACCGGCGCATGGCCTATCACGACCGGATCCTGCCGGGGCTCGTCGAGAATCAGCGGGCCACGCTCTCCCTCACGTACGCCCTTCAGGAATCGCTCCAGGAGTACGATCGGATCGTTTCCGCCGGGATCATCCAACCGCAGTTCTTCGCGGCCACGGACCAGCCTGGCCCGATCATCTACCTTGGCGTAATGGTTAGCGACGTTCGGGCAAGGGAAGACGAGCTCAGGCGGTCTTACGCCGAGACGCCGCGGCATGTGCGTCAGCAGTTGGGAGATCCCGAGGCTGGCGCGGTGATGGAGGTCCGTTGACGGAGGATGTCGAGGGAGCGAGGACATCGGTCACACGGTCGAGGTTCAACGCGACGGATCCCGACGAGTTTGAGCGCCGAATTCGCGAGGCGACTCGGGGCGAGCGCTGGGTCGTCGCAGGCCTATGCGGATCGGATGACCGATATCGAGCCGGATTTTCCGGCATGCCGATCGCCGATTCCGGAGCGCTCGGGCGGGTGATTCGCACCCTTGGCCAAGCCTCTCAGCCAAGACGATGCGACACTGAACCTCTCGGCGGATCGCTCACCCGCTGAGAGCCCGTACAACTGCTTCGGGCTCTCGGTCGATGACGGTGAGCAAGACGCGGGCTGCGCGGTCGGGCACCCGCCGTCCCTGCTCCCATTCCTGCACTGCTCTGACATCGAGCCCGAAACTGTCGGCGAACTTCTGTCGGCTCAGCTTCATTCGTTGGCGTAACGCCAGGATGTGCTCGGGGGCCGGGTCGTCGACGATTCGGCAGGGAAGGGGTGTGGTGCCGCGCACATGGGCGAGCACTTCGCCGAGGGCCCTCTCCAGCTCGAGTCCCCGATCGGTGCGCCGGCTCGTCATCGGCTTCGCTCCTCCTTCTTGATCGCGGCAACAAGCCGCGAGAGTACTCTTCTGTCCGCTGGACTCAGGTCTTCCCGGTCCGCCTTCGCGTATGCGGCAAGCAGATAGATCGCGTCGGGGCGGGCATGACGGAAATAGATCGTGCGGATCCCACCCCGTTTGCCCCGTCCAGAGCCCGCCCAGCGCAGCTTGCGAAGCCCTCCGGTACCTTGGATAACAGGCGCAGCACCGGGATCGGCGACGATGGCCGCTTCCATGGCCGACCGGTCGGTTTCTGGCAGCAGCTTTCGTACGGCGCGTTCGTAGGTTCGCGTGGTGAAGACTCGCATGAGGAATGTGCGGCACTGCCGCATTTTCTGCAAGTGGGGATTGCGGCGGCTGGAGAATAGGGTTTCTTGCGTGGCGTGAATCTCGCCGGAATCTGCGGGCGGACGAATGGCTGGATGGGGTGTGATGACGAAGAGCGAGCGGTTCGGTAGCGGGGGCTGCGGAGGCTTGGCAGATTCCCGAGGGGCTGACCCATGACCCCGATCCGCATCTTCATCAGCAGCGTGCAGCGGGAGTTCGCGCTCGTGGACCAGGCGGTGGACTTCGTCCTGAGCAAGATCGCGCTGTCGGTGGGCACCCGGACGGAGAGCGTGCAGGCGCCCGTCCAGTACGAGATCCTGACCGCATCCTGGCTTTCCTTCGCCAGAATCCGTCCGCGGGCCGCCGCGAAAATCGCCGCCACCCTCGGCACCACGCGATCCATCGTCCGGTACCGGCTGGACAAGTTGCGCGCGGCCGGGAAGATCGAGCGGGTCGGTCCCGACAAGAGCGGCTACTGGAAGGTGCTGGGCGAATCCGCAGTTTGAGCCCGGCGCTGTCCCCGAACGCGACGCTGGATGAGACGGAGGGGTTGCGCGGTCAGGCCGTCCGCACCCGCTCGATGAACTCTTCGCCGGTGCCGCATTCGATCAGCGCGTCGCTCACCTTGTCGATGCCTTCGGGGTCGGACTCTTCAAGGAGCATGGACAAGCGTCCGGCCGTTTCTTCGCCGAATCTGCGGGCGGCCTGACGACGCAGAACCTGCCGCATCCCCTTCTGAACCAACTCGTCCAAGCTGCGCTGAAACCTGTCTACCAACTCAGCCATGGTCTTCTCCACGTAGTTGGGTCAGTCCTTCCGTGTAGCCTCTCAACTCTAACATCGTGTACATCCTCTCGAACAGAAAAATCGGAAGGGCTGGCCGTTTGGCGGCCAGGCTCAGGGCGAACGGGCTCAAGGGCTGCTCGCCCAGCAGTCTGCGGAAATGCAGGGAGTTTTATCAGGTATTCACCGAGATTCAACAGACGGTGTCTGTCGGATCGACGGCCACAGATGCCCGAGTCCCGGAACGTATCGGGACTATTTGGCGTGAAGGCGGCCCGGAAGTTCATCAACCACCGTGAGGGCGGAATCATCTGGCATGTGAACGTACCATTGCGCCCATTCGCTCTGCAGACTCGATGAACCGGTTACGGATGTCGGCCGCGACCTCCCGGACTTCCCGTGGAGCACGAATCTGATTGCCGGCGTGTTCCTCAAGGGCGACGACGAGAGGCCGGAAGCCGGCGGACCTGGCGGTATCGCTGGCGAAGACGGCCAGCAGATCCAGGGGTGAGACTCCTGCCCCAACCAGTGCTGGCACAAGGCGGACCATCTCATTCATTGTCCCCTCGAGGTTTGGCGGGAAGGCAGCGTAGGCGGCCTGGAACTGCCGTATCGAGGCTCGATGTTCGGTTCGAACCGCCAACGCAAGAGCCGACGCGCCCGCCGTGCGCCACTTGAGCCACGCGACCCAGGGTACACCAAGGAACTCTTCGCTGTCGCTCGTCCAGAAGCGAGCGACATCCTCCAGTTTCCGGCAGCTATCGAGCGCTTCGTCGGCCAGACCGATCTGAGCCTGTGCCATGCACTTGAAGCTCAGGGCAACGGCCGCATGCTGTCTGAGATCAAGGACATCAGCGGACTCGAAGCGCTCAATGACGCCTTCGTAGCTGCGGATCTCTTGTTCGGAGTCACCGAGGCGCCGGCATGCCAGGCCCTTGTTCATTAGTGCCGACACAATGCCCGACTGGATTTCGGGGCGCTCACTATCGCCAAATCGATGCATCACCTCTTCGTAGTCGCGGATCGCGCGAGAATCGTCATCCAGGTGCGCGCTGGAGCATCCGCGGGTAAGAAGTGCATCAGCGACCACCTCCTCAAACGGCGACTCCTCCCAGCAGCCGAAACGACGAAGGATGTCGTCGCAGGTCACAATCGCGGCACCGAAGTCACCGACGCGCAGCTGTGCGTTTGCCCTGAACGCCAGCGTTGGAGCAATACAGGCCAGGACCGTCATGTCTCCGCTGTGAGCGAGTCCTGCGACCTCGGCGGAAATCGCGAGCACATCCCGGGGGTTCTGCAATCCCTCATGAGCACGAACCTTCAGGTACGTCGTCCAGGCCGTGCGTATGTCGGACATTGACTCCCGGACATCGACCCATCCGGACGCCACATATTCGTCGACGAGCTTGATGACCCTCTCGAACGCATCCGCCTCGAATGCCGCTTCAACGGCATCGTGAAGGCGTTCGTCCGCCATGGCCTCCGCGCGGGACCAGGACTGGTCCGATACCTGTTGAATGGCTCGCCATTTCTCGTGCAGCAGAACATCGTCGTAGGTCGACCCGGCGGGCGGTTCCGCCACGATATGGGGTCGATGACGGAGCGCCCGCCCGATTCCCCGGCGAAGCGTTCCGGATTCCGCCGCCTCGGCGGTTAGCGGACGCGACAGCCGCCACAAGTCATCAACCCCGTAGCACGCCACCATGAACCTGATCAGGTTCTCAACGACGGCCGCCTCGTCCCGCTCCCTCCGCAGCTTGTAGTACATGCTGTACAGGGGCTCCGCGGCCGAATACAGCCGCTTCCGGCCGCGACCCTGCCGGATGACGGCACCGCGTTCGACCAGCCGCCCGAGCATTGTAGATGCCACCCGGATATCGACCCGCGCCCGCGCGGCGGTCTCGCTCGCCGAAGATGGCTGCCACAAGTCGATCACCGACACGTATACGCGCCGCTCCGTCTTCGCCAGGACCTCGAGGTGACCCCGGAAGTACTCGGTGTGCTCGTCGATGAGCGTGACCAATTCGGACATCAGTCGGCGGATTGACCGATGCCGGGCGAACTCGGCGGCCATTACCAGAAGGCGCGGATTGCCGCCCGTTAGAATCTGGAGGGGCCTGACTTCGCTCGATGTCGCCGGCTTCCCGCTCACGATCTTCCACAGGCGACTGCACTCCTCGGTATCCAGCGGCTCCAGACCGACGATGCGGAACATCTCGAAGAAGGGCTCGTCCACTTCGTCCAGCTCGCGGAAGCGGCTGGTGGCGGAAGCGAGAAGGATGATCTGAGGCTCCGTCTGCAACACTTCGCGGAGTTGCCAGGCGAATTCATCGTGGGCATCGCGGCAGAGTGACTGCAGGTTCTCGACGATGAGGACGAGTCTCCTGCCCAGCCGATCCGCCGCGTCGAATGCGGCGGCGCGGGCCTGCGCCTCGATGATCTGCTCGCGCCAGCGCAGCGCCAGCGCGGCTCGGGTGTCGCGCAGTTCTCGCGCCAGCGCGGCATCGTGCTCATCGACTTCGTTGGCGAGATGGAACATGGTCTCCAGCCAGAAGTCGGTGAGGCTGAAGACCTCCAGGCTCTCTTCCATGAATCGAACGGGCAGCAGCGACCCGGCGAAGTCCCCGTTGCTGCGCAGCTCCGCGGCGATCCGGGCCAGGAGCATCGTTTTACCCCGGCCACGAGGACCGACCACGAGAATGTGCTGGCATGACGGGGAAGCGATATTGCCCCGGAGCTCATCCAGCACCAGGTCCAGTTCGTGACCGCGGACCACGAACTGCTCCTTGATCTCCTCATCCGACTGGAGCAGTCCGGGATTGAACTTGCGGATGACGGTGCCAGCTTCGGTGCTCATGATCCTCCGTTGGTGTGATGCTCACTCCCAATAGGATACACAACCGTTTCGTTGTCAACAGCTTTGTTGTGTAACTGGAAGCTTGCGGGTCGCGAGTCTCGGTCGATACATGTCTACCGCGAACTCGGAAGGGCTCGGCCTCCGACTAGTTCCGAGTCGTTGGCTCCTGTTCGCGAAGCCAGGGGATGGCCGGTCAAGATCCCGTCATCTGGCTCGATCTGTCGCTGCCGGTCCTTGTCTGGCGCTTCCTGCGCCGCACTTGGCGGCGCTGGCGATCCAGGGAGGTCATCTGGGGAACGAACTACGAGCGCTTCTGGCCCCACTTCATGATCTGGCGACCGCATGATTCACTGCTCGGATGGATCATCACCCAGCACGCGCGGAAGCGAAGAGACATGATCGCGTACATGTCGGATCCGCGGTGGGAGCACATTCGGTTCGTGCGGCTGAGGTCGTCGCGGGAGGTGGAGGGGTTGTGGGGTTCGTGGAGGACGGCGGCTAGGCCGAGGATTGACTGTCCAGCTATCTCCGAGCCGTACGTGCAGAGGCTTGACCCACCGGCGGTCTTCACGGAAGAATCAGCGGCCCCAGCTACAGGACCCACAAGGAGCCACCCACAGCCACGCCGCTCACCAGCGTCGGGACGACCAGCCCCATCCTCCGGCCGCGGGGAATGGCGGTCACGAGGAACCAGTATCCGAGCACGAGGCAGGAGAGGCCGATCGCCCCCGGCCAGCGCAGCGGGGTAACCAGCGCGACTTCCAGAACCGCCGGGGCCCAGACGGCGGACCGTAAGCACGTAGGCGATGACCGTCAGGTAGCTGCCGATCACTCCCGCAGCCACGCCGACCGCCATCTTGACATGGTTGAACAAGGCGCCGCCGCGGCCTCAACGTCCCCGGCCGGCATGAGCTTCCTGAACTCCCCGGAACCTGACCAGCTGGTCGCAGCGTACCGCAGGACCGGATCGGGGGATCCGAACGCGGAGAATGCCATGACGTGCCCGAGTTCGCGGACTACGACCGCGACGGAGGGGCTGTTGGGGGAATCCGGGGAGTTGAATGATGCTGACGGGGGAGGGGAACATGCGCGTGACCTTGGAGGACGCGAGAGAGGGGTTACGCGACACAGGGTGTTGTAGAACGGTAATCACCTGACAGATGTCCCCCGAAGGGGACGGTGGCCAGACCGGCCTCACCGAGGTTGGTTGAGAAGAGGTCCAAGTCAAC
>LXNJ01001652.1_pt1 | contig 12906 bp, 5 predicted proteins | sample 809081 | NCBI WGS metagenome assembly LXNJ01 (sample SAMN04870510, study PRJNA318959) | sponge metagenome | biome: sponge; feature: marine sponge reef; material: water | host: Petrosia ficiformis | place: Greece: Milos, Mediterranean Sea | collected 2013-05-29 | depth 5-7 m
GACACCGGAATCGGTGTGCACGCGCAGCCGGCGCAGGTCGCGCATGCCGGCCGGCTCGCGCCCGTCGACGCGTTCGACCACGACGGGAATCTCGCGTCCCGACGGCAGAACATAGCGCCCGGCATTCATGCCGTCGCGGCCGACGAACCTCAGGCCCGGAAGCACTTCGTCGACGGTCAACTCGAAGGCCTCGAAGCCGTGCTCGTCGGGCTGCACCCAGATCTCCGGGGTACCTCGCGGTGCCGACTGCCAAGCCCGCGCCACGTGACGATTCGCCTCCAGACGCTTCACCAGATCGTCGGCCAGACGTTCCAATACGCGGCTCTCCGGCCCCGAGAGCACGATCTCGCTGGGCGCGCCGCCAGCCATCGGCGGCCCGCCCCGTCCTCCCCGGCCTTGCCGCTCACCCCGCCCCTTCGTGCTGCTGCCGCGTTCTTCACCCGGACGCGACACGTCGATGTTCCCCGCCCCCTCCGATGCTTCGAGTACCACGTTGCGGACATGCGACACCTTCAGATTCTGCGGACGATCCTCGAAGTCGACGAAGTTGACGGTCATGAACGCGCCTTCCTCGGCGACATCGGACATCACCGTGTCGACGCCTTCGATGGCCAGTGCCGCCTGCTCCAGTCGCGCCACGGCCTCGGAAACCGCGGCGAGGGAACTCGTGCCCTTCAGCGTGTCGACACTGAACGACACGCTGTCGGCCAACTCCGGATCGGTCGGCGCCTGGTTGCTCATCGCGAACGGCACGGCGATGACGATGGTGGCGGTCACGGCGACGCCGGTACCCGTCAGCCAGCCCGACGGCCGGCGCAGGGCGTTGGCGACCAGCCCGCCGAACAGGATGCGCAGCGGATCGGGGGCGCGTTCGCCACTCGCCCTCTCCCGCTGCGCGCGTTGCCGCGCAACGCTGCGGATCGCCGCGGGTGCCGCCAGTTTGTGCGTAAGCACCGGCACGAGTCCCAGGGCGACCAGCACCGATGCGCCCAGCGGCAGCAGGAAGGCTGGCACCATGACTTCGATCAGGGAACTCGCCGTCGTCGGCAGGTCGATGATCGCCGCCGGCAACATGACGACGGCCGTGGTCGCGGTGGCCGCGAGGATGGCGCGAATGGTCCGGGTCAGGCCGATGCGAGCCGCGCTGGGTGCCGCCACCCCACGCTCCAGCCGCCGTAGCACCGCTTCGTAGACGACGATGCTGTTGTCGATCAGCAGGCCAATGGACAGCCACAGGCCGCCCAGCGTCAGTTGGTTGACCGAGTGACCCATGAGGTAGAGCAGTGCGAGGGCGCCGAACAGGCTCACGGGAACGGCGACGCCCACCACCGCGACCGCGCGCCACTGGCGCAGAAAGAGGAACAACACCGCCAAGGCGATCAGGTAGCCCGACAGGCCGAGACGGCCCAGGCGCCCAAGCTGCTCCTCGACATCCGCCGCGTCGTCCTCGCCGATTACCAGGTCGACGCCCACGGGGCCGACTTCGGCGCGCAGTTCGTCGAGGCGTTCCCGGAGTTCACCTCCGACGCGCACGAGGTTCGCGTTCTGCTCCTTGTAGACCCGGATGCCCACCGCCTCCTCGCCGTTGACGCGGAACGACGACTGCCAGGGCGCAAAGCCCATTTCGATGTCGCTCACATGCTTGAGCTGCGTTGGCCGGCCGGCGACGATCCGCGTCTCGCCAAGGGCCACGAGACTCGTTGGGCGGCCGTCGAGGACGACCTCCACCCGACCCCCCTCCGATTCGAGATTGCCCAGGTGGCGCACGGTGCCGGCGCGGCGTGACACCGCCGCGATCACGTCCGTGGGTGCGACGCCGGCCGCCGCCGCGCGGGCGAGGTCGACGTTGACGATCAAGCGGCGCTGCGAGCCGCCGCTGGCGATGGCCTCGCCGACGCCGGGAATCGCCGCCAGCCGGGGTGCCAGGATCTGGTCCGCGAGATCGAACAGCGTGTCGCGGTCCGCATCGCCCGTGACATGGACGCGCATCACCTGGCTGCCGCGCTGGGTGGTGCTCGACTCGAACGAGGACACCCCCACCCACGTGCCATCCGGCTGCGTGCGCTGGATGTCGGAGGCGATCCGGCGAAGTTCCAGCTCGCGCACCTTCATGTTGGTCCTCGGCTCGAATCGGACCTCGTAGTTGCCGCCACCGCCCTGGATTTCGCCCCGGCTCTCCGCCACATCGGGCAGCGCCGAGACCCGCGCGTGCAGCGGCAGCAGGATTTCGCGCTCGACCACCTCCTGCTCGCTGTTGGGGCGACCGAACTGGACATAGAGCGAGTCACCGCTCAACGGCGGAAAGAGCTCCAGCGGAATCCGCAGGTAGGCGACGATGCCAAGCACCACGAAGCCGAAGAAGATCATGCTCACCGCGACGGGGCGTCGCACGGGGAGGTCGAGGATGTTCACGCGGTGTCCCCACCCCGGCGCAGACGGTCCAGAACCAGGTAGAGGCACGGCAACACCAAGAGCGACCCCAGGGTCGATGCGACGATGCCGCCGATGATGGTTAGCGCCATGGGCGCACGTAGTTCGGCACCCTCGCCGCCGCCGAACACCAGGGGTGTCAGTGCCAACGCGGTGGTCAGCGTGGTCATGACGATGGGCCGCAGACGGATGCCCGCCGCCGCGGCAAGGGCCGCCACGCGCTCCTGACCCTCGGCCATGAGCTGGCGCGCCGTGGTGACGAGCAGCACGGCGTCGTTGACCGCGACGCCGGCGAGGACGATGAAGCCGAGCATGGCCATGACGCCGATGGGCTGACCCAGGGGCACCAGGGCGACCGCCACGCCGACCAGGGCGAGTGGAATCGCGGCGAGCACGGTCACCGGCTGCAGCACCGACTCGAAGGTGCCCGCGAGCACCATCAGCACCAGGACCAGGGCGAGGATGCCCGCCAGGCGCAGTTCGTCGAAGGTCTGCGCACGCTCCTCCTCCTGGCCGCGCAGCCGCAGGTGGGTGCCCGGTGGCAGCGGCGCGTCGAAGAGGGCTTCGTTGACTGCGGCAATAGCCTCGGCCTGGGTGAAGTCGTCGACCAACTGCGCCGTCACCTGGGCGACCCGGCGCTGGTCCCGGCGAAACACCTCCCTGGCGCCCTCCGCCTCCTCGAACCGCGCCACCTCGCCAAGCGCCACGGGACGCCCGGCCGCGTTCATGAACTCGACGTTCGCCAACTGGTCGCGGCGCGGCGTGGGCATGTGCACGTTGACCACCCACTCCTCGTCGCCGAGGGAAAGTCGCGTCGCCTCCAGGCCGTCGAGATTCGCCTCGAGGACGCGCGCCAGGGTGCCGAGATCGACACCGAGGGCATCCGCCATGGCGTGATCGAGCGATACGCGCAACTCCGTTGGTCCGCCTTCGAAGGACGACTTGACGTTCCACAGTTGGGGCAGCACGTCGAGTCGTTCCTTAACGAGATCAGCACCGCGGCGCAGATCGTCCAGCGCCTCGCCCGCGATCTCGACGACGATGGGAGGACCGCTCGCACCCAGGGCGTCGGTGATCGCGGAGCGGGCGATCTCCCACTTCACCTCGGTGTCCGGCAGGTCGTCGAGCTGAGGCGCGAGCCAGGCGGCCACCTGGCGGCCGGAGGGGCCTTCGGACGTCATCCGGGCGATCACCCGGGCGGTGTTCTCTTCGGTCAGTTCGCTGCGGATGGAGCGGCCGTCCTCGGGCAGTCGGCCCACCTCCGAAAGGGTCGCCGCGAGTTTGCCGCCTTCGGCCACGGTGCCGCCGGCCGCCTGGGCGATGAGGCTCTCCACCCCGGTAGCGGCCTGCGCCGTGGATTCCACGCGTTGTGCGGCGGGTCCGACCAGGCGAACCGAAAACTGCCGCGGATCCGACGGCGCGAGCAGTTCGGTGCCGAGCTGCAGCAGCGAGGCGATGGCGACGGCGACGATTGCCATCGCCACCAACAAGACGGTGGCCGGACGGCGCAGCAGGCGGCCGACCAGGGCCTCCAGTGCGGTGCGCGCCCGCGACGCCGCCTTCTCGGTCACCAACTCCGAGCGCGACGCCCGCGGCAGGAACCAGCGACCCAGCGCGGGTATCAGGAACACCGCGACGGCGAGCGAAGCGAGCAGCGAGACGACGACGGTGAACGCGATGCCGTCGATCAGGCGGGCGGCGAGGCCTTGGACGAACAGCACGGGCAGGAATACGACACAGGTGGTCAGCGTGCTGGCCGTGATCGCACCGGCCACCTGCCCGGTCCCTTTCGCGGCGGCGACGTCCGGCGGGTCGCCCAGCGCCAGACGGCGGTACATGGACTCCACTACCACGATGGCGTTGTCCACCAGCATGCCGGCGCCGAGCGCCAGGCCGCCGAGGGTGACGATGTTCAGACTGTGCTCGGCGAAGTTCATGGCGAACAGCGCCGCGAGGATCGATACCGGCACCGCCGTGGTGACGATCAGCGTGGCCCCCGCCGAACGCAGGAACAGCGCCAGCACCAGCACGGCAAGCACCACCCCGGCGCCCGCGGCGAGCTGCAGATCATCCAGGGCGTCGGTGACGAGCTTCGCGTCGTCCGCGATCTCACGCACCTCGACGCCCGGCAGATCGTCCCCGAGGTCCACAAGGGCGTCGCGAACCTCGGCGGACACGGCGACGGTGTTCGCCCCCGCTTCCTTGTACACGGCAACCCCGACACCCTCGACGCCGTCCACCAGCACCAGGTGATCGATCTCGGCATTGGCCAGTTCGACGTTGCCGAGGTCCGAGACGCGAACCGCCTTGCGGCCGCCGGTGTCGTCCGAGAGGTAGCGTACGACCACGTTGGCGACGTCATCGGCACTGCGGTAGCGCGATACGCCACGTACTTGAAAAACCTGGTCGCGTTCCTCCAGGGTGCCGGCTTCGACATCCACGTTCTGGTCGCGCAGGCGCGCGCGGAGCAGGCTCAGCGACACGCCGAAGGCATCGAGCCGGTAACGGTCGACCGAGACCCGGACCTCGAGCTCGCGCCCGCCGGTGATCCGCGCCTCGGCCACCCCGGCGAGTTGCTCCAACGCCGGCGCGACCTGGCGCCGGGCCAGTTGGCGAAGCTCGGCGAGGGCGGGCTTACCGTCGGGCGCGACCAGGCCCAGGGTGAGGATCGGCGACTGGCGGGGATCGAAGCGTCGGACGAGGACCTCGTCCACCTCGGGGTCGCCCTCGATACCCCCAACCGCTTTCTGCACATCGACGAGGGCGAGATCGAGGTCGGCGTTCCAGTCGAACGTCACCGTGGTCACGAGGCGGCCGGTGCGCGCCACCTGGAAGACCTTGCGGCTGCCGCGCACCGTGGTGAGCTGACGCTCCACGGTTTGGCCGTAGAGGCGTTCCATCTCCGTCGGCGGGCGGTTGCCCGAGCGGACGGAGACCACCACCGTGGGACTCTGCAGGTCGGGCAGCAGATCCACCGGCAGTTCGCGCCAGGACAGGGCGCCGACGAGGGCGACGGCCAAGGCCATGACGGCGACCGCCACCGGGCGGCGCACGGCGAAGGCGGCGGCTGTTTCCAGGGAGGTGGCCAAGCTGCTTAGCGCTCTTATCCGTTTCGGGCGACGGCGCGCGCCCCTACGGGCGCGTTGGCGTCGCCCCTACGAGCCTACGACACGGACGCGGTTGCCGTCGATCAGGGTCTCGAGGCCGCGCACGGCGACCCGGTCGCCCACGGCCACGCCCTCCATCACCTGGACCTTGTCGTCGTCCCCCAGGCCCAAGCGAACGTCGCGGCGGGCGACGCGCTGCTGGCCGTCCAGGGCGAAGACCACGGTCTTGCCCGCCCGGTTGGCGACCGCTTCGCGGGGCACCACGACGACGTCCTGTCGCTGCTCGATGACGATGACGACCTCGACGAACATGCCGGGACGCAGCAGCCGTTCGGCGTTGTCGACGGTCACCTCCGCGCGAAACGTGTGCTTCACGGGATCGAGCACGGGCGAGAGGCGAATGACCTCGCCGGGAAACAAGGTGTCGTCGAAGGCGTAGTGTCGAATACGCGCCGCGAGGCCGACCTCGACGCGACCGAGTTCGGGACCGATCAGGTCGATGTCGGCGATCAACTCGTCGAGCGGCGCGATCTCCGCGACGACGAACCCGGCCCGCACCAGTTGGCCATCCGCCTGCGGCCTGTTGTCAATGTCGCGGGCCAGGCGCAGGATGGTGCCGTCGATCGGTGTGGTGAGCGTCGCCTTGGCGGCATCCAGCGTGCTGCGCTCGAAGTTGAACAGCGCGGTCTCGTAGCGTTCCTCGGCCTGCTGCAGCTCCTCGTCGTGGGCCAGGTTCGCGGCGTGGAGTTCGCGGCGTCGGGCGAGATGCGCCTGGGCCGCCTCCAGTGCCTGGCGCGTGGTCTCCAAGCGCGCGTGCAGGCGGGCATCCTCGCCGGTCACCCGGGCGACGACGTCGCCGGCGGAGACCCGCATGCCTTCCGCGAGCCGCTCGCCTTCGGCGTTGCGGGCGATCTGGAGATTTCCCGGGGTCTCGATGTCCAGCGAGACGATCTCCCGCGGGCGCAGGTTGCCGGTGGCGACGACGAGATCCTCGACGGTGCCCGTGACCACGTCCTCCACCTCCACCGGCATGCGGAACTCGGCGTCCTGGCCCGGGATCGGTGGTGCGCAGCCTGCCACGGCAAGCATTCCGAGTACCAGCAGGCTCCCGCTCACGGCGTGTCGTCTCATCGTTCCTCCACGGGTCGCCACCGCACGGCGTCGGCGATCACGATCGTTCCGGTGGTCTTGTTCGACACCTCGAGGCCGACCTCGCCCGCCGGCAGGGAATACTCCCCGAGATCGTTCCAGCCCGTCCGCGCCGCGTCCGCATCGAATTCGACCGGCAGGTCATTGTCCATAGTCACGATCTTCATCTCGTAGGTTCCCCTGGGACTCGAGAGGATGCCCGTCCGCGCTGCCTCCATGAAGGGAAGGTCCCTAGGGGACTCTATCTCAGGTATATGGTAGTCGACGCGCCAGCGTCCTGCGCTCGGCAACTGCGCCGCAAACCGCACCGACGCGCCCCCACCACCCGACATCGTGCTCGCCACCGTATGCCGGTAGCGGCCCCACGTGGCGGGTTGTTCGATTCGCATCCAACCACCGGTCGGCACGGCGAGGGGTTTGAAAACCGGCAAGCCCTCGTCGATATCCAGTTCGCCGGTGAGCCACGTGGCCTCCGGACCGTAGCGCGCTTCGTCCTCCGGCGTCGCGTAGACGACGCTGAACCCGGGATCGAGATCGTCCACGACGATGCCCGGCTCGGGTTTCGGCGTCCACGTGCTCTCGCGCGCGCCGTTGAGTGGCTCCGCGTCCACCGACGCGGTGACGTCGACCTCGGGTGCGTCCAGGCGGATGTCGCCACGATTCAAGGACAGGTAGGGCGAGACCCATACCTCCTGGGGCGGCCCGTCGACGACGAGTCCGAGTTCCATGGAGGCCTGGGCACCAATCCTCACGGGATCGGTCCACTGGGTCGAAACATCTCTCTTGACCTTGGGAAGTACGCCGAACCGCACCAAACCGGGCGCGGGCTCGCCGTTGCGCACGTGTGCCCGGACCTGGTAGCGCGGCTCACCCCGTGCGCCGTCCGTCAACCGGACGACTTGGGCATCCGAGACCAGGAAACCCGGCAGGGACGCATCGCGCAGCCAGTTGCCGAGCAGCCCGTTGAGGTCGACCCCGGCATCTCCAACCACGGCCTCGAAGTCCGCGGCCGAGAAATTTCCACCGGCATGGCGTCGGCGAAGTTCAGCGAGCAATGCCGCCGCGGCTTCGCGGCCCAGGCCGTCGACGATGGACCGGGCCAGCACCGGCGCCTTGAGTTCCAGGACATCGAGCGTTCGGTGGCCTGCCTCGGTTGGATCCAAGGTGATTAGCGGAGATCCCAAGGTGCGGGTCCACACCGACGCGGCCTTTGGCACCGCACTGTCGGCGACGGTGACGAAAAAGTCGCCCGTCAAGAACCCGACGAACAACGGTACGATGCTCTCGTTCATGCCCGCGGACGTCGAGAAGGTACGCGGCGAGAAGTAGGCACCGACTTGGCGTCGGTGGATCAGCGCGGCGGCGAGCTCGTGACAGAGGTAGTCCAAAGCCATTGCGCCGGGTCCATGCGCCCCGGTCTGGAACGCGAAGAAGCTGCGCGTCACGCCATCCACCAGCTTGCCGCCGCTGAAATCGGTGTCGAAGAACTCCTCGAGGGCGACGATCTTCGCGCTCCCCGGTTCGCGGTCAATGTCGTACTCCCCGCCGGTGCTCGCACTGCGGAGTCTGAACAGGGTGTCGAAGCGGGCGGTGGGCAGGCCCTGTTCGCGCAGCATCAGGACGCCCGGCAAGGCTTGGACCGAGTCCATGCGCCATCCCCCCGCATAGACGCGCAACCGCGTCGGGATCTCGACCAGGCTCAGGCCGTCGTAGGGATAGCCGATCCCCGCATCGGACGCCTCGGCGAGAAGCTCCGCGATGCGTTCCTCGAGGGCGCCCACCGCATCCGCGAACACGTCCAGGTTGGTTCCGTGGCCGGGATGGAGCAGCAGCTCGAAGGCCACACCGTCCACTTCCATCGCGCGACGGTCGAACCGGGAAGCCAGCAGTGCCACCTCGGGTACCGGCGCGGTCGGCGCGAACCGGAAACGTCCGTCGGCGGCGTCTCGACGCCTACCCGGACCGGCGACCAGCCACCCCGCCGGGACGCCGACCTCGAGATCCACCGTGAAATAGTCGCGCCCATAGCGTTGCCGATCGTCCCTGCCCGTGGCCGCCCCCGGTAGCGGAAGCCAGCTGACACCCGGCATGAGCGCGACGTAGCGCGTGTCGAACACGGAGGCATCGGTGCCGAGCAGGATCAGGTTGCCCGACTCGCCATGGGCCAGGTCGAGATCGGTCTCGCTGTCGAGATAGGCGAACGAAGGATCGGGAATACCCGCCGCGACGAACCGCAGTTCGACCCGTTCGCCTGCGGCAAGGGAGCGCGGCAAGACGACGCGCAGCAGGCCGGATTCGTGGCGCCACTGGGCAGCGGTCCCGTCGAGGAGAATTTCGGACACCTCGAGCCCGGGATTGAAACTGAAAGTGAGTCCGTCGAGTGGCCGCTGGGCAGCGACCACGTAGGTCACCTCGAGCCCGAGCCGCCGACCCGGTTCGACCATGATCGTGCCGCGAATGTTCTCGACATCCACTCGCGGCTCGGACTCCACCGCCTCGTGGGCGGCACGCCAATCGGCACGCAACGAACGCCCGGCCGCCGCATCGAGCACAAGATAGCCGATGGCCGCGACGGCCACGCCGACAAGGGCCACTCCCATGATCAGGTGTCGGGTGCCGGTCGGGCCGTCCCGGCGGGGATGCAGCGCGGCGGCGATGCCGAGAAGCCCGACGGCGAGACTGACGATGGCGATGCGCTGCACGACCAGCGTCGCGTTCGCGAATTCGGGCAGCAGATCGGACCCGGTCGCCACGTACGCCTGGGACATCTGCAGCGCCGGTGCGAGGTAGAACGGCGTCTCGAAGCCCGCCCAGACCCACAGCGAGACCGCCAGCAAGGCGACGATGGCGACGACCAGCCGGTTGCGCAGCAGGACGGCGAGGAAGATGACCAGCGAACCCCAGAGCATCAGCGTCGGAATGGCGTCCCACACCAGGAAACTCAGCATCGAAGTCGGCTCCATGGTGTCGCCGAACCACCAGTCGAATGCGCCCGCCAGGAGGCCGATCGTCTGCATCAGCCCCAGGATCAGGGTCACCGTGAGCCAGAGAATGAAAACGATGCCGGCCAGGCGGCCCGCGAGCAGCTTGATCGTCCCGACCGGCCTGGCGTCGAGAACCTCGGCCATGCGTTCACGCCGGTCCCGGGCGCGAATGTCGAAGGCGAGGAAGATGATGCCCACGATGAGCACCATCACCATGGGCATGCCGACGGACGACACCAGCATGCGCGGGCCGAAGCCACCCACCGTGGCCGAGACGCCCGACCCCAGGCCGTGCATCCCCGCATAAATCATGTAGGTCAACAAGCCCAGCAGAACGGCCACCGTGATGAACACCCAGGTCCGCCCCAGGCGGCGCGTGGCGCGCATCTCGGCGGCGGCAACCGCAAGGAATTCGCGAAGGTGATGCACTGCTGCTCCCTTGTCCTGTTCCGTGACTTCGCGCGACTTCAATGCAGACGCGCTCCTGATCAAGCCCATGGATGGGCTTGATCAGAATACACCTACGGCTACGCCCGGCCGGTCAATTCGGGCCGTCGGCCGGCGCCGGTTCGTCGTCCTGGCGTGCCGCGTCCGACCGGCCGCGTGCCGCCATGAACGCGAGGTAGGCCTCCTCGAGGGTCGCCGTCTCCACCGGGTTCGCACCGTCCGGCATGCCATTCGCCGTCACACCGCGGAGCGTGATGTCGGTCCCGGTGACGGCGCGCGAAACGATCTCGTAGGCGGACTCGACCCGCTCCGCCTGCATCGAATCCGTCGTGATCTCGAAAACCCGGCCCGCCGCACGCTGCAGCAGTTCGCTCGGTGGTCCCTGGAACTCGATGCGGCCACCATCCAGAAGCGCCATCTCACGGCACCCGGCGCCCAGGTCGGCGACGATATGGGTGGACAGCAGGATGGTGCGGTCGCGACCCAGCTGGTTCATCAGCTGGCGGAAGCGCATTCGCTCCTCGGGGTCCAGGCCGACGGTGGGCTCGTCGACGATGATCACCTGCGGTTCGTGAACCAGCGCCTGGGCAACGCCGAGGCGACGCACCATGCCACCGGAGAGCTTCTTCACCTTGCGGTCGGCGACGCCGTCGAGACCGACCATCTCCAGCGTTTCAGCGACCCGCCGACGCCTCTCCTTGCGGTCGGACATGCCCGACAACTGCGCCAGGGTGTCGAGGACCTCCTCGGTCCGATGATGCCGCCAGGCGCCGAACTCCTGCGGCAGATAGCCGATCAACTCGCGCACTTGGCGACGTTCCCGTGTCACGTCGTGGCCGTACACCGTGGCCCTGCCCTTGGTCGGCACGAGCAGCGTACAGATGATGCGCATCAGCGTGCTTTTGCCCGCGCCGTTGGGTCCCAACAGCCCGAAAAGTCCCGTACCGAGCGACAGATCGACGTGCTCGAGGGCCGTGTGACCGCCCTTGTAGGTGTGACCGAGACCGCTGGCCTCGATGACGGCATCGCTACCGGTGGTCAGCATCGCTTCGGCGTTGGCCATCGTCGGATTCCTTGGCTGGTGTTCAAGAGCGCCTCTTATGCCATAACTTCGCGCCGCCAGGGGCCGAACGTTCGATCAAAATTGAGCAAAACTGGCAACGGCGCGACGAAACAGCAGAGTATGACATATTATGTCTCACGTCAACGCACCGACGTGCCTCTGGCGGTGGCACGTCGTCGGGGCAATCGAAGTCAGACCCGAAGCATGAGGATGGCGATGCCCAACGCAAGGACGCCCGCCACTAGGAGAACACCGTGAACGACATCGACACCGCAGAGGAAGCCAGAACCGCGTTGACGGCCGCGCTCGGTCAATTGGCGGCGGTTTACCAGGATGCCGACGTGGACAGTTTCGCAGTGGGTTGGGTCGATGCAGTTTCCGATAGACACGTCCGGCTGCGCTCCATTGACACCGCCGGCAGGGACGACGGCATAGAGGTGCGATCCCTCGACAACGTGGAACGCGTGGTGACGGACGGCAGGTACCTGATGCATAGGCTAAGGCCGCTGATGGCGCACTGGAGCCATCCGGCCTGGCCGCCCCAACGTCTGACCGGCCCGATGGACGACCTCGTGATGGATGCCCTGACGGTCTCGATCGAGGACGGAATCGTAGTGACGCTGTTCATGCGGGACACCACCCAGTACACGGGGCCGGTCGTCAAGCTGTCGGACAACGCGGGAACCATCGCCGACCTGGACAACTACGGCGGCGTGGAGAAGGAGGTCCCGTTCAAGGTATCGGTCATCGATGCTGTGGACCTTGGGTGCGGGCACGAGAGGGTCGCGCAGTATCTCATGTCTCTCTCATGACATAGGGTTTGGACTTGGGGACGAGTCACACCGGCCTGTGAGGCCAGGCACCGCTGCACCAGCGACTTTGTTGGGATTGGCGTCCCCTAGGGGAGTCGAACCCCTGTTGCCGGGATGAAAACCCGGAGTCCTAGGCCTCTAGACGAAGGGGACTGCGGCGGGAAGCGCGCGGATTCTAGGGGGTCGCGGTCCGCTCCGCAATAGCTCGTACTGTCCAACGCGACGCAGTGGCCAGCAAGGCGACCCTCAGGTCCGCCCCTACCCTGCAAACTGATTGAAGAACACTTTGCCAGCGAACCGCTTGAGCAGCCAACTTGCGCCCAGCCCGGCTTCGAGGCAGCCTGCGAGCGGTAGGTGGTCGTAGCACCATCGGGCACCCTGCTTCCATAGGTCGCCACGGTAGGCGGACCTGACCACATCGCCCGGATGTGGCGCATCCCCCTCTAGGTAGTCGGCGATCGCGTCGGCCGCGACCCTGCCGTAGCGATAGCTGTTGTGTATGCCGCCGGCGGTGAGCGGGGAAACCATGCCGGCCGCATCCCCTATGAGCAGCACCCGCTCGCCGTGAGAGCGCTTCAACAACCCGTTGACCGGAATCATGCCACCGCGTTTTTCGCGCACTCGACGGCCACGCAGGCCTAGGCACGCGTCCAGGCTCTCGATGAACCGGCTCAAGTTGAGCCGATGTCGATCATTCGCGGCGAGACCCACCTGCGTGACGTCCACGCCGGGAACGACCCAGCCGATGTACCCCGGCGCCCGTTCGGGATCGACGAAGCAGTGCAGGCATTCGCCATCGCGGTCCGCCGGCTCGAACTCCCACTCCACGCCCTTGAGCAGCTGCGTGTTTCGACCAAGCCCCAAGGCCCGCGCCACCTTCGAGTGCACCCCGTCGGCACCCACCAGGAAGGAGC
>LXNJ01001653.1_pt1 | contig 12896 bp, 10 predicted proteins | sample 809081 | NCBI WGS metagenome assembly LXNJ01 (sample SAMN04870510, study PRJNA318959) | sponge metagenome | biome: sponge; feature: marine sponge reef; material: water | host: Petrosia ficiformis | place: Greece: Milos, Mediterranean Sea | collected 2013-05-29 | depth 5-7 m
AACACGAATAGAGTTAGTTGCTGGAACTGTCCGACGTGCAGCATATCCGGTAAGCATGATATTGCCTCTCGGTGCGCCACTATCAGGACTCGTATCATCTATGATAGATGCATCATCAACCTCAACAACTAAGACCTTCGGATCAACTGGGAAAACGTCTGGATCAAGCGTGATCGGGAACGGATCAGATTCAGACGTGAGTTGGAGACCGTTGGTTGTTACAGTACGAACCATTACGGCATCGCCTGCCAAATCAGCAGGGGCACTCCAATCAATTGTAAGCGGATCTTCGGTAGCACCTTCCCCTTCGACTAAATTAAGTTCGCCGATATTCTGCCAAGTGCCAGCCGCGTCCATATACTGGACCATGATAGTTCCTGGATGGACTGTGCGTTCATCTTCATCGACTGTAACGGTTAGCGTTACATCTCTGGCATTCTCATAGATAGTACCGCTTTCATACGGGTCGTCATTACCATTAAGGTTGACATCGCCCAAACTTGCCATGGTAACGCTCGCCCTATCATATTCAGGCGCAACGATCCTAAGATGCGTTGGAGGGACATGAGAACCGACATTAAAGAGTGTATCAATACCCATTGCACGTATCCCGAAATTACCTTCTAAGAGATCTAAATTCTCACCTTGAATAGGCATAGGCATCATCATGACACGTGTCGTATCATAGGTTATCGGTATCAAATTAAGGTCTTGAACCGCAGCACCTATTAAATCAACAAGCAACGCGCTTTGTTCCTCAGTAAGTTTTATTCCAAAGGGTTTCAAAAACGGATTTGCGAACTGCTGAATCAACTGGGCGTTTAACAGAGGTAAAACATCATCCAATTCTAACGTAGCAGCTGCCTGTAGAGTCGGATCGGACTGTCCTTTTAATTGTTCTCTGACAATTTTCCAGATATCCGATGCTACCATAGAATTCTCAACCGTCAAAGGCAACCACGTATCTGCCGGATCCGGTTTACCGTTTTCGTCCAATGGAATCATTTGATAAATAAGATACCCTTTACCCTCACCTACGTCAGAACTTGAACTTGTAATGTTCAAATAAGCAGCACCTGCGTTAGGAGACGTGGCAACCCAAGCACCTGCGGAATTCTGATAACCGGTAACGTTTTCTCCGAAGTTATGTTCACCGTCTCCAAACATAATGTCTGCTGCAGGAGCAGTGGTGTCCACCTCAAAGTCAACCATAATCCGATCCACAGGTTCGCTATTTGCATTATATACAACGGCTTCTAAGTTAGAAGCACCATCATAAATTGAATCAATATTAGCAAACCAAAATGAACCCGTTTCTATATCAACTTCTGGCACACTGAAGACAGAGGCTAACAACGGATCGAAATTTCCACCGCGATATACGCCATCTTCATCAGGTTTGCCTTCAAAGGGACTGGTCAACCTATTGACATTGCGGAAGAACAGATTCTGGAGCTTATTGATTTCTCTTTGTGGAATTGCATTTGCAATCGCTGCACCTTCTATTGGTTCGCCAGCATAAGCAGCAGCAATAAGTGGGCTAACTTCAGGTGAAGCCAGAAGCGTAAACATGGCGGCCTGTAAATCCGCATCAAATAATGCTTCAATGATACCACGTTCTGCCAATTGAAGGTTGCGCGGATCGGGCATTGACCAGTTTTGGATTTCATATACCTTTATGGCGTCTGCAGTAGACGTTCCAGCAGCAGCAATTTGAATAAGCGCTTCAGGATTTATCACCTCTAACTTCACTGGATTGGTAAGTGTCACTTCAAAATAGTAAAAGACATTACCTTTCGGATAAATTCCGAATTCAAATTCCCAAACACCATCGCTATTTCGTTCCATAGGATGGGAATCAAAGTCCTCTCCGTCTACCGAATACCGGAGTACAACGCTTGAGAAGATTTCGGTATCTGAACCTGGCCATGCGGGTAGGTTCGCCGCTGCAAGCGATTCGTCCAATCGGAAGGTATAAGGAATAGTATCCTGTTGAAATTCAACTGGTGTAATCCTTTTACCCTCTACTGTCCGGCCATTAAGATTAAATTTAACATTTCCACCTTCAAGCACAGATGGAACGCGTACATAAACGTTCAGGTTATCACTTGTCAGGTATTTTTTAACGTCAAAATTGCCAGTGGAAATATCAGCAAAGTCTGAGATAACAAGACTGGGCGTAATAGCATTCCCAAAGTTCTCAAAATCTAACTGCGATCCCTTTCCTTCAGCAAAAACAGAAAAAGGTTGTTGAGAAGCTAAAATCTGTTTAATCACACCCTTGGGGAGAATCCCCTGCGGGATTTGCGCTAAAATAAAATCAACTACAGGCTCCACTAACGGGTCTGCACTTGATGCGGGTAATCCAGCTGCTTTAACAATTTCTCGAACAAAAGCTCTTCCAGAAACTCTGTTAAGTGAAAGACCACCAAGCCGTGACAGACCATTTAGGTTTGAAGGGGGAAGATCAACTGGCGGTTCAACCGGTGGATCAACTGGCGGTTCAACCGGTGGATCAACTGGCGGTTCAACCGGTGGATCAACTGGCGGTTCAACCGGTGGATCAACTGGCGTTGCAGCAAGCAGTCCCTGGAGTTCCTTAACTGCCTCTGTGTCCTGCAGCAAAGTCCGAACTTTTGGGGCCTCTAAAAGTGCTCGGATATCTTGGTCATTTGTGAGTAAACCTATTTGTTCGTCTGTCACATCCGGCGCAACCTGTCTTATCAGAACAGGAGTTGCCAGTACCAAATCTAACGCAGGACCAAGTCCACCGAGTGCAACAATGGTAGGATTCTGTAAAGTTGCAGGATCGCTCAGTGCTGTGAGAACTTGATCGACCAGATCCTTAAGATCCTCACGCAAAAGCGTATCGCTGTATTCATCATACACCTGTTGGGCTAAAGACGCGTCATCTTGCCCAAACACAGTGCCTGGAATTGAACTGTGAAATATACACAATGTAAAAATCAAAAAACAAACAAGTGTTCGTTTTTTCATTAACTTTTCCTCCTCGTTAAGTCTACGCGAAAACGAGACTAAATACTGAAGTTTTTAGAATGGGCAAGCAGAAACACGATAAAACGACAGGAGGTAGGTGTCTGCCCATCTAAATTAACATCCTACTACCAAGTATTAAATTTTTTCCGTATACGTAACTCAACCCTTAGGATATAGTATCATATATCCGTAATATCAAGTCAAAAGCAGGCAAAATTGGGCACCGAAGTTCTGTATTGACCAGCGGGGAATCTCTATGGAAGGTTCACATAACAGATTCGAGTGATTACGTAACATAAATTTATTGACTTAAAGTTTGATCATAATATAAGAACATCTGTTATTTTAACAAAAATGACAAATTAAGCAAGCATTTTAATCGGCACGCGGCGTTTAATTTTAGAAATTTGGTAAATTTCCCCGCCTATTTGTTTATCATCGATTAAATTGCAATCGGCATTTAATATAATACCATAATTTTAAAAGTATGTCAAATCAAATTGGGAACTTTTTACTTAAAATTTCGGGCATATTTGGACAAAAATTCAATTTCCGATTGACATAATACCAAAAAACGAATAAATTGTCAACAAAAAAGATTTCTGTTAAAGGAAAATCTATGTATGTTAACAATTTCTGAAAAGTCTCAACTCGACCAAAACGGTTTTCTGCTTTTGAAAGATGTGGTCTCTGTGTCCACAGTATCTCAACTCCGAGAACGCGCTTTGGAACTTGCCATAGCGGAACAAAAGACAGGTAAAAGCCATACCTATTTGCCAAACGGAACCGCACAACGTGTCTGGAATCTAATTGACAAAGGCGAGATATTTGAAGAGGCTATCCAACACCCTCAAATGCTCAATGCCATGGAATATCTACTCGGTTCAGACTGCACGCTGAGTTCATTCACAGTAAACATTCTTTACCCAGGCGCACCAGATGCGGGGCTACATATTGACTATCCGTTATCCGCACTTCCGACACCACGTCCCAATTTCCCTATGGTTGCAAATAGCGTCTGGTTTTTAGATGACTTTACAACTGAAAACGGGGCGACCAGCTGTGTGCCGGGTAGCCATCGAAGACTTGAAGCATTACCAGAAGGCGGCGTTGAATACGAAGACGAACAGCAAATTTGTGGCATCCAAGGTTCAGTACTAATTGTGAACGGTGCAGCTTGGCACGGTTCCTCCGAAAATAGAAGTGATACACCAAGAGTTGCGTTACTTGGTTTCTTCTGCCGTTCTATTTTAAAACCTCAACAAGATCATCTGAAGATTGTATCGGATGAAGTCATTGAACGTGCAACGCCGACATTAAAACGTTTACTCGGTCTGAATTCATTACCAAGTCTTAACGCGTAAGAACGGTTTTCGACTATCGCTTGCACAGTTCCCTATTCTGCAGGCGCGCTATTCTACCCATTCTGTAAGCACGCTGTTTCAAAGTATCTGGATAATACCTGCTCAAATCTTACGGCGCAATCTTACTTTCTTCTGCCATAAGTATCCATTCAGGTTCAGATGTTTTTGGTGTAAGTTGATATCGTAAGCGTACTTTGAGAGTGTCGCCACTGTTAACTTTAAAATCAAACGTCCGCTTCTCATCAGGTTTAAGACGGTTTCGCCTTTTTTCAGAGATTAAAACCTGCTTTTTCTGATTCTGTGTCCCATTAGGCGCAAGGTGCATTACATCAAGAACGATGATACGTAATGTCCCACCCGGTAAGAGGTGGCCCGCTTTGTTCTGAAGGGTCACAGTCGCTTTCTTATCCGCAAATTCAATTTTAAGTGCTGCAGCATTTTTTAGCTGTGTGACGCTGCGGCTACCGCGCCACGTATGTTTCCTTCCAGTGATACTTTCGTAACTTGCTGTACTTTGTAACCGACTGACAAGCGGCATGTGGCATGTAGCACAACTCTTGTTTTCAGTCGCGAATTTACTCTTGAGAAAACTGGATACCTGATCGTGTTCAGGGACGCTCGGTTGTCCATGACACGTAGCGCAAAGTTTTGTCGATTCTTTATAGATAGGGTTAGTTACATTTGCATGAAAATTGGTCTCGGCACTTGCCGGAGGACCTTGCATCGCACCATCCGAATCGAGGTGGCACACAAGACATGAAACGCCAGAGTCACGTTGCACGTTACGCAATTTTGGCATTTTCCCAATACCTGTAACGAGGATTGGTTTTGGTGCATGGCACGGATCACAACTTTTTTCTCTGCCAGCAACCTGTTTTGCTGCTTCCTGATATATTTCGTCTACCCATGCTTGCGCGTGTATCGATTTTTCCCATTCACGCCAAATTGCTGGGTGGCAACTTTTACACTTGCCATCCTTAAACGCTTGATACATCTCCTTATGTTGATTCTCATCACTCTCTACATCGGATATAAAGTTTCCGAAGAATACTAAAACACTCAATCCTAATAGAGATAGACACAACCCCAAGATGCATCGTCGAAAATTTAAAGTATAACGCATCTCTGTTCCCTATATTGTATCAAGTAGTTTCAATGCTGCTTGCTCACCGCTGTGTATACAATCTGGAATACCGATGCCGTGGTACGCATTGCCTGCTAAGGCGAGACCGTGCAAGCCTTTCGCGAGTTCATCAATTTCACGGACAAGTTTTTGGTGTCCAACCAGATATTGTGCCATCGCTTGTGAATGTTCACTAACAATAGAAAAAAGAGGTTCCTTTTTGATTCCAAGCAATTTCGATACATCTTTTAATGCAGAGGAAACTAAATCTATATGTGACCTATTTTTATTTACATTATTTGAAACAGTGTTTCCGCCTATAAAAAAGCGTAATAGCACGGAGTTTATAGGCGCGCGATTTTCAAATTTAACGCTGCTAAATGAACACCCAACGAGGTTAAGCTGTTCTGTGATGGGAACAACAAACCCCATCCCATTGAGCGGGTGAGAGATATCCTCACGACGGAAAGCTAAATTAACTGTTGCAGATGATGTATAAGGAATCGCAGAGAGTTTTTTGGCAAGCGGCGGTGCAACCTCAGACAAAATATTGCTTGTTCGTGGTGCGGGCAACGCAATGCAGAGTAAGTCTGATTCTAACACTTCGCCATTTTCAAGGCAAACGCGCCACCCCTTTTTATTTTCTTTTTCTTCAATAGTGCCTACACAGGATAAAAAACGGATACATTCCGCGAGTTTTGCGGCGAGTGTGTCTACCAACGTCTGCATCCCGTCTGCAAAAGATAAAAATAGACTATAACGTGCCCCGCTTGTCCCACGGCTTGCTTGGGTGGCTTTCCGTTTTTGTGTTAAGAGTGCTTTGATAATGCTGCCGTGTTCTTGTTCCATTTCCAAGAATCTTGGAAACGTCGCTTTGAGACTTAGATTTTCTGCATCCGAGGTGTAGATGCCGCCTATCATCGGTTGTGCCATCCGCTCAAACGCCTCGTTTCCGAGTCTGCGTCTAACGAAATCTGCAACCGATTCATCCTCTATATCGCTGCGACGTGGGATAAAAAGATCTAAGGCAATACGAAATTTACCCGGTAAACTGAAGATAGGGCTTTTTAAAAAAGGCCCGAACGATCCCGGTGCCATCATGTAAAAGCCCTCAGGTACAGACAACAGTTTTCCTTTACGGAGGACAAAACTCCGTCTTACCTTTGGGTTAGTGCCTATCAGTTTATCTGTAAGACCGAGCTCTTCACACAACGCTTTTGCCCACGGTTTTGTTGTGATGAAGGCATCAGGACCGTGCTCTATGATGAATCCATCTCGGTGTTCCGTTTGAATAACACCGCCTACTCTGTTGCTTGCTTCAAGCAGACTAATCTCAAGAGGAATCTCCCTATTTTCTGCTTCGCGTTTCAGACGATAAGCAGCAGCTAAACCTGTGATTCCGCCGCCGATAACAATTGCACGTTTCTGCTCCTGCGCCATCAGAGTATTCCTTAGAATGCAAACAGGTTAGTACTTAAAACGTAATCCTACTTATCAGACTTTTCACACACAAAATCTGCTAACATATTAATGAATTTTGGATGGTCTCCAACAGTCCCAGCTCGAATAAAATCAATTCCGCATGCTTCCGCTGTTTCCTTTGCCTCCATATCTAAGTCATATAGAACCTCTACGTGGTCGCAAAGAAATCCGATGGGGGACGCTACGACAGTATCAACCCCTTCTTCTTTTTTGGCTTTAAGCCAATCGTTGATATCGGGCTGTGTCCATGGGATAGGGCTATTTTCGACCTCGCTCTGGTATGCTAAACTGAATTGTCTTTTGCCTATCTTTTGTGCCACAGCTTCAGCTGTTTTTTCAAATTGTTTTGAGTAAGGTGAGGTATCCGCTGCTTTTTGCGGAATTGCATGTGCCGTAAAAACCAGTTCGGCACGGTCTAACTTGTCACTGCATGCGGTTTTGATAATCTCAGCGATCGCGCCAACATATCCGTTATGGGTATACCATTGATCGAGATAGTCAATAGTCGGCTTTTCACCTTCAACTGCTTCAATGCCTTTCTTGACGGTCTGTTGGTACCATTCCCAGCTAACTTTGGCTCGGTGGGGTGCCATAATAATACCAAGCATTTTGCGATGTCCCTTTTGTGTCATTTCAGCGATGACTTCATTTAAATAAGGAGTCCAATGTCTGAATCCAGCATAAACAGGTAACGGTAAGTCACGCTGTTGCAATGCGTTTTGTAATGCTTTGGCTTGTTTGAAAGTCAATTCGTTAAACGGCGAAAAACCTCCTAATTTAACGTAATGGGTGGAGATGTCTTGGACGCGTTCTTTTTCAGATTCTGCTTCACCGGCAATTCCTTCAACAAAGCAGTATGCCTCACCGGGGCAGTTTTTGGTATCATATTTTTTACAGCATCCAGGGGTTGGACCACCGAATGCTACAAGTAAAACGCTATCGTATTTCATTTTGCCTCCTATGCCATATTGGCAAATTGTGCGGGCATAAAACTCGGATCAACAGCAATTGCTTGTGCAAATGCCTCACGAGCAAGTGTCTCATCAGAATTTGTGCGATGTGCTAAACCGATGGAAAAGTAGGCTTGCGCAAGTTCTGTGCCCTCAATTCCACAGACTAATGCCTTATAGATTGATTCCATACCGGGGGTGGGATCATCACCATTTCGGTAGGCAGAGAAAATGTAGTTGGACCCGCGCAAAAGGTGAGCTGGCGCATAATCGGGGTTCAATTCAAGTGCGACATTGAGTGCATTTTTTGCCGCAAAGAAAAAATCACCTTTCTCAAGTACGCTCGACACAGTACGAGATGTTTGTATGAGTAGGTTTGCGTATTCTGTCCATGCTTCTGGAAGATTGGAGTATTTTTCAGTTGCAACTTTCAAAATGGCGATGGCTAATCCCAAGTCATTTCCTTCTGCGACTTCTTCTGCAGTTTCGCGATATGCCGCAAAGTCTTGCAGTTCCTGTATCCGTTGGTCAAGCACTTCTGTATCTACTGCCGGAATTGCGGACGGTTTGAAGTGTTGCCATCCTGGTTCCGGGTCATCAATCAACCCACGATATACACGCAGAATAGCATAGCGAGGAGTTCCCCAGACTTCAGCAATATCGCGAATCCAGTTCGGCATGTTGGTTTCCATGTCAGTTAGCAATTCTGCTAAATACATGTCTTGTTCAACCCGTTTTCGGACTTCTGTTAAGAAATAGGATTCAATTTTGAGCAATAGGTCAATTTCGGCATCGTGTGCTAAAGGTCCGTGTCCGGGCAGCACATGATCTGGTGTGTATGTGCGTAGTTCTTGAATTGTATTTATCCAATCATGGTTTGCCATAAGTCCTTCATTCATTACGGGTTGTCCAAAAATAGGAAAACTACCTGTCATCACTGTATCACCAGAAACGATGCATCCCTCTGCTGGAATCCTGATGGCAGTCGCGTCATCTGTTTCTGCTTTTCCTAAATGAACGAGATGCAAAGGTTGATTACCTAAATCAAGTTCGGTTTCGTGGGTGAATGTCTGCTGTGGCAAAAATGGCGGATCGCCAAGGGTGAAACCACGAGAACGGAGAAAATCTTCTTGGCGCGGTGCTCTGTTCACCATAAAGTCCTTTGTCATCTCGCGTGCGACAACAGTTGCACCTTCTTGGCGAAAAATTATGTTCCCGTTTGTATGATCCCAATGATAATGCGTGTTAATTGCATAGAGAATCGGCTTATCTGTGATAGTTCGAATTGCTTTGAGAAGTCGTCTCCCCATCATCTGATTTACCTGCGTGTCAATTACCGCAACCCCGTTATCTCCTATTATAATAGAAGAGTTGACAATATTGCGAAACAGATATACTCGATCTGTCACCTTAACAAGTTGTCCATATTGACGTGGTGCGAAAGGGTTTTCTGAAATGTTTTGCATCAACTATCCTGATATGTTTTTGCGATATGGACGAAATGTTTGACGTTTTCAAATGGTGTATCTCTATGAAGTCCATGGCTAAGGTTTAAAATATGTCCTGTCTTTCCACCCTGTTTTATGCAAGTGCTTACTGCTTCTTGTATGTCAGCAAATGTGCCATCGCGAAGAATATCGTTATCAACGTTTCCCTGAAATGCTACGGAACCGCCTATTTCAGTTTTGGCTTTTTCAAGGTCTACACATTTTCCGATACTCAATACATCCGCTCCACTTTGGTGCATTAAATTAACGAAAGGACACTCTTTTGCAAAAAGGATTCCTGGTGCATCTGAATTGAGTTCAGCGAAAATCCGTTGATGATATGGAAGCGCGAAATTTTCATACATCTGCCGCGATAGCACATCCGCTATTGACTCAAAAAGCTGCACAATCTGAGTACCTTGACTGATCTGGTAATTCAGATAGTTAATCGTCATTTCAGTTAATTTATTTAACAATTGGTGTAGAAGTTCTGGTGCGTCTTCCATCATTTCAAAGACAGGAGTTGCTTTTTCCGATATGCCAGCACCTCTTTTCATCGGGCTTTCTCCTGCTATCAAAAAAAAGGCGAGTGTTAATGGGGCACCCGCAAAACCGATAAGTGGCAGTTCTCCATTCAACGTCTCACGCAGTGAACGAATTACTTGTCCAGTGAACTCTAATTGTAGGTGTGGATCATTCAGTGGTGTAAGTGCGTCTATCTGTGATTGTGTTCGTATCGGTGGGTTTAAAACTGGACCGGGTAAAAATCGGAAATAAGCACCCATCGGAGCAAGCGGTGTGAGAATGTCTTTATAAACAATTATAGCATCTACACCGATGCGCTTGGGAAGAAGTGAAATTTTTACTGCCCATTCTACATCTGTGTCCGACATCGGGGAGGGACAAGTTCGGAAGAGGCGTTCCAACGGAAGGTCAATTTTTTGTCGAATTTCCCGATAAAGGGGGTCCGATCTACCTGCTTGTCGCATCATCCATACAGGCACACGTCCCACCGGCAAATATCTTGACGCGCGCAGAAGTAAGTCATTTTTTAATTGTTGTTCCATATTAATAAGGAATAACTGCTTTACTTTACCGTGTTTTTAAGCGGGCAAGTTCCTCTCGGAGTCGTGAGGCTTCTGCTTCAGCTTTCTGTCGCGCCTCAGCTTCATGTTGGACACGCGTTTCAGCTTGTTCGGCACGCGTTTCAGCTCGTTCGGCACGCGCTGTCGCTGCGTCAGCAGGAGTCTGCAGCCATTTCCCCGCAACCGGCTCGTAAACCCCAAGCCCATCATTCAGTAAATGAAAATTCAGGTTTAATACCTCAGAACGCAATCCACCATCAACGTCTGGGGAAACTTCAATATAAGCATCCTCAACAAGTCGAAATCCCATCAAGGGTGTTGGTAAATAACGTCTATCAACATCATAGAGGAAGTACTCCGAAATTCCCATTGCAGCATAGTGCGCGACTTTCCCTCTAAATCATTTCGATAGGTGCGTTTGCTTGAAAACTCCATTACGAAATCAGGAGCCTTGCCTTCCTCCCATACCTTGTAGGTACGGCGGTCTTTCTGTCCTATCCCGAAAGAGACAAGAATATCGGGAAACACAGCAGTTCGAAGAGGGCCCTCAATGTCGTACATCATGATATTGCCGGAGATATAGACTTCCGGTCTCTGCGCAAAATGCCCCTCAAGGACTTGCCGCAGCCAGATTATCCACTGAATGTGGAGATCGGTATCAGCCATAGGTTTACCATCCGATTCAGGGTAGAGATCTGCCGTTTCTGTCGGAGCGTAAGGCATTTGGCGCACGTTTGGATAACTTTCCATCGGTGTCCCTCCTAACCATAAGATTACGTGATTCATCAAAAGTGTCTAACGTTACATGTAGACAATTTAGTTCTCGATTTTACGAGAGGTTCCATCAAGATAAACCTCTCTTCTGACGCCGTTCCAAAAACTGCCGTAGTTTCGCAAAACTCTTAACGTTTTTCATAATTCTACCGCTTTCTCGCTCTTCAAGATAGAGTAAAAACCCCATGAGATAGAGGCTCACTAAAAACAGTAGAAAACCAGTTATGCACTGTGCAATCGCACGATAATTTAGTTTTAAACCGAGGTAAGGGGTGACAACTACGTCGTCGACGGTCGCAGCAGATGGGTTCTGCTCAGGCCACTCAACCGATACAAGGTCACCCCACCCCGTTATTCCGAGCGATAAAAAAACGATTGATAAGGCAAAAACGATAAAAAATGGGATACCCATGTTAGATACCGAAATCTTAAGAAGAAACTTTTATCAATCCTTTGGTGCAGCGGTCTTCTCGATTACGAACCTTTGTGATTCCTTCAACAAGTGATTCAAGTGGAAATTCGTGACTAATGATTTTGTCCATGTTTACATCGCCACTGGAAATGAGTTGAACTGCCTCTTCCCATGTATCGGGTGCTAACCATGAGAACCTTATGGTCTTATCCATAAGGATCGTGTCAAGAATTGGAACCTGCATTACATCTTTATCACCAGGAAGACCAAAAATAACGACAGTTGCGTGTCTCCCAGTAACTTCAAGCGCAGTATGGATTGCATCAAGCGAGCTCGTGGCAGTAATAGCACGGTCAGCCAATTCACCGTTATTGAGTTCCTGAATTGTTGCGCCAAGGTCTTCAACGTAGTGTGGAGAGTTGGTATCGCTGACATTCACAACTAAGTCTGCACCGAGTTCCTTACCGCATTCCAAACGATAGTCGCGAGTTCCAACCAACAACACGTTCTTCAAGCCACGACTTTTCAAAACTTGTACCATCATCAAACCGATGGGACCGGGACCGAAGACAACAGCAGTTTGTCCTTCTTCAGCATTAAGATTGTTAACGGCGTACAATCCGCATGCGAGAGGTTCAGTGAGTGCTCCCTGTTCATACGTGACGTTTTCGGGTAGTTTTACCGTCCAACGGTAGTCAGAAACAGCGTATTCCGCGAAGCCACCATCAACACCCACACCTAAGATACGTTTTTCGGGACATAGGTTGGACAGTCCTTTTTTGCTCCAAAAAGAATTCGGGTTGGATTGCACTGGATTCACAACAACTCTGTCGCCGACTTTAAATCCGCCTGTCTTTCCTGCTTCACTTCCTACTTCAACGACTTCGCCAGTAAATTCGTGTCCGAGAATAAGCGGTCCTTTGCCATCGTCTGTTTCAAGGGAACTATTACCGAAATAGTATGCTACATCCGAACCACAAATGCCCACTGAACGGACTTGAACTAACAGGTCTGCGTCACCAGCTGTAGGCACTGGTCGATCTTCAAGACTCATTGATTCAGGTTCATAGAAAATTTGAGATTTCATTATATACCTCCTTAACTTTTATGAATACCGTTAGTTTAACGTGAGTTTGATAATTAGACCTAAATGTAGATGTCCGTTGGGTAGAGCGAAGCGAAACCTATAGGCGTCAATTTAGTGCCTGATTTTCTTGTGGGA
>LXNJ01001654.1_pt1 | contig 12879 bp, 14 predicted proteins | sample 809081 | NCBI WGS metagenome assembly LXNJ01 (sample SAMN04870510, study PRJNA318959) | sponge metagenome | biome: sponge; feature: marine sponge reef; material: water | host: Petrosia ficiformis | place: Greece: Milos, Mediterranean Sea | collected 2013-05-29 | depth 5-7 m
GCCGGCCCTCCGCGGAGGAAGCCTCTACAGCCATGGTCTCAACCACACCCGCCCCCTGAGCGGGCCGGGGCGAAAAGACGTTCGAGCGGACCGTTATCAACACGGGGCCGCCGGAGAGTCGCACCGTCGCCGTCGCCCTCCCGGCAAACACGGGGCGGACCACCTCCAGAGTGTCATCAACCAGTTCCCACGAGACGACGTTCGAGGCCATCGGGGCAGACAAAAGGGCCGCCGTCCGCGCCGCGACATCCGCGCCGCGGGCCGTGGACGGGAAGACCACCACCCGGTACCCGCCCTTCTTGATCAGCTTCGCGACAGTCGCGGCAGCCAGGTCGGGTTGTCTCCATTCCAGGCCGGGCAGTTCGCAGCAATACACCTTGTCCGCACCGAAACCGACCAACTCTCGCCCCGCCTCCGCCGCACCCCCGGGACCCCACACCATGGCAGTCGTCTCGCCGCCACCGGCCTGGGCGATGCCGCGGGCAACCGTCACGACCTCCCTTGCGGTGCCATTGACCACGGCCTGGCTCACCTGCGCAAACGCCAGGGTGGACCAACTCATATCAGCGATTCCTCTTCGCGCAGAACGTGGGCCAGTTCCCGGGCTGCGTCGGGCCCCTCGCCCAAGATTCGCCCGGCGCCCTTTGGCGGCGGTTCCTCAAGGGCGACCAGTTCGAGCCGACCCGTTGATCTGCCGGCAGCTTCCTTGACCTCAAGCGGTTTGCGCTTCGCCGCCATGATCCCCTTGAGATTTGGATAGCGCGGAAGGTTGATTCCCTTGTCCACGGACACGACCGCCGGCAGGTCGAACTCCAGCATTTCCAGCCCCCCCTCAACCTCGCGGCGGGCGACGGCCCGGCCATCCTCCACCGTCAACGCCACTGCCGCGGGCGCAAAGGGGACGCCCAGCGCCTCGGCCAACAGAGCCGGGGCCTGGCCGCCCTCGTCGTCGATGGCCTGTTTCCCCGTCAACACAAGATCAAAGGCACACTCCCGGATTTCTTCGGCCAGCGCCCCCGCCGCCATTACGGGGTCAAGCCGGTGCTCCTCACCGCGGGAAAGCAGCACCGCCTCGTCAGCGCCCAAAGCCAGGGCGGACCGGAGAATGTCGGCACACTCGGGCGGGCCCACGGAGATCGCGGTCACCGTCCCCTCCCCCGCCTCGTCGCGCTGCCGAAGGGCTTCCTCAAGGGCCAGCTCGTCAAACGGACTGGTGACGAATTTCACGCCCGCGGCATTGATCGACCTGCCGTCGGCCGCCGGCCGGATCCGGGCAGCAGAATCCGGCACCCTCTTGATGCAGGCGATGACGTTCATCCGGGTCCGGCGGAAACGTTCATCGGCGCGACCACACGGCCAGGAGGTCTATTTCTTGCTTGTTGAGCGAGCAGAGGCGAAAGAGGATGTAGTCGATCAGCCGGTCGGTCAGCGCCTCGGCCCTGCGGATTCTTCCCCGTTCGAGATCGTCCTCGGGGTGCCGTTCGCGCAACGCCACAAGGCGCGCCCCCAGCCATTCAAGAAAAAAGTGGGCCACGTCGCGCCGTTCCTTGTCGCGGTCCGGCTCTCCGTTGGGGGCGATCGGCAGCAGGGCAGCTACGAAATCCAGAAGCGCCGGAAAAACCATCGGGACCAGTTCACCCCCGCTGCCCAGTTCCTCTTCTCCGCTCCACTCTTCCCACCCCAGCTCGGTCTGGTAGAGCTCACACGCCTGTTGCACCAGATGCTCGCGTATCTCGGGAGGGGCCGGGCGAAGCACCACGTCCACCGGGCCGAACCGGCGGTCAAGCATCTTCCCCATGCCGCGGAGGCGCTCCCTCACCAGCGTCCGCGCGGCCAGTCGGTGTGCCCGGTCCGGCACCGGAACGGGGGCGATTTCGAATTCGTTTACGTCAGGTTTGAGTGGCTCCATCGTGGCGCGGAAAATGCGGTTCGGACCACTGCCTAACAACCCGCGTGGCCGCACCGGCCTCCCAACCTCCGCGGTGACGGCGATTGGGACCCAGCGGTGTGCACTCCCGCGGGGTCGGCGGTAGAATCGTTGCAACGACAGAGAGCAGGCGCGTGTTTTTTTCATCACCATGGAGAACGCCACAATTTCGATTTCGGACTCTCCCGCCGGGGGTGATTCAGGGCGGCCGGATGCAGGCGAGCAACCTCGCCTGCGCCTGGTCCGCGGGGGGCAGGCCGGGAACGAACCGGCCGAGCGCACCTGGGACACCCCGGTCGCCGAAGAAAACACCCCCGCCGGCGGTTCGGCGGACGGCGGTTCGGCGGACGGCGGTTCGGCGGACAACGGACTGGGCGACGAACCGGCGCTGGTGGACGCGATTCGGGCCGGGAACCTGGAGGCCTTTGCCCCGCTCGCCGCACGGTACATGGCACCCGCCTACGCCATCTCGCTTTCGATCATGCGGAACGAGTTGGACGCCGAGGACGCGGTCCAGACAGCTTTCGTCAGGGCCTTGGAGCGGATCAACCAGCTGCGGCCGGGGAGCCCGTTCGGCCCGTGGTTTTATCGGGTACTCAGGAGCACGTGCCTGAACCTGCGCCGCCGCGAAAACTTGAGGACGCATGCCAGCATCTCCGATGTGCCGGCGGCTGCCGCCCCCGAGAACACGGAACCGGCCAGACAGTTTGAACAGAGTGAAGCGAGGCGAAAAATACTGGACGCTCTCGCGCAACTGCCCGAAAAGCAGCGCACGGCTGTACTGATGTACGACCTTGAAGGATACGAACACGGGGCGATCGCCACGGTATTGAACGTCGCCGTTGGAACTTCGCGCGCCAACCTGTTTCACGGTCGGCAGGCGCTCAGGCGCATACTCGCGGAGATGGACGACCAGGACGGGAACTGACCATGGACAGCAACTGGAAGGAATCGGGTGGAGCACGGACGCCGAGGCAGTGGCCGGATTGGGCCGAACCCCTCTACCCCGACAACGCTACGATCGGCCGGCTTCGTCGTTCGGTCGCGGTGGCGGTGGATTCGGTTTTGGAGCGTCGTACTCGCAGCTCGCTCGGCGTAGCCATCGGGTGGGCCTCGGTAGTCGGACCCATTGCCGCCGCCATCGCCATAGTGTTTGGGGTGCTGGCCTACCGTGCAGGCGCCGCTGGCGACCCGGCGTTCGCCAGGGCTGGGCCAGCCCCGACCGAATCTCCGTCGTGGGCGAGCTCCAGCAACGATCAGGAGCTTCTGTTCATGCTCGCCCCGGAAGCGGAGGCACCGCCCGACCTGCTGCTTACTTCCGAACGGCCCAGTCCCGACGAGGTCCTGGCCGCAACGTTCATTGCCTGGTAACCGGACGACCGTACCATGATGTCTGCCAGAGTCAAGGCTGCGGGCCTGTTTGCCGTTGTTTTCCTTGCCGGTGCTGCTATCGGGCTCGCCGCCATCCAGTGGATGGGCGGTGGGGGCAGCAGCTCCGTTCAGCAAGACACGCTCTCAGACACCGCCGCGGACTCCAACGGAGACCCGTCGAGCAATTCCGGTTCCGGCGCTCCTGACGTTCCCGGCCGTTCCCCCCAGCGGCTCACGACTATCGAGCAGTTCGCCGACGACCTGGGCCTTGATCAGGACCAGCGCCAGCAAATCGAATTCACCCTCGAAGGGTTCCGCAGCGGGGTCGAAGCCCTGCAGCGATCGGTCCGTCGCGACTACCGGTTGTTCGTCGACTCGGTGCGCGCTGAAATCGAATCGATCCTCGACAGCGTACAAGTCGAACAATACAGAGCGCTGCTGAGGGAACGGTACGGCGGCGACCGCAACGGGCGCGGCGAGCAGAACGGGCGTGACGAAGAGTCCGGTTCTGGCCGCGACGGCGCGGGCAACGGGTAACGAGTTAGACGGGAGAAACCAAGCAAGTTGAAGAATTTCACGAACCACCTACAGGGAGAGCGCTCCGGGCACGGGGGGCGCTGCGCGGGCATCAAGATCTCGGCCCAGGCGTTTGTTGCGGCCGTCTTTTGCCTTGCGGGCCTTGGGGGACCATCCGTCGCCCCGGCAGCCGCGCAAGAAGCGGGCGCGTTCCAAGAGCTGGATTTCCGGCCGATAACCGTGGACGAGGCGGTAGACATTGCCCTGCGGCGTAATCCCGGGCTGCTCCAGTCGGCCCTGGCCCTTGAGCAGGCCGAGCACTCGAGGCTTTCGGCGGTGGGCAGCCTTTTGCCGTCGCTTTCGATGAATTACAGGTATTCGAAGTCGTCGTCGGCGGTACTCGACTTCACTCAACAGAGTTTTGCCAGAACCAGCTATTCGACCGGGGTGTCGGCCAGCTACAACCTGTTTGACGGGTGGGGCAGGTTCACCAGCCTGCGCGGAGCGACCCTGGGCGTACAGCAGCAGAACGCCCGCTACCGGCAGACGGTTTTCCAGACCATTCAGCAGGTCAAGCAGATCTATTCGGCCGCCGTCGCCTCCCGGGAATTAGTCGGGGTGGAGGAACGTCGCCTGGCCCGGCAGAGAGACCAGCTGGCCTTCGTGGAACAGCAGCTGGAGCTGGGCCGCGCCACCCTGGCGGACCTGCTCGGCTCTCAGGTAGAGGTCAACAACGCCAGTCTGACCCTGCTCAATGCCCAGAACAGTGCTCGCACCCAGCGGTTCAGGTTGACCGAGGCGATAGGCTCGGATCAGCAGGTCGGCCCGGCGATCGGCGCCGAACTCGACGAGGCACCGCTTGGCGTTTCGCGAGAGGAATTGTTCCAGGTCGCAGTTAACGCCGCGCCGGCCGTCCAGGCGGCCGAAGCGGCGGTGGAAGCGGCGGAGAATTCCCTTTCGTCGGCCCGTTCCGCCTACATCCCCTCGCTGTCGGTCAGCGGCGGATACAGCTGGTCGAACACCGAGTACCCCGTCGGCAATCGGTCGTGGTCGTTCTCTCTAGGCGGTTCCTACCCGCTGTTTAACGGTTTCCAGCGCGAGACGCGGGTATACCAGGCACAGGTCAACCTGGACACCTCCCTCCAACAGCGCCGGGCGGAAATGCTGAACCTGAGCTCCGAACTGGACGCGGCATACAGCAGCGCCACTTCGGCGCAGGCCGGCATTGGATTGGCGTCGCAGAGTGTGGAATTGAGCGAAGAGCGGCTCCGGGTGGTGCAGGAGCGTTACCGCCTTGGTATGACCACGATCCTGGAACTTCAGGACGCCCAGATCCAGCTTACGCAGGCGGAGGCTGATCTCGTTGGCCGGCGGTTCGATTATCAGCTGGCATTGGCCTCGATCGAGGCGTTGTTGGGGCTTTCCATCGAGGAATTGCAGACCGGGACGCAGTAACAGACCGCGGTGACAAGCGGCAGGAGCAGCAGGGACAGACCAATGAAGCAGAACAGTTTTTTGCGGGAGATCGTGTGGCGCGCGGGCGCAGGCAGTCCAGCGGGCCGCGAGACGGCAGACCGGCTCGCTCTCGCCGCGGTCATTGTGTCGGCAACGGCGGCGGCGGGGTGCGCAGCGGAGGCCGGTGGCGCGGAAGAACAGCTCCTGCAGACCATGACCGTCGGCCGGGCCACAATCGTGTCCAGCGTCGACGCCTCCGGCACGGTGGAACCCATTCGAGTTATCGAGGTCAAGTCTCAGGCCGGCGGCGAGATCCTTGAACTGCCGGTCGAACTGGGAGACATGGTCGGCGCGGGCACTCTGCTGGCCCGGATCGACCCCCGGGACGTCAACAACGCCTTTGACCAGGCCCAGGCCGATTTTGATGTAGCGGTGGCCCGTCAGGAGGTTTCGCAACGGCAGCTCGGAAGGGTCGAAGAGCTCCACACCGGCGAAATGGCCACTGACGAAGAACTCGAAAACGCCATGCTGGAGAAGGCCAACGCCGAAGCCTCGCTGGTCAGGGCCCGGACGAACCTGGATCTGGCCCGCGACAAGCTGAACGACGTGACTCTCAGGGCACCGATCACGGGTACCGTGGTCGAGCGCACCGTCGAGGAGGGTCAGGTGGTAACGGGCACGCGGGACCTGACGGGCGGCACCGTGCTCATGCGGATGGCGGATCTCACCGAAGTGCAGGTGAGGATGTTCGTTGACGAACAAGACATCGGGCGCCTGAACCCGGGGCTGCCGGCGGAGATAACCGTTGACGCCTTCCCGAGTCGCACGTTCCAGGGGACGGTGCTGAAGATTGAACCACAGGCCGTGGTCCAGCAGAATGTGACCATGTTCGCCGTTCTAACCCGCATCCCCAACCCTGACGACCTGCTGCGTCCCGGGATGAATTCTGAGGTGAGCGTGGTTATCGGCCGGGAAGAGAACGCCCTCTCCATTGGCAACAGCGGGATCAAGACCACGAGCGAGGCCCAACAACTGGTGAGCGCACTCGGGATCGACCTCGACATCAACGCCGCCGTTCGCGAGTTCCAGGCCCGAGAGGGCGGGGACGGCCAGGGCGCGTCGGACCAACCCGAAGAGGAAGAGATGCTCGGCGGGGTGCCGGTCTCGCAGCTCGGCTCAATGTCGCAGTCCGAGCGGGCGGAGTGGTTCGGCAACCTCACCGCCGAGGAGCGCCAGCGGGTTGGGGCGCTCATGCGAGAAGCGTTCGCGGCCCAGCAGGGTTCAGCCCGTGCCCAGGCCGCCAATCCGGCCGCTCCCCGGCCGGCGGTGGCGTTTTACTATGACGGGTCGGGCATGCTCACCGCCAAGCCCATCATGATCGGTCTTTCCGATTTCGACAACACGCATGTGTTGCGTGGCCTTGACGAGGGCGAGGAGATCGTGGCGCTTCCGTTCTCGCTGGTCCAGCAGCAGGAGTTCTTGCAGCGAATCCGTAACAGGACCCGACTGCCCATCGGAGGCGGCTGATGCTCTTTTTCGAAATCCTCCGGGTGGCCATGGACGCCATCCGGGCAAATGCGCTGCGCTCCATTCTCACCATGCTGGGTATAGTGATCGGGGTCGGCGCGGTGATCACGATGGTTGCGCTCGGCGAGGGTGCTCAGCGCCGGGTGGAAGAACAGATCCAGGCCTTGGGCACAAACGTCCTCACGGTTCGACCCGGACAGGGGTGGTTCCGCGGCGTCCGCGGCGGAAACACCCGCATGACGATGGACGACGTGGACGCAGTCCGCGCCGGCGCGACGGCTATCTCGCAAGTCGCCCCCGAAATGCAGGGCCAACACCAAGTGAGCGTTGGCCGCTCCAACGCCAACATCCGGATTCTCGGCACCACGCCCAACTTCACGTCCGTGAACAACTACGAGCTGGATATCGGACGTTTCTTCCACGATGGGGAAGACCAGGCCCGGCGTCGGGTGGCCGTCCTGGGCGGAGCCGTGCCCGGGGTGTTGGGAATTGACCCGTACGAGTTGCTGGGAGGCAACATCTCGATAGCGTCGAACACCTTCGAAATTGTCGGGATTCTCAAAGAGAAAGGCGGCGGTTGGGGGTGGTTCAACGAGGACGAACAGATCTTCATCCCTGTCCAAACTGCCCAGTTCCGAATACTCGGGACCGAACGAGTGAACTCCTTCAAGGTCGTGGTGCCCGACGAGACCGCCATGGCGGTCGCAATGGTGCAGATCGAGGATATCCTGCGCCGCGAACACAGGCTCCGCCTTGGCGAGGAGAACGATTTCTGGATCTCGGACAACGCTCAGTTTCTTGAGACCCAGCAGGAGAACACCCAGACGTTCACGGTGCTGCTGGCGTCGATTGCCGCGGTCAGTCTCCTGGTCGGTGGAATCGGCATCATGAACATCATGCTGGTTTCCGTAACCGAACGGACCCGTGAGATCGGGGTCCGAAAGGCGCTCGGGGCCACTCGCGGGGCGGTGCTGCTCCAGTTCTTGCTCGAAGCCACCACGCTGTGCGTGGCTGGAGGACTTCTGGGGGTGGCGTCCGCGTACGGCATGTCGCAGTTGCTCGCGGAGTCCGCGGGATGGGTGATGGCGGTCTCGGCCGAAGCAGTCGCCCTGGCCGTGGCGTTCTCATTGGTAGTCGGTCTCTTCTTTGGGATATGGCCAGCCCGCCGGGCCGCTCGCCTGGATCCGATCGTGGCGCTGCGCTACGAATAGCCCGGACGCCAACCAGAATGCTTGCCCCCCTGCCCGACAGCGCCCGCCTGTGGATGTTCGGCGCGGCGCGCCCGCTTTCGCCGGCGGAATCCCACCGGGTGCGCGCCCGAATGGCGGATTTCGTCGCCTCGTGGGCAGCGCACGGGAGCCGCTTGCACGCGGCGGCCGAAGTGGTGGAAGCTCGGTTCGTCGCTGTCGGAGTGTCGGAGGAGGCAGTTGCGGCGTCGGGATGTTCTATCGATTCTCTGGTGCATGAGATCCAAGCGATTGGCGACCGCCTCGGGTGTTCCCTGCTTGATGGGTCGCTGGTTTTCTACCGAACGGACTCCGGGGGGATTGAGTCTTGCACGCGCCGCGCTTTCGGGCAGATGGCCAGGCGCGGGGACGTCGACCCGGGTACCCCGGTTTTTGACCTTACCGCGCCAACGGTCGGCGACCTTCGCGGTGACGGCTTCGAGAAGCCGGCGGAGCGGTCGTGGCACCGGCGGCTCCTGCGTGGACGGGCGGTCCAGCCCGCGGTTTAGTCGGTTTGGCCCCGGGCCGGTGATTCGGTGCCTGGTGCCCAAATGAACGCCCGGCGTGATCGCGCGCTGGCCCTCGCCCTCGGCGGGGGCGGAGCGCGGGCGGCTTACCAGGGGGGCGTCATTGCCCACATCGGCAAGAGGATGCCGGACTTCTCGCCCCCCATTCTTACGGGAGTCTCGGCGGGCAGCATCAACCTGGCGTTTCTCGCGGGCTCGCCGGGACGCTTTGGCGATTCCTCGGCCGCGATCAGGCAAGCATGGCTGAGGCTGCGCACGCAACACGTGTTCGACGCCAGCCTGCCGCGGTTACTCTGGGGTGCTGTGCGCCTTGGAGCGGCGGTGGTGGCGGGCCGCAATCCGCTTTCCGCGGGGTTCAGGAGCGTAGTGGGCACATCGCCGCTACGCCAAATACTGGCCAACGCACTGCCGTCGGGCGCAATCCAGTCGGGAATAGACGCCGGGCGGTTTCGGTCCGTGGGCATTTCGGCGGCCTCTTACCAGACCGGCCGCACCACGCTTTTTTCTCAGGGCTGGTCCCCCCGCGCCCCCCGGCAGGAATTCTCACACCTGCGGCACGTTTTCGACCAGATCGGCGTTGAGCATGTGATGGCTTCGGCGGCGATTCCACTGCTTTTTCCCGCTGTGAAGATCGGCCAGCAGTACTACGGCGACGGGAGTTTTCGGTCACCGTCGCCGCTGGCCCCCGCTGTGCGGTTGGGGGCAGACCGCATCTTTACGATCTCAACCCGGTCGCGTCCGCCCGGACTCGTTCCCCAGCGAGCAGATTCGGTCGGTTACCCGCCCCCGGCGCGAATACTGGGCTTGCTGCTCAACTCGGTGTTTCTCGACACACTGGACTGGGACTCGGCGCACCTGGAGCGGACCAACGAACTGGTGGCACGACTTGGCCCGGCAAACACGCGAAACGGCCCGCGCCATATCGACCTTTTCGTGCTGCGCCCGTCAGAAGACATCGGGCAACTTGCCGGGGAGTTTGAGCGCACCCTGCCCTCGGGGCTCCGCCGGGTCGTGAGGGGGTTGTCGGGCAGGCGGTCGAAAACGGCCGATTTTCTGAGTTACCTCATGTTCGAACCCGAGTACCTTTCCCGCCTGATCGCCTTGGGAGAGAGGGACGCCGAGGCCAACTGGGGCGCCATTGCGGCTTTTCTGTCCGGGGCCGGGGTTGATCATCCCGGCTGACCGTCGGGCTAGTTGAACGCCTTCGAGCTGGTGGAGTGCCCCGGGTTGACCCGGGCGGTGGGATCAACGTGGTGGACCGCGTTATTGACCGCGATCGCAGCTTCACCGAACCCCGTGGAAATCAGGTCCAACTTCCCGTCGTAGGTGGTGATGTCGCCTGCCGCGTAGACACCCGGGACGTTGGTCCGCATGCGCTGGTCAACCACTATCCGGTTCTTCTCGATCTCCAGCCCCCAGTCGGCAATCGGGCCAAGGCTGGGCACGAAACCGATCAGCGCCAGGACGCAGTCGACTTCCAGATCACGGCGCTCCTTGGATTTGGTGTCCATGATGGTGACCGACTCCACCCTGTCTCCACCCTTGAACTCCGCGGCGACCTGGTAGGTCAGTAGCTCCACAAATCCCCCAGTCACCTTTTCCCGAACTTGTTCCACGGTCCTCTCGTGGGCGCGGAACTTGTCCGACCGGTGAATCTGGGTCAGTTCGGCGGCGATGTCGCTGAGGCCCAGGCTCCAGTCGAAAGCTGAATCTCCGCCGCCGACAATCAGGACCCGCTTGTCTCGGTATTTCTCGGGATCGGCGACGTGCGTATCGATGCCGTTGGCAATGAAATCGTCCCAACCCGGGGCCTTGATCTCTCGGCTCTTGAAGGACCCCTTCCCACCGGCGATTACGATCGATCTTGTCGGCCTCGGCCCCGCGTCGGTGGTCAGGTCAAACATGTCTTCACGCGGATTCAGCTCCATCACCTGCTCGCCCAGGCATACCTCGGCACCGAACTGCAACCCCTGCTCGACCAGCTCCGCCGCCAGATCCTTGGCCAGGATCCTCGGGAAGCCCCCCACGTCAAACACGTCCTTTTCAGGGTAGAGGGCGGTCAGCTGCCCTCCCAGTTCAGGTAGCGTGTCGATGACGCGGGCCGATACCTCCCGCATGCCCGCATAGAACAACCCGTAGAGGCCGGTTGGGCCGCCCCCGATGATTGTAACGTCAACTGTGTCGCGGCTGTCGGTCATCGTGTCGTCGCCGCTGCCGGGTCCATCACGTCTCACCTGCCCCCGGCACCGAGCGGTTACGGCTTCGCCACGCTCTGATTCCGTAGTCGATCACGGCCCACGCGTTGACGCCGCCGGTTATCGGTATCATCAACCCAATCTGTTCCGGCGTGGCAATCAAAACCATGAGCGCCAACAGTTGCATGCCTGTCGCCATCTTGCCCGGCCACCTCGGATCGGGGCGCACCGGAATGCCACACATGCGTGCCGTCAGGAAGCCCCCCACGGTGCAAAAGTCCCGCAAGGTCAGGATCGCGAACGCCACCAAGCCGATTTCGCCGCGCGACACGAACGACCCCAGAGCCACCCACACGAACAGTTTGTCGCAGATCGGGTCCAGATATTGTCCCGCTCTGGAGACGGTATCCCTGGCGCGAGCGATCTTCCCGTCGAAGAAATCCGTCAGTGCCGCGGCGACCAGAATGGTGCTCATCTTCCACGGGTCGTCAACCACCACAAACACGGCCGCGAGCGGGATGCGGGCAAGCGAGAGGAGGTTGGGGAGGGTCAGAAAGCGACCTTCCCCGGTCCCCTCGGTCTTAACCTGAGTCATCCGCGGATTGAGTTCCTTCCAACAGAATCATGTCTTGCGCGACTATCTCCACCATCGGTACCGACGTGCCTTCCCGCTCCAGCGACGTGTATTCAAGCCGCCCCTCCACGTACACGCGGCTTCCGCGTTTCACTGATTCAGACACAATTTCGGCCAATCTGTTCCTGGCCACTATGCGGTGCCACTCGGTGCGCCGCCTCATTTCGCCCGCAACCCTGTCCAGTCGGTGGGTCTTAACGGGCAGACGCGCCACGACTGACTCCAGTTGCCTGGCCACTTCGGGGTCCCGGGCCGCGACTCCGACCAGGGTCACTCGGTTGAGGGTATGTTCCGTGTTTCCCGCCTGCCGTGGGGGCTCCGCGGGTATCATTGTGGTTGCCGGGTTGACTGCAGGCATTGCAATGGCTCCTTCCCAAGTCCGGGGTCCGAGTTCCCGGAGTCGTGCTACGCTGGTTCCCTTCCCACTATGCCCGCTCGTGGCAACAAATCAAGTCCCGCCAGGCCCAGTTCAGTCAGGAGTACCACCCGCAATGCGAACGACCACCGGGTCCGGGTGATGCGGGAGCTTCATTGTCAGGTCTATCCCGGTCACCAGCCCGGCAGGATCTTCCAGGGTTACGGCCACCTCGCCCGCACCGTCGGCCAGGCCCAGGGCGGTACGGATTTTCCGACCCGGGAGGGTCAAGGCCCGTTCCTCGGGGTTTCGCAGGACCGTCCGGGAGGTACGCCGGCACCCGAGCACTCGTTGCGACAGCTTCAGGTGCCGGAGCCAGTCCGGCTGGTAACTGATCCTCCACAGGTTCCCCAGTTGGTCCACGCCCGCCGTCGTTCGGTTATGCCTTGCCATGCCCTCCGTGTCCCCTCGTTGTCCTCGCAGCGGTTGCCCTGCAGTCAGCCAGGCGGTAGAGTCTCGCTTGTGCGCCCGCCGGCCGGTCTCTCGGTCGGTCCGCCAAACTAACCCTCAGGGACTTCCCCGTTGGACGCCGCCGATCTCAATACGGTAAGCCGCCAGCCGGCTCGGCAGCCGGTACCCTTTGAAGCACTTCGCCCGCGCTATCCTCTGGAGCGTTTGCGCCTGGAACGTGCGGACGGTGACCTGTCGGTGCGCCTGTTGGATCTCGTCGCCCCGATCGGCAAGGGCCAGCGTTGCTTGATCGTCTCCCCGCCCAAAGCCGGCAAGACGATTCTGCTCCAGAAAATGGCCATTTCGATCGTTGAGAACGCGCCCGGGGTCAGGGTCATGGTGTTGCTGATTGACGAACGCCCCGAAGAGGTCACGGACATGCGCGAGAAGGTGAACGCCGAAGTCATCGCGTCTACGTTCGACGAGTCTCCCGAGCATCACATCCGCGTGGCCGAGGGGGTATTCAACAGGGCGCGCGGCCTGGTCGAGCAAGGGAAGGACGTGGCCATCCTGCTCGACTCGATCACTCGGTTGGCCCGGGCATACAACTCGGCACTACCGGACTCCGGCAGGACGCTGACGGGGGGGGTGGACGCTACCGCGCTCCATCAACCGAAACGGGCCTTCGGTTCGGCC
>LXNJ01001655.1_pt1 | contig 12872 bp, 8 predicted proteins | sample 809081 | NCBI WGS metagenome assembly LXNJ01 (sample SAMN04870510, study PRJNA318959) | sponge metagenome | biome: sponge; feature: marine sponge reef; material: water | host: Petrosia ficiformis | place: Greece: Milos, Mediterranean Sea | collected 2013-05-29 | depth 5-7 m
TTGACCTGACCCGTGATGCCGACGCCCCGCTGCCGGACGATATCGGCGGCCTGCATCGCCAGGTACGGCGCCGTGTTGTACGGCTGTCCCCCGATAGCGCCGATCCACTCCAGGGTCAGGACCGGGAGGTCGAGGGTGGCGCACAGCTTCTTCAGCCCCATGATGTCGTAATCCTGCAGCGGTTCCTCGATCCACCGGTACCGGCACTTCTCCATGACGCGCCCTATTTTTACGGCTTCCTCGTAGGTGTACGACTCCACGGGATCGTGAAAGAGCATGATATCATCACCCAGTGCGTCCCGCAATTTCACGGCCATTTCTCCGTTGGCCTTCACGCCCCGGTAGGAATGGTCCTTGCAGCCGATGAACCCCTCTTGGCCCACGCGATTCACCGCGTTGGCCACCAGGTCGTCGATGGTCCGGCCGCCTACGTTGCAGTAAGCGGGTACATGCTCCCGGCATGCGCCCAGCAACTTGTAGATGGGAAGGCGGGCGCTTCGGCTCGCCAGGTCCCATAACATCCGGTCGACCGTGTCCAGCAACCCTCTTCCCGTATACATGAATCGCTGCGCCATCCACAACCGCTGCCAAATGTATTCGCGATCGAAGGCGTCCACGCCGATGAGCATGTGGGCATACCGGGCCATGAACGTTTTGCCCTGCCATTCCAGTTCCCGGGGATCGAAACCCGTGCCATAATCGGCGTAGGCGTCCAGGTCGCCATCCGTCACGAGGCGGAGCAACAGGCGGTACTTCGGTTCGGGACCATCCCCGGTGAAGGTGTATCCTTCGGGCGCGGCGGCGCCGAATCCCTGGTCATGGGTAAACAGCCCGGAGATGCCCGGCGGAACGGGCGCCATGCTGCCCCGATCCGCGCTGCTCTCCCGGCGCGTTTCCGGCTCATCCTTCAGCACGTAGCATTTGACGTCCCGTATCTGCATGGGAGTTCCTTGTTCAGACGAGTGCACCGTTTCAGGATTCGATCAGTTCCGCAGTGTACTCCCTGACCGCGTCCAGGTCGATTTCCATGCCGAGGCCCGGCAGATCGGGTACCTGGACATAGCCGCCTCCGGCTTTCGGTGCGTTTCGAACGAAAGACGACGCGTTTTCATGTCCCGTCATTTCGATAAAGGGTATGTTCCTGAGGGCTCCGGCCAGATGCAGGTGGGCGAAACCGTCGCAGATCCCGAACCCGTCCAGGTGGCAGGACGCTCCGAACGCCTCCGCGCAACGGGCGGACTTCAACACGTCCGTGAAACCGCCGGCGCCTCGCACGCTCGTTCGAATGTGATCGGCGGACTGCGCCGTCATCACTTGCGAGGCTTCGATGGGACTGGAGACTTCCATACTGGTTGGCGTATCGATTTCACCGGCCACCTGCATTCCGCCGGAATGATCGCTCCGGGGACGCGGGCGGTCGAAGCAGAAATAATCCGCGTCGTCAAGCGCCCTCCCGATCCGTACTGCCTCGTCGACCACCAGACGGGACCGGCCGTCCAGTATCAATGGCAAATCCGGCCCCACGGCGGCGCGCACCTCCCGCACCAGGTCAATGAGGGCACTTTCATCCGACAGTGCGCCGTACCGGTAGGCTCTGAGCCCGGCCTGCCGCGCATCATTTGCTTCCCGGACGATCTCCGATGCGGCCTGGTCAGCCCGCGCGGCAACTCCCGTGCCGGTCAGGCAGACCGGAACGCGGTCCCGGAACCCGCCCAAGTGCCTGAAGAGCGGCCGGCCCGCTATCTTTGCCGAGAGGTCCCACAGGGCGACGTCGATCCCGGCGCGAAAGGATGGGGAAAATCCGCCGTCCAATTCCTTCAGCGCCCACCAGGATCGTTCCCGGTCGAGCGGATCCGCATGCACCAGGATGGAGGCCGCGCTCTCCACGTCGGACCCCGTGGCGGTAATTCCTGTGCAGTGTCCCTCCGGACCCAGGTCGGTGAGGATGCGAAGCAGGCCCGCGGGCTGGTGCAAAGCGATTCGGGAGATCATCATCGGTGTTCAACCAGGGTATCTGTTGCCGGCTGTCTGCATGCGGACCCGGAAGCCGGCTGGGGCTGTGGTCCGTCTAATTCGCCGAATCAGCTCGAAGCGCCCAGGGGAAACACCGGCCTGTCCCGTTGCTGATCCGTAAGGGGACGGCTTCCGCTGTCCGTTACGACGACGGACTGTTCCAGGTGGAGGGACCCGACCCCGGCCAGACTGAGCGGCGCTTCCACGTTGAGCACCATGTCTGCTTCAATGGGTATATCAGACGGGACATCGACGCAGTCGTCCGAGATCCGCAGGCCGGTGTCCGGCGCCAGGACGGGATAGTCCCGCACTTCCATGCCGACCCCGTGGCCGTGGGGGTACATGGAAAGGCCCGCTTTGTCGACGACCTCCTGCATGGCCGCCTGAACCGTCGAGGCCTTCACGCCGGGCCGTATTGCGGCCAGGCCGGCGTCCATGGACGCGCGGAGCGTATCGAATCGGACCTGCATGTCGCCAGACAGCGGCTTCATGGCCAAAGTGGTGCCGGTATCCGAATAGCAGGACCGGTACCGGCATCCCCAGTCCACGTACTCCACGTCGGAGTCGCCGAGGATGAAATCCGGTTCCGTCGCGATGCCGAGTCCGTGGACCCCGAAGGCGAAGTGGTCGAGGTCCGCCCCCCGTTCGCCCAGCTCCGCCCTGAACCGGTGAACGACATCCTGCACGTTGTCTCCCGGTCTCGCCTGTTCCATGGCCGTCATGGCTGAAACTTCGCTGATTTGCGCCGCCCGCGTGAGCCGGTCGATCTCGTCCCGGGTCTTGACCATGCGAAGGAGCCGGATGAGGTTGGAGCAGTCCAGCAGCCGGGCGCCGGGAAGTGCCTGACGCAACTGCTCGTACCGGGCGGCCGTCATGCCGTCCACTTCCACGCCCAGCATGCCCGCGGCGAGTCCCCGGTCGGCCAGGGCGCCGGCGAGCGCCTGGGTGGTCGAGTCGTAATCCGGTTCGCCTTTCAACAGGCCGTACATCCGTTCCATGCGGCCTGACAGCCGCCTCGGAGGCAGGGACCAGTCGAGGCCGGAATCGCCGCTGACCCGCAGGTCCTTCACCCAGAGGTCCACACCGTTAACGGCCAGCATCGAGCCGGTCACCGCCAGCGCGGGTTCGCCTTCAACGGGAAACAGCGCGTATCCCTGGGACAAATCCGCCGAAGCGCCGGGCCGGACCATGTACTCCTTCATGAGTCCGTCGATCCAGATGAAGTAGTCCGTGAAATAGGTAATGTTCACGGGCGAAGTCGCGATCAGCGCGTCGAGACCGCAATCCCGCATGAACTTCCTGGCCCGTTCGGCGTTGAAGAGCATCTGGTTTTCGAATCCGGATGGTACGAATACAGTGCGTTGGATCCGCTGTTCACCGCATCGGTTCGGTGCGGCAGCGGAGGTGCGATGACGAACCACACCAGTATAGAAACGGCTCCGGTCAATGTCAACGATCGAATCATAAAAGCAGGGCCGGCTCGACCGCCGCGCTACGCCATCTTTCCCTTGACAAAAACACCGTGATCGGATTACTAGGGACATGTGGCGGACCTGCAGCGGACTGGCCGTATGAATCGTATCTGTACCCTCCGGGCAACCCCGAAGAACGCACTGCTCCATGATCCACATCGTAGATTACGACGCCGGGAATCAGACCTCGGTGAAAAGAGCGCTTGATCACCTGGGGGTGGCTTCGGTCATCACGTCGGATTCGGAGGAACTGGTCCAGGCGGAGCGCATCATATTTCCCGGAGTGGGCCATGCCCATTCCGCCCTTGAGACCCTCCATGAACGGGGACTCGACGAAGCGCTCAGATCCGCCTGGGTTCGGGGAACGCCTATCCTGGGAATCTGCGTGGGATGCCAGATCCTGCTGACGGGTTCTGAGGAAACCGATCTGCCGTGCCTGGACATTATTGGCGGCAGGTGTCTGCGATTTCAGCCCGACGATTCCACCCTGAAAGTGCCGCACATGGGGTGGAACGCACTGCGAGCGAGCAACGGACATCCCGTGCTTCGCCACCTGCGGCCGGGCGACGAGGTATACTTCGTCCATTCGTACTATCCCGCCCCGGCCGATGAGCGGGACGTGCTGGCAACGACCCGGTACGGCGTGGAATTCGCCGCCGTCATCGGCAGGCGCAATATCGTGGCGACCCAGTTTCACGTGGAGAAGAGTGGCCCCGTGGGATTGAAGATCCTGGGCGAATTCGTCCATTGGGACGGGAACGCATGCTGAGCAAGCGGCTCATTTCCTGCCTGGACGTCCGTGACGGCAGGCTGGTCAAGAGCGTCCGGTTCGTCAACACGAAGGACATCGGCGACCCGGTTTCCGCGGCGCGGCGGTATTACGATGCCGGCCTGGACGAACTCGTATTCTATGACATCACGGCATCGAGCGACCAGCGCGACATCATGCTGGACGTGGTGGAAGACGTCGCCCGGCAGGTTTTCATCCCCTTTTCGGTGGGCGGGGGACTGCGGTCGGCCGAGGACTGCCGGCGGGTCCTCGAGGCCGGGGCGGAGAAGGTCAATCTGAATACGGCGGCCGTGGCGAATCCCGAGGTGATTTCCCAAGCGGCCGACGCCTTCGGCGTCCAGGCCGTCGTACTTTCCATGGACGTAAAGGCGTCCCCGTCCGGCTCATTGCCTTCGGGCTATGAAATCGTGACCCATGGCGGCCGGCAGGCCACCGGCATGGACGCCCTCGAATGGGCGCGTCGTGGTGAAGCCCTCGGAGCGGGAGAAGTTGTCGTCAATTCCATCGACGCGGACGGTACGATGGAAGGGTACGAGTTGAAGCTCACCAGGATGATCGCCGACAACGTGGGTATCCCCGTCATCGCCTCCGGCGGCGGCGGCAGACCCGAACACCTGTGCGACGCCCTCACGGAAGGCGGGGCCGACGCGGCTTTGGTGGCTTCCATGCTGCACTACGGTCACTACACGGTAAATACCATCAAGCGGTATCTCCGCGATCAGGGATTGAAGATCCGAATCACCGAATAGGGAAAAGAGCATACATATGGACTGGTCCAGACGTTCGTTTCTCAGGAGTACCGGACTGGCGGGCGCCGGCGCTGCCGTCGGCGGCCTGACCGGGGTACTGGACGGATGCGCGATCGCCCGGAACTACGACGTCATCATCAGAGGAGGAAGGGTGATTGACGGCACTGGCGCACCACCCGTAGTCGCGGACGTTGCGATCGCGGGAGACCGTATCGTGCAAATCGGTCCGGTCCGCGGCAGTGGAACGACGACGATCGATGCATCGGGAAAGGTCGTCTGTCCGGGTTTCATCGATATTCATTCCCATACCGACCTTTCCCTGCTGGTCAACCCGAGGGCCGAGAGCAAGATCCGGCAGGGCGTGACCACGGAGGTGGCCGGACAGGACGGCTCGTCGCTGGCGCCCCTGACGGAAGACCGGCTGAAAGCGTTGCGGGAGGGGTACGGACGTAGATACGGCGTAGACATCGACTGGACGGATTTCACCGGCCTGTTCGACACCCTGGAGCAACAGGGCATCGGGGTGAATTTCATGTCGATGGCGGGACAGGGCACTATTCGCGGATATGTCGTGGGGAACGAAAACGTACCGGCCGGCGCGCGGCAGATCGATGAGATGAAGGCGCTCGTGGACCAGGCCATGTCAGAGGGGGCCTGGGGACTTTCATCCGGTCTTGAATACACGCCGGGAAGTTTCGCCGACGAGGATGAAATCGCCGAACTCTGCAGGGTGGCGGCGGGGTACAACGGGTTCTACGCCACCCACATGCGAAACGAGGATGATTACCTGATTGAGGCTGTAAGCGAGGCGATCAGCACCGCCAGAAAAGCCGAAATCCCCCTCCAGATCGCCCACTTCAAAGCGTCCGGCAGGCGGAACCTGGAAAAGGTATCCGTGGCCTTCGAACTGATCGATCAGGCGATCGGTGACGGGATGGACATCACCCTGGACAGGTACCCCTACATCGCCTACGCGACGACGCTGCAAAACCTGTTTCCCACCCGGTTTCGTTCCGGAGGAGCCGAGGCGTTCGTGCGCCGGCTGCAGGCGCCGGATACGCTGCCCCTGATGAAACGGGCAGCCATTGAAAAGGTCGACATGCTGGGTGACTGGAGCGCCGTGATGATCACTTCGGTCGCCAGGACGGAAAACCAGGATTACGTGGGACGGCGCGTGTCGGAGATCGTCGCCGGCAGCGGCCAGGACCCCTTCGAGTTCGTCCGGGAACTGCTCATCGCGGAGAACGGGAGCGTGGGCATGGTGGGGTTCGGCATGAGCGAGGAAGAGATCCGATCCGTGCTGACCAACCCGCTTGTCATGATCGCCTCGGACGGCGGGGCCGCGGCCGATTACGGCCCGTTGAGCGAAACCACGCCTCATCCCAGGTACTATGGCACCTTTCCCAGGGTGCTGGGCAAGTACTGCCGCGAAGACCGGCTGTTCGACCTGCCTGTCGCCGTGCACAAGATGACCGGTATGCCCGCCCGGAAGCTGGGACTTGCCGACCGCGGTACGGTCGACGTGGGCCTGGTCGCCGATCTCGTGGTTTTCGATCCGGAGACCGTCATCGACCGGGCGGACTTCATGGATCCGCATCAGTACGCCCGGGGCATCGACTGCGTCCTGGTCAACGGCTCCGTCGTCGTAGATAAGGGAGAACACACCGGTGCGCTGGCCGGCAGGGTGTTGCGGAAGCAGACGGGGGCTGCCTGACCAGTGAAAGGCACGGGGGTTCGGGCCGCGCGATGCGCTCCGCGGACGGCCTGCAGAGCGGGTTCGGGCCGCGCGATGCGCTCCGCAAGCGGCCGGCCGGACCTGCTCAGGCACGACCCGATGAGACGGCCAGGTCCTTGATCAGGCCGCTGCGCAGGTCGAAGACCCAGCCGTGCACTTGCAACCCGGTCTCTTCTATCGACTTCTGTACTTCCGAAAGCTCCAGGATGTTCGCGCATTGGGCGCGGACGCTTAACTCGACCATGCGGTCGCACCGGTCCGTGGTGTCCGGGATGGCTTCCAGTTCGGTTTCGTGGCGTTGCCGGACCGTTCTCAGGTTCTGCAGCCAGGGCTCGAGCGGACCGAGGCCGTCCGACTGCAACACCGCCTTGACCGCGCCGCAGTCGTAGTGCCCGCACACCACGATGTGCCTGACCTTCAAATGGTCGACGCCGTAGATGACGGCGGACCGGGTATTCGGATCCGCGGGAGAGACCAGGTTGCCCACGTTTCGATGTACGAAAACCTCGCCCGGGCCGGCGCCCATGAAGGCCTCCGGCATTACCCTGCTGTCCGAACATCCGATGTAGAGCATGCCGGGCCGCTGCTGCCGCGACAACCGCTCGAGATAGCCGGGGTCGGCGCTTAGTTTTCTCTTGATCCAATGGGCGTTGTTTTCGAAAATTCGGTCTGGATTCATGGGCGCATGGACTCAACGAAATGTATCGTCGATTGTACAGGCGAAGTGTTCTAAGATCGCGAATGCGGGCAGTCCCGTTCCCGCCCTGCTTGCTGGTGACAGTATAGGCACCCGGTTGCATTTCGTCAAGATGGACCAGCCTGGAGACCCACGATGAACAATCCGTCCACGGAAGCCTCTCCGCCGCCTTTCTCCGTAGGCATCGACGTCGGCGGAACATTCACGGATTTCGTCGTGGTGGAAGGCGGTTCCGCGCCCCGTTACTTCAAGACGGCGTCAACCCCCCAGGCGCCTTCCGACGCGGTAATGAACGGACTCCGGGAAATCGGGGAGGCCTATGGTCTTCCCGCCGCCGAACTGCTGTCCCGAACCCGCCTGTTCATCCACGGCACCACGGTCGCCACCAACACGCTCCTGGAACGCAAGGGCGCCCGGGTCGGCCTGGTCACCACCGAAGGCTTCCGGGACCTGCTGGCGTTGCGGGAAGGTTTGAAAGAAGACCGGTACAATCTCCGGATGACGCCCGTCGAACCGCTGGTTCCCCGGTCGCTTCGGCGTACGCTCGAAGAACGTATCCGCGGCGACGGTACCGTCGAGTCGCCTGTAGATACCGGGATACTCGATGAGATACTGGACGAACTCGTGGGAGCCGGCGTGGAATCCGTGGCGGTCTGTCTGATATTCTCCTATCTGAACCCGGACCATGAACGGCTCGTGGGGGAACGTATCCGGCGCCGCTACCCCGATCTGTATCTCTCGCTTTCATCGGAAATCCTGCCTCAGATCAAGGAATACGACCGCCTGAGTACCACGGCCGTCAACGCCTACGTGGGACCGGTCTACGCCCGGTATCTCAGGCGGATGCAGGAGGAGACCGTGAGCCTGGGTCTCGAGCGGGATATACTCACTATGACGTCCAATGGAGGGGTAACGCCGCTGGACGTCGCCGCGCGGCAGGCCGTGCAGGCCATACTCTCCGGTCCGGCAGGAGGCGTCAGCGGAGCCGTGGCCTACGGCCGCCTGATCGGCGAGACCGATCTCATCGGATTCGACATGGGCGGGACGAGCACGGACATCTCGGTAATCGAGGCCGGCGATCCCCAGATTTCCGGGGAACATTACGAAGGAGGATGGAAGATCGCCGTACCGATGATCGATCTCCACACGCTGGGGGCGGGCGGCGGCAGCATCGCGCGAGTAGACGACGGCGGTACCCTCCACGTCGGGCCCCAGAGTGCCGGGGCCGACCCGGGACCGGCATGTTACGGACAGGGCGGCGATCAACCCACGGTTACCGACGCGAACCTGGTGCTCGGGTATCTCGATGCGAGCAATTTTCTCGGCGGACGGACACGCTTGCATCCGGACCTGTCCGTAAAAGCCATGGTGACGCACGTCGCAGGGCCCCTGGACCTGTGCCTGGAGGAAGCGGCCCTTGGCGTGGTTGACGTCGTGACCACGGCCATGGCCGAGGGCATACGGCTGCTGACCGTACGTCGCGGCGGAGATCCCCGTAACTTCTCCCTGCTGGCCTTCGGCGGCGCGGCGGGACTTCACGTGGGCAAGGTCGCCCGCAAGACGGGTATCGGCAGGGTCTACCTGCCTTCGGCGGCTCCTGTGCTCTCGGCCTATGGCATGCTCGCGTCTGACCTCCGGTACGACTATGCCCGGTCTTTCACGGCCAGTTTGGACGTCGTCGACCTTGACGAAGTAAGGCGTCTGACGGCCCGCATGGCCGACCAGGGCATCGCACGGCTCAGAAACCAGGGACTGGCGGACGAAGATATCGCCACCCGGTTCACGGCCGACATGCGGTACCTCGACCAGATATACGAAGTGACCGTGAACATCCCGGAACTATCCCGGGACGATGAGGTTATCCGGCGCACATGGGCATCGCTGTTCCATGAACGGTACCGGACCCTCTATTCCTACGACCAGCTCGACCAGGAGATTCGACTGGTCACGCTGCGCGCCACGATCACGGGTAAGCTGCCGTCCATCACCCCGCCCAGGAAGGAGGGAACGGAGACGACCCGGGACGCCCGCAAAGGCACGCGCCGCGTCTACACCGGTACCTGGACCGACGCCGCCGTGTTCGCGGCCGACGATCTGGTACCCGGTGCCGCGATCGATGGACCGGCCATCGTCGAGTCCGATTTCACCACCGTGCTCGTGGAGGAAGGCGACCGCCTCGAAGTCGATCCCTACGGGGGCATGGTTCTGGTCGTGTCGTCCGCCAGGCCGGATGCGGAATCGGCTGAAACGGACCCGATTACCCATTCGGTCGTAGCGCACCGCCTGGAATCCATTGCCCGCGAGATGGCGGACGTCATGATACGCACCTCCATGTCGCAGATCCTGAATTCCAGCCGGGATTTCTCCACCGCGATTTTAGACGCACGCGCCCAGCTCGTCGCGCAGGGCGAGGGTATTCCGGTCCACATCAGCGCCTTGCCGCCGGCAGTCGAGGCGGTTTGCGAATACTTCGGCGACGACATCAACGAAGGCGATCTGTTCATCCTGAACGATCCCTATTTCGGCGGCAGTCACCTTCCGGATATCACGGCGATCTATCCCGTATTCCGCGACGGGAACCTGCTGTTCTTCGCGGTCAACCGGGCCCATCACAGCGATATCGGCGGGGGAACCCACGGCGGGTACAATCCCTCGGCCAGCGAACTCTACCACGAGGGTCTGCGCATTCCTCCGGTCAGATTGTATGAATCCGGCCGGCCGCGGGAGGACCTGCTGCACATGCTGGCGGTAAACGTGCGACACGCGGAGAATTTCTCCGGCGACCTGCACGCCCAGATCGGATCGGTGCAAATCGCGGCCCGCCGGCTGCAGGCGCTGCTCGACGATTACGGCGCGGACGGCCTGATGGCCTCCGTGGCGGCCATCCTGGACAGCGCGGAACGTCGTATCCGGCAACTCATCGAGGGCTGGCCGGACGGCGAGTATTGCGGAGAAACGCTGCTCGATGACGACGGGTTCGACGCCGAATCGATCCCCATACGGGCCAGGGTCACCATCAAGGACGACACCATGACCATCGACCTGAGCGATTCAAGTCCCCAGGTCACCGGTTTCATCAACAGCGCCTATGCCAATACCCGTTCCCTCGCCCACGTCGCCATCATGTACATGGCGCCGTCCGACGTGCCAAAGAACGAGGGGTCCATGCGCCCGGTGAAGGTAATCGCGCCCCGGGGCCTCATCGTGAACCCGAATCCGCCGGCGCCGGTCTGCATGAGCACCAACCACTGCGGGGAAGAGATCGTGGAGGCCGTCTTCAAGGCACTGGCACCGGTAGCTCCCGAAGCCGTGAACGCGGGGTTCTCCCGCCGCCTGCGATTCGCGATCACCGGGCGCGATCCGCGGACGGGCAACCGCTTCATCTGGCACTTCTTCTTCGGACGGGGCGGAGGCGGGGCCTCCCGGGGATACGACGGCTGGTCCTGCGTGGGTGAGGTCAACGTGGCCGGAGCGATCCGGAGTCCCAGCGTGGAGATCACCGAAGAGCGCTTCCCCTTCAAGATCGTCCGGAACGACCTTCGCCCGGGTTCGGGTGGCGACGGCACGTGGCGGGGCGGACTCGGTGCGGTCTTCGAAATGGTCTACGAGGGAGACGAACCGGCTAAACTCAACATGGCGGGCGACGGCGTGATCAATCCGCCCTTCGGGCTCTTCGGCGGCGCGCCGGGGAAGCCGCACCGATACAAGGTGGTATCCAACGGCAGGGAAAGGATGCTGAAGTCGAAGGAAACCGAAGTGCCGATCCTGCCCGGGGACCACATCGTCGCCCTGTCCGCCGGAGGTGGTGGTTACGGACCGCCCCGTTCGCGGGACCCTTCCAGCCGCGATCGCGACCGGGAATCCGGCCTGGACTGAACGCTCGTGGGAGGCGTCAGGACCCGGTTTGATACCGGCCGGAGTGAGCGGCGCCCTCGGTCGAAGCGCCAGGACAGGGTTTCAGCCCAACCGGCCTGAAACCCTACCCATACCGCGTACCTAAAATCTCACCCAGACGGCATATACGGCAAAAACGGCCATCACGATCGTGGCGGCTGTCAGCGCGACCAGCAGGGACCTGGACGGCGGGACACCCGCTTCCCTCGCCGTGGTCCGGCTCAAGTAGAGCGCTGCCCATCCGATGGCCGGCAACAGGATCGTCTGCATAAGTCCGCCGAAGATCACCATGGTGACCGGCGCGGACCACAAGACGTAGAGGACGAGGTACACCAGGGGCAGCAGGACGCCGATCACCCGCACGGCGCGCTGCCGGTCATCAGGCCGCGCATAGGTTACGAAACCCAGTACCGAAAGGGCGTCCGCCAGCATGCGCGACTGGCCCACGATGGTGACGAAATACGTCGAGAACAGGACCACGAAGGCGCCCACGCCGAACAGGTAGAACGCCCAGTTGCCCAGCGTTTCGGTGTACATGCCCGAGAGGATCTGCACGGTGCCGAATCCCTCCGGTACCATTCCCTGGGCATGAAGCACGGCCGCGCCCAGGAAGAAGAAGGCGAGCGTTGCCAGCGTGTAGATGATCATACACAGCCACACGTCCTTCTTCATCACGCTGATCCATCCCAGGGCGCGTTCACGCCAGGCCGCGCTTCCGTCGCGGGGTCCCGCCGCCCGGGCATAGCCCTTTTCCACGCACCAGTACGGGTATAGCAGGAGTTCGGAGGCGCCCACGCCGGTGATGCCGAAGACGGCGAAAGCCGTCACGGCGCCGTCCGGCGGGAGGGCGAACCGCAACCCGTCCAGCAGGGCCTGGGGAGAAACGGCGTAGGGGGTCCAGAACAGGAGCAGGGCGCTGGCCAGCGTGGTGAAGGTAAACAGAGCCACCAGCATCGTGGTAATCCGTTCCAGCGTCATGTACTGCCCCACGAGGCCGAGCCCCATGCCGACCACGGTGAGTATGATCAGCCAGGCCGTGTTTCCGAAGACGGGGAAAATCAGGTCCAGCGACAGGCTCATCGTACCGAAGATGCCGCCCACCTGCATAGTGCTCCAGAGCAGGAGGAGCAGGCTCCCCCACACGAGCCAGGTTACCCGGAATCGCGGACCGGGCACCTTGTTGAAGGCCACGAAGGTCGTCTGCCCCGTGGCGATGGCGTGCCGGCCGAGTTCGCTCTGGACCGGCACCTTGACCGCGCAGCTCAGGAGTATGAGCCAGAGCACGACGAAGCCGACCTCGGCGCCCAGCCGCGTAGTGGCGATGAGTTCACCGGAACCCACGATGGAACCGGTCAACAGCAGCCCCGGACCCAGTTGCCTGATCGTCGACCAGCGGTCGGCGGGCGGTTTTCTTACGTGTTCGGGACGCAGTGCGTAGGGATCGAACGCCTGGGACATGCAGATTCGCTTGTGGGATTGGGAAAGGGAAACGACCGGTTCGGTGTCGCTATGGGCCGGTCAG
>LXNJ01001656.1_pt1 | contig 12871 bp, 8 predicted proteins | sample 809081 | NCBI WGS metagenome assembly LXNJ01 (sample SAMN04870510, study PRJNA318959) | sponge metagenome | biome: sponge; feature: marine sponge reef; material: water | host: Petrosia ficiformis | place: Greece: Milos, Mediterranean Sea | collected 2013-05-29 | depth 5-7 m
GAAGACTTCGGAGACAGAACCAGGGTCGGTGAGAAAAAGGGCGCTCGTGGCCGCTTTATCGTTTTTCGCAAACTGGACGATACATTCGTAGAGCGCGAAGTAAGGATCGGCTTGAAGTCGGATGTGCGGCTGGAAGTGCTCTCAGGTCTGAACATTGGTGATGAAATCGCTGCCGACGTGGATACGATAGAAAGAGATGGACAAACAGATACGGAGAAAGGACAGGGCGCGAATTAGGAATTTCGACCGCTTGCGTGCCAGAGTTAAGTGTATCGAATCCGAATTTAAATGTCTCAAATGCGGCATGGGTCTTAATCGGTTCGTGTATTGTTACCGTATGTGCTTTTGAACCTCACAAGTCGAGTGAATAGAATCGTCGGTCGTAGTGGTTGTCATTTCATGATATGAAGATCATCGAATTCATCGCTCTCGGCCTTTTTCAGTTGCTGACAAACGCGCTACGTTCTCTGCTGACCATCCTGGGTATCACGATCGGAGTCGGCGCAGTAGTTGGAGTCGTGTCAATCGGCGAAGGGCTTCATCGGACCGTAATAGCACAATTTGCACAGGTAGGCGGCGCCAATCTTATCATCGTCCAGCCGCCGCTGCCCTGGGTGATCAAGGACGGAAGGCGGATGCGGCGTACCTGGCGTGAATACCTTACCGAGAAAGACCTGGAAACGATCAGAGCGGAAGCAGGCAAAGCGAAAGCCGCCTATCCTCTCGTAGGATGGAACGCCCGGGTGCGATATCACAAAGCCTCCACTACGGGAGAGATTCAGGGCACCCTGCCTGGCTACCACCATGCGATGGACTGGGAACTGGATAGAGGGCGATTCATCTCCAACTGGGACGTACGGGAATGGCGCCGGGTTTGCGTGATCGGTGACAAGGTTGCCACGGACCTGTTCGGAAAACTCGAAGCGCTTGGCAAGGAGATTGAACTTAGCGGTGAGCGCTACGTCGTCATTGGGGTAATGAAACCCAGGATTCTCTTCGGACAGGACTGGGGATACCAGATCGTTGTTCCAGTGACCACGATTCAGAATCGCATCACGGGAAAAGATCACTACGACGTTTTGTTTGTTTACGCCAACGATACAGACGATATCGGAGAGATTATCGCTGACATCCGGCGCGTACTTAGACGGCTTCACCAACATGGCGACGAATTTCGAATTGAAAGCGGTGAGGCCATGTTGGACACGATAGACCGTATCATCCTGATCCTTGAGTTCGTCGTCGGTGGTATTGCAAGCATCTCCCTTCTGGTTGGCGGGATCGGAATTATGAACATTATGCTCGTCTCGGTCACCGAGCGTACCCGGGAGATCGGAATTCGTAAGGCCGTTGGCGCCAAACAACGCCACATCCTCGCACAATTCCTCGTCGAATCCGTCATCCTGAGTCTCTTCGGCGGTCTTCTCGGCATCCTGTGCGGACTCGTGATAGGATACGGAGTATCTGCATTGATTGAACACTTTTCAATGATACCTTTTCCTGGTGTCGTTTCTTCCGGTTCTATAGCACTGGCCATTCTCTTCTCCGGCGGTATCGGTGTTTTCTTCGGGGTGTATCCTGCGGCGCGAGCTTCCCGCCTGGACCCGGTCGAAGCGCTTCGCTACGCGTAGAGACCCCCGTCCGGTATTTGCCTCTCAATGAACCCATGCGCATCCGGCTTGAAAACGTCTATAAAACCTATAAGTTAGGCGCCGAGCCCATCCACGCGCTCCGGGGAATTGACTTCAACGTCTCCAGAGGTGAATATGTAGCCATCATGGGGCCGTCAGGATCGGGCAAGTCCACGCTCCTCAACGTACTGGGCTGTCTGGATACTCCCACGTCGGGACGCTATGAATTGGACGGCCAACAGGTCAACGCTTTGAACCACGACGTAATGGCCGATTTCCGCAACCGGAAAATCGGGTTCGTATTCCAGACCTTCAACCTGCTCAACCGGGCCACGGCTCTGCAGAACGTAGAACTTCCGCTCATATATGCCGCACTTTCCAGAAGGAGACGCCGAGATCGAGCAAGGACGGTGCTCGAAATGGTGGGACTTGCGGACCGCCTGCATCATCGTCCCAACGAACTTTCCGGTGGACAGCAGCAACGCGTCGCTATCGCTCGCGCACTGGCGAACAATCCCTCTATCATTCTTGCCGACGAGCCGACCGGCAATCTGGACTCGGAGACGGGAGAAGAGATCATGGAGATTCTCTCAGAACTTCACGCGCATGGGCACACGATTCTTCTTGTGACACACGAAGAGGACGTCGCCAGAAACACGCAACGTATTATGCGGCTTCGGGATGGGCGCGTGGAGAGCGATGAAGCGGTTCCAACGTAAGAGCGTCCATCATTTCAACAGCACCATTTTCCTTACCGCCGTGAATTTGCCGCCATCCACCTCCAGCCGGCTGCAGTAGACGCCGCTGGACACCTCCCTGCCCGAGTCGTCCCTCCCGTCCCACGTCACCTGGTAATATCCGGCCTGCCTTTCTCCTTCTACCAGCACGCGGATCCGCTGTCCCAGCAAATTGAAGACGGCCAGCGAGACGTTGCCGGACCCGGGCAACTGGTAGGCGATCTGGCACTCACTGTTGAACGGGTTCGGGAAATTTGGGTGAAGGGCGAATTCACCGGGCTCGGCCGGCGCGTCACTCAGAAAGCGGCCGCCGATCTTCCATCCCGTCACCTCGCCCCCGTGGGTCGCCACCACCACGCCGTCTCCCACTCTCAGGATGCCTGCGGGCTTCCCCGAGACCTTTCCTAGACCCCTGATTTCTCCGTCTCCGTTCAAAACCACGATGCTGCCGTCCTCGCAGCCGGTCACGACCCACGACGCGTCATTGGCGCGCAGGAACGCCAGAACGGTGGGCGGACTGTGAAGCCGGCGGGTCCACACGCGATTGCACCGCGCATCCAGCGCGACCACGAGCCCCTTGGACGTCGCCGTGAGGATTTCCTTCTTCCCGTCTCCGTCCAGGTCCCCGACGTCCAGGTCGCGCATATTCCGCGCGGGAATCCGATTCCCCGGGCCGAAATTCGCGCTGTACAGAGCAGTGCCGTTCTCATTCCAAACGGTCACCCGGTTCCACGTGCCGTTGATCTCGCTGATCACCTCTCTCGTTCCGTCGGCGTCCAGATCTTCGTAGAGGATGTGTTTCCGGCTCATCGAGGCCCATCCGCCAATATAGGTGTGGCCTGCCGGAACACCGGCGAAACGGCCCCGGGAAACCTGCATCGACCGGCTGTTCACCACCGAAAGCGCATGCGAATCCGTGGGCTGTCTTGCCACCAGGAGATCGACGCCGCCTCGGGGGCTTTCGATGAGCGCAAACCGTGTTCCGGGCCCCCAGAACACCGGCAGCCTCTCCTCGAGCTCTCCCCTGCCGTTGAGAATTTCCAGGGTGCACGCGCTACCCACGAATGCCTGGCTCTTCCCGTTTCGGAAGATTCCCGTATGCAGCCCGTGGATCCCTTCGTGACCGGGCGCCGTCTTGAACCAGTACGTCTTCCCGGCCCGGTAGACCTCCGGGTGCATTTCGGAGACGAACGTCCAGCGGCGCCTTCCTTCCAGGTCAAACGCGATAACCTGTTCGTCCCTGCACCCCACAAGCAACAGCTGGAAGGCATCCCACCAGGCCATCACCCTGACAGGCGCATCCGTACGGAAAAACCGACCCTCGCTACCGTCCGGCCTCAGCAGATGAACCCCCCGTTCCACCGCGACTCCGATCCATGTCTGGCCTTCTGCCGCAAAGGAAATCATGTCCGTCACGGCGGCGCCGGTCTGCGTTCTCAGAAACAGAGGCGAGGGCGGCCCGTCCGGCATTGCCCGGGCATCGGAAATCTCCTCGTCCCGGCGGCGCTCCGACCGGGCCTGCGACAACATCCCCCTGAGCCGGTCGACCGTACCGGAGAGCAGATTGGGGTTCGGAAACGCACCGGTCAATACATGCCGGCCCTCCGGCACATCGAACACGGCGCCACTATCGGACTCGGCCCGGATCGAGAGCGGAACGCCGTCCATCCGGACTTCAGCCGGTTCAGCGAACGCCGCCTGGACGCGAGTCGCTTCTCTTGCGGTAAGCGCCGCCGATCCCGTGCGAAAGTCCCAATCCAGATCGACCGGTCCGTCCGCACTGAACAGGACCCCGTCCAACCCTGCGGTCTTCAGGTCCTTCCCAAAGAGGTGATCGCCGGCCAGCAGTACCAGATCGCCCGCAATACCGGCATAGTCGCCGCAGACGGCGATAGACGGTTCGGGTAGGGCCATTACCGCCGCCCGCGCGCCGACCCGCAGGCAGGACACCGGAACTCCAGCCGCGCCGCCCTCGGCGATCAGGGAAAAAAAAGTACGTTCCTCGCCGGACGACACGGCGCCCGTCCAGGCCAGGGTTGCCGTTCTCCCGTTCAGTGTGATTTCGACAGGGTCGGAGGCGCGGATTCCGAAGCGGCTTCCGCTGGCTTCGATGTGCGACTCCCCGCCCGCTGAGACAGAGCGCCATCGATCCGGCGCCGTCCATTCCGTTCTCACTTCCAGATTTGCGCTGTCCACCCGGAACTTCAGCCGGTCCACGAACAGCGCGTACCTGCTCACGCGTTGTATCAGGGCACGGCGCCAGCTGCAGAACGACGCATCGGGGACCTCGGCGACGGCCACGGCCGTCCGGCCCACCACGTCCCGATAGCGAAGCGCCGCGTCCATCGGACTGCGCGGTTCCACAAGCCCGTCGGCCCCCGTCAGCACCTGATTTTCGTACCCCTGCAGAACCGTCTCTCCATCCAGGCGGAGTTCCAGAACCGCAAACGAATGGTACGGATTCCGGGACGCTCCGTTCAGACCGTCGATCAGGATGAAATCGCCCGTCGCGTCGGTGGCGCTTCGAAAACTCCCGAATTGAAACGAGTCCGAAAGCGGCAACCCGCTCGCCCGTCGTTTCCACATGGGCTCGGGCACCTCGAGGACGCTCCACTGGTGGACAAGATCGGTGGGCTGGACCGGAACCATGCCGGACTCGGGCCAGAAGGACTGCCCAAGCCGGAACTTATCCAGGCTCACTCCTGTTCGTCTGGCGTACTCCAGGTATCGCCCGTCACCCGTGAGATACGCGGCCTTGTGGAGGTATCCGATCGAGGCGTATCGAAGGGCCCAGTCGGGCTCGCGGCCGGAAATCAGCATCTCCTGCCCGCGCAGCAGCTTCTCCACAACGCCGTTGCGCACCGCCGCGCGATCTCCCGAAATCAGCATATACGTGAAAATCGGGGCGATGCCGGTACTGTACCAATACAGATTGTCGGCTTCGCCCATCACCCACGCGTGTTGACGCAGCGGAGAGAACTGCCATTCAGCCGCCCACATGCAGTGCTTCCACAGCGGGTGCGGGTAATCCTTCTGAAAATACCGGCCGAGGCAGTAAAGCGCGATGGCCGCCCACTGGTGGTGCCGCGTACCCACGCCCGAAGGCGGCGTGTCATAGGCCTCCCTGCCCATATCCAGGTTCCGCACGATCATGGCGGTCCGGCTCTGGCCGTATGGATCGTGTGTAAACTGCTTCGCGAACGCGCTGGTGATCCGCAGCCGTTGTTCGTCCGTGAAGACAGGGCTTTCCTCGATCAAATCCCAGTAAAGGACCAGCGCATATGCGCTGTATAGTGGTACGGGCCGCTGAGCGGCTCATCCTTATTCTCGATCCGTTCACCGTCTATCGCCGCAATCTGCGTCTTCGCCGCCGCGTCGGGAAACGCCAGCCGGAGAAACTCCCGCGCATGGTGTTCTTTTCCGGTCATATAGTACATCGCCATATGCTTACTGATGCTGTTCCACCCGAAATAGCCCACGGACCGGTAACCCGCCGAGGCCTCCCAGGTCTCGAACTCCTGGAGCGCTTCCGGTATTTGCAGGCCTTTTCCAAGACGGATTTCCATAATCCAGCCGACCGACAGGCGGTCGCCATTGCCGGCGCTTCCGGCAACGATACGAACAAAGACATCAGCCGCCTGACCCACCCCGGCGGCATCGCTCCCGCCGACGCTAATCACGTTGCGACCGTTTCCGAAGGGATTGTGGAGCGAACGCACAACGTAACCGTCCGGACCGGGATATTTCAGGTCCAGCAGCGTGTAATAACGGTCGTACAGCGCGGAAATGGTGCGGTTCGTGGACCGGTTGCCCAGCACGATCAGATTTTCCGCAATCGGTACCGAACCAGCGGGCGAATCGTCCCGCGCCACCGGGACCTCCACCCCGGTACGGGCAAGAATGGCCCCCTGGATACGGGCCGCGTCCGCGTCACAGGTTCCGCTGGAGGGGACCACGATCGTCGCGGTCGCACGCCCGTTCTCCACAAGTACGGTGTTCAGGTGCAGGTCCTTGAGGCTGTCATACACCGGCGGGATTGACGCGGGATTCGCGTGAAGGGGCGCAACGACGGGAGGAAGGAGAAGGAGAAGGGCAAACACATTTGGGAACACGAACACAGTCCTTTTGAGGACACCGAAGCACGAGCATGCGCTTCGGCAGTCGAGAAGCCTGCAAACGCCGGCATATTGGAATATAACCAGATTGAGGACGGATGTGAAGCCGGACCCTCTCGGCCGTGCAGTCAGCGGAATGTGCGCGTGTCCGTGCGTGGTCAATCGCTGGTGGCAGGGGAAGCTACTTTACCGGTGAGGCGAAGAGAGTGAGTCGGCAGAGCTGCGAGTGTGTTATGGCGTAGCCGGCCGGTCTTCCGAACCGAGGGCAGGCAGGTAGCTATCCTCGAGGGTGGACATGGTGGGGTGGTGGAGGAGTCTATCTTACAAAAAAAATCGATTGAGTCGAGTGAAGCACGTGGTCACTTGCCTCTGACCGACATCTATTGCCGATCCTGTTTCCTGCGCTCCACTATCGGATAGCGAATGTTCGCCCGTTGCAACTCTGTTTGCAGCCACTGATTGAACAGTGTGTCGCGAATCTCGCTTGTGACGCGATCGTCCAGCGTGGCCGGATGGTTTTGCTGCAGCATATATAACGCGAAACCGCCGGACGCCTTTTCGGGTCCGAAGATATCACCCGGCTGGGCGGCGAAGAGTCGCGCGGCAATTCCCTTCGGCAACTGCGTGCGCCGGATGCGCCCCATAAATCCGCCGGCCGGGCGCGTACGGTCATCTTGTGAGAATTCACGGGCCATCGCGCAAAATCGGCGCCGTCTTCCCGCGCCTGAAGTGCAATTTCTTCGATAACGCCTCCGTTCCGCTGGAAAATCCAGCAAACCTCCGCCTCGTCAAAATCCAGCGTGTGTTGCGCGAAAAAGGGTTCGATTTTTCCCAGGACGACCTTGTCGGACAGCATGCGTTCCAACAGCCTAAATTCAGCATCCGCCGCAACGTCCTGAAGGGTAATGCCACGCACGACGAGCCATGCTTCCGTGTCTTCCACCCGTTCCAGCCGATGTTTATACCTCCACCTGTCCACCTCTCCGTGGACATCTTCAAGCGTCGTACATACGCCTTCATGGACGGCGAGTTGCCGGACGAGTTCTCTGCGCGCAAACTCAACGAAAATGCCAAGGTTGTCAGCAGCCCCCAGTTGACGCACTACCTCATTCAGTGGCACGTCGACGCCATTGACCTGAATCAGGGTTATATCCACAATCGAGGTTGGGATTTCGTCCTCGCCCGGACGGCGCATCATGTATCCCCCGGCTGCGCGACCGGCGTCTTCGCGGCGTCGTACGTTGCAGACTCGTACAGCTTTCGCAACGGACTGAGCAGCATCAGCAAGACCGATTGGCGATCCGTCATGATCTCCGCCGTGCCCTTCATACCGAAAAGCAACGGCTTTTGCTGGCCCTTGACCGACATGGTCGTCTCTTCCAAATCGACGACGGCCCTGTAGATCGGTCCGATGCGCTCATCGAGAGCGGCATCCGGTGAGATCTGTCTGAGCCACCCGCGTTTAATGCCGAAGTCCTGGAACGCAAATGCGTCGTATTTCAGTTTGACGATCTGTCCCGGCTTGAGCAGGCCCACGTCTTTGTTGAGTACCGTTAGTTCGGCAACCATCGGGGCGGAGCCCGGCGCGAGCGAGACGAGTACCTGCCCTTTGGTGATGACCTGTCCGACCGTGTTCACCATCACCTGGGTTACGATGCCCGACTCGGGCGCAACAACCAGGTCCGACTCGGCTTCCAGCTGGCGATCCACCCGTTTGCGCGCCTGATCCAATCTCAACCGTGCGGTCTCGTAAGCGTGTTTCATCTGGGAGGTCTCACGCCCGTGGGCGATGCGCGCATCGAGTATCTGCCGCTTGAGGTCCTGGACGGCTGTTTCGTTCTTGTAGATCTCCGACATTCGCCCCGGAAGCGCCGCCAGGGCACTCAGGTAACGTACGCGTGCGTGGTTGATATCCACCCTGCTGATCAGCTTCTGCTGGAACAGCATCTTTTGCTGAAGATAATCCTGCTTCAAATGATCGATTTCCGCCTGCCTGAAGCCGATCTGCGCCTGCAGTTCAGCCTCGGAATTGTTATTTCCGGATCCTGCAGCGTCACCCATGTCGGCGTGGTATTCCTTGAGGACATCTTGATGCGCAACCATAAACCGCTGCAGCACAGCCAGCCTTTTTTTTAGTGACGCGATCGTCTCCCGGTTCAATTCCGTCCTCTGTGACAATACCTGTTCAAAATCGTACTCGGCCTGCTGATACGCCATTTCCGCCTGTTCCAGTTCTCGAAGGTCCCCCCAGGTTTCCCACGACTTCAGCTTGAACAGTAACTGGCCTTCTTCGATCCGATTACCTTCTCTGACGCCGATGTGCTCGATTTCGCCTCCCCGAGGAGCCTGCAGGGTTTTCACTTTCCCCATGGGTACCAGCTGGAATGGCGCCGATGCCACAACGTCCACCTCGCCCCACCACGCCCAGACAACCGCAATGCCGACAAAAAGAAGCACGATATACAGCATCGCACGCCACCAGAACGGCCTTAGAGACCCCATAAAAGCCTGCATCTCTTCCGCGGCGGCGTCCCGTACTTGCGGGACAATTGTAGACGGTGCGCCTGTCAAGGGCGTTTGTTGTAGGTCCGCCATTAGCCTGGCTCCTGGTCAGCGAGCGTTTCAAGCTTCGCTTTTTCGCGGGTTACCATCCGAGAAAACCACAGCAATCCGATTGTGGCCAGAGCAATGCCGCATACGGTCAGCCACCACGGAAGGAATACCACCGTATTGAAATCCTCCGCAGGTCCGAATATTTCCCAGCGCGCAACCGAGAGAAAGAGGAGATTATGCAGCGCGTGACCTGCAATCGCAGGGAGCAGTGACCCGGTTTGAACGACCCACGAGGCGAGTACAATTCCCAATATAAACCCAACCGGAAGTTGCCACGGGTTCACATGAAACAGGGCGAACAGGATGGCCGACCAGATGATTGCACGATTCCGGTTATAGTGGGTCAACAACCCGATCAGAATCACACCTCTAAACAACACTTCCTCAATTAGCGGCGTCTGTACCACAAGATAATAACACGCAAGAACAAAGGGCGTATCTATGTCCGGCAGATCTCTGAAAGCCTTGACGAGAATTTCAGGTACTGGAATCAGGTAGCGTACCAAGCTTTCCACAATGGATATCGAGATCCAGAGGCCAGCAATGGAAACTGCGAGGGGCAAGCAGAGTCGCCAGGATACGGGGTTGAAGAGCAAGATATTGCACCAGGTCCGATCAGTTCGACGCTTCGCGTACACAACCACCAGAACGAAACTGGCTAATGTCAGGAGCCAAAGAACATAGGGACTGAGGTGTAAGGACCGGTCGAAGATGATGCCGAGGATGGCAATCGGCACACCCAGTGCCGCGCTAATCAGCAAGAACAATATCAGGAGCCAGATGGATTGTTTAAGATTCGGATATCCCATGAATCTCCTCCCTTTCCGCCAATCACATATAATGGGGTCCGATGACCCTCATCCGAGTAAGGCGCATCTATGATTGAACGCCTGTTGTTCTCGGAGTGTTTAGACCACCGGCAACTGCTGGCCGCACATGTGATAATAGAGACCTTGGCGAACCATCAGTTCTTCGTGCGTGCCCATCTCGACAATATGGCCCTTTTCCAATACAACAATCGTGTCCGCATCCCTCACGGTGCTCAGGCGATGGGCAATAACGAGGGACGTGCGATTCTCCAGGAATAGCGCCATATTGGACTGAATCGCTCCTTCTGAGTCCGTATCCAGCGCATTTGTGGCTTCGTCGAAAATCAATATTTTCGGATCGCGATACAACGCCCGCGCAATCGCGACCCGCTGCCGCTGTCCGCCGGACAGTCCGATTCCCTGCTCACCTACCTTCGTCTCGTATCCCAGGGGCATTTCGTTTACGAAGTCGTGGACGCAGGCCAGCCTTGCGACTTCAAGGAGCCGGTCCATATCCGCGTCCGGTTCTCCAACCGCGATGTTTTCGGCAATGGTGCCGCTGAAGAGAAAGGAGTCCTGCATGACCATACCCACCTGGCGCCGCAGCCAGTGCGGGTCGAAATCCCGCACGTCCATCCCGTCCAGAAGCACACGCCCTTCCGAGGGATCGAACAGGCGGGGCACCAGCTTTGCGAGCGTGGTCTTACCCGCACTGCTGCGGCCGACAATGGCGATCTTTCGACCCGGTTCAATTTCCAGTTTGATGTTGTTCAGCACGTACGGTTCGTCGGAGCCGGCGCCGTACCTGAAGAACACCTCATCAAACACCAGGCGACCTTCAACCTGAATCAGGCTAAGGCCGTGTCCGCGTTGTCGCGCATCCTCCATCTTCGATTCGTAGACGTCATTCAGCCTATCCAACGCGACCCGGGCTTCCTGTACCTCCGGCCATACGCCGATCAGTCCCATAATGGGTCCCATTACGTTGCCGATGAGGGCGTTGAAAGCCATCAACTGCCCGACCGACAACTCCCCATCGATCACCAGGGACGCGCCATACCACAATATCACCGTGGAACTCAACAGGTTGATCATACTTCCGCCCGCACCGAAAAGCATCTCCATTTTCAGTCGCCGAAACCCGATCTGAATCTCCTTCGTAAACTTGCCCTCCCACTGCCATCTCGTAACGCGCTCCATGGCGTCGGCTTTCACCGCGTCAATGCCATGCAGCGAATCGATAAGGATGGATGACTGTTCCGCGCGGGCAAGAAAAGCGCGTTGGCTGAAGGACTTCAGAATCGGAGTATAGATCAGCGTCAACCCCACGGAGAGCGGCACGAAAATCAACATCACGAGCGTCAACTCCCAATTGTAGTAGAACATCAGCCCCAGGTAGACGAACAACATGACAAAATCGAGGATCGCGGAAATGGTCGTGTCGGTGAAGAGCCGCTGGATCGTCGCGTTTTCTTTGAATCGCGTGGTCAGATCGCCGGTCCGGCGCAGCGCGAAGAATCGCATGGACAGGCCCAGCAGATGCCGGTAGAACCGCGACAACATCGTCAAGCTCAAGCGGGAGCTCATATACCCGATCAGATACGTGCGCAACGTCGAGGTGCCCATCTGGAACAGCGCCACGACGACCATGCCCGCCAGCATCAGGTTCAACAAATCCCTGTCGTGATGCACCAGCACCTGGTCCACGATCGTCTGCGTGAATATGGGCGAGGCCAGACCGAACAGACTGAGCACCAGGGACGCCAGCAGAACCTCGATCAGAATGGCCGTATAGGGCTTTATCAGTGGGAAGAAACGCTTGAAGGAAGACCTGGAGGGTTCATTCTCCGCCACCTGATCCGTGTATTCCAGGAGCAACGCCATGTTGGTCCAGCTTTTCTCAAACTCCGGACGGGCTAACCTTCGAACGCCCAAGCCGGAATCCGCGATTTTCACGTCCTTCTTGTTGATCTCGTACAATACAACGAAGTGGTTGCCTTCCCAGTACAGAATCGCCGGCAGTGCGGTCCGCATCAGGGCTTCGTAGCCCGTGCGCACGCCCCGCGTGACGAACCCCAGCGTCTCCGCCGCCTCTGCCAGCGCCGCCATCGACGCGCCTTGACGCGACACGTTGCACATATCCCGCAGCCGGTTCAATCCGATGGGCATCATGTAATACTTGCAGATCATCCCCAGACACGCCGCTCCGCAATCGGACTGATCGTGCTGCTTGAGGAATGGAAAACGAAACGACGTCGGCGCGCTTCTTTCCTCTTCATGTTGTACCTGCCTTCCGTGTACTGGATGGCGATCCATCCGAATCAGCTGGGCTTTTGCCGTCCGCCGGGCCCGCCTGAACCGCTCCAGGCTGCGTCTCACCAGACCGCGATCCGTCCGGTACCCGTTCAGTGTGTAATCGCCGGGTTATCTCCGTTAAGGGCACCAACTCAGGAAATGAATATATGAGACTATCCAAGTCGGCTCTATCCAAATGGTATATAACGCTGTCTTGCTGACTGCGGATCCTCCGTGGCTCGCCATCCAAAGTATCCGCATCTTCGAAAAAATCGCCCGCAACCAATGCCAGCGCACTGCCGTCCTTTGAGATCATTTCCAACTCGCCGCTTCCCAACAGGCAGAACCGCCCGCGCGAACCACCCGGTTCCGAAACCGTGGTTCCCTCCGTGACCTCTTCGCGCGTCAATCGCCGGAACAATTCACTCATCGCCTCACCAGAAACGGAACCCTTCAGATAACGCGTGAAATCCCGGTACGCGATATTCGCGACCTGATCCTGGAGATAGGCTTCCAGTTCCGGTTCCTTTTTCAGCACCCTGAAGAATTCATCCCTGGGCACCTTCAGCACCTGAGAATCCTCAACCGCTCGCACCGTAGCCCGGTGCCCACGCCCTGTCAATAGCGCCCCTTCTCCAAAGTGATCGCCGGCATACAAAAAACCCGTGGTT
>LXNJ01001657.1_pt1 | contig 12869 bp, 10 predicted proteins | sample 809081 | NCBI WGS metagenome assembly LXNJ01 (sample SAMN04870510, study PRJNA318959) | sponge metagenome | biome: sponge; feature: marine sponge reef; material: water | host: Petrosia ficiformis | place: Greece: Milos, Mediterranean Sea | collected 2013-05-29 | depth 5-7 m
CGACACGGCTCAGGTGCCGCGCATCGGCAGGGTCAAGTCGCTGATCCGGCACCTTCCCAAGGTCGTGATCGACCACCATCCCCCTTCGGACCGGCCGATCGACGGCATCGTGGTCTGCGATACGTCGGCATGCGCCACCGGCTCTCTGGTCTTCGAGCTCATCGACCGTGCGGGCGGGCCTTGGCCACCGCCGGTCGCGCACGCCCTGTACGTGGCCGTAATGACGGACACGGGGGGATTCCGCTTCTCGAACACGGATCGCGACTGCTTCCGCGTCGCGGCACGGCTGGTGGAACTCGGCGCCGTGCCGGAAGCCCTCTTCCGGACCGTCTACGGCCGCTTTCGCGTGCGCCACTTCGAATTGCTGCGGGAGGCCCTGGCCACCCTCACGGTGCACGCGGACGGCCGCATCGCCTGGATGACGGTTCCGAAGGACGTGTACGACCGCGTGGGCGCGAACGTCGACGACCTCGAGGGCTTCGTGGACGTGCCGCGCGACATCGACGGGGTCCGGGTGGCGATGCTCTTTCGGACCACGGCCGACGGCAGGATCAAGGTCTCGCTGCGGTCAGTGCCGCCGATCGACGTGGGGGCGGTCGCGACCGGGTTCGGTGGCGGCGGCCACGCGCGGGCGGCGGCGGCCGTCGTGACGGGGCCGCTGGGTGAGGTCATCGCGCGGGTGCTGCGCCGGGTGGAGCGAGTCGTGGACGAGCAGGGTGCGGGCATGGAGCGCGACAACCTTCTAGATTGAGGGACGATGGCCAGAACACCCTTCAGCAATGTCCGGGGCGAAACGGAGGACGACGGGCCCGGTGTCCCGGAAGCGCTTCCGCGAACCCTCCGGGAGGTGGGCCGCCGGCTGGGGCCCGCCGCGATCGACAGGCTGTGGATCTTCCCGCCCATGGTTCGGGGACGACGCGAATGGGGACTGGTGGCGGCCAGCTGTTTCGACGGCAGCCAGGCGCGACGGCTCATCACTGCGCGCTACTCGGCCCAGCGCACCGGCAGGGGGCTGTACCTCGACTCGCGGCTGCTCGACGAGGGCGTGGCGCCGGCCGACCGCCTGCCCCGCGTCATGGAGGGCGTGGTCAAGCGTGGTCCCAGGCCGTTGGGCAATCCGCGCATGGTCGAGGTGGCCGGGGGGACGGAAGCGTTCGATGCGCTGATGGCCGGTTTCGACGGCGAGCTGTTCGAGGAGGCCGTGGCCGGGCTGCGGGCGGCCGGATGAAACGATGAAGGCGGGCCCCAGGAACGTCGAGCCGTACCTGCGCATCTTCGCGCGCTATCTGCGGGAGCAGGGGCTGCCCGTGACGCAGCAGCGCCTGGCGATCGCCAGGGCCGTATTCGGCTCGTCGCGGCATCAGTCGGTGGACGATCTGGACGCCGTCCTCAGGTCGAACGATCTGCGCCTCGGCAAGGCGACGATCTACCGCACGCTCGACCTGCTGATCCGCAGCGAACTGGTGGAGGAGCACGACTTCGGAGAGGGCTTCAAACGCTACGAGCACCGGCTGTCGAGGGATCCCGTCCACCACCACCTGGTGTGCACGGAGAGCGGGGAGGTCATCGAGTTCCGCAGCGAGGAGATCAGACGGATTGTCGAAGAGACGGCGGCCCGCCACGGGTTTCGTCCGACGCACCACAAACTGGTGATCTTCGGACTGAGCCGGTCCAGCCAGGAATCGGGGGCCGACGTTCCGTACCGTGGCATCACCTGTCCCATCGAAACGACCTGATCCCGAATCGGCCATGCCCAACCGCAGGGACCCCGAGGCCGCCGCCCGCGCGGGCACGCAGACGATACACGCCCTGCCCGAGGGGCTCGACGCCCTTCCCTGGGAGCTGCCGCGTGTGTTCCTGGGGCTGGACGGGGAGGCGGCCACGCCGGGGGGCGCGGGCACCTGGATCCTGCCGGTTCCCTACGAGGCCACCACCAGCTGGGCGTCCGGAACCCGGAAAGGCCCCCGCGCAATCATCGACGCCTCGCGCTACGTGGAACTCTTCGACCACGAGCTGGACCACGACCCCTCGCGCCAGGGCGTGTACACCTTTCCGGCGCTGGAGCTTGCGCGCGGCGACGCGGCCCGCGCGATGGCGGAACTCGAGGACGCGTGCGGCCGGGTGCTGGACGCGGCTGCCGGCCGCCGGGTGATCATGATCGGCGGCGAGCATTCCGTCTCCGCGCCCGCCATCCGCGCCCACGCCCGCCGGTCGCGGGAACGGCTTTGCGTGCTGCAGTTCGACGCGCACCTGGATCTGCGCGAGAGCTTCGACGGGAGCGCTCTCTCGCACGCCTGCGCCATGGCGAGGGTGATCGGCGAGGTGGATCTGGTCACCGTGGGGGCCCGCGGAATCAGCGCCGAGGAGTGGCGGGTGGCCGAGACCAGCGACAACGTCGCGGTCATTACCGGCGAGGAGATCGCGGCCACGGCCCACGAGCCTCACGACTGGATGGACCGCGCGCTGGAATCGCTGCACGATCCCGTTTACATCACCTTCGATGTAGACTTCTTCGATCCGTCGCTCGTGCCCGCGACCGGCACACCCGAACCGGGGGGCGGACGCTGGCACCCCACGATGGCGTTCCTCCGCCGTGTTTTCGGTGAACATCGCGTCGTCGGGGTCGACGTCGTCGAGCACGCGCCCATCCCGGGATTCACGGCCCCGGACTTCCTCGTGGCCAAACTGATCCACAGGATGATCGGATACTGGAGCAAAGGTTCCTTTTCATGAACGAATCGATCGGCATCGGCATCGTCTTCCTCGCGGGAGTGCTGTCCTTCCTGTCGCCCTGCGTCCTTCCCCTGGTGCCGAGCTACCTGTCGTTCGTGACGGGGATGTCGCTCGAGGACCTCCAGCAGGGCGTGGACCGGCGCCGGGTCCTGTTGCACTCGGCTCTGTTCGTAACCGGCTTCACCCTGATCTTCGTGCTGCTGGGCGCCTCGGCGTCGTTCATGGGGCGTTTCCTGAACTACTACAGCGACTGGATCGCGCGAATCGGCGGGATCATCATCATCATCCTGGGACTGCACCTGATGGGCGTCCTCAGGTTGACGCCCCTCATGCGCGAGAAGCGCGTGCACGTCGCCGACAAGCCCACGGGGTATCTGGGGACGCTGGCGGTGGGCTTCGCATTCGGGGCCGGGTGGACCCCCTGCATCGGTCCGGTACTCGGCGCCGTGCTGACGATGGCTGCATCCCAGGAGCAGCTGGGCCAGGGCACGATGCTCCTCTTCGTCTACTCGATGGGGCTTGCGATTCCCTTCATCCTCGCCGCGCTGGCGCTGGAGCGCTTCCTGTCCGCGTTCTCACGCTTCCGCCGCTTCCTGCCCGGCGTGCAAGTGGCTGCCGGAGCGCTCCTGGTGCTGCTCGGCATCCTGCTGGTGACGGGCTCGTTCACCGTGCTTGCGGCATGGCTGAACCGCTTCGCACCCGAGTTTTTGCTGGAGCGGCTGTAGGCGCGCCGCCGACTTGCAAGGAGATTCCTCAATGGCGCTTGTTCCTTCCACCATGCTCGAGCTCGGCAGCCCGGCCGCCGACTTCTCCCTTCCCGAGCCGGCCACCGGCGGTTCGGTCGGTCTTTCGGACTTCGAAGGCTCGCAGGCGCTGCTCGTCGCGTTTCTTTCGAACCACTGCCCCTTCGTCAAGCACATCGCGGATCGCTTCGCCGCCGTGGCCGCCGCATACCAGCCACGGGGCGTGGCCATCGCGGGAATCAACGCCAACGATGTCGCGAACTACCCGGACGACAGCCCGGAACGGATGAAGGACGAGGTTCGGCGGCGGGGGTACACGTTCCCCTATCTCTTCGATGAATCGCAGGATGTGGCGAAGGCCTACCGGGCCGCGTGCACGCCCGACTTCTTCCTCTTCGATGCGGACCGCCGCCTGGTGTACCGTGGACAGTTCGACTCGAGCCGGCCTTCGTCGGGGACTGCGTCCGGGGACGACCTGTGCGCCGCGATGGACGCCGTCCTGGCGGGCCGCAAGCCATCGGCGGACCAGGTGCCGAGCATCGGGTGCAACATCAAGTGGAAGCGGGGGAACGAACCGGGCTGGTAGTGTCGCGCCCAGCAGGCCGTGGATCAGGCCGCCGCTCGAATGCCGGGGGGATTTCGCCCACGGGCTGCTATGCGGCGCCCGCCACCGCCTGTTCCAGCAACTGCCGCCTGAGCAGCGTGGCGTAGGTCCCCCGGGCCGCCAGCAGTTGCCGGTGCCGGCCGCGTTCCACGATGCGGCCGTCGTCCAGGACCAGGATCAGGTCGGCGTCCTTAACCGCGGTCACGCGGTGCGAGATGATGAAGGCGGTTCGGCCCTTGAGCTCCGTGCGCAGCCCGCGCAGGATGCGCGACTCGGTCCGCGTGTCCACCGCGCTGAGCACATCGTCCAACACGAGGACCGGCGGGTCGATGGCAAGCGCGCGCGCCAGCGTGGCGCGCTGCTTCTGGCCGCCCGACAGGTTGATGCCGCGCTCGCCCAGCCGGGTCTGGTACCCGCTGGGGAATCCCGTCACGGTCTCGTGGAAGTGGGCCGCGATGGACGCGCTTCGGACGCGCCGCATGATCTCGTCGGTCTCCCCGGACGGAGGGATTCCCAGCGCGATGTTCCGCCCCAGGCGCGCCGAGAAGAGGAAGCTGTCCTGCGGGGCGAAGCCGACGCGTGCCCGGATGTCGGCGGGGTCGTACTCCGGCAGCGGTACGCCGTCCAGCAGGATCTCTCCCGAGGTGGGGTCATAGATGCGCGCAATGAGCGAGAGGAGGGTGCTCTTGCCGGATGCCGTCGGGCCGACGATCGCGATGGTCTGGCCGGACTCGGCCGTGAAGGTGATGTCCCGCAGGACGAAGCGTTCGGTACCGGGATAGCGAAACGAGACATCCCGGAAAGCGATCGGCGCCGGTCCGGTCGGCGGGGCAGCCGGGGTGGCGGGGGCCGAGATGGAAGGCCGGGTCGCCATGATGCGGTTGATCCGTCCCATCGACGCCGCGCCGCGCTGGTACAGGTTGACCACCCATCCCAGGGCGATCATCGGCCAGGAGAGCAGCACGAGGTAGAAGGAGAAAGCGACAAAGTCACCCGTGGTAATCACGCCGGCCATCACCTGGCGTCCCCCGTACCAGAGCACCACGACCATCGCCGCGCCGGTGAGCAGTCCCATGATGGGGTGGAAGGCGCCGGACACGTATGCCAGGTGCATGTTCCGGCGGAGATAGCCGCGATTGAACCCCTCGAACTCGCGCGCCTGCGCCTCCTCCTGCCCGTAGGCGCGGACGATGCGCACACCGGACAGATTTTCCTGGACCATCGTGGACAGCGCCGCGAACTGCTCCTGGATCCGCTCGAAGCGGTTGTGGATGGTCTTCCCGAACCAGGCCACCACCGGCGGCAGGACCGCCATCGGCACCAGCGACACGAGGGTCAGCATGGGGCTGATCCAGATCATCAGGGCGAGCCCGAAGACGAAGCTGACGACCGTATTCGCCGTGTACATGACCGCCGGCCCCACCGCCTGCCGTACGGCCAGGGTGTCGTTGGTGGCCAGGCTCATGAGCTCGCCGGTGCGCGTTCCCCCGTAGAAGCCCGCGTCCAGGCGGAGGAGATGCCGCAGAAAGTCGTTTCGCAGATCGACTTCGACCCGCCGGCTCAGGCCGTTGAGGATCTCCCGCATCCCGTACCTGGCCGCGTTGCCCACGAGCGCCACTCCCACGATCAGGAGCGCGTAGTGTACAATGGTTCGCCGGGTGGCTTCGGGGTCGGCGCCGGCATCTGCGGTCAGCGCGTCGATCGGCAGCTTGAGCAGGTAGGGGTTGGCCAGCGCGAAGCCGTTGGCGAGTATCACCAGGACCAGTCCCCAGAACATGGGCCAGCGATAGGGCCGGAAGTACGGGAGGACGGTCTTGAGTTGATTCATGTCGGGTCGGGGCGGTCCGCTTCGGGTTGGCCGGGGTTAATATTAGCGCAGGGGCAGGGCGCGGGAGTGAGTCGTGACCGAAGGGCTGAAGAGATCCTGGACAAGCAAACAGTGATGAGGTTGGCGAGATTCGCGGGACTGCTGACCGTGTGGCTGCCGCTGTGTATCGCGTGTGGGGGCGATGCGGACTCCGCGGCGGATGGCGGTGGGGGCGAGGAAGGGGCCTCCACCACGGGGCCGGCCGGGGAAGCAGACGAGTTGGACGTCGAGCTGCCTCCTCCCGACACGGTGGATGCAGCAGTCGAGGCGGCGCCGGAAGCGGCCCCCGGGCCGGTGGTCGCCGACTCCCTGGCCGAGGACGCCCGGGAGACTGCGGACTCGGTGGCCATGCCGATCCCCGATGTCCTCATTCCTGCCGGGACCCGGATCAGCGTCATCAGTGACGAGGACATCTCGACCGCCGACCATTCAGTGGACGATCCCGTTGTCGCGACGGTCTGGGAAGATGTCACGGACATCGACGGGACGATCCTGATCCCGGCCGGGACAAAGGTGCTGGGGCGTGTCCTGGCATCGCTCGGATCGGGAGGGGCCGGAGAAGATCCGGTGCTGGAGATCGCGTTCGAGACCCTGTCGGCCTGGACCTGGGAAAGACCGGTGGAGGGCACCGTTGCGGAAGCGCTCGTGGTCCTGGATCCGGCGGGGGACTTCGAGCGCCGGCGGTCAGAGGGACGGCGGGCGGCCGTGACGATGGTGCCCGGGAAGATCATGGCCGGCAGCCTGATCGTCGTCGAATTGCGCGCGCCGGTCCTCGTGCCTCCGGCTTTCGTGCTGCCGGACTCGGTAATGCCGGGAGACACCGTGCCGCTGCCTGTGGACACGGCCGTACCCCGGGACCTGGGGGGTTCCGGGGCCTCGGCGGATTCCGGGGACCCGGCGGCCCTCTCGCGCTCCGGGTTCGCGATTTCGAAGATTGCGACCGGGTCGTACGTATTCCTATTGAGGGTAGCCGACGGCGAAACCGCCCCGCCGGGGGTCCGACCAGCCCGATAGCGTGCCGTCGGGCATCACCATGATCAACTGCACATCGCCCGACATGCCGCCTGTGAAGTAGGCATCGGGCGGCCCGCGTTCCCGTTCACGCACCGCGTGACCGCGGGCTTCGAGCGCGCGCACCGTGGCTTCGGGCAGCCCGCCGTGTTCGAACACGATCGCGTCCGGCAGGTGCTGGTGGTGCACCCGCGGAGCATGCACGGCCTGCACCACGTTCATGCCGTGATCGACGACGTTGAAGATGGTCTGCAGCACCGTCGTGATGATGGTGGCGCCGCCCGGAGTGCCGCTGACCAGAAAGAGCCCGCCCGCAGGGTCTTCCACGATGGTGGGGCTCATCGCCGAGAGCATGCGCTTTTCGGAGGCGACCGCGTTGCGCTCCCCCTGAACGAGGCCGAACTGATTGGGGGTGCCCGGCTTCGCGGAGAAGTCGTCCATGGTGTTGTTCAGGAAGAAGCCGGCGCCCTCGACCACCACCTTGCTGCCGTACCAGGAGTTGACGCTCGTCGTCACCGCGACTGCGTTGCCGTCTCCGTCGACCACCGAGTAGTGCGTGGTGTGACTCTCGTCCAGGAACGCTTCCACGCCGGGACGGACCTGGTCGGACGGCGTGGCCCGCTCCATCGAAATCGTCGCGGCGCGAGCCTCGGCGTATTCCCGGGACGTGAGTTCGGCCAGGGGCATCTCCACGACGTCGGGATCGGCGAGGTACTCGTTGCGGTCGGCGTAGGCGCGCCTGAAGGCTTCGGCCATGACGTGGATGGCGTCGGGCCCGTTCCAACCCAGCGCGGCGAGATCCCAGTGCTCGATCTGGTTGGCGATCGCGGCCATGGTCACCCCGCCGGACGAGGGGGGCGGCATCGAATGCACCGTGTGGCCGCGGTACACGAATGCGACCGGATCGCGCCAGACCGCCTCGTAGCGGGCGAGGTCCTCCAGGGTGATGATGCCGCCGCCCCGCTCCATCTCGGCCGCGATCAGCGCTGCGGTCTCGCCGCGGTAGAAGTCGTCGGGCCCCTGGTCGCGCAGCCGGGCGAGCACGGCGGCCAGATCGGGCTGGGAAAAGGTGTCGCCGATCTGCGGGACTTCGTTGCCGGGCAGGAAGATCCGGGCGCTCGCCGGAAAGGCCCGGATGCCCTGCTGGGCCGCTTCGAGGGTCGAAACGAGGCGGGTGGTGACTTCGAAGCCGTTGGCGAGACGGATGGAAGGCTCGACGAGATCGGCCCACTCCAGGGAGCCGAAGCGCTGGTGAGCCTCCCACAGTCCGGCGACCGTGCCGGGCACTCCGGCCGCCAGGTGGCCGACCACCGACCTGTCGGTGACGTTGCCGTCTTCGTCCAGGTACATGTCCCGCGTGGCCGCGATCGGCGCCTTCTCGCGATGATCGAGCGCGTGGACGCTCCCATCCGCCAGGCGCACCATCAGGAAACCGCCGCCGCCGAGGTTGCCGGCCTCGGGGTTGACGACCGCCAGCGCCAGCCCGGTGGCGACCGCCGCATCGACCGCATTGCCCCCCCTGGCCAGGATGTCGACCCCGACCCTCGACGCGTACTCGTCGGTCGTGGCGACCATTCCGCCGGCTGCCGTGACGGGACTGCCGTCGGCGCCGAACGGCCAGGCGTCGGGAAACGCGCCTCCAGCCTCGACGAACGCGCTTGAGGGGGCTGGCGAGGAGGCCGCCCGGGGTTCCGGCCGTTCACAACCGGCGACGATGGCAAGCAGGGTGGCCAGCGCCGCGAAGCGGGCGGGCGCACGGGGCACACGGCGGGCCCTGGAAAGAAGGGCGGGGGAGTGGCTCGGTCCGGGAGGCCGGGAGTCGATACTCATGGTGTCGGGTCGGCTTTCATTAAGTTGACAGGGCATTCACCCACGGGGGCGATGAAAGATGCTGGACGACCGCCTGACTGAGCAACGGAACCCTCGCAGCGAGGCCATCGATCGCCGTTCGTCGCTCGAGATCGTCCGGATCATCAACGAAGAGGACCGTTCGGTTGCCGACGCGGTGCGCGCCGAGGCCGCCGCCATTGCCAGGGCCGTGGACCTGGCAGTCGCCTCGTTTCGGAGCGGCGGGCGTCTCGTCTATGTGGGTGCGGGCACATCGGGTCGACTCGGTGTCCTGGATGCGACGGAGATGCCACCCACATACGGCACCGACCCCGAGACGGTACAGGGGGTGATCGCGGGCGGCCTCGAGGCGCTGGTGCGGTCGCAGGAGGGCGCCGAAGACCATCCCGGAGCCGGTGCGGCGGCCATGGACGAAAGGGAGGTCGGTCCTCGCGACTTCGTGATGGGCATCGCGACCTCCGGAACGACGCCGTACGTGCACGGCGCGCTGGCACGCGCCCGGGAGCTGGGAGCGCGTACCGGTTTCCTCCTGTGCACGCCCCCGGGCCACGCGTTGCGGGCGGCGCACGATGTCGTGATCGCCCCCCTCACGGGCCCCGAGGTCGTTACCGGGTCGACCCGCATGAAGGCCGGCACCGCCACCAAGATGGTGCTCAACACGCTCACCACGGCAGCGATGATCCGCCTGGGCAAGGTGGACGGCAACCTGATGGTGGATCTTCAGGTGACCTGCGAAAAGCTCCAGGACCGTGGCGAGCGGATCCTGATGGCGACGCTCGGTCTCGGGCGCGAGTGCGCGGCCGGACTGCTGGCCAGGGCGGGCGGCCATGTGAAGACCGCGCTGGTCATGCACCGGCTGGGCCTGGAGCGCGACGAGGCGAGGGAAGCGCTCGACGAGGTCCACGGTGTGGTCGGCGCGCTGGCTCCGGCGAAAGACCGACATGACTGAGCAGCGCTTCTCGCGGGCGGGTCAGTGGCTCGTGCCCGTGACGCTGGTCCTGGTCCACGTCGTGCTGGCGTTTCTGTCGGCGTCGCCCGCGATTCACACGGGCGGGGACAATGCGGCCTACGTCTCCCTGGCCAACTCGCTCGCGTCGGACGGAAGCTATGTGGAGTCATGGCACCCCGAGGCTCCACCGCACACCAAGTACCCGCCGCTGTATCCGGCGGTGCTTGCGCTGATGATGCTGCTGGGCGCCAAGACCTGGGGAGCCTTCAAGGCGGTGTCGGTATTGTCGACGGGACTTGCGGTCGCCGCCTGTTTCCTGATGGTGCGGAGAGCCAGGGGTCCCCGGGCCGCGGTTGCCGTATCCGCCCTCTTTGCGGTGGCCCCCGCCGTCCTTTTCTCCGCCCAGTGGATCCTGGCGGACCCGCTCTTCATGGTCCTCACGCTGACGTGCCTGTGGTTGCTGACGCCGGGCCCGGACGTGTCGCGGTCCTCGCTGCTCCTCGGCCTGGCCGCCGCGTTGGCAGCGTACTTTACCCGGTCCGCGGGACTCCCGCTGCTGGTCGCCGTCGTCGTCTGGCTGGCTCTGCAAAAGCGCTGGAAGCCCATGGCGGCGTTTGCCGGCGTGTTCGCGGTTCCGGGTCTCCTTTGGCAGTTGCGCGCCGGCGCGGACTACGCGTCCGAGTTCTGGCTCGTCAATCCCTACGTCCCCGATTTGGGCCGGGCAGGTCCGGTGGAGCTTCTGGCAAGGGTCGCGGAGAACCTGTGGACCTACACGACGGACTATGTTCCGGCCGGTCTGACCGGTCTGGATGGCATGCCGGCCGCGGTCGTCGGGTTGCTCGTCGCGGCCCTTGCGCTCCGGGGGTGGATACGGCGCGTGCGCGCGGGCCCGGGGGTCATGGAGATCTTCCTTCTTCTCTACGTCGGGCTTGTTCTGGCCTGGCCGGCCGCATGGTCGGGGGACCGCTTCGCCCTGCCAGTGTTCCCGCTGCTGCTGCTCTATGCCGGCGAGTCGGCCGCGCTGATGCTTCGGAGGTGGCCGGCGCGCGATCCCGATGCCGCGCGGTCGCCGTGGCCTGCCCGCGCCGTTGTGGTCGCGGCGGCCGCCGTCTTCCTGATCCCGGCGGGCGGGGTGTGGTATCAGCGGGCCGAGCGGGCCGGGCAGTGCCGGGCCGTACTGGGGTCCGTGGGCCCAATGGGGTGCACCCTGCGCACCGTTAGCGAGTTTCACATGATGGCGCTGTGGGCGGGCAGAAACCTGCCCGAGGGCTCGGTCGTCTTCAGCCGTAAGCCCCGGCTCTTCCACGTCTTCAGCGGGCTCCCCTCGGTCACGTTCCCGTTCACCACCGACGGCCGAAGCCTGCTCGTGCAGGCCGACTCCATGAGGGTCGGATACCTCGTGCGCGGCAACTGGGACACCACGGGCCCCATCTATGTCGATCCGGTGCTGAGCGCGAATCCGCACCGATTCTGCGTCGTGGCCCAGCTGGGATACTCCCGCGAGTCTCCGGTCTCCATGCTGGCGATCGTGCCGGCCGTATCCGATGATGTCATGGTCCCCGACGAAACGGCGATCACCGTGTTGGCGTGCCCGGACGCTGTGGACCATGTGCTGCCGTCCGCCGCGGATATCGCGTCAATGACGGTGCCGATCCTCGACCGAAGAACCCGCGACACCGAAACGTCAAGATGACAAGACAAACCGGCTGCCGGAGGCGTCTCCCGCCGACCGTTGCGGCGCTCGCCGTTCTCTGTTTCGTCCCCGTGCGATCTCTCCAGGCCCAGCCCACGCCGCCCAACGAGGAGTGGCGGCAGCTCCCGACGGAGCACTTCGTCGTCACGTACCCGGCCCGGCTGGGGGCCATGGCCGCGCGGGCTGCAACCGTGGCCGAGCGGGCGTACACCCTGCTGGCGGATCGATTCGTCGACACGCCATCGGTCCCGATCCAGCTGCTCCTGACCGATCACGCGGACATCGCCAACGGCTTCGCGTCCCCCAACCCGTACAACCGAGTCACCATCTTTGCCCGTCCGCCGACGGGAGGCGGCAGCATCTCGTACTTCGACGACTGGCTCGAACTGGTCGTCACCCACGAGCTCGTGCACACCTTCCACCTCGACATGACGGGTGCCGTCGGCCGCGTCGTCCGCAAGGTGTTCGGGCGGATGCCCGCGGTCTGGCCGGTCTTTCCGTCGGGTGCGACGCCTACCTGGATGACCGAGGGGCTCGCGACCTACTTCGAGTCGCAGCTCACCGGGGCGGGACGTGTCAAGGGGACCTGGCAGGAGATGGTGATGAGGGCGGCTGCCCTCGAGGGGTCGCTGGGGAGGCTGGACCAGGTGTCCGGGGATTCGCCGATCTGGCCCGCGGGTCATCGTCCCTACGTGTACGGATCACGCTACCTGGCGCACATGGCCGAGGCCTACGGCGAGCGGTCGATGGGTGACTTCGCGCGCGCGGTCGCGGGGCTGTGGGTCCCGTTCCGGCTCAACTCGGCCGCGCGTGACGCCTTCGGTACGACAATCTCCGACAGCTGGGAGGCGTGGAAGAACTACACGACCGAAACCTACCGGGCGGAGGCGGAGGCCCTTGCCGAATCGGCGCCGATCACGGCGGGGGAAACGGTGGCCGGCGGGGGACGGGTGGCCGAGCAGGCCATGGTCGCGCCCGACGGGGAACGGCTGGCATTTGTCCGCTCGGACGGCGTGGACGCCGCCCAGATCCGCGTATCTTCGCCCGACGGATCGAACACCCGCCGTCTGACGCGCGTCAACGGCGTGGGGGGCACCCTTTCGTGGATGCCGGACGGCGGCCTGCTGTTCAGCCAGCTGGATTTCAACGACCCCTACCGCCTGACCAGCGATCTTTATCGCGCGGCGCCGGACGGCACGGTGCAGCGGCTCACGCGGCGCCAGCGCGTGACCTATGCGGACGTGTCGCCCGACGGAGCGCGGGCCGTGGCGGTGCAGGAGGGCGGAGGTACCAACAACCTGGTGATCGTGGATCTGGCGACCGGGGAAGTCACACCCCTTACGGACCCGCACGCCGCCCGCCACTGGGCCTTTCCGCGCTGGTCGCCGGCAGGCGACCGGATCGCAGCGGTGCGCTGGGTC
>LXNJ01001658.1_pt1 | contig 12859 bp, 10 predicted proteins | sample 809081 | NCBI WGS metagenome assembly LXNJ01 (sample SAMN04870510, study PRJNA318959) | sponge metagenome | biome: sponge; feature: marine sponge reef; material: water | host: Petrosia ficiformis | place: Greece: Milos, Mediterranean Sea | collected 2013-05-29 | depth 5-7 m
CCCGACCGGATCGGTCGAATCGACGATCGCAACGTCGAAGCGCCGGTCCGTCTCCGCCACGAAGCGGGCGCCGTCGGCGAATACCAGATCGGCGCGCGGATCGTCGAACGCCCCGGCCGATAGCGCCGGCAGCCAGGTCTTCGCCAGCTCCACCACGCGCGGATCGATCTCGACCTGCGTCGCCCGGACCTCGGGATGGCGCAGCGCCTCGCGCAGGCAGCCGCCGTCGCCGCCGCCGACGATCAGGATGTCGAGCCTGTCCTCCGGCCCGCTGCGCAGCGCGGCCTTCCGCGCCAGGATCGCCGGGTGGGCCAGCATCTCGTGATAGACATATTCGTCGGCCTCGGCGGTCTGGACGGCGCCGTCCAGTGTCAGAACCCGCCCGAACAGCCGGTTCTCGAAGATCGCCAGGTCGTGCAGCCCGGTATGCTCCCGGTGCAGCATCCGGTCGACGCTCAGCGACTGGCGGATGCCGTCGTGCAGGGTCTCGTCGAACCAGTCCATCGCCGCCTCGTTCATCGGGCCGCTCAGCCGGCGGCGCCGCGGCGGTGTTCGGAAATTTCGATCCGGCCCGGTGCGAAGGCCTCCTGCAACACGGCGACCGCCCGGTAGGGATCGCAGTCCCCGCACATGAACACGTCGGCGGCGGCATAACCCCGTTCCGGCCAGGTATGGATCGCGATATGGGATTCGGCCAGCACGACGACGCCCGAAACGCCCTTCTGCGAGCCGAACGGGTGCATGTAACTGTGCAGGACAGTGGCGCCGCTTTCCTTCGCAGCGCGGATCAGCGCCGCCTCGACGGCGCGGACGCTGGAAAGATTGCCGGCATCCCGCAACTCGACGAGCAGATGCGTTGCGGCGGCGTCCGCGGTCATGGCCCGGCCGGCATCCGCGCGAAGGACCGGGGGATCGGCCGGCCTGCTCAGAACTGGTCTTCCGCCAGCGCCATCACCGTATCGCCGCTGTCGGCGATGCTGGCGAGCAGGCCGCCGGACCGGCTGAGGATGTGATCGGCGTAGAAGCGGGCCGTCTTGATCTTGGCCGCGCACCATTCGGCGCCGCTGCCATTGGGCCCGTTGGCGCCTTCGGCGGCTGCCGCGGCCGCCGCCTTGCCCATCAGCCAGCCGCCGGCCGTGTTGCCGAACAGCGTCAGATACGGCACAGCGTGGGCCGAGGCCTTGCAGATATCGGCCGGGCCGGTCGCCAGCATCCAGTCTGTCGCCTGTCCCAGGGCTGCAGCGGACGACGACAGCGCCTTGCCCGTCGCCGCGACATCCGGGTTGTCCGACGCGGCGATGCCGGCGGCGTCCGCGGCCATGCGAGCGATAAAACCGAGCGCCGCCTCGCCGCCGTCGCGCAGGATCTTCCGGCCCATCAGGTCGTTGGCCTGGATGCCGTTGGTGCCCTCGTAGATCGGGTGGATGCGGGCGTCGCGCATATGCTGGGCGGCGCCGGTCTCCTCGATAAAGCCCATGCCGCCATGCACCTGGACGCCGGTAAAGGCGACATCGCAGCCGGTATCGGTGCACCAGGCCTTGACGACCGGGATCAGCAGGTCGAGTTCGCCCCGGGCGTCATCGCGCATCCCGGTATCCGGATGCCGCCTGGCGATATCCATGCGGCCGGCCGTGTAGTAGCACAGGGCGCGCATCGCCTCGGTCTTCGCCTTCATGTCCATCAGCATCCGGCGCACGTCGGGGTGGCGGACGATCGGCACGTCGGGCTCGCCGGTCGCGATATCACGACCCTGGGTCCGCTCCATGGCGAAGGCCCGGGCCTGCTGCCAGGCGCGCTCGGCCGTCGCGAGCCCGGCGACCCCGACATTGAGCCTGGCGTTGTTCATCATCGTGAACATGCAGGCCATGCCGTTGTTCTCTTCGCCGATCAGATAGCCGATCGCCCCGTCGTTCTCGCCATAGGCCATGACGCAGGTCGGGCTGCCGTGGATGCCGAGCTTGTGCTCGAGCGAGACCGGCCGCAGGTCGTTGCGCGGACCGAGGGAGCCGTCTTCGTTGACCAGCACCTTGGGCACGAGGAACAGGGATATTCCCTTCACGCCCTGCGGCCCGCCCTCGATCCGGGCGAGCACGAGGTGGATGACATTCTCCGTGTAGTCCTGGTCGCCGAAGGTGATGAAGATTTTCTGGCCGTGGATGCGGAAACGGTCGCCGTCGCGCACCGCCTTCGTGCGCAGGGCGCCGACATCGGAGCCGGCATGCGGTTCGGTCAGGTTCATCGTGCCGGTCCATTCGCCGGTCACCAGTTTGGGCAGGTAGGTCGCCTTTTGCCCTTCCGTGCCGTGGGCCCCGATCGCCTCGATGGCGCCGACGGTCAGCATCGGGCACAGGGACCAGCTCGTGTTCGCTGCGCCCCACATCTCGGAGACCGCCGTGTTGAGCGCCCAGGGCAGCCCCTGGCCGCCGATCCCGGGATCGAACGGCACGCTGTTCCAGCCGCCTTCGACGAACTTCCAGTAGGCCTCCCGGAACCCGGCCGGCGTCCGCACCACGCCGTTTTCGAGGACGGCGCCCTCTTCGTCGCCGCGCCGGTTCAGCGGTCCGACCACCTCCGCCGCCAGCCGGCCGGCCTCTTCGAGGACGGCGTTGACCAGGTCGCCGGTCGCTTCCTCGTAGCCGGGCAGCGCGGCAATTCCGGGCAGGCCGGCGACGTGATTGAGAGCGAACTGCATGTCCGCCACGGGCGCGCGATAATCCGTCATGCAAACCTCGGACAAGGGCTGAATTGTTCCTGACGTCGAACGGAATATAGCAACGCCGGGAAGCGCCGGAAGGGCAGCAATGTCCCAACGGCCGGCAAAGCGCCGCGACCGGCGACGCACAACCTTACCGATCGTTAATGATTCTTTCAGCGGAATGAGAGGCCGGGCTACCTATATTGCCTATCAGGAAGAGGCGCCCGAATTGCGCCTTCACCGCCCGATCACGCGAACAGGAGGCCTTCCCATGACCACAGCTTTGGCCGATCGCGCCCGTGCCGGAAGACAACGTCGAACGCCGGCACGAGGCCTGATACTCACCCTGGGCGCCGGCGCGCTCGCCGCCTTTGCGATGCTGCCGGCCAGCGTCCAGGCGCGCGGCGTGCCGGAAACCTTCGCCGATCTCGCCGCGAAGGTGAAACCGGCCGTCGTCAGCGTTGCGGTGGAACGCAAAAGCGCGCCGAACGACCGGCGCCTTTCGCCGAATTTCCGGAATCCGTTTCCCGAGGGCTCGCCCTACCACGAATTCTTCCGCCGGTTCTTCGACGGGCCGGGCGAGGGCGGCCCGTCCCAGCCGCAGCGCCGCTTCCGCGCCGTCGGTTCGGGTTTCGTCGTCGATCCGACCGGCTTCATCGTCACCAACCATCATGTCGTACAGCGGGCGACAAAGATCGAAGTGATTTTTGACAACGGCAAACGCTATGTAGCCAAGCAGGTCGGCAGCGATCCGAAGACCGATCTGGCGCTGCTCAAGATCACGGGCAAGGCCGGCAACGGCCCCTATCCCAACGGCCCGATGCCGTTTGTCGAATGGGGCGATTCCGACAAGACCCGCGTCGGCGACTGGATCATGGCGGTCGGCAACCCCTTCGGCCTCAACAGCACCGTCACCGCCGGCATCGTCTCGGCCCGTGGCCGCAGCCTGGGCGGCGCGGCGCTGGTCGACTTCCTGCAGGTCGATGCGCCGATCAACAAGGGCAACTCCGGCGGGCCGACCTTCAACATGGACGGCAAGGTGATCGGCGTGAATGCGGCGATCTATTCGCCGACCGGCGGCAGCGTCGGCCTCGGCTTCGCCATTCCGTCGAACACGGCGCGGCGGGTGATCGAGCAACTCAAGAGCGGCGGCAAGATCAGCCGCGGCTGGCTGGGCGTGCAGATCCAGAACGTCTCGGCCGATATCGCCAAGGCGGTCGGCCTCGACAAGCCGCGCGGCGCGCTGGTCGCCGCCGTAATGCCGGACAGTCCGGCCGCCCGCGCCGGCGTGAAAGCCGGCGACGTCATCGTCGGCTGGGCCGGCAAGAAGGTCAAAGACATCCGCGACCTCGTGCGGAAGGTCGCCTACACGAAAGCCGGCCGGTCGGTGGCCGCAATCGTCTGGCGCGACGGCAGCCGCAAGTCCCTGACCGTGCTCGTTGCCGAGAGCGGCACTCAGCAGGCCTCGGCGAGCATCGACCCTGCGCCGGAGGATACGGCGGAACTCGGCCTGTCGGTCGCGCTGGCCAATGACGAACTGCGCCGCCGCTTCGGGCTCGACCGCGACGCCGAAGGGGTGGTGATCCTGGGAGTCCGGCCGGGTTCTCCGGCCGCTGCCAAGAATCTGCGCCCCGGCGACCTGGTGACCCATGTCAACGGCGGCGAGGTCGCCACGCCGAACGCCATGACGCTCCGCGTCGAGCAGGCGCGGCGCGACGGCCGGGAGGCGGTGTTGCTCCGCATCCTGCGGCGCGGCAATCCGATCTTCGTCGCCGTGAAGTTCGGTTGAGAGCGGATCAGCTTCGCAACGCCTCCCTCTCCCGCCGGTTCCGGCCGGCGATTTCCCGGGGCGTTTCGGGAGCCCCGGATGCCGCGGCTTACTCCTCGCTGCCGGCGTCCGGGGCTCGTATCGTTCCGGCTGTCCGGTGCGGTCGTGTCGATGAAGAGAGGCCGGGAAGCCTGTTCATCGGGCCATCCCGGCCGGGTATAACCGGCGCCATGAAAATCCTGGTCATCGAAGACGATGCCGAGACTGCGGACTATGTCGCCAAGGGTTTGCAGGAGGCCGGCCATACGGCGACCCTGGCCCGCGACGGCCGAGACGGGCTGGTCAAGGCAGTCGGCGAAGCCTTCGACGTCGCGGTCGTCGACAGGATGCTGCCGGAGGTGGACGGCAAGACCATCGTCGAGACAATGCGCAGCGCGGGCCGAACCACGCCGGTCCTGTTCCTGAGCGCGATGGGCGAGGTCCGCCACCGGGTCGAAGGCCTGCGCTCCGGCGCCGACGACTATCTGACCAAGCCCTTTGCCTTCTCGGAATTGCTTGCCCGGGTCGAGGCGCTGGGCCGGCGGCCCAGGGACGCCTACCGGGAAGAGACCGTTCTGAAAGCGGCGGGGCTCGAACTCAACCGGCTGACCCGGGAAGTGGTCCGCGACGGCCGGCGGATCGACCTGCAGCCGCGGGAATACCGGCTGCTGGAATACCTGATGCAGCACGCCGGGCGGGTCGTCACACGCACGATGCTCCTCGAACATGTCTGGGACTACCATTTCGATCCGCAGACCAACGTGATCGACGTGCATGTCAGCCGGCTGCGCCAGAAGATCGACAGGGATTTCGAGAGGCCGCTCATCCACACGGTGCGCGGCGCCGGGTACAGTATTCGTGTTCCCGATCCGGCTGATTAGGTCGCGGGTCTTCCAGCTCTCGCTGCTGGCCAGCGCCATCTTCGGCATCGCGGCGGTCGCCGTCGTCGCCACGCTGTATTTTTCTTCCGTCGAGGCCGTAACCCGGCAGGTCGAGGCCACGATCGATGCCGAGATCAAGGGCCTGTCCGAACAATACCGGCAATTCGGCCCGATCGGCCTAATCCGCACCGTCGAGCGCCGGAGCCGCGAGCTCAGCCGGCCGGGCGCGATCTATCTGGTCGTCGACCGCGGTTTCAAGCGGCTGGCCGGCAATATCGCAGCGTGGCCGGAGGAGGAGCCCGACGCCCGCCGCTGGGTGACCTTTACGTTCCGCGGCGGCGGTGCGGCGGCTGGCCCGGCCGGGGTCAAGGGCGAAGCCCGCGGGCGCATGTTCCGGCTCCAGGGCGGCCTCTACCTGCTGGTCGGCCACGACCTTCGCGAGCAGCAGCGGGTAACCGCACGGACCCGCGAGACGCTGATCCTGGCCGGGATCGTCGCCATCCTGTTCGCCGTCGCGTCCGGCAGCCTGTTGAGCTGGCTGGTCCTGCGCCGGATCGACAGCATCAACCGGACGAGCCGCGAGATCATGGCCGGCGATCTCACCCGCCGGGTGCCCGAGACCGGCCGGGGGGACGAGTTCGACCGGCTTGCGCAAAGCCTGAACGCCATGCTGGCCCAGAACGAGAAACTGTTTCTCGGGATGCGCGAAGTGTCGGAAAACCTGGCCCACGATCTCCGAAGCCCGCTCGGCCGGGTACGCCAGCGGCTCGAGCGCCAGCTCTCGGACTCCCTGTCCGCCGATGCGAAGAAGGCGCTGACCGAGGAGGCGCTCGACGAATCCGACCGGATGCTTGCAACCTTCAACGCCATCCTGAGCATCGCCCAGGCCGAATCCGGCGCACCGAAACGCAGCTTCGCGCCGGTCGACCTGCGCATTCTGCTGCAGGATGTGGCGGACCTCTACGAGCCCCTGGTCGAGGACGCGGGCGCGACGCTGGCGCTCGCCCTGCCGGAGCGGCCGGTTACGGTGCAGGGCAATCGGGACATGCTGTTCCAGGCCTGCGCCAACCTGCTCGACAACGCCATCGAATATGGCGCCGGGCCCGGCGGTCCTGCACAGGTGGCGGTGATCGACCTCGATCTCGATACGGCCGGCGATTTCGTGCGCTTTACCGTGCGCGACCGGGGGCCGGGCCTGCACGGCGAAGCGCTGGACCGGGCGCGCGAGCGCTTCTACCGGGCCGACTCCAGCCGGACGACCGTCGGTTCCGGGCTCGGACTGGCCCTGGTCGATGCGGTCGCCCGGCTGCACGACGGCAGCCTCACTCTTGCCGCCGCCGGGCCCGGTCTGCGGGCAACGGTGCAGATCCCTCTCGACAAACGCGCCCCGGCGCAAGAAACAGCGGGTGGGACGGGGAACGACTCCGCCGGTGCGACCGGCGCGGACCCCCGCTAGGAGACCGCCCATGGCCACCGTCATCGTTTACGGCCTCAGGTCTTGCGACAGCTGCCGGGCTGCACGGGCCTATCTGGAGGAGCGCGCCTTCCGGTACGACTTCCGCGACGTCCGCCGCGACGGCTTCTCGGATGCCGAACTCGATTCCTGGATCGCCGCCGTCGGATGGGAGGCGCTGCTCAACCGCAAGAGCCGGACCTGGCGGGACCTGCCGGAAGACGACCGGGCCGGCCTCGACGCCGGGAAGGCGCGGGCCCTGCTGAAAGCACACCCGGCCCTGATCAAGCGCCCGGTGATCGACGCAACCCGAGACACGATTACGGTCGGATGGACCCCGGAGGTGCGCCGGGCCCTCCAGGCCGTGCTGTGAGGCGCCTCAGAACTTCGGGAACACCTGGGTTTCGCGCAGCCAGTCGGACATCACCATCCGTTCCTTGCGTTCGGCTTTGCCGAAGCCCTCGTGGCGCGCCTTGTTGGGCCAGACATGCTCCGACACCCGCGCCATCCGGGTGACGACGTGCTCGGCGGTCACGTTGATCACCATGAAATCGGTCGCCAGCGCCAGCCGGCCCTGCCAGTGCTTGCGGATCTCCGCCTCCATCTCGCCCGCCGTGTCGAAATCGTTGAAGAAGTGGAAGGCGACGAACAGGCGGGGATCGCATTGCGCGATGACATGCGCCGCCTCGCCGGGATCCGAATGGGCGATCGTGCCGATGCCGCGGGCCGTGCGCTCGTCATAGCCGGAGCGCTCCATCAACTGGCCGACGGTGTTGAAGGTCTCGTGGACCAGCACGTCGACGCCTTTCGCGTTGTCGATCATGAAGCTGCTGGGCGTGGTGTCGCCGGAATAGACGAAGCTGAGGCCGTTCCATTCCAGCTTCAGGCTGACCGGCCCGTCGTAGATATGCACGGCCGGGAAACTGGTGATCGTCACGCCGTTCCGCTCGTAGACCGTGTGGACCTTCGAATAGTCGAACTCGTTGATCTCGACCTCGGCGCCGACCGCGGGCAGGAAGCCGACGCGGGTGTCGGTGTCCCAGCGGTAGCTCTCCATCTGTTTCTCGACGAAGTGGCGGAAGCCGTATTCCGGCCGGTTGCTCGACGGGCCGTAGACGACCAGCGGCTTCAGCCGCCCGCCGGCCCAGCTGCCAATCCAGACCTGGCCGAAATCGCCGACATGGTCGGTGTGCAGGTGGGTCGCGAACCAGGCGGTAATGTCGTTGTAGGGAATTTCGAGCGCCGTGAAATTCATCTGGCTGCCGAAGCCGAAATCGAACACGAACCTGTCGCCGTTGCCCAGCTCGATCAGCCAGGAGGCGTTGGCCTGTGACCGGCGCAGGAACGGCCGGCCGGTGCCGAGTGCCGTGATGCGCATCTCGTCCGGCCCCAGGGTCTCGGCGTTGGGATAGTATTGCTCGGCATAGCCGGCGCGGCCGGCGTCCGTGGTCGTCCGAATGGTCATGGATAAGCTCCCCGGGAAATTCTGCTCGCCGCGGATGGCGCGGTACTGGCGGCCTGTTTAGGGAATTGCAGGCCGTCCGTCATGCCGGTCAAGGCTGCGACGGACTGCCCGAATCGGCAAATTTTTGAAACGGCCGCCTTGACAGGGCCGGACGTTCCCCTAAATGGGCGGCGCAACGGCGTTAGCACTCGTCGGAAAGGAGTGCCAACAACTGGCCCGACCGGCAGCGCAACCGAAACGCCGTCCCCGGTTCCACGGGAACTCACCTATTCGCAATTCAACGCGACATTGTTTCTGAAAGGAGGCAATTCATGAACTTCCGTCCCCTGCACGACCGTGTGCTGGTGCGTCGTCTGGACGAAGAGGAGACGACGTCCGGCGGCATCATCATTCCGGATACGGCCAAGGAAAAGCCGATGGAAGGCGAGATCGTCGCCGCCGGCGCCGGCGCCAAGAACGACAAGGGCGAGGTTTCCCCGCTCGACGTCAAGGCCGGCGACCGCATCCTGTTCGGCAAATGGTCGGGCACCGAAGTGAAGATCGACGGCGAAGAGCTGATCATCATGAAGGAAAGCGACATCCTCGGCATCATCGAGGACGCCGCGCCGGTCAAGAAGGCCGCCTGATCCCGGCCGGGCAACCGGCAGCCAGAAAATGACACTCCGGCCGCCGGCAGCGCAGATTGCCGAAGGCCGTTCGGACCCCTGAACACCAGCTTTCAAGGAGGAATTCTCCAGCCATGGCTGCGAAAGACGTAAAATTCTCGACCGACGCCCGCACGCGGATGCTGAATGGCGTCGACATCCTGGCCGATGCGGTGCGCATCACCCTCGGCCCCAAAGGCCGCAACGTCGTGCTCGACAAGGCCTTCGGCGCGCCGCGCATCACCAAGGACGGCGTGACGGTCGCCAAGGAAATCGAACTTGAGGACAAGTTCGAGAACATGGGCGCGCAGATGGTCCGCGAGGTCGCCTCGAAGACCAACGACGAGGCCGGCGACGGCACCACGACCGCGACCCTGCTCGCCCACGGCATCGTGCGCGAGGGCTCCAAGGCGGTTGCCGCCGGCATGAACCCGATGGACCTGAAGCGCGGTATCGACCTCGCCGTCTCGGCGATCGTCGAGGACCTGCGCACGCGGTCCCGGACCATCAAGTCGAACGACGAGATCGCCCAGGTCGGCACCATCTCGGCCAACGGCGACCGCGAGGTCGGCGACATGATCGCCAAGGCCATGGAGACCGTCGGCAACGAGGGCGTCATCACCGTCGAGGAGGCCAAGTCCCTCGAGACCGAGCTGGAAGTCGTCGAAGGCATGCAGTTCGATCGCGGCTACCTCTCGCCCTACTTCGTCACCGACGCCGAAAAGATGAAGGTGACGCTGGACGATCCCTACATCCTGATCCACGAGAAGAAGCTGTCCAATCTGCAGTCCATGCTGCCGGTCCTGGAAGCCGTGGTGCAGTCGGGCAAGCCGCTGCTCATCATCGCCGAGGATGTCGAGGGCGAGGCGCTGGCCACCCTGGTGGTCAACAAGCTGCGCGGCGGCCTCAAGGTTGCCGCGGTCAAGGCGCCGGGCTTCGGCGACCGCCGCAAGGCCATGCTCGAGGACATCGCGATCCTGACCGACGGCCAGGTGATCAGCGAGGATGTCGGCATCAAGCTCGAATCGGTGACCCTCGATATGCTGGGCACGGCGAAAAAGATCGAGATCACCAAGGAAGAGACGACGATCGTCGATGGTGCCGGTGACAAGGCCCAGATCGAAGGTCGTTGCGGCCAGATCCGCCAGCAGGTCGAGGAGACCACGTCGGACTACGATCGCGAGAAGCTGCAGGAGCGGCTGGCCAAGCTGGCCGGCGGCGTTGCGGTGATCCGGGTCGGCGGCGCCACCGAGGTCGAGGTGAAAGAGAAGAAGGACCGCGTCGACGACGCGATGCACGCGACCCGCGCTGCGGTCGAGGAAGGCATCGTCGCCGGCGGCGGCGTCGCCCTGATCAACTCGATAGCTGCGCTCGACGCTCTCGATGTCGAGGACGACGACCAGCGCGTCGGCGTCAACATCGTGCGCAAGGCGATCCAGTCGCCGGTCCGCCAGATCGCCGAGAATTCGGGCGAGGACGGCTCGGTCGTCGCCGGCAAGATCATGGAAAATGCGGACGCCAACTGGGGCTTCAACGCCCAGTCCGGCAAGTTCGAAGATCTGGTCAACGCCGGCATCATCGACCCGACCAAGGTTGTCCGCGCGGCCCTGCAGGATGCAGCCTCGGTGGCCGGCCTGCTGGTCACGACCGAAGCCATGGTCGCCGAGAAGCCGGAGAAGAAGGCGCCGGCCGCACCGGGCGGCGGCATGCCCGACATGGGCGGCATGGACTTCTAGGGTCCCGCCCTCCAGCGCTGTCGCAAGACGGCCCGAAGTCAAAGGCCCGCACTCCGGTGCGGGCCTTTTTCGCGCCTGCGCGAACTTTTTCAGAAGCCGCGCCGTGTCGCCGATTTGGCGACGCGCATTGCCGTGTACATGCGGCGAACGATGGGGCGCCGGCACACCGCGGGTTGCGATCGAGGACTCCGTTCCGGTCGCGGTCTGCGGAGCGCTGTCGCAACGCCCGGCCGGTATGGTATGTTTAGGCCGCCCTTCGATTACTGCCCGGCGCCCGCGTGCCCTACGCCATCCTCCCGGCCGAACCGGTGTCCGACGCCGTCCAGCGAATCGCGCTGGAACAGCTCGATCGCGCCCTGGTTACGATCGAGGATCCTGCCACGCCGCGTTCGGACGCGGTCTACGCCATGCGCAAGCGCTGCAAGAAAGTACGCGCCGTGCTGCGGCTGGCGCGCGGCCCGCTTGAGGAGGCCGGCCTGTACAAACCGGCCAATGCCGCGCTCCGGGATATTGCGGCGGCCTTTTCCGGCCTGCGCGATGCCGATGTCACCCTGGCGGTCTACGACCGGGAGATGGCGGCCTTTGCCAAATCTGTGCGGCGGCGCTTCGATGGGCGCCGGTTCGGGCCGATCCGCGCCGGCATGACCCGGCTGCGGCTTGCAATGCTGGCCAGGGCCGGCGGGGACTTGGCCGGCCGGCTCGACGAAGCGCACTGGCTGCTGCTGAAATTCCGCCTGGGCATCGCCGACTGGCGTTTTCGGGCCGATGGCTTCGAGGCCCTGGAGCCGGGCTTGCGCGACACCTATCGTCGGGTGCTCGCCGCGGCGGCCGAGGTCGAGCGCACCGGCACCGTCTTCGCGCTGCACGAATGGCGCAAGCGCATCAAGTATCATCGCAACCATCTGCGCATCCTGAGAAAACTGGCGCCGGGAACCCTCGACGCGCGCATCCTGGCGCTCTGGCGCCTCGGTGATCTGCTCGGCTTGGACCACGATACGGCGATGGTCCGCGCCCGGGTCGGGAGCGATCCCGCCTTTGGCCGGATCGGGACGCGGCGTCGGTTCGAGGCACTCCTCGACCGCCGGCGCGCGACGGTTCAGGTCGAAGCGAAAGCCCTGGCCGAGGAAACCGGCTTCCCTTCGGAAGACGAAATCATCGGCCATCTGGCCGGCCTGTGGAACATGGGGATGAACCTGCAGTTTACGGCGGTTTCGGCACGACGGGCAGCAACCGGATAGCCGCCTGCGCAGTCATGGCGACAGGAAGCGCTTCCGCGCGGCCCTACTCTGCCGCCGCGGCCGGCCGGGCGACGTAGCGGTTGGCGCCGACGCCGGCGACGATCGCCAATAGCAGGACCGCCGCTGCGCCGATGAAGACCCCCTCGGTCAGGCCGCGGTCCATCATCCAGCCGAAGAAGACCGGGGCGGCGACGCCGCCGAGATCGAGGCCGACGCTGACGAATCCGAAGACCCGGCCGCTGGCGCCCGGCGGCGAGACATTGCGCACCATCATGTCGCGCGACGGTGAGATCATGCCGATCATGAAACCGGCGAACATGAAGACCGTGAGGATGGCCGGATAGGGCAGGCGGGTCAGCGCGACCAACACCAGCGCTGCTGCCGCACAGACGAAGCCGACCGCGGCGACGACGTCCAGCCGTTGCAGCTTGTCGGCCACAAAGCCGCCGAACAGCACGCCCGCCGCGGTGGAAGCCAGAAAGCCTGTGAGGACCAGATTGGCATCGACGAGGCTCATGCCGAACAGCGTCTCGAGCGCCGCCGGCGTGAAGCCGGTCATGCCCATCATCACCAGCGCGACGACGAAGAAAAACAGGAACATGTACATGACCGGCGGCGAGGCGATGGCCCGCAACCCGAGGCCGGATCCTGTCTTCGCCAGGGCGGGCTCCCCGCTTCGCCGCTCGTCGAGCAAACGCATCTGGCTCAACAGGAGCGCAACGATCAGCAGGCCGGCGACCCCGACGATAACGAAGGCCGTCTGCCAGTCCCAGGCTGCCGCCAGCAAGGTCATCGCGACAGGGGCCGCGGTAAAGCCGGCCATGCCGGAGAAGGTATGAAAGCTGAACGCCCGGCCGACCCGGCCAGACTGCACCCGGGTGCCGAGGATCGTGTAGTCTGCCGGATGAAACACGCTGTTGCCGAACCCGGCAGCCAGCGC
>LXNJ01001659.1_pt1 | contig 12852 bp, 14 predicted proteins | sample 809081 | NCBI WGS metagenome assembly LXNJ01 (sample SAMN04870510, study PRJNA318959) | sponge metagenome | biome: sponge; feature: marine sponge reef; material: water | host: Petrosia ficiformis | place: Greece: Milos, Mediterranean Sea | collected 2013-05-29 | depth 5-7 m
CCAAGACCAGAATTCCACCGAAGGCATCGCCGAAGTCATTATCGGCAAGCAGCGTAACGGTCCGACCGGCGTAGCCAAGCTGGCGTTCGTGCGCGATTATGCCCGCTTCTCCAATCTGGAGCGACTCCGACAGGAGCCGCCTGATCTGCCCTCCCCCGAAAGAGGCAAAACGCCGGTCGAGGATACCCCGTTCTAACCCGCCCCGCGACGGAGCAGGTTAAGTGCCTCCGCAAGGAGGTCGGCCACGCTCTATATTTCATCCACATTCCATCCCGCCACTGCGAGCATGTCTACCCGTATCCGCAGGGGGCATCTCATGCCCTGCCCACACATCCACACGCGAAACATCATCGGGGGCGCGGGGTGGCCGGTCGCGGAAATCTGTTCTGACTGCTGCCGGCGGCGCACACTCCGCGCATCCCGCCACCTCTGCTACAACGAAAACACGGGAGTGTCCGTATGGACACTGCCCGCAGAACTGGAATCCCGGCGGGTTCCTGCCGGGAGCGTCATCGTAGAGACGGAGTATCGCTACGGGCCATGGGTGACATGACGACTGCCGCTCCAGCAGAAGATCCCCGCCGATCCGCTGCCCGCAAAGCGTCGCCGTGGATAGAGCGCCATGCCCAGGAGATAACGGCCCTGCTGATCAAGCAGCTACGTGACGGCACGGCACCGTGGCAGAAGCCGTGGGCGCCCGGAGAGCGCGCCCTGCCCTGCAACCTGGCGTCTGGAAGGGATTACTCAGGCTTCAATGCTATCACCCTTGCGGCCACGGCGCAGGCGCGTGGATACAGTGCCCCTTGGTGGGGGACGTACCGCCAGATAGCGCAGGCAGGAGGGCAGGTGCGGAAGGGCGAAAAGGGGACCGGCATCGTTGTGGTAAAGTACCGGGGGCAGAAGCTCGTGACGGACGGCACAGGTAAGCCCATACTCTCCCCGGAAGGCAAGAAGATGTACCGGACATTCCCGCTCAAGCAGCCGTTCACGCGCGGCTATACCGTCTTCAATGCCGAGCAAGCCAAGGGCTTCTCCGTACCCTCCCGCACAGCCCAAACGCACGACTGGAATCCCGTAGAGAAGGCGGACGCGCTGCTGCGCGAGTCGGGCGTAAAGATCGTGTACCAGTCGGGGGATCGGGCCTACTATTGCGTGGCCCGGGACAGAATCACACTGCCAGAGCGGCACCAGTTCACGTCCACCATCGGATTCTATCAGACCGCCCTGCATGAGCTGGGCCATGCCACGGGTCATCCATCCCGCATGGATCGCAAGCTGGTGACCCGCCACGACACACCCGAATACGCCCGGGAGGAGCTGCGGGCGGAGATATGCGCCATGCTCACCGGCACGCGCATTGGCGTCGGGCATGACCCCTCAGGGGGAGCGGCGTATGTTCAGTCCTGGATCAAGCAGCTGCAACGCCAGCCGATGGAGATCCACGCCGCGGCCAGCGAGGCCGGCAGAATGTCCCGGTACATCATGGAAATGGGCCGGGGCATCGCGCGTGACATGGGAATCCCCTCCGCCGCCCCGACAACGGGCGTGCTGCGGCGACGGCTTCGGATGGACAAGGGAGGCGGCTTGGAAATCTAGGGAGGTACTTGCACGGCCGTGTCTTGTCTTAGGCCGGCTCTGTCGGAGCCGACTGGCCTGCGCGGAGGCGAAAGAGGCAAGGCGCCGGCGGCGGATACCCCGTTCTGACGCACTGAGACGGGGTTATCAGTCAAATCTATTGCTATCGTCGGTGCATCTATCTATATTGCGGGGCAGACTACTGCCACCCCCGCTATTACCCACATGGAGCGACTTTCCCGCCCCAATGGCCCATCTCCTGGCCCAGAACATGCCCGAGATCCCCGGGTAATTCTGCACGTCAGGATCCCAAGGAACCTGAGGCGACGCTTCAAAATCGCTGCCTTCCAGGCCGACACGACCATGACGGCGGTCTGTATTGAGCTCATCACCGATTGGCTCCGCAGCCAGGGCGAGGGACGAGAAGATCACTAGCTCGCTCGCTAGCTCGCTCGCGCATGTCTACACTGTTTTTTATCCTGCTTTTCTCCGGCGGAGCGTCCCCGCCCGGGATCTCCTCGGAGCTTAGTCGACTGGACGCGTCCACGTGGGTCTCCCGCGTCCAGGATGTCAGCGTGCACCTGGCGCAGTATCGCGCCATTGCCCGCGCGAAATCTCGCCGCGTCCCCCGCCAGCTCCCCGCCCTTCTGCCCGTCCGGGGGCCTTTATCCTCCCTGGCCGGGCACCGCTCGTCCGACGGGCGGCGGTCAGTCCACGCGGGCGTAGACATTGCCGTCCCGGCAGGGACTCCGGTGATCGCCCCTGCGGATGGTGTGGTGGAAAGGATCAAACACGACGCCGGCGGGTACGGGCTTTACGTGGATGTGCGTCACCCGGCGACCGGGTACCGGACGCGCTTCGCGCATCTCTCCCGCGCGCTCGTCGGGGTGGGGCAATCCGTCCGCCGGGGCGCGGTGATTGCGCTCTCGGGCGAAAGCGGCAATGCCCGCGGCGCGCATCTGCACTACGAAGTGCGGATGCTGAGCACGAATGCGCCGGTAGACCCCCGGCTTTTCGTCGCACCGGCCTTTCCCATTCTTCACCTATCTCGCTGAAATGATGGCATCTCTGGCAGATCGGCACCGCCAACTGATGGAACTCCTGTCCGAGGGCGGCGAGGACTTCGCGAAGACCGACGCCGGCGTTCACGCGGCCGGCGTACGGGTCCGAAAGTTGATGCGCGAGATCCAAGAACTCGCGCGCACGATCCGCAAGGAGGTCCTGGAAAAGCGCAACAAACACAAACCCTCCAACCCATGAAAAGCTCGCCCCTCCCCCTCTACCTCTACCGCCGCGCCATGCTCGTGGCGGGCGCGGCCCTGCTGACGCTTCTGGTGCCGCTGGAAGTGCAGGGCTCGGGCACCAGCGGCAGTAGCATTCAGGCGGCCACGCGCACTATCGATAGGATAGTAGACTTCCTTACCGGCGGCTTCGCGCAGAGCGCGCTGATCCTGGCGATCGTCATCGCGGGGCTAGCCTGGTGGCTCAACCGATCCACCAAGGCCGCCGAAGTTCTCGGCCGGATCTGCGTGGGGGCCATCATCATCTTTGGGGCCCCCCAGATCGTCACGTGGCTGGGCCTCGCGGGCGCCGCTATCTGAGCAAAATGGACCCCTCCCTTCCACAAGGACAGGGCGAACTCGCGCGGGCCCCGGTGTACCGGGCCTTACTCCAGCGCCCGATGCTGCTGGGCTTGCCCCAGCAGGGCTTTCTGCTGATCGCTATGCTGGCCTGCATCGTTTCAATCGCGACGAGCCTGCACCCACTGGTGCTCGCGGGGGAGGCACTGCTATACCTGATCCTCCTGGTCCCGCTCCGCCGGCTGTTCGAGAAGGAGCCATTTCTCACAGAAGTCCTTTCGACCTATTTCCAGTGGCCGGCCTTCATGCCGCACCACGGCCGTGAAGTCGGCCGCCACTGGGTTGACTCCCTCCCCCGCCCCCCTTCGTAGGCCTCCCATGGACCCCCTCAGCTTCGCGGCGGGCACCGCGCTGGGCGCGGGTTCGGCCATTGCTGCCCGACGCTACCTGACGGTGCGCCGCCCCCGGGAGGAGGGCCTCGCCGACCGGCTGCTGTGGGCGGTCCTCGTCGCACCGGGCGTGATCTTGCTCAAGGACGGCACGTTTTTGGCGGGGTTCACGGTTCGGGGGCGTGATCTTGAGAGTGCCCCCGCGGGGGCCGTCAACGCGGCCGCCCGGGCGGCGCACGCGGCCCTGAAGCTCCTGGGGGAGGGCTACGCGCTGGAAGTGAACATGCACCGAATACCCATAAAGGAATACCCCCCGCCTGAGCAGGGGCACTTTCCTACGCCCCTACTGCACCAGGTAGATGCGGAGCGTCGCGGGCAGTTCACCCGCGAGGACACGTACTTTCGGACAGAGAACGTAATGCTCGTCTCTTACACCCCGCCCCCAGACGCGCTGCAGCGGATGGAGAACCTCTTTGTGGAGGGGCGCCGCCTGTCGCAGGACTACGGGTATCTCTTGCAGGGATTTCGGAGGACTTTGTCGGACGTGACGGCGTGCCTCGGAGGCGAGTATGCAATGACTACGCTGGACAGCACGGCGCTCGTAACAGAGTGTCATCGCTGTCTGACGGGGCTGCACCACATCGTCCACCCGGGCGGCGGCTTCTTGAGCCATACACTGGCCTCCCGCGACCTGACGACCGGCTTCACCCCGCGCTTGGGGCGCGAGCATATCGTAGTCATCAGCCTGACCTCGCTGGGCGCCTTTGTGCGGGTGGCAGCGGGTGACTTCTTCAACGGGCTTCGCGAAGATGCCCGGTGGCACTTTCGGTGGGTGGGGCTGTCCCGCCACGCCGCGGAAAAACGCATCAAAAGCGCGCAGAACCGGTGGTTCCACCAGCGCAAGGGGCTCCGTGCTTTTATGCCCGGGAGTGAGGACAGCGTCATTGAGGATCAGGACGCTGTGGAGATGCAGCAGGAGACCGGCAGTGCGCTCGCCGACGTCACCAGCGGGCGCATGCGCCTCGGATATTTCAGCAGCACCCTCATCCTGCGGGATGCTCAGGACCGTCGGGGCCACGCCCGCGCTGCGGCACTGTTGCAGCAGCTGCGCGATGCCGGTCTGACCGGCACGCGTGAGTCCACCAACGCCACGGCGGCTTTCTTCGGGAGCCTGCCGGGGCACGGGGCTCAGAACCTCCGCCGCCACCTGGTGACGTCGGCCAACTTCGCCCACCTCTTTCCTTCCACCACGCCCTGGGCGGGTGATGCCCACTGCCCCAGCCCCCTTTTGCCTGACCGCAGTCCGCCGCTCATGTACGCCAGCGCGTTCGGCGCAACGCCCTTCCGCCTGAATCTGCACCATGAAGATGTGGGGCACACCCTGGTGATTGGCGCCACGGGCGCGGGAAAGAGCGTCCTGGCTGGCGCACTGATGATGAGCTGGCTTCGCTACCCGTCCAGCCGCGTTTTTTGTTTTGACGTCGGCGGATCGCACACGGTCCTCACTGCGCTGGCGGGAGGCGAGCACCTCCGGCTGGGAGAGGGTGAGGGTCCGACGGTGCAGCCTCTTCGGCATATCGATGCCGAAGTGGACCAACTGTGGGCGCAGCACTGGGTGGAATCCATCTGCACGATCGCGGGCTGCCCGCCAACGCCAAAACAGCGGACGCAGATCGCTCATGCCATCCGACTGACCGCCGCCCGCCGGCACGAGAGGCGGGACCTCTCCAACCTCTACGTCAATCTGCCCACGGCTCTACAGGTGGCCGTAGAGCCGTACACTCGGCGGGGCACATTTGGCTACCTGTTTGACGGCCGATGTGCGGATGCGGTCGGCCACCACCGCATGCGCACCGTGGAGCTCCGCGATGTGCTGGGGCTGGGCGACACGGTCGTGGCGCCCCTGCTCATGGCCCTGTTCCGGCAGGTTGAGCGGGCACTTGATGGCTCGCCCACGCTGATCGTGATCGAGGAGGCGTGGGCCGCGCTCCTGCGCAGCGACTTTGCGGCCAGGATGCAGCAGTGGCTGCTGACCCTACGCAAACAAAACGCCTCCGTGATGATCATCGCGCACTCCCCCGCGCAGATACAGTCGCTCTCCAATGCGACGATCATCACTGAATCATGTCCCACGCGCATCCTGCTGCCAAACCCGGAGGCGCGAATACCGGCCCAGGCGGCCGTATATCGCAGCCTGGGGCTGGGGGAACGAGAAATTGATATTATCGCGACGGCCCGCCAGCGGCGGGACTACTACTTCAAGAGCCCCCGTGGCAGCCGCCGCTTTGATATGCAGCTGGGGCCACGGGCCCGCACGGTCCTGACGCCACTCCCGGGCCGCTCCATCGAGGACTCCCGGAAGGAGCTTCTACGCCTGTCTGAGATACATGGGGAGGATCTCTTCGACCACATTGACCACACGTAGCAAACAGCCATGAACCCACGCCTCCGCCCCCTCATACTCATCGCGCTCTACCTCACCCTCTGCTGCTCCAGCGCCCCGCGCGGAGAAGCCTATGCGCAGGCCCGCCCTGCCGGAGCACCCGCCGCCCCGGCGGGGATATGGGACCTGCTCGGAAATGCCCACGCGTGGGTGATAGCGATGTGCGCCACCACGGCCGTCGATATATGGGCGCCCGCGCTCGGGCCACGCAAGGCGCAGCTGTGCCAGATAGCCAGCAGCTTGCAGCAGCTCCGAGACCAGGTAGAGCTCCTCAAGGAGACACGCTCGATCCGGGACGCGTCGATCCGAATCCGGGATGCGGCGATCCGCCACCGCCAAAAATTCGAGCAGTCTTTGCGCGGCCGCGGGATTGTGATCCCCGCCCAGGCGCGCGACGCGGTGTCGCGGTTGAGCGCGGCACTGACTAACGGGCGGGGCTTGAGCTACCTGGACCCGCCACAGGTGCAAGGCACCTACGCCGGTCATGACCGGCTAGGGCTGGGGGCGTACCCTCAGGTGGCTACCGCACGTGAACGAGCCACGGTGACCAATACCGTGGCTGCACTGAATAGGCACTACGAGGAGCTGGAAGTGGTGGCGGCCGACCTAGAGAAGCTACAGGCGGCCCACGCCGACGCCACGACCCCCGAAGAGCGCCGTGACATTCAGATCAATGTGGACCTGGTCCGCGCGCGCCACGACCTGCACCACACGCAGGTCCTGATGCTGTCCACCAACCTGGATGCCATCATCGCTGCGCAGAAGATTGACCGTCGAGCCCAAGGCCAGCTTCGCGACTCTCTGGCCGCGCAATCGCTCCTTCGCGCCATAGACTACCTCGATACCAGGATGGAGGCCCGCTCCCACTGACGGAGGATAGGTCGAAATGATGACGCCCCCGCAACAGGCTCCCCCAGACCTGGGAGAGTGCGGCCTTCTCGAGGTCCTGGACTGCATCGAGGTGGTCGTTATCGGTATCGCCGATGAGTGGATGCGGGCAGGGATGAATGTGATGATCTGGGTTTTTGGCTCATTGGCGCTCCTTGAAGTGGTCGTCACGGGATACACCTGGTGGATGCGCCGAGGAAGTGCGGGCGATTTAGCGTCCCAGCTGGCGCTAAAGATGTCAATCCTGGCTTTTATCATCCTGCTCTTTACCTCCATGTCATGGTGGCTCCCGGAAACCATGCTCTTTTTTCCACGGATGATTGGGCGAATTGCACTGGACAGCAGCGCCGCCGGCATCTCATCAGACGTGATGCCGACGGCGCTGCTGCGCATCGGCCTGGGCTTTGCGGCGGGCGCCTTCACATCGGGTGGACTCACCGTCTTCACGATGTTTGACCCCATCCACAGCCTTGCGACGCTTCTGATAATCCTCGTGTCCCTAGCCATGATGGGGGTCTATATCCGGCTCGCGGCGGAGCTTATAGGTACGCTCGTCGAAAGCTATATCGCCGTGGGTGGGGGGCTTATCCTAGCCGGAACCCTGGCGTTTCGCGGCACAGCCCCGATCGGCGAGGGCTGGCTGCAGTACGTCGTTTATGTGGCCATCAAGCTGTTCTTCCTGTACCTGTTGTGCGCCTTTGCGATCACGATCGGGGACCAGCTACTACAGCTTTTCGAGGACCGCCCTGCGATGTGGGTCGGGATCTTGAACTTTTTCTTCGGGACCAACGAGGAGCGAATGGCGACCGGCGGCTTCGCCATCGCCGCCGCGATGGCGACCGTGGTTTTCCTTTTCGCCGGTCTGACAAGGTTGCCGGACAGGATAGCCAGCACCATCAGCCAAAACGTCTCGTTCGGTGTAAAGGACGTCCTACGCCGCCTGTGAGCATGACAGCCCCCAAAAACAAATCCGGCGCCGGCGAGCACCCTTGGGTGAGTGGCCGCTATGAGATGCACCGCCTCTTTGGCGACCTCGCCGAGCGCCGGCGAGCCTGGATGATTGTCGCGCTCACGTCCGCGGCGGCGTGCCTTGTCCTGGCAGCCGGCATGGTTACCCTCGTTGTCACACGCGAGTCACCCCCCTACATCGTGGAGGTCGACTCGCTGGGTGAGCTGCACGTCGTGGGGGAGATCGCCCAGCAGGAGCCCCCCGAAAGAGTCCTAAGGGCCACGCTCATCCGCGTCCTGAAGAACATTCGCGCGATCCCGACGGATGCCAACCTGCTTAATGCGCTCCATGCGGAAGCGCTGGCGCATCTCGATGGCAGCGCTTCCGACATCTTCAGGCATGATATCCTGGCCGCCCACGATGAGTTAAAACGCATGTTGTCGGTCGGAGAGTGGCGCATGGTCACGGGGATAACGTCGATGACCGCGCTCCCCGGCCTCCCGGAGATGTACCGCGTCACCTGGACAGAAGAGCACGCTTCGCGGCGGGGCGCGGCCACGGCCGCGTATGAGGGGCATTTTCGCGTAAGGACGCTCGCCGTAAAGGACCCCGCAGCAGTGATACTGAACCCGCTAGGGATATACATCACGGACTACACAATCGCCAAGATAGCGTTAGACCCATGAAAAGCCCGTTCCTCCCGCCGCTTTTTCTCCTCCTCGCCCCCGCCCTACTCGCGAGTCCCGCCCCGGCTTGGGCCCAGACCCCACCCCCTCCAGCCGTTCTGGAGGTGAAGGAGCCGCTCCGCCAGGCGATCGACGCCCAGGTTCAGGTCTACCTCGATGGGGGGCGGCCCGAGGTCCTCCAGACGAGCAACGCGCTCGTCTACCCGTTCGGCATCTACCAGCCCGTACTGACGTGCACCCTGCTGAGGGTCTGCGTGATCGAGCTGGAGCCGGGCGAGCTCCTCTACTCCATGGGAACGGGTGACGCGGTGCGGTGGCGAATTGCCCAGGGCACCACTGGGCCGGGCGGCAACACGATCTGGATAAGCGTGGTGCCCACCGACTTCGACATAACCACGAACCTGGTGCTCGCCACGGACCGGCGGATATACCACATCACGCTGGATTCTCCGCCCCGCGCCAGCGCGGAGGAGGAGTCCCTCAACCCGCTCGCGCCGTACACGCGGCACATAAGATTCTATTATCCCGAAAATGTCCAGGTGGTGGCTCGTGATTCTGGGCCCTCCGTCCTCCCCGCGGGCCTGGACCTGGCCCAGCTCGACTACCGGTATGCCTGGCGGTCGGACGAGGGCTTTCCATGGGAGCCGCAGGCGGTGTTTGATGATGGCCACCGCACCTACATCCGCGTGCCGCCCGGGCGCGAAGCTGAGGGCGCCGCCCTCATGGTCGGCGCTGAGCGCTCGGCACGTTTGGTGAACTTTCTCATCCGCGATGGCTATTACATCGTGGACAGGGTCTTCGAGGAGGCCCGTCTCCTGCTCCCCGGCCCCATGCGCCGCAAGCGCTTCTGGCAGCGGCGGCGCCAAACGCAGCTTGCACTGCACATCTTCCGATCGTCATGACAGATATGACTGCGCCTCGTAGCGCGCCCCAGGAGTATGTGGATCCCCAGGAGGCGCCCCGGCGGCTTGATCGCCGGACCATTGTCACGCTGGCGATATCCACCATCACGCTGCTCGTCGTAGCGGTTATTTTTGCCAATAGCCGCGACGCGCGTGACGCCCCCACGCGCGGCACCACGGCGGGCTTCGCCGGCCCGCTGCCTGGCCTTGAGGCATTGTCTCCCCCCACCCTACCGCAAGCACCCCCACCCTCCTGGGGCGAGGGTGTGCAGCCTGTCAACGTGGAGGTGGAACCGGAAGAGGACCCCCGCCGCGCCGTCTTCGAGGAGGCCCGCCACGGTGGGGGGATCATCTTTCAGAGCGGCGGCGAGGGTGACGCGGGCGGGGAAGCATCGGCGAGGGGTGCCCCGTCCGCGGAACCCGGCTCCCTCGTTTTGCTCGAGGGGACCGTGATGGAGGCGGTTCTCGAATCGCCGCTCTCCAGCGATCGACCCGGGCCCGTCACGGCAAGGGTCCTGTCGCCGGTGATGGACAGCAAAACACTAACACAGACATTGGTACCCGTGGGGACACGCGTGCTGGGCCAGGTGGGGAGCGTTGCGTCCCGCCACAGTGGGGGTATACTTGTCAGTTGGCACCGCCTGGTTTTTCCTGACGGCTCCACCCGGGATTTACCGGCTTTGCCGGGGCTATCACCGGAGGGGCTGTCTGGCCTGGATGGCAACATTGACCGCCACCGCCGCGCCCGCTTTGGCCGTACCGCCCTCACGGCCATCATCGGGGGCGTGACAAGCTACAGCGCCGCCCAGCTCGGTCCCACCGGGCTCCTGCTGGGCGGTGGTATCGGGCTCCAGGTCGGCAACATTGCGCAGTCCGAGCTGCAAACCGGCGGGCGGCGGGCTCCCACCGTGACCGTGGAGGCAGGCCATCGCTTCCTCATCCATGTTCAGGAGGACCTCCATCTCCCCCCGAGATAGCGCCCGGTACGGCTTCGCCGCGCCCGCCCGGGTTTCGCGCGCCATCCGCGTGGCAGGACTATTCCTGGGGATAGTCCTCGTGGTACTGACAACCAACGCCCTGCTCACGGCGATATGGGGCGCCACATCAGGACGCCCCGACGTCGTAGGACTGCGCTCCATGCGGATCTTCGGCTGCGCCGCAGCCGGGTTGGGGGGCGTCCTCATGCGCTGGTCAAGCTGGCGCCTCCTGGGTGGCGGGCTGCTGTCCGAGGGCGCTCTTCTGGCGCTCTCCCCGATGGCCCACCCCCTGCTCTTTTTCCAAGCCGTGATGGCAGCGTGGACGCTGAGCTCTACCCGCCTAACGCTGACAGTGGTGGGGGCTGTCGCGCTGTCCCTCCCGCCGTGCCTGCTTCTGCTTGCCGGCCTACGCCAGAAGCTGCAGCTCCGCGCCAGCACGGTCCGAGGCTCAGCCGCCTGGGGTCGGGGGGAGGCGCTAAGGAGCGCTAAGCGAGGGTTCATCCTCGGCCGAGCCTCGGACGGGGCGCTGCTGCGCTACGACGGCACGGGCCACCTGATGACCGTGGCCGCCACGCGGAGCGGCAAAGGGGTGGGGGTGGTGATCCCGAACCTGCTGGATCACCCCGGGAGCGCCGTGGTGACGGACCCCAAGGGGGAGAACTATTTCGTCACCGCGCGGCACCGCCAGGCGGTCCTCGGACAGACCGTCGTAGCCCTCGACCCGTTCGGGCTTACCGGAAAGGGCGGCGGGCTGAACCCCCTAGACATGATTGATCTGGAATCCCGGGACTATGTGGAGCGTGCCACGAGCATGGCGCGCTCTATGGTGGGCGAGCCCGGGAAGAACGAAGTGCACTGGGTCAACGAGGCCCGCGCACTCCTCCAGACACTCATCCTTTTTGTCAAAACGCTGACCCCGCCTTCGGACCAATCCCTGCCGGTCCTGCGACAAATACTCAGTGCGCCGCCAGACGCACTCGCTGAGTCCGTCGAGCTCATGCTCAAGTCCACGCTGGCCCCCGTGAGGGAGGGTGCCGCCCGCCTGGCACAGAAGGAGCAGAAAGAGCTCTCGGGCGTGATTTCCACGCTGCAAGCCCGAACCCACATCTTTAGCTCTCCCACCCTGGCGGATCCGCTCAGCGAGACCACCTTCAATATCGATGATCTGCTCCACGACAAGCTGTCCTTGTACTTGATCGTGCCCCAGGAACACCTGAACGCCTTCGCGCCTTGGCTGCGGCTGATGATCAGCGTTTGCTACATCCGTTGCACGCGCGACGCGCACCAGCGCCCCGCCAGCGAGCACAGGATACTGTTCCTGCTCGACGAGTTCGCTAACCTGGGGCGGATGGAGGATGTCCTGGAGGGCATCTCCCTGGGTGCAGGCTTTGGCGTCACATTCTGGCCGATCCTGCAGGATATGACGCAGCTCAAGCGGCGATACGCCAACGCCTGGGAGAGCTTTCTGGCGAACAGTGATGTCTTGCAAACCTTTGCAATTCAGGATCCGTTCACGGCCGAGCAGGTGACCAAGATGCTCGGCAAGACGACGGTGTGGGAGCGCCTTCCGCGCCGCTCTACCAGGCGGGAGGGGGATCGACTCGTGCAGGAGAGGCGCGAAATCGGCCGTGAGATGCTCACAACCGATGAGCTGCGCCGCCTCCACCCCTCCCGCATGCTCATCGTCCACCGGCCATACCAGCCCGTCGTGGCTGACAAAATCAAGTATTACAAGGACCCCCACTTCGCCCCGCGCGCCAGCCCCAACCCATACATAACCGCCTCCGCGGTGCCGTGATGTCCCCCCGCCCATGCGTCTCCACCCGGCGCTTCTTTCTCTTATTCCTCGCCGCGCTGGCAGTCCTGGCCGTGGTGCTGCTCGCGCTGCAGCCGGGCGCACGGGGCCGGCTAAAGACAGGCCAGGCCTACCTTCGCGTGGGTCTGGTGGACTCCCTGCTGGAAGCCACCATCCGCAGCACGGGAGGAGATCCGATGGCACAGGAAATCCTCGTGGACGCCCTGGGGCGTGACCTGCTGGTCACGCTGGACCAGGTTGGGGCGTGCCGAGACATCGAGGCAGGCTACCAGAATACGCTCGCTTTGACCCCGGGCGGGGACCCCGTGACGGCGATGATTCAAGCCATCTTTCCGCTCCCGCTCTTCCAGGACGACGACTCCAAGTGCTTCGCCTACCTCGTCATCTACGAGGTGCCCACAGAACCCTATGCGCGTGGTCGGGACCTCGCAGAGTCTCTTCCGATCAGCATCGGAGTAATCCACCCCGCCAGTGACCGCCATCTCCTCCATGCACCCTAAGCCGCCGCGACCCAAACTCTCCTGGACGATTCGCTCCATGGTCCTTATCGCGATCGTGGTCTGGGGGATCCACGCCCTCCTCCTAGCTAGTCACCAGCTTGAGCTGCCCGGGGTGGTCCACGTCCAGCCGCCGTCGCTACCCGCCGG
>LXNJ01001660.1_pt1 | contig 12852 bp, 11 predicted proteins | sample 809081 | NCBI WGS metagenome assembly LXNJ01 (sample SAMN04870510, study PRJNA318959) | sponge metagenome | biome: sponge; feature: marine sponge reef; material: water | host: Petrosia ficiformis | place: Greece: Milos, Mediterranean Sea | collected 2013-05-29 | depth 5-7 m
GAAGCAAGGTCCAGATTACGCTCTTCACTGAAGACGCGGACAACGACGAACTGGACTATCTGTGGACCGACCTTAAGAGGGAAGAGGGCGGGCAGTTCGCGGCCAGCAACCAGGATTCCTTGAGAGGGCTCTTTCAGGATTCGGTGACCGTGGTCTGGATTGCGCCTGTCGTAACGGGCGTCTATACGCTCAAGGTTGAAGTTGACGACGGGAAATCGGGCACCATAACCGAGGGGATGGTGGAGATTCACGTCACCCAGGGACCGCCCGTGGCGGATGCGGGGATGGACCGCACCATTGCATACGCGAGCGGACTCCGCGTGACATTGGACGGCACGGGCAGTTCGGACCCGGACCGGGACCCTCTCCGGTATACCTGGACGCAGCTCGACGGCCCCGGGGTTGATTTCGACGCTGCGAACAGCATGCCGGTTTTCCGGGCCGTTGCGCCGGCCGACTTTGTTTTCGAACTGCGCGTTGTGGACGATATTGCTGTTGCCGAAGGTGCGATTGAAAGCGAACCCGATACCGTGACCTTGCGCGTGGACGACCGCCTGGGGTTTGATTTCTGAGGGTTTTTCACGCTGGACAACAACGCGAAAAGCAGGCATTGACCTGCTTTTCCTGTTTCTGGCGGCATCGGAGGGGATGTTGGCGCGGGTTTCGAGAAATTCGGTCTTCATCACCGTGGAGAAAGGCGCCCACCTGCTTGGGGGGATGCTGCTTCTGGTGGGTGTGGCGCGGCTTCTCGGGAAGAGCGGACTGGCCGACTACGCTGTTGTTATCGGCCTGACCGCTTTTTTTGTTCCCATTCTGGATGCGGGAACGAACAACCGGATTATCAAGGCCTCGGCATCGAGCCCGGCACACGGCCGTATTGCGTGCCTGGAAGCCCTCTCGTTCAAGCTGGCGCTGGCGCTCCCGGTGCTGGCGGTCATGACAGGGATTGCCTGGGTGATCGGCGCCCGACCGGATGTGGTGCTGGCCACGGTACTTGTGGGCATTTCCACGGTTTCGATGAGCATGGGGGACGGGCTGAACGCGGTATTCAAGGGCCTCCAGCGGTCCGGATACTGCGCCCTGCTGATGCTGGGGCTTAACGTCCTTCTGCTGGCTGGCGGGATAGGCGCGATGATTGCCGGCTGGGGTCTCGTCGGCGTTGCAATATGCTATCTGGTCTGTCGTGCAGGCTATCTCGCGGCAGGGTTCGTCCTTGTCCGGCCGGCGGCAGGTGAACCCGGCTCTGTTCTTCAACCTGGATTCAATCGACGTCGGATCGTGGACGGATTGAAACATCTGCCCGCGGTGTATTACCTGATCAACCTGTTGAGTCTGAATTACCTGACGATCTATTATCAGACCGGAGGCGGCGCCGAAGCCGGATATCTGGCCGTTGGGTACCGTCTGGCGGCGGCGCTGCTGATTCTGATTGGCGCGAGTTTCGAGGCCGTCCTGCCCGCCCTGAGCGCACGGCTGCCCGATCGGCAGGCGTTCATGAAACTCGTCGGCCGGTCCGCAGTTACGCTCACGGGCATTGCCATTGCGGTTTCGGCGGCCGTACAATGGATGCTTGGACCGGCGGTTACGTGGCTTCTGGGGCATGCCTATCTACCCGCGCTGCCTTTCGCAATGCACCTGGTCTGGTGTGTGCCGCCCTTTGTGTTGTGCGGCCTGGCGCACACCACGCTACTCGCCGCCCACGAGCAGGGCCGCGCCGCTGGTTGGATGCTGGTTCTGGTGGTCTTTGGCGTGGGCGCCGGTGTCTTCGCGCACCATTACCACGGCGCCGTTTTGACGGCGTTTGTACCTGCGATCTCGGGAAGTGTGCTGGGTGCTGTACTGTGGTGGCTCGTGGGCAGCCGGAAAGAGTTGATCTGCGGGTCCGCGCCTAGAACAGGCTGAGCTGTCTGCCCGCGGGTTGTTTCTGAAGTGGAAAGAGTCGATCGAATTCGATTTCGCCGAAGAGGCCCCGGAACCGCCCCGCCATATCGTGCAGTCTTCGCAACAGATATCCCCTGTCTTCGTCGTTATCGTAGTCTTCGATTCGTGCCAGGCTGCCGTCGTTTCTCTGGTACACCGCAATCCTGTCCCCCGCTTTACATCCCTCTGCTGCAGCGGCCAGACGCCTGAGGTTCGGATTCGAGAACGTCTTCTCTGTGATGGTCTCCCTGCGGCAGATGTCTTCACAATCGAAATGACCCCCCTCCAGTCGTTTCGCGAATTGCGTGTACAGGGCCGAGGCGGCATCGGACTCCCGGTTGATCAGCAGCGGGGCGAGCTTCCGGATGAATTCACGGAAAACCCGTTCGTCGCGGCGGCTGCGCAGGCTGCTTCCTTTCACGATAAGTCGCCCGTCGTAGTCAACCAGGACGTAGTTCTTGGCCTTGAGGCTGATCATCCCGCGGAACCTGCCGTCGTGAGAAAGGCGGATGCCTTCGGGCAGTTCCCGGGACAACGCTTCAACGAATTCGTGCTCCTCGTTTTCCGATCGGACTCCGGAGGGCACGACGAAATACACACCGTCGGTATCCGCTTCGATGAGCCGTGCGCTCCGCTCCCGAAGCATCGTCACCACCTGCCGGGCGATCTGCTGGCCCAGTCCCGTGACGCGCGCCGCCGCCTTATAATCGTTAAAATTCGCCCTTCCATAAGCCAGGTATCCGTAAAACGAGTTGATCAGGAGTTTGTAACTTCCCTGCATGCCGTCCCAGTAGGACCGGTCCGCATCCGTATCGGCTTTTTTCAGGCTGGCTTTGGCCTCGAGACGTCGTTTGGTCAGGCGTTGCAGCATGGGCAGGAACACGTTTTCTGTGTCGGAAGCGGGTCGAATGCCGTAGTTTATCATGATGGACGGGTAAAGGCTCTCCACGTCGGCTTTGACAACGCGGTTGAAGAGGCCCGAAGCGAAGAGTTCGGTGTATCCTCCCCCGAACGGCTCCGAGTGCTGAGGCCGTGGAACGGCAAGGCCCCGGCGAAGATAGGCGCCAATCATCAGGGCGTTGATTTTTTCGCCCGGTCCGGTAATCGCGGCATCCTGAAACCGGTAAGGCAACACCTGGGTCTGGTAGAACTCGGTGGTGGCGACCATTTCGCTCAGCGCGCGAACGTCACGGACGTCGTCCAGCGCGTAGTCCGCGATCCGGCCCGGGTCGTCACGCCAGGTCTTGTGGATATCGGCTCCGTCCACGAAGACGCGGTCTCCGCGCTCCAGGCCAAGCGTGCGGACGACGTTCTTCAGGCCATAGCTCTCCAGATGTCCGCCGATGTCGTATCGCTGGACCTGGTGATAGGTGTCGATAATGTGACGGCCGTGAATGTACGCGGGCCGAAACGTGGGACTTCGGGCGCCCACCCGGTATCGGCGCATGCCGTTCCCGGCTTTCAGTTCGGAGCCGTCGCGGCCCCACGGCAGTTTTACGTTTAATGCGCGGGCGCGCACCTGAATGTAGTTGAGGTCGAAGTTGAAGATGTTGTGCCCTTCGATAACGTCAGGGTCGCGGCTCCGAATGCGGTGATTCAGCGCCTCGAGCAGTGCGCTTTCGGGCATCTTCCGGGCGCCGAGCACTTCCTCGTAGTTCCTGTTGTCCGAAAGCGCAACCAGGATAATGCCTGCGTCCGGCGCCCTGGGGTTCAGGCCGGTGGTCTCGATATCCAGCTGAAGGCGATGGGCGTCGTTGTAACGCAGGCCCCGAAAATGCGTGTTGCCGGAAAGCAACAGGTGCTGTTTAACCGGGTTGTTGAAGTCGAAATGGACGATGCCGTCGGCGGACAGCCGCCCGCGGGCATCCAGGAAATCGTTCCAGGAGTGGAATTGGACCAGATAACGAAGCTGGCCGGCGCCCGTGAGACGCGCGATTTTTCGAACGCCTGAGAGGCCGGCCCTGTCGCAGTCCTCCGGCGCCTCGACCAGCAGCCACGGCGAAAACGGATGGGTCTCCCGTCCCTCGCGCGTATAATACGCCATCCGGTTGCCGTCAACCAGTTCAACAGCCAGGACTTCGGATTGTGGACGCATGGTTCGTGGCCCGATTGTTTGCTGGACATGGCGCGGTCGTGTACTCTACAATATAGCCAAGTGAGTTGCGTCCCGGAAGGGCAATGCGGAAGAATGCCCCCGGCGGAGTAACGAAAATGAACCGATTACAGTCTGAGTCCGGATCCTCCACACCCGCGCCAGAGCGTTCACGGACCGCGTTGCTGCTTCGTACAGGCACATGGATCGTGCTCGCGATTTCGTTAATGGGGCCGGCATGGTGGGCATGGACGCAGGCGTCCGTTGCCGCCGACCGCGCCGTGGGTTTCCTCGCGATATTTCCCCTGTTTCTGATCGTCTTCGATCTCTGGACCCTCGCAATCGCCCGTTTCTGGCGTCCCGTGCGGTCGCCGCTCAGGGTGCCGGCCAGAACGCCGATCGTCCTCGCATTCCTGCACGCGGGACTCTGGCTGTGCATGCGCTATCTGCTTGCGCCGGAAGTCTTCGATCGCTCGGGCACGGCGGTTGGTGGGGAAGGGGACGTAGCGATACGATGGGGGATCGCGCTGCTGTTCGGCCTGCTATGGATGGTCGGAACCGTAGCCCTCTTCTTCGAGGTCCGGCTCCTGCGCTGGGTGCTGATCTCGGAGGATACGGCGGTGGTTGAAGAAAAACCCGAAGAAGCCGAAGAAGGGTCCGACATGCCCGCCGGGCCCGAACACACCTACGAGGTGCAGACGATTCTGAGTCGATTGGGATACGAAACCGGACCGGTTGACGGAGACCTGAACGAGGCCACGCGGGAGGCGTTGCGCAAGTTTCAGGCGGATGCCGGGCTGGAACCAACCGGGGAGGTGACCATGCTGACCGTCATTGAGTTGCGGAATCGGTGGGGGGAGAGGTGACGTCAGTGTTGAGAGCAAACATTCAGAGCCCGCTGGATGCATTGATGGAAGAAACGGGGGCAGTTTTTGGTTAGCGACGATGCCACCATAGGAAGCATTCCTGAACATGTTCAGGCTACAAGCTTCAAAGTGGGATGTTCCCGAACGTTCGCAGATCTTCGGATCAGGTACGCATTACCGTAACGGTTCGGTAATCCCGTAGTTAGCAGAAATCGCCCCCACCACCCCCAGAAGAACCGTGATTGCGTGCAAAAATAGCCCCACCCTCCCCACCATCATCACTCGTTCCTATACTTGGATTTATGCGACAGCGGAGAAATCCCGAGTCAGATCTTCCCTAAATCCAAAGCTCGAGATAATTATCAACCATTCGATTGACCGAAAACAAGGGAGGCGAGAATGTTCGGCATAGGTCTTTGGGAAATCCTGCTTGTCCTCCTCTTGGGCATGATAGGTTTCTGGCTGTGGATGCTCATTGAATGTGCAGTTAAGGAACCGTCCACTAAACTGGGGTAACCCCAGAGAGAGGTGACGCGATGGTACCCTGGATCTTCGTGCACAATCCCCTGGAGCACTGGCTGGACGACTACCCGCGCATCTTCGACGCGTGGGAGGCGGGAGGGGTGGGCGGCATCGTGGTGGGACGGATGTGGCTCAGGAACGAGGCCGGCATGCCGTTGTGGGGGGACACCCTCACCCCCTCGTTTGCGGCGGACCCAAAGGTGTACGCCGCGTTCGGCATCAAGCCGCCCCCGGAAACGGCCCGCACCCCCGAGAGGGAGAAGCAGCTCCACGCGCTCCTCGACAACGCCGCCTCCCGGGGCTGGCACATCATGATCTTCGACTCCAGAGACGGGCTCCGGCTGCTCTACCAGCGGGGCCAGGGTACCACCAGCGGCCTGGCCGAGGAGGAGGACCCTTTCGGGGCCATCGAGGTGGCCGCCGGGGTGCACGACCTGGCCAGTGCCTATCCCCAGGCCCACGGCGTCATCCTGGACCAGCCCGGTGAGACCTTCTACGAACTTGCCTTCCATCGGGGTAAGGCCCTACTGGAACTGGACGGTCGCATGCGGCACCGCCTGGAAGCCATCGGCGCCGATGTGGAGCGCGTCGCCCGCGGCATGGCGCACCTGAACGAGCGTTTCCACAACCTGACTCCGGATCTGGTGCGCTACCACGCGTCCGGCGGCATGCTGGGGGCACTGAACCTGTTCGACCTGAACGAGGATGCCCTGTACTGGCTGCGCGCCCGCCGCGAAGCGGCGCGGGGGTTCATGCGCGCCGTGCACGCGCAGATGCAGAGAGTGGGAGGGAAGGTGGAGCTGGGGGGCATTCCGCGCACCGCCGCTTTCTCGTCACTGACCGGGCACGAATTTGGCGAGATGGCGGAGTACTTCGACTACGTCTGCCCCAAGCACTACTTCTGGCACCGCGGGAATGACGGCCTCTACGGCACCATGGCCCGCTGGGTGCAGCAGGTCCTGGACTGGAACCCGACCCTGTTGGAGGCAGACGGCTTCGCCGTGGTCAAGGCCTTCCTGGGGCTGGAGCTTCCCGGGGTGCAGACCCTGGCGGACATGGAACTGGGGTTCCCCGAGGAGTTCTACTCGGAGCTGGTGTACAACGAGACGCGCCGAGCGCTGGAGGCCATCGGGGATGTGAACAAGGTGATCGCCTGGGTGTCGACGGGGCGCCGTCCGCACGGGGGCGAGCCCATGACCGCCCGCGACCTGCACGGCATCCTGACCGCCTCCGAGCGGGCCGGCCTGCAGCGCTTCCTGTTCCAGCCGGACCCTGATCTGAGCGCCCCCGAATGGAGCGTGATCTCCGACCTGTGCGGCAAGCGCTGGCACCCGAGCCGCGACGGGTACTGGCCCTCGGACTCCAGCAGGCCCGACGCGTTCAGCAGGTAGGCATGCGCCCGTTGCGGGACTTATCTGCGGGATTCGTCGCTTCTGTCTTGTCCAAAAGCTCACTTGCTAATGACTTGACTATGCCGAAGGCTGCGCCCCTACCCAGAGGGCATGCCGCTAAGTTCGGGATCACTTTGCTCGCGTGCCGCTTGGAGGGGCCACTGCCCTTGCTGGTCCTGACGTGAAGGTTTTGGAGAGATGTCGTGATCTCTTCGGTTTTGCCTGGGGCTAAACCATTTTTTCGAATCGGATCTCAGGTCATCCCAATCAGATGAGAGGAACCAAACCTATGTCGCACGCTGTATGTACGCCCCGATCTCCAGGACCGAGAGGGGCGCCACCCCGATGCGACTTCTGCTAACACGGGCTATTCGCTCCGGTCGCTTCGCTCCCTCCGGCCCTTCGGGCACATTCCCCGTTGTCACGTCGCTTGCTGAGAGACGCAAGCGCCGCGCCAATCCGGCTTCGCCGGACCGGGGAACGTCGTATAGCCCGGGAACGTTATGAGAAAATGCCGTTTTTGTCTGAATAGTTGAGAATCAGGGGGCAGAGGCAAAACCATCCCCACACCAGTGGGCCATCTAATAAGGCTGGGCGCAAAAAGCGCTTTGGTTTCCGCCCGATTCAAGTTATATTTTGGGAAATAGTTGTATTTGTTTGGCTTAATGGACATTTTCGAGCCAAAGATCGGGGGCCATTACATGTCTGCAAAAACGCTAGACCAGCATATTGAGACAACTCCTGGCGTTTCAGGAGGAAAACCGCGCATTGCCGGGCATCGTATTACCGTGCAAAATATCGTGATCTGGCATGAGCGGATGGGAAAAAGCGCTGACGAAATTGCGACAGAATATGACCTGACGTTGGCGGACATTTATGCGGCATTGAGTTACTATTTTGATCACCGTGATGAGGTGGACCGGGATATAGAAGAAAGTGAGGAATTTGGTGAAACTTTGCGCCGACAAAGCCCTTCTCGACTGAAATCAAAGCTCCAGGAATAGGAGCTACATGGCTAAGGTCAGATTCTATACCGATGAACACGTTTCGAAGGCTGTGGTGATTGGATTGCGCCAAAGGGGAGCAGATGTTCTCACCGTTAGTGAAGCAGGCCTACTGGGCGCCTCGGACGAGGAACATTTGAGGAAGGCACGGGCAGAAGGACGGATTATTTTCACTCAAGATATCGATTTCTTACGCCTGGCTGCGGCAGGCATCGAGCACACAGGGATCGTCTACACATCTCAGGTCACTGGTATTATCCGCGGTCTTATGTTGATTTATCAGGTCTTGGAAGCGGAAGAAATGGAAGGTCACATTGAGTATTTGTGACGACTTAATGCAGAGGTCTGAGGGAGAAAAAAAAAGGGAAAACAGAGGGGTGATGGTCGCCCCTTCTTTATTTTTCTAAAGACCACACAGATCTATACTCGGGTTACAAATGGGGATCTCGCGAAAATCCAGAGCCCGCTGGATGCATTGATGGAAGAAAGGGAGGCAGTTTTCGATTAGAGACGATGCCACCATAGGAAGCATCCCTGAACATGTTCGGGCTACAGGCTTCAGCGTGGAATGTTCCCGAACGTTCGCAGATCTTCGGGTCAGGTACGCATTGCCGTAACTGTTCGGTAATCCCGTAGTTAGACGACATGCCGAGGTCAAGATGTTAAAGACGGCACAATGCGAGATCGTTGATACGTTTCCTGCCTTCCTCTCCTTTTGGGAAGACGTCCATGTGAAACCGCTTGATACGCAGTTGGAGCTTTGGGCCACTGAATACATGCCGCAGTGGCCTGAACTGCTCGAAAAACAGCAAGAAGATTACCTTGGCCAGGATGGAGGGTGGCGCGCGATTGGAAAAGATAAAGTTTTCCCATATCTGCAAGAGCGGTTGCCGTCCATGAGAAAGGCGAGAGCTGTATTGTTAACCTGCATAGATAAAGTATACCGCAGGGCACAGGAGTCTCTTGATCTGGATTTTGACGTTCTCTTCATGATCTATGTGGGAATTGGTTGCGGAGCGGGATGGGCCACTTACCTTGGAGGAAGGTCTGCTTGCCTCTTCGGATTAGAGAACATTGCTGAATGTGGCTACACTACAGAGAAGGCGCTTGCCGGACTCACTGCCCACGAATTGGGCCATCTTCTCCACATACAGCGCCGAAAACGAAGCGGTTTAGCGTCTGGTAAGGGGCCTTTTTGGCAGCTTTATCGCGAGGGATTTGCGGTCCGTAGCGAGCAAATTGTATTCGGTGACGATTCATGGCATGAACAATATAGCGAGAAGGATTGGCTCGCCTGGTGCACGGCAAACAAAGCATGGCTTGCTACCGAGTTTCTGAAGCTGGTAGATGGGGGTCAGCCAGTGAATTCATTCTTCGGCTCTTGGTTCAGTATAAAGGGCAGAAGTGGATGCGGACACTTCCTTGGACGGGAAGTAATCCGCTCATTGGAAAAAGTGGTGGATTTCGAGGACATTGCTTTGTTGCCAGGGGACGAGATAGGACGGAGAGCTCGGATGTCACTCGAGAGAATGGCAGGGCACGTCGTCTAACAGCACGGTATTGCGCTGCGGCGCTGCTCGCGCCTTGGCCCTTCGGGCAACGCCTCGTCAAGCTCGGCGGTCGCAAACCGGCGAAACGTTACACGCAAGCGGCGCAAAGTGTTCCCCACACCCACACCCCAGCAAATCGTGCACAAAAGCAAGAACATCCCACCGACAAGAAATGATGCTTTAACTGAACGTGTTCTACCCGCCTGAGATGTTTCGACTGTTTTCCGCAGAGTCACAAGTCAGGCGATCACCAAGATACACCTTTCTGATGAGGAGTTTCACATGAATAGTGATAGCAATCCGAGCCAGGCGTGGGAAAAACTTGCTACGGACTACGAGCAGGCCAGAGCGAAGGAGGACTCGTTAGATCGGCTTGTCGAGTGGCCTGCACAACGAGACCTTCTTGGTGATGTCACTGGACGGTCAGTGCTTGATGTTGGTTGCGGCAACGGCGCCAAGCTCGCTGAGCTTGTAGGAGACGGTGCGACCGCCTCTGTCGGTATCGATATCAGTGGCAACTTCCTTAGTGCCCAACCGTCTGACTTGGAGTTCATCCGAGGCGATCTCTCTGAGCTGGATTCTGTACCTGGGCTTGGCGGTCGCACGTTCGATCGGATCTTGTTCCTACAGTCGTTTGGCTATGCGAGGGAACCTGTCCGCACCCTGCAGACAGCACGCGCGATGCTGGCCGATGATGGATTTATCCTCCTGACCAGGACGCAACCTATCCAATATGCCATCAAACGGGCCGAACAAAATGGGACCTCGTTGGGCGAAGAGTATTTCTCCACCAGCCCGTTTTCCTACGTCCACAGTGGCTGGAACGACCAGATCACCCTAACCAAGCGGCCCTACACTATGTCTGACCTGATCAATGTCTTCAGTGCGGCAGGGCTGTGGATTGAGACCGCGATCGAGCCTCAATTATCCGATAATGCCGGACGCCGGTACCCGCACAAGCAGGCTTGGATGAACGAGTACCTCGGCATCCTGATCTTCAAGCTCCGAGCCCTTCCCGGCCAATAGGCGCGTCCGAGCGCCGGTTGTGATGCCGGGCGTGAATCCGTTAAACATAAAAATCAAAGACGAAAAAGCATTGTATATGGCGTGCACTGTAATCTTGCCCCTCTATTGGCTTCGCCGTGATAGGGGCGCGCCGCCAGACGTGTAACACCGCATCTGCGCTGCGGTCGCTGCGCTCCCTTGGCCCTTCGGGCACAGCTTCCTTTGTCACGTCAGTTGCAACTGATCATAAAAAGACCTGAATGGCAACTGCCGCGCCAATCCGGCTTCGCCGGACCGGGGAACGTCGTATAGCTCGGGAACGTTAACAGAAAGCACGCGCCAAAATCAGAACCAGCGGCCATCCTGGCCGCCAAGAAAACCTTTGATATGCTTCTGTTGCCTGCTGGATTTTTCTACAGCGAATTGGATATGTGGAGTTTCTGCGACCACGACTGAGATATTCCGCGATTCTTCCGTATGGGCAATAGTTAGCCACCAACCGCGTTGGGAACAGACCATGGGCTCAAATCGGCTCCAGCCAACAACCCGGAAGACCTTCGTCAGCGACCGACAGGATGGCCGCTTTATCGACACGGCGGGCTTCATACACGCGTTCATCAAATCCCACCGACCAAAGCTCGCGTTCGATCCGGATATGGATGCCCGCGAATTTCCTGCCTGGCGCGAACGGCTGCGCAAGAAGGTGCTCGAGTTGATGGCGTTTCCCGAAGTGGTCAGTCAACCAGCGCCTAAACGCGTCGGCGTCGAGCAGCGTGCCGGATACCAACTCCAGCGTTGGGAGATATATCCCGAACCGCACTGCGTCGTACCCTTTCTGATGCTGGTCCCGGATGGCACGAGCGACCAGTCGCCCGCTCCGGCGGTCCTGTGTTTCCCGGGGTACAGCGGCAGCAAAGAAGGAATGGCCGGTGAGCGGGAATTGAACGACCGCAAACTCGACTGGAGTGAAGAGAAGTGGCGCGACAACTGCATCGCCTTGCACTTTGTGCGCCAGGGAATGATCGCCGTGGCGGTTGACAATCCCGCTCGTGCCGAAGCGGACAGTGCCCTTCGGGATCTTTCGGGGGTTTCGCTGTGCATGCTGTGGATAGGGCGCAACTATCTCGGCATTTCGGTCTTCCAGAAGACCCAGATCCTGCAGTGGCTTGCCCAATCGAGCATGGTAGACTCGAAGCGCATCGCAACATGTGGTCTATCGCTGGGTTCCGATCCGGCCGATATCGTCGGGCTGCTCAATCCGGATCTGGTCGGAGCCGTCATCCATAACGACTTCCTGTGCGACTGGCGCGAACGAACGATTGCCCAAAATGCCTACGGCTCGACCCCTCACCACGTGGTCCCCGGAATGTATCGTTGGTTTGACGCTCCGGACATTCAAGCGGCACTGGCCCCGCGGCCTCTGCTCTACACAGAAGGTGGTCGCGCCCCTCATATCAGCAGGATTCGGGCCGCCTATAAAATGGCGGGGGCTCAGGACAACGTGAAGGTCTATCACTACAAGAAGTATGAGACCGCAGACGCTCGCCTCTACGACGACCAGCCGATCCCTGAAGGGCTGGCGGATGAAGAGTACTTCCTCTATGCCAATGTCGATGTGGCGGAACACCGCTTTCACCCCGAACATGCTGTTCCCTGGCTGACGGAAGTTCTTATGCCGAAGACGGACTGAGAGCGGACAAAGTAGAATGGCTAACAGGGCTTGCTCCCGACTCGCTTCGCTCGTGGGAAGCCCTCGTTATAATTGAAGAGAGAAGTCAGAGAGACGATGTAGCTGGCGTTATTTTCGGCGACTGATTTCAGAACTGGCGTAAGGCATTCTCTGACTTGCTCCTGTTGCTCGGGACGATCCTGAGTTGACGGCGACAGCCGAGCTTGGGCTGCTGCTGGCTGGGTTCAGCCTGATATTTCTCGGCTTCTCGATCATGATGAGCGGCCGTGAATCATGGAAGGCCGTTCTCTGCGTTCTCCGCGGGCTCTGCGGGTAAAAAAAGACGGTACAGATTTTGGAGGTCATCGCTTTGATCAAGCCAGGTCACGAGTGGGTACGGCGGGCGCGCACCTTTCAGATAGAGCAATACCACCCGCCCTTCTGGCCCGACATCGACTTTGACGCGAAGCAGCTCGTCGATGTCGTGCGGAAATACCACGCCAACGCCATTTGGTTCGGCAGCGCGGGCAAATGGGCGGTCTTCCCCAATGAGTTCTTTCCCCCGCACCCTCAATTAAGTGAGCGCGACCTGCTCGCCGAGACCATCGCCGAGGCCCATGCGCGGGACGTGCGCGTCATCGGGTACATTCCCGTGGGGCACATTATTCCCGAAGACAACATGCTGATCCATCATCCGGAGTGGATGTACCGCCCCAGCCCCGAAGGCGACGCTCCTGTCCTGAGGCACCACGGCGGCGGATTTCACCGGCACGTCTGCTTCAACACACCGTACCGAGAGGCCATCTGCGCTTTTATCGCACAAGTGGTGGACC
>LXNJ01001661.1_pt1 | contig 12849 bp, 9 predicted proteins | sample 809081 | NCBI WGS metagenome assembly LXNJ01 (sample SAMN04870510, study PRJNA318959) | sponge metagenome | biome: sponge; feature: marine sponge reef; material: water | host: Petrosia ficiformis | place: Greece: Milos, Mediterranean Sea | collected 2013-05-29 | depth 5-7 m
GACCACCACCTGCGGGATGTGCTCGCCGAGGATGGAAGCCTGGTGTTCGCCGGCGGCGGTGCGCTCAACGTCAAGCTCAACCAGCGCATCCTGGCGCGTCCGGATGTGCACAGGCTGTTCGTGCAGCCGGCGGCCGGCGACTCGGGAACCGCATTGGGCGCGGCCACCCACGTGGCCAACGCCGGCGGCGATCGCGTGGCGACCATGGACCATGTCTATCTCGGGCCCGCCTTCTCGACCGCCGAATGCCGTGCGGCCGTCGAGCAATGCGACGGGGTCGACGTCGAAAAGCTTGGCGACGCGCCGCGTCGTGCGGCGAAGATCCTCGCCGCCGGACACCCGCTGGCGTGGTTCCAGGGGCGCATGGAGTTCGGTCCCCGGGCGCTCGGCGCGCGCAGCATCCTCGGCTGTCCGGGTGTGCCGGGCATGGCGGCGCGCATCAACGCCGAGATCAAGTACCGGGAGCGTTGGCGCCCGTTCTGCCCTTCGATGACCGATGATGTCGCCGAGAGCATTCTCGGTTGCCGGCATCCGGCGCCGTTCATGACCATCACCTTCGATGTCGACGCCGGCTGGCGCAAACGGATTCCCGAAGTCGTCCACGTCGACGGTACCGCTCGCCCCCAGGTGGTGACGCCGCAGGCGAACCCGCGCTACCACGCGCTGCTGCAGCGCCTGGGCGACCTCACCGGTGCCCCGGTGGTTCTCAACACCTCGCTGAACCGTCGGGGCGAACCCATCGCCTGCACGCCCGAGGACGCGCTCGCGATATTCACCGGTTCCGACCTCGGCTATCTCGTCATGGAAGACCTGCTGGTCACCAAGCACGCTGACCGGAGCGGTGCGGCCTCGACTGCGGAATGAAGAGCGATGCCGAACGCGCTGCAACTCTGCCCCAACGACCACCCGCCGTTCGGCGAGGTGTGCGCTGGCCACGCCGAGGCGTTGGCACGGCTCGGCTTCCGGGTCCGCACGGTGTTTTTCGAGTCACGCGGATTCCAGCCGCCGGCCGGCTTCGAGTTCGAGTATCGACCTGCGGACCGCCTGGGCGACCTCGCGCGTCCCGAAGTCCTGGTCTCGCACCGCTACGGCGCGTATCGCGTCGGGGTCCCCTTGGCACGGCGACAGTCGATTTCGCAGCACGTCGTCGTCGCCCACGAGTTCGGCATGTTCGCCCGCCTCTCGCGCCGCATCAGGCGCCGCCTCTGGGCTCCACGGACGACCCGGTTCGCCGGCGTGTCCGCTCCGGTTGCGGAGGATCTCCGCGATGCCGGCGTACGCTCGCCCGTGGTGTTGCCGAATCCCATCGATGCGGCCCGGATCCGGGCGGGCCTGAAGGCCCGGGGCGCGGCCCGGGCCGCGCTGGGTGTCCCGGACGATGCCTTTGTCGTCGGTGTGATCGGGCGGCTGCATCCCAAGAAGGACCCTATGCGTGCCCTAGATGTCTTCGCCCGCTATCGCGCCGAGGATCACACCGCGCACTTGGTGTTCATCGGTACCGGTCCGCTGCAGGATCGGGTCGCCCGGGAAGCGGGCGACGGGGTCGTCCTTGCCGGGTTCAGGACCGATGCCCGTGAGCTTCTCGGGGCTTACGACGCAATCCTGTCGTGTTCGACCCGCAGCGAGGCATTCGGTCTCGCCCTGCTGGAGGCCTTGGCGGCGGGAACGCCGGTAATCGCCGCGGACCAACCGGGTCCAAGGTTCGTCCTCGGTCAGTGCGGGAGCTACTTCCAGACCGATGCCGAGCTTCTCGCCCGGCTGCGTGACGCGCGCGCCCGACGCTGGCCGCCGCACCACGCCGACTATGTCGAAACGGCAACGCAGCGCGTCACAAGGGAGTTTTCGGAAGATGCGTTGGCTTTCCGGTACCGCGCTTTGGGGGTTGGTGGTTGGGATCGGTAGCCACGCACACTGGCTGGCTGCTATTTGTGGCTGCTATTTGTGGCAGAGTGCGGACTATCAACCGTGTGCTAGCATTACGGCGATGACCCGGCAACTACCCTCAGCGCCCGGCGTTCACGTTCTGGTTGTCGGGGACGTCATGCTCGACCGATATCTGCACGGTCGGGCGGAACATATTTCCCAGGAAGCGCCCGTGCCCGTCGTGCAGGTGGACGGCAGCGAAGATCGCTTGGGTGGCGCCGCCAACGTCGCCCTGAACGTGGTCTCGCTGGGTGCCCGTTGCACCCTGGTGGGTGCCATCGGGGACGACCCTAACGGACGCACGATCGCGGGCCTGTTGGAAACAGCGGGAATCCAAACCGATCTGGTCGTCGCCGAAGACTGGCGCACCACCCTGAAGGAACGGGTGGTGAGCAGGCAGAATCAGATCGCACGCATGGACTTCGAAGCTCCCATGCCCTCCTGGATCGCCGTCGAGGTCGCCAAGCGCGCCGAACGTCGTCGCCGGGGCGCGGACGCGGTCGTGATCGAGGACTACGACAAGGGGGCGGTCAACGATCCTCAGCTTGTGATCCGGGCCGTGACCGGCGTCCCCGTGATCGTTGACCCGAAATTCAAGCCCTTCGCCGAGTATCGGGGCGCGACCATCCTGAAACCCAACCGTCGGGAGTTCCAGCGCGCCATCGGCCGCTGGCCGGAGGAGGCGGAACTCCGCCAAGCTGGCAGCGCCTTGGCGAAGAGCAGCGGCGTGGAGGCCATCGCCCTGACACGCGGCGGTGAGGGGCTCACCTTGCTGGAGGCATCGGGAGACTGCCGGCACCTGGCCGCGTTGGGCATCGATGTCTACGACTCCACCGGCGCAGGCGACACCGTCGCAGCCACGCTGGGCGTGTGCACGGCACGACGCTGGTCGCGGTCCGAGAGCGCGCATGTCGCCAACGTCGCCGGCGGTCTGGTGTGCGCCAAGAGCGGAACGGCGGCGGTGAGCCTTCCCGAACTCAACCTGGCCCTGCGTAGCGACTCGCGTGTCGTTCCCGTGCCGTCGAGCCGTCGCCGCCTTGCCGCGTCGGTGAGCCGTGCCCAGAGCAACGGCGAGAAGGTGGTGTTCACCAACGGCTGCTTCGACATCCTCCACGCGGGACATGTGGGCTATCTCAAGGCGGCACGCCAACTGGGCGACCGGTTGATCGTCGCCGTCAATGACGACGACTCGGTGCGCCGCCTGAAGGGCCGCGGACGCCCGGTCAACAACCTCGAACAACGCATGCGCGTTGTCGAGGAACTCTCCTCGGTGGACTGGGTCGTATCGTTCTCCGAAGAGACGCCCGAGACGCTCTTGACCGAGATCCGTCCCGATGTACTCGTCAAGGGCGGCGACTACGCCCTGCACGAGGTCGTCGGAGCGGACCTGGTTCGTGAATACGGCGGCGAGGTGCACGTCCTGGGGCTCGTCGAGGACTGCTCGACGTCAGAACTCGTCGAACGCATCCGCTCAGCTTAGGGTGCGACCGCGCGCCCTGACGGGCGCGTTTGGAGTCTTGCTTCGCAAGACTCCTGCGCTTGCGGACAAAAAAGGCGTCTTTGTTCTGCTCCTGATCAAGCCCATGGACGGGCTTGATCAGAGGATACCTGGCCGAGTGCCGTGGCGGCGGCTTCCAGGTGTTCGCACGACGTGGTGCCGGCGACGACGGCGGTGACCCCGGGTAGCGTCGCAATCTCGGCCAATTGGCGCACGTCCGTCTGACGGCCCTGGGCGAACGGTTTCTTCACCAACACGCCGACTCCCGCTCCGGCTGCTTCGGCGGCCAGGGGTACCTCCTCCCTGTGGACGGCGTTGATCGTGCACATCAGCACGTTTGAGTGGCCCATCGCCGAGCGACCGTCGGTCACGGATCTGCCCGAGAACCCGATGGCCGTCACGACACCTTCGCGCCGCAACCGCGCGAGGGCGCGAAACGCCCCCGCGGCTTCGATCTGGGCGCCGCCGCGGCCGTCGGAGTGGACCAGCACGATTTCGATCCGGTCGGTGCGTAGGCGTGTCAGGGACCGTTCGACGCTCATCAGGACATGGTCTTCGCTGAAATCGTAGCGCGACCGGGAACCGTCGAACTCCTCGCCGGCCTTGGTGCACACGACCCAGTCATCCCGGCAATCCTGGATCGCCTCGCCGAGCCGTGACTCGCTGTTGCCGTAGGCGGGCGCGGTGTCGAGCAGGTTGACGCCCCGGGACTTCGCCGTGGCGAGCAGTTCCGCGATCTGGGCGTCGTTCGGCAGTTCGAACGGGCGCGGGTAGTGGACGGCGGTATTGCGGCCGAACTTGACCGTGCCGAGGCCGAGCGCGGAGACGCGGACGCCCGTGCTGCCAAGTGGACGTCTCAGCACGGCGGCGTCGCGTAGGGCGGCCGACCGAAGGCCGGACGTGTTCCCGGGTGGCCCGTCCATCCGGGCGCGAGGGGCTCGCGGCTGCCCCACTGCGCCAGCACGAGATCGCCCAGCCGGGGCGCCAGACTCATCTTGATCGGCCAGCAGAGGAGGCAGTTGCCCCGTCGCGTCACGAACGGATCCCTGGCTTCGCGGATGTCTGCATCGGGAGAGACTACCCCCGGTTCGGCTCTTACCGCGCTGACGTCGACGAAGGTGGCGCCGTCGAGATCGAGGGCGGGAAAGTACCTCGCGAGCAGACCTCGGACGACACGGATGTGCTCGTCGGGCCCGGCGTCGTCTTCCGCCACGCCCCCGCCCACGTAGAGGGCGTTCCCGTGGCTCGTCACCGTCATCAAGGGACCGTCGCCCGCGTTGCCGGACGTGCAATGGGCGAACAAGGCGACCGGCCGCGGCAGGCGCACGACGAGCTGCCTGAGCGGCCGCCGCCGCATGGAGACGTCGAAACCGGCGCGCGACGCCAGGGACTCGTTGCCGATGCCCGCGGCGAACACGTAGGTATCGGCACGAATCGTGTACTCGCCGCATTCGACTTGCTCCACGCCCTCTGCGGTCCGGGCAATCGAGTCGGCGGACACCGACCATGGCAGCAGCCGGTCCGCGACGGGATCCGCAAGGCGGTGTACCAGCGCAGGCACGTCGACCACCACTTCGTCGAGTTCGTCCCGAGTGCCGTCGGGCCGGTGCACGGTAACCCGCTGAGAGAGCACCTGGACCCCGCGGAGGTCGATCTCGCCGTCTCCCCGAAGACAGGCGCGCCACCGCCCGGGCATGTCGGCGAGCGCTCGCGACAGGGGGGAGTCCCGACCGTCCAGGGCGTACTTGCCGCCGCCGTGGACGATGCCTTGGGATGCCAGGGTCTGCTGCCCCCCGACGGCATTGCCGTCGCACACCGCAACCGAGAGACCCCGTGCACTCAGCAGGTTGGCGAGCCACAGGCCGGCGACCCCCGCGCCGACGATGGCCGCGTCGACGATCAGGGTCGGGTGCTTCGAAGTCAGAGCGCGCTCACCTCGATCTTGGCCACGTCGATGCAGATGAGCTGCAGCACGCCGCCCTCCAGGGCCGCTGCGGGTACTGGATTGTTCGACATGCACGCCTTGCCGTCGGCGGTGAAGTCCACATCCCGGGTGTAGGTCCCCGTCAAGGGCACGGGGTAGACCACGAAGCGCTCTTCGGCGGGGATGAAGCGGTAGATGCGGTCGGTCATGTTCTCGTTGATCCAGATGTCGCCGGTATCCGGATGCACGCCGAGGGCGTAGGGCGCGGGCCGGAAGCCCGGCGCGAACCCGGGCATGGAATAGACCGTGCTCGCGAAGCCGTCCGGATCGATGCGCGCCAACGTGCCGTCCGAGTAGCCCGTCACCCAGAGGATGCCGTCGGCGTCGAAGCGCATGCGTCGCGGCCCGCGCACCGGCGAGTCGTATTCCGTCACCTCCAGGGTCTCGGGATCGATGCGGCCGATCTTGTCGCCGAACAGGCGGCTGTACCAGACCATGCCCGTGTCCGGCTCGATGTCGATGCCGTAGGGCGTCGTGCCCCGGGAAATCCCGCCGGGCCTCACCCGCGGCAGGTTGACGAGCTCGGTCTCGCCGGTCGCGGGATCGAGGTTGCCGACCTGTTCCGAACCGGCAAGCGTGTACCAGGCGATGCCGTCGGCGTCGAAACGGATCGTGTGCGGATAGATGGCACGGCCTCCGATCCTGTGCGACGGCTCCCACTTGCGCGTGGCCGGATTGAAGACGCCGATGCTGTTGGTGCTGGTGTTGGTGACGTAGTACTTGCGGTCCGGTCCCAGGGCCAGGGAGTGCGGCCCGTTGCGGCCGTTGAAGACGGCGATTTCACCGGCGACGGAGCCGAACGCCCGGTAGGCCATGCCGCCGCCCGATTGGGAAACATACTCGGTCTGGCCGGTCGCGGGATCGGTGACGGCCATGTGGTCGGCACCCTGGTCCACCGTGTAGATCAGCCCGTCGTGGGGGTTGACGATGGCGTCGTGGGGAACGATGCCGCGCTCCATGCGGTATTCGATGATTCGGGTGCGGTAGAGCGACTCGTCGATGGGGAACTCCGGGCGAACGGCTAGGGGTTTGCCGTCGAATCCCTCGGACAACAGCACGGAACGCCGATCCCTCAACTCGGCGTCGAAGTTGCCGAGCATCGCGTGCATCCGCCGGATGGTTTCCACCCAGCCCTCGGGCGTGCGCGGAAACCGCGTCAGCGGATTGCCCATCTGGTGGCAGGTCAGACAGTCGCGCTGGAACTGGTGGCGGTTGAACAGGGCGTCCTCGCCGGTCTCGAAGGGCAGGCTGCCGAAGTGGTATGCCGCGGGCAGGCTGTCGGAGACCTCCCCGGCGTCGGCCATCGGCGTCATCGCGAGATCCAGATCCGTGCTGGGTGCGTCCAGGGTGATCGCCACATCCCGGTAGTACGGCGTGCGCAGACGCAGGTGCAGTTCGCCTTCGAGTCGCGTGGTGATTTCGAAGGCGCCGGCGCGGTCGGTGAACACCGACTCGGATATGCCTGAGACGTCGTCGGTGAGGCGCACCATCACGCCGGGAAGCGCGTCGCCCTCGGTGTCTCGCACCACACCTTCGAAGGTGCCAGCGTTCGCCGTCAGTGCCGTGGTCGTCGCCAGGGCGGCCGCTACCGGGACCAGACCCAACCGGGCGCCGCATCCGTTTTCGACGCGTTTCATGTCCCCCTCCATCGTCCTTTCAATCGCATGCGATCCTGTCAGGATACAACCTTTTCGGGACCCATCCGGCCAGTGGCCGATGACGAGACTGCTGTACAACATCGTGCTGCACGTCGCCCTGCCGTGGGTGTGGGCGCGCCTGTTCATTCGTGCACGCCGCGAGCCGGCGTACCGCGAGCGTATCGCCGAGCGCTTCGGGCGCGTACCGGCGGAAGTGTCCAGCGGCGTGATCTGGTTCCACACGGTCTCCGCAGGCGAGACGAACGCCGCGGCGCCGCTCATCCGCGCGGTGGCGGAACGTGTCCGAGGCGACACGATCCTGGTGACCACGATGACGCCGACGGGAAGCGCACGGGTCGGCACGCTGTTGGGAGAATCGGTGCAGCACTGCTACGCGCCCTACGACTACCCGTGGGCGGTGCGGCGGTTCCTGGACCGGGTTCGGCCCAAGGCCCTGGTGATCATGGAGACCGAACTGTGGCCGAATCTCATTGCGGCGACAGCTTCCAGCGGCGCTTCGGTCCACCTGGTGAATGCCCGCCTCTCGGCCCGTTCCTACCGGGGTTACCGGCGCCTCGGCGCGTTCACCCAGCGCATGCTGGAACGCATCGACGGCATTCTCTGCCAGTACGAGGACACGGCCGAACGGTTCCGTGCCCTCGGTGCGGCGTCGGTGGAGGTCACGGGCAGCGTCAAGTTCGACGCCGAGATGCCGCCCGATCCGTTCGGTGTCGGCGACCTCGGCTTCGGCGACTCGCCGGTGTGGATCGCGGGCAGCACCCACGCGGGCGAGGAAGCCGTCGTGCTCGACGCCCACCTCGGGCTGCGACGGCGGTTTCCGGAGCTGCGGCTCATACTCGCGCCGCGACACCCCGCGCGTACCCCGGAGGTGCAGCGTCTCGCCGCGGATCGGGGACTAGCCGTCGGGCTCCTGTCGGAACGCGCCGTCGACGTCGACGTCTTGCTGGGTGACGTGATGGGCACGCTGCCGCATCTCTACCCGTTCGCGAGGATCGCCTTCGTCGGCGGCAGCCTCGACCGCACCGGTGGCCACAATCCCATCGAGGCGGCCGTACACGGTCTGCCCGTGCTGATGGGTCCGGCGCGGTTCGACGTCGAAGCGATCTGTGCCCGATTCGCCGCCGCGGGATGCCTTCACCCGGTGTCCGGCGTGGACGACATGGTCGAGGTCGTCGAAGGATTGCTGGACGATCCGGCCAGGTGCGCCCGGGAGGGCGAGCGGGCCAAGGAGGTCGTTGAGTCCAACCGCGGCGCGCGCCAGGCCGTGGTCGACAAACTCTGCAGCCGGCTCGAGAGCGTCGCCGCCAAACCGGTCTAATGCGTCGATAGAGACCGGCCGCTACTGACCTCGTTGCACCGGGTTGGCGGCATCCATTTGCTCGCTGAGCCGGTCGATGTCCATGGCGCTGAGCGTGCCCGCGCTCTGCTTCAGGCGCAGCATGTTGAGCAGGTAGTTGTAGCGCGACTGGTGGTAGTTGAACTGTCTCTGGAACAGGTTCCGCTGCGCGTTGAGCACATCGACGATGTTGCGCGTGCCCACTTCGTAGCCCGTCTGGGTCGCTTCGAGAGCGGCTTGGGTGGACTTGATGGCCTCATCCCGGGCGGCGACCCGGACGACGTCGGTCACCACGGTCAGAAACCGGGTTCGAACCTCCTCCGACACGGTCAGCTCCTGTTGGATCAGGTTCTGTCGCGCGCGCTCCAGCCCAAGGCGTGCCTGGCGGACCCCGGCATGCACGCGGAGCCCTTGGAACAGCGGCACGTTCAGACTGATGGCATAGGACTTGGAGGTCGTGGTGCCCTGATCGGGAAGGACGATCCCCTGGAAGCTCCTCTCACCGCTGTTGTTGCCGTAGCTTGCGGATGCCGAGATGGTGGGCAGGCCGGCGGACATCGCGTTCTTCAGGTCGTGCTCCGCGCCTTTGAGACCCTCCTGGGCCGCGCGGACCGCGTGGCTGGTCGCCATGGCGGTTCGAACCCACTCCTCCTCGTCGTTGGGCATGGGATCGACGATGGGCAGGTCGGCGACGATACCGTCGATCGCGTCGTAGGCCACGCCGGTCAGGGTGCGCAACGCCTCGAACGAGATCCGATGATCGCTCTCGGCCTGGATGCGCGTCTCCACCTGAAGATCGTAGGCGGCCTTTGACTCGAGCACGCCGGTGATCGCCTCGAGGCCCACATCGAAACGCTGCTGCACCTGTTCGAGCTGGCGGCGGACGGCTTCCTCCGCCGCCACGGCGGACTCCAGGTTCGCCTGCTGGGTCAAGACGTTGAGATAGGCGCTGGCGACGCGGATGATGAGGTTCTGGGCGGCGGTCTCGAGTTCCGAGTCCCCCTGCTTGGCACGGGCCTGGGCGCTGCGGAAATTGAACCAGGTGCCCATGTTGACCACGGTTTGGTTGATGTTGGCCCCCCAGTTCTGGCTTGTGAAGTGTGTCGGAGGGTTCGTGTTGCCGAAGTTGGGGCTGGACGGGTTCAGGTCGACGGCGTCCGTCGCGCTGCTGCTTTTCGAGCGGCTCGCACCGGCGGAAACATTGGGCAGCAACTGCGAGCGGGCGATGGTGACCTGCTCCCTGCTGATGGCGTGGTTCGCCCGGGCACTGGCGAGAATCGGATCCTTGTTCACCGCTTCGGCGTAGATTTCGCCGATGTCGGCCCCGGCGGCCGAAGCGGCGAAAGAGAGGGCTGCTGCGGCGGCGAGCGGCTGCAGGATGTCTCTCGCCCCGGGCTTTGAAGTGTGTCTCATCGGAATTCCTTGGATCACGAGGTCGGCCGCCCCGTCGGCGGCGGCGATGAGTCTAACAAAATGCACGCGGGGCATTGCCCCGCGACGTTCGTTGGGTTCTACGCAGGCGACGGCGACTCCCGTCGTCGACCATGATTTTGTTACGAGCGCGATGCAAATGGCACGAACCTGCGGTTAGAATCATCAACACTTCCCGATGCGGGAAGGGGAACCGCGGGAATGAGGCGTAGGCCGTACAACATCGATCTTCGCGCGCACTTGGCAGAGTGCGACGGCAACTACATGCGGCTGACGCGCCTGATGCCGGACTTGACTCGCCAGGACCGGCATCACTTCAGGATCTTCCGCAACACCGGCGCTCCATGGGTCACCTTCGAGGTTGTTCACCGCAGCCGCTACACCACGGTGCTGACGTTGCGTCAGGAGGCTGCCGGCGGTGGCGTGGGCGAGACCCGAATGAAGGTGCGCCTCTACCACGACACGCGCTGCGCGGAGGTTATCGAGTATCAGGGCCAACGCCGTTTCGAGCCGGTCTACGAGTACCCGAACGCGAAGATGCGGCAACCGGATGAGAAGGCCCAGATCAACCGGTTCCTTCGAGAATTCCTCAACGCGTGCCTACGGTACGGTGTCGCCAACGAAGAGCTGGTGATGATCGGCTCGTAGCAAGGAAACACAACGCGAATGACGGAAGACAAGGATCGGCTTCACGTCTTACAGGTAACGGATTGCCACCTCCTACCGGACCCCGAAGCCACGCTCTTAGGGGTTTGCACCCACGCGAGTCTCGGCGCGGTCCTCGACAGGGCATTGGCCGAGCGCACTCCCGATGCGTTGCTCGCCACGGGCGACCTGGCGGATCTGCCGGGGCCCGATACCTACGCCCTCTTTCTGGCGACGGTTCGGGAGGTCTACTCGGGGCCGATGCTGTGCGTTCCCGGGAACCACGATGACGGCGCAGACTTCGAAGCCGCCCTGCCGACGGCGGACCTGACAGTGGACGGCTGGCGCCTGGCGGGAGTCGACACCCATGTCGACGGCGAGGTCGGCGGCAGTGTCTCCGGCGACGAACTCGAACGTCTGCACACCGTGCTGACCGAGTGGTCGTCCAACGTGCTGGTCGCCGGCCATCACTGCCCGGTCGACATCGGTTGCCCGTGGCTGGACCGGCACCGCATCGACAACGGCGACGATCTGATCGGCACCCTCGTCGCGACCCACGCCAACGCCTACGTGTTCGGCCACATCCACCAGCAACGGGACCTGGCCATCGACGGCGGGGTGCCGGTGCTCGGTACGCCGTCGACCTGTTTCCAGTTCGCCCGCGACACGCCCGGTTTCGCCCTGGACGAGCTGAAACCGGGCTATCGCTGGCTGACCCTCGCCGCCGACGGCTCGGTCGAGTCGCAGGTGGGCCGCGTCGAGGACTTCGAACTCAACCTCGACCTGACGGACCGCCCCCAGCTTGCCGTTAGAGGCGGGAAGTCGTGACCACCAAGCGCTATACCGCCGATTATGCGACCGCTTCGCGGTCGCCCGAGATTCCGCTACGCGAAATCTCTGGTGACACCGCCCGCGTCGAGGCGCGAACGCGATGACCACCAAGCGCTATACCGCTGACTCTATGCAGATGCTGACCGGGCTGGAGCCGGTCCGCCGGCGGCCGGGCATGTACACCGATACGACGCGGCCCAACCACCTGGTGCAGGAGGTCCTGGACAACAGCGTCGACGAGGTGCTCGCGGGCTACGGGCAGCACATCGAGGTGACCGTGTTCGCCGACGGCTCCATCGAGGTGATCGACGACGGCCGCGGTCTGCCGGTGGACGTGCATTCCGAGCACAAGCTGACCGGGGTCGAACTGGCGCTGACGCGCCTGCACGCCGGCGGCAAGTTCGACAACGAGAACTACAACTACGCCGGCGGTCTGCACGGCGTCGGCGTTTCGGTGGTCAACGCATTGTCCAAGTGGCTGGTCGTCGAAGTGAAGCAGAACGGCGCGCTGCACCGCCAGCGCTTCGAGGCAGGCGAACCGGTCAGCAAGCTGGAAGTCGTCGACACGGTCGGCAAACGCAACACCGGCACGCTGGTGCGCTTCCTCCCCGACGAGTCCTATTTCGACACCATCCGATTGTCCATGCCCCGGCTCGAGCACCTGCTGCGGGCCAAGGCGGTGCTGTGTCCGGGCCTGGCCGTGTCGCTGGCCGTGGAACAGCCATCGGGGGAACCCGAGACCCGCACCTGGCAGTACGAGGCCGGTGTGGCGGGGTACTTGACCGAAGCGCTGGGTCCCGGCGAGCGGCTGCCGGCGGAGCCGTTCGTCCACGAGGCCAAGGGCAACCAGGAAGAGGTCGAGTGGGCGATCCAGTGGATGACCGACGATGACGTCGTCGTCACCGAGAGCTACGTCAACCTGATTCCGACGCCCCTGGGCGGCACCCATGTCACCGGTCTGCGCAGCGGCCTGGTGCAGGCGCTGCGCGAGTTCTGCGAGTTCCGCGACCTGCTGCCCAAGGGCGTGCGGATCGGCGGCGAGGACATCTGGGAGCAATGCGCCTACGTCCTGTCGGCCAAGCTCGCGGAACCGCAATTCAGCGGCCAGACCAAGGAGCGGCTGTCGTCCCGGCAGTCCAGCGTGTTCATTTCCGGGGTGGCCAAGGACGCCTTCAGCCTGTGGCTCAACGAACATCCCACCGAAGGCGGCAGCATCGCCGAGATCGCCATCGCCAACGCCCAGCGTCGCGCCCAGGCGAGCAAGAAGGTCGCCCGCAAGAAGATCGCATCCGGGCCCGCGCTGCCGGGCAAGCTGGCCGACTGCGCGAGCCAGGATCTTGAACGGACCGAGTTGTTCCTGGTCGAGGGCGACTCGGCGGGCGGCTCGGCACGGGGTGCGAGGGATCGCGAGTTCCAGGCGGTGATGCCGCTCCGGGGCAAGATCATGAACACCTGGGAGGTCGACACGGGCCAAGTGCTGGGGCACCAGGAAGTGCACGACATCGCCGTGGCCATCGGCGTCGATCCCGGCTCCGACGACCTC
>LXNJ01001662.1_pt1 | contig 12842 bp, 13 predicted proteins | sample 809081 | NCBI WGS metagenome assembly LXNJ01 (sample SAMN04870510, study PRJNA318959) | sponge metagenome | biome: sponge; feature: marine sponge reef; material: water | host: Petrosia ficiformis | place: Greece: Milos, Mediterranean Sea | collected 2013-05-29 | depth 5-7 m
CCGGCTGGCGCATCGACGGCGAGAAGGCCTGGGTGACCAGCGGCTCCCATGCCGACCTGCTCAGCATCTATGCGCAGACCGATCCGGCTGCGGGCCATCGCGGCGTCGCCTGTTTCCTGGCGGCGGCGGACGCGCCCGGGGTCGAACGCCTCCCGGCCTATGCCATGCTCGGCGGCCACGCCCTGGGCGCCGGCGGTTTCCGCTTCGACGGACTGGAACTCGCCGAAAACGCCCATTTCATTCCGGCCGGGCGCGGCTTTGCGGCCGCGATGGAAGGCATCGACCTGGCGCGGGTCAACGTCGCCTACAGCGCCTGCGGCATGCTGCGGTCCGGGCTCGATGCGGCGATCGCCTTCGTCTCGCAGCGTTCCCTGTTCGGCACGCGCAACACGGAAAAGCAGGGCATACAATGGATTCTGGCCGACGCGGCCAGCGAACTGGAAGCGGCCTCGGCGCTGGCCGCGAAGGCCGGCGCGGCGCTCGCCGCCGGCGATCCGGAGGGCCGGGTTCTGGCCGCCCACGCCAAGAAATACGCCACGCGGGTCGCGTTCGACCGCTTGAACGACTGCATGCAGGTCATGGGCGCCTGGGGCCTGACCCACGATCATCCGCTGGCCCGCCATCTGGCCGGCGCCAAGATCGCCCAGTATCTCGACGGCGCCAACGAGATCCAGAATGTCGTGATCTCCCGCGCCCTGTTCGGCGGCAGGGGCTGAGGCCGCCGGGCGCCCGGGAGGCCCCTATGGCTCATTCGGGCCGATTTGCGAACCGGCAGCGAGAATCGCTTCGGCCAGTTCGATGAAACCCGCCGATCGCGGCGCCGCGGTGATCCACTTCGGCAGGCTCGGGGATCGATGCATGAGGTCGTGCAGGTTCGCGACGCCTACGCTGGCAGGAAAATAGTCGAACATCGGCGCGTCGTTCGGGGAGTCGCCGATAAACGCATATGCCGATTTTGCGGCGTCCAGATCGACGCCGAAAAACGCCGACATCATGCGCCGGGTCATGCTCAGCTTGCTGTAGTCGCCGAACCAGCCGTTGACATGAATCGAGCTCACCCGGGCGGTGGCGCCGTGTTCCTCGAATATGGCAACGATCCGTCCTATGGCGGCTTCGCCGAGATGCGGCACGTCCTCGGCGAAATCGATGGCGAGATCGGTCTCCCGGTACGACTGGTCGGCAGAAACGCGGGCCCCCGGCACTTGAGCCAGGATCGCGGCGCGCACCTCCTCCAGGCGTTGCATCTTACCGGCACGGCCGGCTGCCGAATCGGCATAGAGGCGAAGCATCCGATTTGCCTTCCCGTCGTAGCGGAAGGCGAAGGCGCCGTTTTCGCCGACGACGGCGTCCACCGGCCAGGTTCGCGCAATCAGGTCGCACCAGCCGGCCGGCCGGCCGGTCACCGGAACGACCGGCAGTCCGGCGTCCCGCAGACGCTCGATGGCGCCGAAGACGGCTGCGGGGACCCGTCCGCCGGTTGTCAGCGTGTCGTCGATATCGGTGAAGACGCCGGCGATACCGCTGCGTTCCGCGGCCGGCCATTCGGAAATGGGCCTCGGCGCGATCACAGTATCGCCGCCAGGGCTTCGGCCGCGATCTCCCGCTCCGCCGTCGAGAGATGAACGCCGGTCTTGGTGCGGCGCCACAGCACGTCGTCGGGCCGGCGCGCCCACTCGTTGGCGGCCATGTGCACAACCTCCCGCTCGTACAGGTCGGCGCCGATATGCCGGCCCATGTCCCGCTGGCTCCGGGAATCGCCCAGGACGTCCTCGGCAATGCGGCCGTGACGGCGGACGAGACGGAGCAGATATCCCCGGTCGAACCGGTCATACCGGCGCGCCAGGTCGTCAACGAAGGCATCGACGCCGGAGCCCGGCAGGTCGCCCCCCGGCAGAGGCGCCGACGCGGTCCAGCGCCCGCCGGCGGTCGCGAGGCGCGGCGCCAGCCGGTCCACGGCCTCCTCGGCGAGGCGGCGGTATGTGGTGAGTTTGCCTCCCATAACGGTCAGCAACGGCGGCCGGCTTCCGCCGCCTTCCAGTTCGAGCCGGTAATTCCGGGTGACCGCGGATGCCGGCGCGAACCTGTCGTCCTCGTAGAGCGGCCGGACGCCGGAGAACGACCAGACGACGTCCGCCGCCGTGGGCGGCTGTTTCAGAAAACGGCCGACAGCATCGATGAGATACTGCGTTTCGGCCGCATCGATCACGATCCCGCCGGCATCCCCCTCGAATGGAACATCGGTCGTGCCGATCAGCGAGAAACGGTCCTCGAACGGCAGGACGAAGACGACGCGCCGGTCGTCGTTCTGCAGGATATAGGCATCTTCGGCGCCGGCAGTCCGAGGCACTACGATGTGGCTGCCCTTGACCAGCCGCATGCGGCCCCCGGCGGCCGCGACGGTGCCGGTATCGCCAGAGAGAGAGCCGGCGACCCGCCCGACCCACGGACCCGCTGCGTTGACCAGGGCACGCGCCCGGGCCTCGAGAGCCTCGCCGTTGGCTTCGTCGCGCAAACGCAGACGCCAGCGGTCTTCCAGCCGGTCGGCCGCGACGCAGGACGTGCGGGTCAGGATGTCGACACCGCGTTCGGCCGCGGCACGGGCGTTGATTACGACCAGCCGGGCATCGTCGACCCAGCAATCCCAGTAGGTGAAGCCGTGGCTGTATTCCCGGCGCAACGGAGCGCCCGGGGGCGACGACGACAGGTCGATACCGGCCGATCCGGGAATGGCACGGCGGCGCGCCAGGTGATCGTATAGGAAGAGGCCGAAACGGATCAGCGGCCGCGGCCGCATGGCGGGCACATGCGGCAGCACAAACCGCAGCGGCTGCACAAGGTGCGGCGCGACGGCCATCAGCACCTCGCGCTCCTTCAGGGCGTCGCGGACGAGCCGGAAATGCATGTGTTCGAGATAGCGCAGGCCGCCATGGATCAATTTCGAGCTGGCCGATGACGTGCCGCCGGCGAGGTCACCGGACTCGACGAGCAGCACGGAGAGGCCGCGGCCGGCCGCGTCGCGGGCGATTCCGACACCGTTGATGCCGCCGCCGACGACCGCCAGATCGTGGATCTTTCCGTCCTCAGGCACCCTGTCTCAGCCGTTATCGTCGAGAGTCAGCGCCAGCGGCTGGTGGTCCGAGGCGTCGGTCGCCAAATCGACCGACAAGGACAAGAGACGGGGCTGCAATTCCCTGGTCACGAAAATGAAATCCCGGCAATGCGGGCCCGCCGGCCACTGTATGCGGTCGAACACACCGCAGGTGGGGTCGTGCGGGCGGCCCGGATACAGCCCGGTCCAGGCATCGACCAGCCCGGGTGCGCCGTCGTCGAACGATGCCAGCATGGCGGCGTACTCGTCCGATTCCACGCCCATGTTGAAGTCGCCGCAGACGATCGACGTGGCGGGCCGTACCGGGCCGGCATAGGGGCCTTCCGCATGCGCCTCTGCCGGGGTCCTCTCCTGGGCGGCGGCCTCGGCATGCAGTTCGCGCAGGCGCGCGACCTGGGCCCGGCGGTGCGCGACAGAATGATACTCCAGATGGGTGGTGACCACCCGCAGGGCGCCGGCAACCGTTTCGACGGTTACCTCGGTCGCCTGCCGCGGCATGTGCTTCACACCGGGCGCTGCCGGCCAGGGAAGATGATGCCGGAACACACTCAAAACGGGCAGCCGGGTGAGCACCATATTGCCGAACCGGTATTCCCCGCGTCCGGCTCCGCGCTGGACACAGGGTCCGTCGATGGCGGTGTGGCCGGGGAACAGATCCGGGATTGCGGCGAACTGATCGGCCCCGGAGGCCGGATGCCCCGGGCATTCGACCTCCTGCAGACAAATGACGTCGGCATCGGCCATGGCGGTAATGACACGGCCGATGCGGTTCAGATCGACCCGCCCGTCGACGCCGAGGCCGGCCTGGATATTCCAGCTGACAATGGTTGTCATTTGATCCCGGCGTGCATGAACGACTGCACGAACTGCCGCTGGAACAGCAGGAAGGCGACCAGCAACGGCGCGACAGCGAGCAGAGTTCCGGCGGTGATGATCGGCCATTCGACGCCCGATTCCGGCGCGCCGAATATGGCCAGTCCGACGGTCAGGGGCCGGGTCGTCACGGAGTTGGTGATGACCAGCGGCCACAGGAAGTTGTTCCAGTGGTAGCTTACGGAAACCAGTCCGTAGGCGATGTAGGTGGGGCGGGCCAGCGGCACATAGACCTTCCACAGGATCTGGAGCGCATTGCAGCCTTCGACCCGGGCGGCTTCCTCCAGCTCCTTCGGGACGGTCTTGAACGTCTGGCGAAGCAGAAAGATTCCGAACGCGCTTGCCATGTAGGGCAGGCCGATACCCGTGATGGTGTCGACCAGGCCGAGCTGGCTCATGGTCCTGTAGTTTTCGACGATCAGGACCTCCGGCATAATCATCAACTGCACCAGGACGAGGGAGAAGGCGATGTTCTGGCCGCGGAATTCGAACCGTGCGAAGGCGTAGGCGGCCAGCGTGCAGAGGACGAACTGGGCGGCCAGGACCGAGCTCACCAGAAGAAAGGTATTCAGGTAGTAGCGGGCGAAGGGCGCCTGCGACCAGGCCTCCCGGAAATTGTCCAGCGTGAGCGGGGCAAAGAGTTCGAACCGGACCGCATACTCGGACGGATGGAAGGCGCTCCAGAAGGCATAGAGAAGCGGCAGCAGCCAGATGGCGGCGAGCAGCCAGGCGGCGCCGATTTCCACTCCGTCCCGGATGCTGACGGAGCGCCGGGTCATCGATAGTGGATCCGCTTGTCCAGGAACACGAACTGGCCGATTGCGATGACGGCCAGGCTGGCGAGGAGAACGACCGTCAGGGTCGAGGCGTAGGCCTGATCGAAAAAGCTGAAGGCGACCTCGTAGATGTAATACAGCAACAGGGAACTGGCGTTGTCGGGGCCTCCCTTGGTCAGGATGAAAAGCTGGTCGACCAGTTTGAAGGAATTGATGACCGCGTTGATCAATACGAACAGCGTCGTGGGCATCAGCAAGGGAAACACGACCCGCCGGAAATAATACCAGCGACCGGCGCCCTCCAGTTTCGCCGCCTCCTCTAGTTCCGGCGGCAGCGATTGCAGCGCCGCAAGATAGAAAATCATGAAAAAGCCGGCTTCCTTCCAGATCGTCATGACGATGATGCAGGTCAGCACCGTGTCCGGGTCTCCCAACCAGTTGTAGGTCGGCAATCCGAGGACGCCGGCGACCTGATCGATCAGCCCGATCTGCGGCGTGTAGAAGAACAGCCAGATATTGGCGACCGCGATCATCGGCAGGACGGTGGGTGTAAAGTAGCTCATGCGGATAAAGCCCCGCAGGGGGAGCTTCCCGTTCACCCAGACCGCCATCAGCAAGGCGATGGCAATGCTCGCCGGAATGGTTCCGACGGCGTACCAGAGGTTGTTCTTCAGGACCTGCCAGAAGACCTCGTCGTCGAGCATGTAGCTGTAGTTTTCGACGCCGACGAATACGGAGGGTTTCAATGCCGTGCCGGCGGAGAAAAAACTCTGCCCCAGCGTCGCGACCGCGGGATAGTAGGTAAAGGCAATCAACAGAATGGCGGCCGGCGTCAGCAGCAACCAGCCGTAAACATGGTTCATGCTTGAAGTGGATCGTCTCATACGAGCGGCGGCGAAAAGCGGCGGCCCGGAAACGCCAAGCGGCGTTTCCGGGCCGCTTCGACAGTCGTTCTACCGATAGCGCTTCAACAGCCTGTCTGCCTGTTTCTGGGCTGAGCCGAGAGCGTCCTGAGGCGATTTCGTCCCGACCAGAGCAGCCTGTATGGCGTCGTCCAGCAGCTTCCGGACGCGGCCGGTCTGGTAGGTCGAAAGCTCCGCAGTCGCGAATTTGAGCTGATCGCGCGCCACGGCGGCAGGCGGGAAGCCGGCGACGTATTTCTTCAGGGCTTCCGTCTGATACGCGTCGGGACGCGTGCCGATGTAGCCCGTCTTCATGCTCCATTCCGCCGTCCGCTCAGGCTCGGTCAGGAAACGGATGAGCTTCATGGCCGCCTTGCGCTCGGCCGGAGAGCTCTTCTTGAAGATGTAGAAGTTGCCGCCGCCGGTCGGCGTTCCGCGGCTCTTCTTGGCCGGCAGCATGGCGACGCCGAAGTCGAACTTGGCCTTGCTCTTGACCACCGTGAGATTGCCCGTCGAATGCCACATGATGGCGGTCTTGCCTTCGAGGAAGTTCTTGCGGAGCGTCCCCCACTCGATGGTGCCGGACGGCATGACGCCGTGCTTGTTGCCCAGATCGCGCCAGAACTGCAGCGCCTCGACGGTGGCCGGCGCGTCGAAATAGGTCTTGTTGCCATCGGCGTTCATCAGGACCTGACCGTTCTGCTTGGTCAGGGCGCCGAACATCCAGTACGGGTAGCCGGTGGACGGGATCATGGCGCCCCAGCGCGCGGTCTGGTCGCCGCTCTTCTTCACCAGCTTCTTGCCCATCGAGACCAGTTCGTCCCAGTTCGCCGGGGGCTTTTCGGGGTCGAGGCCGGCGTCGCGGAAAGCGTCCTTGTTGTAGTACATGACGATCGTGGAACGCTGGAATGGAATGCCCCAGACCTTGCCCTGGGTCATGCCGTTTTCCATCAGGGACGGGTAGAACTTCTTGAGCCAGGCCTTTTCTTCCGCCGTCTCGACAATTTCGTCGAAAGCGACGATGGCGCCCTGTTCGATCAGTTCGTAGATATCGATCGAAAACATGACCGACAGCTGAGCGGATTCTCCGCTCTTCAGGGCCGCCAACGCCTTGATCCGCGCGTCATTGTAGTTGCCGGCGTAGATGGCGTTGACCTTGATGTCCGGGTTGGCCTTCATGAAATCGGCGACAAGACCGTCAACGATCTTCGTCAACGGACCGCCGACGGCAACCGGATAGTACATGGTCAACTCGACCGGCGCGGCGCCCGCCGCGTTGAAAGAGAGGCCGAAAGCAAGCGCGGCGCTCCCGATCAGGGTTTTCAATTTTCGAAGCATTTCATTCTCCTTCTGGTGGTTTTCGAAAACCGGATTGCGGGTTTCCGTTCCGACAGCTCACGCGGCTCGCAGTCCGCCGTGGCGTTAAATTCCGTCATGCCGCGGCCGACAGTTTCGCGACCCCTTCCACGCAGCGCCCGTTCCTGGCGTCGAAGACATGGGTATCTGCATTGGACCATGTCAGGCCGATCGTTTCTCCGGAAGCGAAGCCGAACCTCCCGGGCGTCCGTACCAATACCTCCTGCGTGCCGATTCGGGCCGAAACGATCGTATCGGCCCCCAGGTAGTCGCAGGAGGCGACGGTAGCCGGAACGCCGCCCGACGTCGTAACGCCGATATGTTCTGGGCGAATGCCCAGTTCATAGTCCCGGCCCGAACCGGCGACAACGGCAGGCCCGTCGCTCCCGGCAATGACGGCGCCGTCCTCCGCGTCGGCCAGCTCCAGGATGTTCATGGGCGGTGTGCCGATGAATTCGGCGCAGAACTTCGTCGCCGGGCCGTCGTATAGGCGGTCCGGCGTGCCGGTTTGCTCGATCCGGCCTTCGCGCATGAGGATGACCTTGTCGGCCATGCTCATCGCCTCGGTCTGATCGTGGGTCACGTAAACGACCGTCATCCCAAGGCGCTCCTGGAGCGCGCGGATCTCCACCCGCATTTCGTGCCGCAATTTTGCATCGAGATTGGAAAGCGGTTCGTCCATCAGGCAAATGGAATTCTCCGCGACGATGGCCCGGGCCAGGGCCACCCGCTGGCGCTGCCCCCCGGACAGTTGCGACGGCTTGCGATCCAGAAGACGGTCCAGGCCGACCATTTCGGCAACCTGCGCCAGGCGGCGCTCCTGCTCCGTCCGCTCGATCCGGCGGACCTTGAGACCGAACAGGATGTTCTGTCGGGTATCCAGGTGCGGAAACAACGCATAGGATTGAAAAACCATGGACACCCGGCGGGCCGACGGCGGTTCATGCGACATGTCGCGACCGTCGATGATCACCTTTCCGGACGTCATCTCTTCGAGACCGGCGATCATTCTGAGAGTCGTCGACTTCCCGCATCCGGAAGGCCCCAGCAGGACGACGAAAGTTCCGCTTTCGACGGTGAACGAGATGTCGCCGACGGCGACGATCTTGCCCCACGACTTGGTCACGTTGGTCAATTCTATGGCGGCCATCGGTTACATTTTGCCAGCAGAATCGTGAAACATTCGCGACTGTATCATGCGGCGGCGCCAGCCGAATACCTCAACGTGACGCCCGCGCCGGCCCCGGCGTGGCGCGGAACCCGGCAATGCACTAGCATTCGATTCGGAACAGGGCCCGAAGGCCGGGAGATGCATGGAATGACCGACCCGCGCGAACGCCTTTTCCGACGATTCGAGGACCTCGGCATCGACGCCGTCGCAGTGCCCTATCCGGCGCACCGGACCGTCGAAGAGGGCAAGGCGCTGCGCGGCGACATGGCCGGGACGTTCACGAAGAACCTGCTGCTGAAAGACAAGAAGGGCCGCCTGTTCCTGATCGTCGCCCATGAGGACCAGGACCTGGATCTCAAGTCGCTGCACAAGCGCCTCGGCGCGAACGGGCGCATGGGGTTCGCGCCCGCCGATCTGGTGGAACGCGTGCTCGGCGTCATGCCCGGCGCGCTGACGCCGCTCGCGGTGCTGAACGACGACCGGGGCCTGGTGACCGTCGCGATCGAAGCCGGTCTGATGGATGCCGACCAGCTGAATTTTCACCCGCTGGTCAACACCGAGAGCATCGGCCTCGAACCGGCCGAACTCATGGCCTTCATCGCTTCTTGCGGGCGCGCGGGCGTCGCTGCGGACCTCGGCGGCATGGCGGGCGTCGGTCCGCTGAATTAACCGGCATTCTCCTCGCGGTTAAGGCCCGCGTACCGGGTCTCCGGCGCGGCATCGCCGGCCGGTCGGCCGGTCTGTTCGCCCATGATCAGATCGACCATCAGGTCGAGGCAGCGTTCGAGCCGGCGCGACGGCCCCACCAGGACGTAGTTCACCGCGAAGCCGTCGAACGCCATGAACAGGATATGGGCGAGCGCCGTATCCTGCAGTTGCCGGGCCCGGTCCTCCGGCAGGCAGGACAGAATCAGGTCCGCAATGCGACGCTCCGCCCAGAGCAGCAGGTCGCGGGAATAGCGGCCTTCGCGGCCGGAGACCGCCAATCCCTCGACGAAAGTGTTGCCGAAGGCGCCGTCAGCGGCCGGAAAGGTTTTCCAGAGCGTGGCGACGATGGTCCGCAGCCGTTGCCGCGGATCGGCGATTTCCGCGGCTTCGGATTCAAGCGCCGTGATCTGTTCGCGTAGCCACGGGCCATAGATGGCGAACAGGATGTCCAGCTTGGAATCGAAATAGACATAGACGTTCGACGGCGAGATGCCGGCCCGCTGGGCGATGCCGCGGATCGTCGTTGCGGCGTAGCCCCGCTCCGCGAATTCCCGGCGGGCGCTGTCGACGATGCCGGCCCGAACGTCTTCCTTCTTTGTTTGCGCCATGGCCGAATCGATCTTGACTTGCCTGCCGGAAAAACCGCACCTTGGGCTATAAACGAACAGTGTTCTTTTATGCAACGCCCCTTGTCGGGCGGGCGAAGACCGGCGACGGAGGGAGAAGGAGCATGGTGCATTTCAATCAGCGCGCGCAGGAGGTCAATCCGGCCAAGCTGGCCATGCTGTACAAACGCCAGTTCGAGCTGTGCCGGGTGAAGGAAGGCGAGACCATCGCCTGCGTCTCGGACCTGTCGACCCGGCGGGAATATATCGAGGCCGCCTTCGCTGCGGCCGACGAGCTGGGCGCGGACATCTACGAAATGTGCGTCAACAGCATCCCGTCCTGGACGCGGGTCGGCGTCGCGACCATCGGCCGGTGCAAGGGCACGCTGGAGGCCGCGAAGGCGGCGGACATGATCGTGATTTTCCACGTCCCGCTCTTCACCCGATGGCTGAAGGACGTGACGGAGGCCGGCACACGGGTGCAGATGATCATCGATGCGCCCGACGATCTGGAACAACTCATGGCGCCCGAAGGGCTGAAGGAGGCCTGCCTCTACGGCGACGCGCTCTACAGCAAGACCAAGACGGCCCGCGTGATCAGCGACGCCGGCACCGACCTGACGTGGGAATGCGGCGAATATCCGGTGATGACGCAATACGGCTTTGCCGACGAGCCCGGCCGCTTCGACCACTGGGGCGGCGGCCATATCCACACCTTCCCGAACGAGGGCTCGGCCAACGGCACGGTCGTCCTCGCGCCCGGCGATATCGTGATCCTGCCCTACTGCCGCTACATCCAGGACGAGGTCCGCCTCACCGTCGAGGACGGCTACATCCGCAAGGTCGAGGGCGGGCTCGACGCCAGGCTGATGCAGGATTGGCTGGACGACAACCGGGAAGACGAGACCGACATGGACCCCTATGCGATCTCGCATCTCGGCTGGGGCCTGAACCCGCAGGCCCTGTGGTATGGCATCGCGCTCAACGGCGACGAGCCGGAGCGCAGCCGGGCCGCGGCGCGCACCTTCCCGGGCAATTTCCTGTTCTCGACCGGGCCGAACACGCAAGGCGGCGGCAAGCGCACCACCCGCGGCCACTACGACGTGCCGATGCGCGACTGCACGATGATGCTGGACAACAAGGTGATCATCGAGAAGGGCCGGATCGTCGATCCGGCGATGATCGTGCCGCGGGAAATGCGCTAGCCGCTGGTGCCGGCGCGCCGGGCCGCCGATTTGCGCCTATGAAGATTGCCGGCAGCTTCACCGTCGCGGCGCCCGTGGAACGGACCTGGCGGGCGATCACCGACCCGCAGGTCGTCGGCGCCTGCCTGCCCGGCTGCGAAGAGATCGTGGCCGTGTCGCCGACGCTGTACCGCGCCCGGATCGGCGTCAAGCTGGGGCCGATCTCGGCGAAATTCGCCGCGGAGGTCGAAGTGCTCGAAGAGGAACCGCCCGTCAGGGTCGTGTCCGTGACGCGCGGTGAGGAAGGCGGCCGCGCGAGCAATTTGCGGTCGGACAATATCCTGACCCTTGAGCCGGCGGATGACGGCGAGACGCGCGTGTTCTATGAAGCGGACATGACGGTCACCGGGCGGCTCGCCAAATTCGGTTTCGGGGTGATGAAGAAGAAGGCGCAATCGCTGGCAACGGAGTTCGCGCGGAATCTCGAGACCCGGCTGAACGCCGGCGCGGAACGCGGATAGGCCGCCATGGAATTCGTCAGGCCCGACAGCGTCGACGCCGCGGTCGCCGCGCTGCAGGCGGACGGCGCAGCCTGCCTGGCCGGCGGCGCGACCCTTGTGGCCATGATGAACGCCGATCTGGTCGCGCCGGCGCGGCTGGTCTCGCTGCGCGACGTGACCGCCCTGCGCACCGCGGCGCGGCAGCCCGACAGCAGCGTGGTCATCGGCGCCATGCGCCGCCACCGCGAGACCGCCGAGGAGACCGACCTGCGTGACGGCCAGCGGGTCCTGAGCGAGGCCGCGGCCCAAATCGCCAATCCGCCGGTGCGCAACATGGGCACCATCGGCGGCTCCTGCGCCTTCGCCGATCCGGCGGCCGATTATCCGCCCGCCCTGGCCGCCGCCGATGCGCGGATTGTGCTGGTCGGCGCCGAAGGCCGGCGCACCCTCCCGGCCAACGCGTTCTTTGTCGACTGGTACGAGACCGCGCTCGAGCCGGGCGAGCTGATCGAATCCGTTATCCTGCCGCCGGCGCCGGCGGGAACGGTCGGCAGCTACACGAAACTGGCGCGGGTCGCGGGCGACTTTGCCATCGCCTCGGTCGCGCTGGTGCTGGGCATGGCGGGCAGGTCCTGCACCCATCTGGCGGTCGCCGTCGGCGCCTGCGGACCGGTGCCGGTCCGGCGGCGCGATATCGAGGGCGAACTGCTCGGCGGCAGTCTCGGCGAAACCGAAATCCGGCGGCTGACCGACGCCCTGTCGGAGGCGTTCGACCCGGTCGACGACGTGCGCGCCAGCGCCGACTACCGCCGCCGGGTCGCGCCGCGGCTGGTCCGGCAGGCGATCGGCGCGGCGCGGCAGCGGTTGGCGGGGACTGCATGACCGGCGCGCCCGTTTCGCTGCGGGTCAACGGCGCCGACCGGCCGGTCGCGGCGGTTGCGCCGTGGACCACGCTGCTGACCGTGCTGCGCGACGAACTGGGGCTGACCGGCGCCAAGCGCGGCTGCAACCAGGGCGTGTGCGGCGCCTGCACGGTGACGATCGATGGCGAGCCGGTGCGCAGCTGCCTGTCGCTGGCGCTGAACTGCACGGACCGCGAAATCACCACCGTCGAAGGGCTGGCGCCGGCAGGCTCGCTGGCGCCGGTCCAGCAGGCGCTGGCCGAGGGCAACGCCGTGCAGTGCGGCTTCTGCACCCCCGGCATCCTGATTGCCGCCCACGCCCTGTTGCGGCGCAATGAGCCGTTGTCGGTGGACGAGGTGCGGGCCGGCCTGTCCGGCAACCTGTGCCGCTGCTCCGGTTACAAAAAGATCGTCGAAGCCATTGTCCGCGCTTCGGAGGCAAGGCCGTGAACCCGCTCGATACCGCCCCGACCGGCGTCGGCGCCAGCCTGCCCAGGCTCGACGCGCGGGAGAAGGTGACCGGCCGGGCGCAGTATATCGCCGACATGGTCCGGCCGAACATGCTGCACGCGGCGCTCCATACCAGCCCGGCCGCCCATGCGCTGATCACGGGCTACGACACCGCCGAAGCGTCGGCGGTGCCGGGCGTCGCCTGCGTTCTGACCGGCGACGACTTCCCGGACGGCCGCATGGGCGCCTTCATCAAGGACGAACCGGCCATCGCCAAGGGCAAGGTGCGCTATCCCGGCGAGCCGG
>LXNJ01001663.1_pt1 | contig 12838 bp, 10 predicted proteins | sample 809081 | NCBI WGS metagenome assembly LXNJ01 (sample SAMN04870510, study PRJNA318959) | sponge metagenome | biome: sponge; feature: marine sponge reef; material: water | host: Petrosia ficiformis | place: Greece: Milos, Mediterranean Sea | collected 2013-05-29 | depth 5-7 m
GCCGGAATGGAAGGAGGCGCTCGACACGCTCCGGGATCAGATGGGAAACAGAATGATCCGTCCGGGCGGCCGCTACCACGACACGGTGCTGGAGCTGGTCCATCCGGTGCGGGGGACCTTGGTCGCGAGCACGCGGCTCGAGGGCAGTTGGTCCGGGTTCGTCGGCCCCGGCCGTATTTGGCGGACTTGGATCGATGCGGACGGCAAAGCGCACACCATCGTTGCTGCTGTAGCTTTGTCCCGGCAGCCGGACCAGGAGAGCAGGGAATGAAGAGACGGTGCAGACCCCGGAATACACTGGACTGCGGGGGTAGTGAGATCTCCAACGCTTTGCTGACGCCGCGGGGTTCGCCGCCGGGGCGATGGTGGCTACGAGTTCTGGCCAGCGTTTGGATCGCCGCCGCCACGGGCGCATGGGCTGCCGTGGCGGCGGAGCAGCAGCGCTACGACAGCGCTGGCGTCAATGTCGTGGTGTCGGACCTTCCGGGCAGCACGCTTGTTCTCTCGCTCCGGCCCCGCGTGCGGATCGGGGCGGCAACAGGCGAGGACATGTATCTTCTGCACAGTGTGGGTCAGGCGCGAGTACTTGCGGGCGGACGCATCGTCGTCGCCAACTGTCTGCCTCCGATTCTGCGATGGTACGACAGCACGGGAGTCTACATCACGGGCACGGGCCGCGAGGGTGAGGGGCCCGAGGAGTTCGTGGAGGGAGGCTGTGCCAACGGCATGTTCGTTCTGGACGACGGGCGGGTGGAAACGTGGGAGCACAGCGTGAAGCGGCTCAAGGTGTTCGATCCTTCGGGAGTCCAGGTTTCCTCGCTGACCGCGAACACTCGGGAACTTGGGCCCGGAACGAGTGCACTCGGCAGGTTCGCGGGCGGGTATCTGATGGGGGAGCACCGCGCACTGGGATCGCAGGAGGTGATCGATGAGCGCCGTGCCAGGCCGGTCCGGCGTTCGTCGTGGCGAGACACGCTGGTGTTCCACAGGTTCGGGGCGGATGGCAGCCGCGAACGGGCTATTGGCAGGGTTGCATGGATCGAGTGGGCTGAGACTGTTCTTCCCACGGAGATCGGGCCGTTTCCCACGGATATTGTGGTGCCGTTCGCGCCGATGGGTATGGCCGTGCCGTGGGGGAAGGTTGTTGCGGTTGGCGAAGGAAGCAGGGCGGAGATCGAACTGATCGACTCGGACGGCCGGCTTACGACGATCGTGCGTTGGAAGGTGGAGCGCGTGCCGGTCACGGACGAGATGATCCGGACGTGGATCGAGGGAAGGCTGGCGAGTGACCCGAACAGGGATGGTCGATACCTTAGAGACGCTCGCCGGGCACTCGAGGCATACCCCTACCCCGATTCGGCGCATCTGTACTCGAGGTTCCTCGTCGGGACCGACCGGCGCCTCTGGGTACGAAACTTCAGGCCGCTGGGTGTTCGCACCAACACATGGTTCGGGTTCGACTCGTCCGGGGCATTGGCGTGCGCGTTGGCGGTGCCTCCCGGAGCGTGGGTGTTGGACATCGGCGATGACTATGTGCTTCTGGTCGAACGGGACGAGTTGGACGTTGAGTCGGTAGCGTACTACGACATGGTGGATCCCGGGATGCGGCAGGCCCCCGACTTGGGCGAAGGACGGGCCAGCTGCTCCGCTGGCGACCGCAGGGGTGGGGCGAGGTGAGTGAAATCTGACAGATAGTGGCTGGAATCTGTCCACGAAGCACCCCGAGCGGCCCGTCACCGGCCATATTCGTGTAGCTTGGTGGCGATGAAGCAACGCAGCAGCGGCGGCCGCCAGCTCGGCCCTCTCGTCAGGATGGCCACTCTTCGCCCCTGGCTCTGGCCCGCGCTCCTCGGGGCGGCATGGACCTTTCGGCCGCAGGGCTGGCAGAGGAGGCCGCCGTTTCTTCCCGTTCCTTCGCGGCAGTACCTGGCGTGGCGTCTCGAGACCGCCTACGGCGAACCGGATGCGACTCCCCCACTCCGCGATGTCGTCGACTTCGTGCGCTGGTCGCACTCCATGCGCCGACGCATGCGCCGGGGAAATCGCCCGGAGGGGTGGGTGAGAGGGGCGCCACTCGCCCTCAAGACCATCGCCATCGCCGCCATCCTCCTATCGGCGGCGTGGGTGAATCTGAATGCCGGCGAGATCGAGGCCGTGCGCGATGCGGCCGCGCGAGCCGGATACCCCGGACTCTTCCTTGCCGCTGCAGCCAGCGGCTTCAACCTGGTCTGGCCGGTGCCGGTCGCCCTCTTCTTCCCCTTCTTCCTGGACGCGGGATTCGCGCCCGTGCCCGCCCTGGCCGTAATCTCCGCCGGGATGACGTGCGGCGACCTGCTGGGCTACCTGATCGGCCGCGCGACGCGGAGCGCCACTCGCGACATCGCCCACGGTCGGATCGCCCGCTTCCAGGCACGCGCCGAGGCGCTCGGGCGCCGCCACCGCCTGCTGCCGCTGGGGCTGCTCTTCCTCTACGCCGCCTTCGTGCCGCTCCCGAACGAGCTCGTCGTGGTTCCGATGGCCTTCCTCCGCTACTCGCTCGCGCCGGTCATGGCGGCGGTGCTCTGCGGCAATGCCATCTTCAATACGCTGGTGGCTCTTGGGGCGACCGGCGCCTTCGGGATGTGACGCTGGAGTTCGCGTGCTGACTGTCGGCCTGACGGGCGGGGTGGCGGCGGGAAAGTCCACCGTCGCCGAGATTTGGAGGAAGGCGGGTGCGCAGGTGGCCTCCGCCGACGACTTTGCACGTAGGGCGGTGGCACCCGGTACGGCTGGACTTGAGCGCGTAGTGGAGATCTTCGGGACGGAGGTGCTCTTGCCGGACGGCACGCTCGACCGCCGGGCGCTGGGGCGCTTGGTATTCGCCGACGCAGAGGCCCGCCGCCGCCTCGAATCGGTCGTCCACCCCGAGGTGAGGGCCCTCGCGCGGGAGTGGAGGGCGCGGCAGCGCGACGCGGGCGAGGAGCTGGCGGTGTGGGAATCGCCGCTCCTCCTCGAGCGCGAGATGGAGAGCGAGGTTGACATCGTGGTGGTAGTCCAGGCGCCGGAGGCGCTCCGCCGCCGCCGCATGGCCGAGACCAGAGAGATGGACGAGGAGGAGGCGCAGGCCGTGATCGACGCGCAGCTTCCCGACGAGGAGAGGCGGGAGAGAGCCGACATCGTGATCGAGAACTCGGGCACTAGGGCCGAGCTCGCCCGACGCGCCCTCGGCGTGCTCGACGAGCTGAGGGTCGGGACGTCGTGAACCAGGTGAGCCGAGCGGTTCCCCAGGGTCGGGAAGCGGTGCTCGACGAGATCCTGGATGCGCTCGCCGAGGTCGGCGAGGTGGTGATCACCACGCACGCGAACGCCGACGGGGACGGTGCCGGCTCGGAGGCCGGCCTGGCCTGGTTCCTCCGCCGGATGGGCGTTGCGGCGTGGATCGTCAATCCGACCCCATATCCCGAGCGCTACGCCTTCCTCCTCGGCGACCCCGAGTGGGTGGTCGCCGCCAGCGGCGCCGAGGCGAGGGATCTCTGCCGGCGAGCCGGGCTCGCGGTGGTCGTGGACACGAACGACGTGCGCAGAATCGGTAGGGTCGCCCGCCTGATTCGGGGACTCCCGAAGGTCGTGATCGACCACCACCGCCCGAGCGCTCGCGCTATCGAGGGGCTTGTCCTGGCCGATCCGGCCGCCTGCGCCACCGGACAGCTCGTCTTCGAGCTGATCGAACGCGCCGGAGTGCCGCTGTGCAGGGAGATCGCGAGTGCCCTCTACACCGCGATCCTGACCGACACCGGGGGCTTTCGCTTCGAGAACACCGACCCGGCGTGCCTGCGCACGGCCGCAGTCCTCGTAGAGGCAGGCGCGGAGCCCGGAAGTCTCCACCGCGCCTCCTACAGCGGGCACCGGCTCCGCCGCTTCCGGTTGCTGCGGAGTGCGCTCGCTACGCTCGAGGTGGCCTCCGAGGGGCGATCGAGCGGGCGCGTGGCATCGATGATCGTCCCCAAGGCGGAGTACGACCGCCTGGGCGCCACCCCCGACGACCTGGAGGGCTTCGTCGACGTGCCGCGCGATGTGGAAGGCGTCGAGGTGGCGATCCTCCACCGGACCACCACAGATGGGCGGATCAAGGTCTCGCTCAGGTCGGTGGCACCGGTCGATGTCCACCGGATCGCCGCCGAGCTGGGCGGGGGCGGGCACCTGAGGGCTGCCGCCGCCGTCGTCGCCGGGCCGCTCGAGAGCGCCGTCAGGGATGTCGCGAGGAGGGTGGAGCGGGCCCTCCCCGACGCTCCCGCGACGCCGCACGACAGCGGAGCGTGAGGAGATGACCGGGCCGCCAAAGGGAGCCGCTCCGCCTGGTGGGCCGGAGGACGGCGTGCCGGAGGCTCTTCCCAGGACGGTGCTCCGCACCGGACGCACCCTCGGGGCCGCCGACATCGACCGCCTCTGGCTCTTCCCGCCCCTTGTGCAGGGTCGGCGCGAGTGGGGCCTGGTGGTGGCGGCGTGCTACAGGGGCGAGTCGTCCCGGCGCCTCGTCTCGGCCCGCTACGCGGCCGCCCGCAACGGCAGGGGCCTCTTCCTGGAGGTAGAGGTCAGGGAGGAGGGTGTGATGCCCCCCGATCGCGTCGCTCGGGTGATGGAGGGGGTGGCCAGACGGGGCCCCGAGCCGCTGGGAGCGCCAAGCGCAGTCGAGGTCGGGGGCTCCGAGGAGGCCTTCAGGGCGCTGCTTGGCACCTACCCTAGCCGCCTCTTCGAGGAGGATCTTGCGGGGACGTCGGTCCCGCAGTAGCTACCATCGGGCACGGGTCGTTGACAGATGGTGGCCAGGCCGTTGTGCTGGACCCTCCGGGACCGTGGCGCGAAGGCGGGAAAACCGGATCTGAATGGCGGGACTCTGGAGTCCTGGCTGGGGGAGTAGAGCGATGAAAGCTGTTGGATACTCGCGTATACGCTTCCTCAGTCTGTTCGCCGTTCCCATCCTGACCGCGGCTCCGCTCGGCGCTCAGTCCGTGATCGGGTTTCGTGCGGGCGTTGCCTGGGCGCGGACCGACTACAGCCACGTCCACTTCGCGCCGTGTCCCCCCGAGACGGCTTGCCACGGGGTGCCCTCGCATCGGATCCTCACGCCGTTGATTTCGGCTGATGTCAGGTGCCCCACGGCTGTCGAGGAACTGAGCTTCCGGCTCAGCCTATCCTACGGCGTAAAGGGCGGCACCGGGTCCGGGTATTGGGCCGACCACGCGACGCCCTCGTCGGGCACACTGCGTTTGCACTTCCTGCAATTCTCCCCGCTCTTGAACGTCAACTTGCGCGGGCAGGCGCAAGACCGGTACGCGGTCTCTCTCCTCGTCGGGCCGTGGGCGGCGCTACGTATCGGGTGCTCGGTGGCTGGCCAACTCGACACGAGCTGCGAGTCGTCGGAGCCAGTGGACGCGGGCGTGGCCTTCGGAGGCGGAGTCCAGTACCGGGTGGCAAGCAACCTCACTCTCGCTGCGGAGTCGATCTACCACTGGGGGATCCTGCCGCAGAATGTCTCTGGAGTGACTCGGCTCGTGGCGGTCCAGTTCGGCGTCACGATCCATTCCCGTTGAGCGAGGACCGGCGAGCAGCCGATCAGGCGCGGCAGAAGCTCTCCAGCGCTTCTCCGTCCGGCGAGGAGGGCCCCCGCAAGGAGGATGAGCTACGCGGTGGAACTTCAATCCGGGCAAGCAGAACGATCCCGCGACCTCCTGACATTTTGGCAACTCGGGTTTACATGCGGCCGATACGGGCCGCGAGCTCTCTGCACCTTGCGGGTCGCTCTCCGTGGGGCGAAGATCGGGAATGACCGAGTCGGTAGGACTTCCAATCGCCTTCATGGCCGGCGTGCTCTCCTTCCTCTCGCCGTGCGTGCTCCCGCTGGTTCCCAGCTACCTCTCGTTCGTGACCGGGATGTCGCTGGAGGAGATGCAGGAGGGGGTGGATCGAAGGCGGGTGCTCCTGCACTCGGGGCTCTTCGTGGCGGGCTTCACGGCGATCTTCGTGCTGCTGGGCGCCGGGGCGACCTTCGTAGGTGCCTTCCTCCTCTACAACAGCGAGTGGATTGCCCGCGTAGGCGGGGTCGTCATCATCCTCTTCGGCCTGCACCTGATGGGCGTATTTCGGCTGATGCCGCTCCTGCGCGAGAAACGCCTTCACCTCGCCGACAAGCCAGCCGGCTACCTGGGGACCTTCGGGGTGGGCGCGGCCTTCGGTGCGGGCTGGACGCCGTGCATCGGCCCCGTGCTGGGTGCGATCATGACGATGGCCGCGTCGCAGGAGCATGTCGCCACCGGGATGTTCCTCCTTTTCGTCTACTCGCTTGGGCTCGCCGTTCCCTTCATGCTGGCGGCGCTGGCGCTCGAGCGCTTCCTGAGGGGCTTCCGGCGCTTCCGCCGCTACCTGCCGATGGTGCAGAAGGCGGCTGGCGCACTCCTGGTTCTGCTGGGGCTCCTGCTGGCGACCGGCTCCTTCGTTCTGCTCGCCGCCTGGCTGAACCGCTTTGCCCCGGAGTTCCTGGTCGACAAGTTGTAGCGGCGCGCATGCAGTTCCTCTACGCCGCCCCCGCCAGATCCTGCTCCAGAAGCTGCCGCCTGAGCAGCGCGGCGTAGGCGCCCCGGCGGACCAGGAGCTCTTCGTGGCGCCCACTCTCCACGATGCGGCCGTCGTCGAGCACGAGGATCAGGTCGGCGTCGCGAACGGCCGTCACCCGGTGCGAGATGATGAAGGCGGTGCGCCCCCTCAGCTCCTCCCTGAGGCCGCCGACGATACGCGCCTCGGTGGCCGTGTCGACCGCACTGAGCACGTCGTCCAGGACCAGGATCGTCGGGTCGATCGCGAGTGCGCGGGCCAGCGTCGCCCGCTGGCGCTGCCCTCCCGACAGGTTCACGCCCCGCTCCCCCAGGCGGGTGCGGTAGCCGTCGGGGAAGCCCTCGACGGTCTCGTGCAGGTCGGCCGCCCGGGCCGCCCCCTCCACCCTCCGGTCGCGCTCCTCCGGCGGTAGCGAGTCCGGCAGGCCGAGCCCGATGTTGAAGCCAAGGCGGGCCGAGAAGAGGAATCCGTCCTGCGGGGCGAATCCGATTCGGGCCCGGATATCGGCCGGATCGTACTCGGGTAGCGGCCGACCGTCGAGGAGCACCTCGCCCTCGGTCGGGTCGTAGAGCCGCGCTATCAGCGAGACCAGAGTGCTCTTGCCCGATCCGGTCGGGCCGACGATCGCCACCGTCTGCCCCGGCTCGGCCCTGAAGGAAATGTTGTTCAGGACTTCTCGCCCGAGTCCGGCGTCCGGCTCGTGCGCCGTCCGAGCGTCCGCCGTGCCCCCACCGGCGCTCTCCTCCGCCTCCTCGTCCGCGACCGAAGGTGGGTAGCGGAAGCTGACGCCGCAGAGCTCGATCGCCGCCGGACCGACAGGCGCCGGGCACGGAGACGCGGGTGCGGCTATCGACGGCTCGACTGCGAAGACGCGGTTGATCCGCCGCATCGACGCCGCGCCCCGCTGGTAGAGGTTCACCACCCACCCGAGCGCGATCATCGGCCACCCCAGCAGAACCAGGTAGTAGGAGAAGGCTACGAAGTCACCCGTGGTAATTGTTCCGGCCATCGCCTGGTGCCCCCCGTACCAGAGCACGACCACCATCGCCGAGCCGGTAAGGAGCCCCATGATCGGGTGGAAGGCCCCCGAGGCCCTGGCAAGCCGCATATTGCGCCGCTGGTATTCCCGGTTGCGCTCCTCGAAGTCGCCCGCCTGGGCCTCCTCCTGCCCGTAGGCGCGCACGATTCTGACCCCGGCCAGATTCTCCTGCACCATCGTCGAGAGCGCTGCGAACTGCGCCTGAATGCGCTCGAAGCGGGCGTGGATCACGCGGCCGAACCAGAGGACGACAGGGGGCAGCAGAGTCATCGGAAGGAGCGCCGCCAGCGTCAGCCGAGGGCTGATCCAGATCATCGCCGTGAGCCCGAATACGAAGTTGGCGAGCGTGTTGGTCGAGTACATGACCGCGGGGCCGACCGCCTGCCGCACCGCGAGAGTGTCGTTGGTGACGAGGCTCATCAGGTCGCCAGTGCGCCTCTGGCCGTAGAAGCGAGCATCGAGACGCAGGAGGTGGCGGAGGAAGTCGTCGCGAAGGTCGACCTCGATGCGGCGGCTCACCCCATTGAGAATCTCGCGCATCCCGTAGCGGGCGACATTCGCCACCACCGCGACCGCCAGAATCAGGAGCGCCGAGTTCACGATCATGCGGCGGGCGCCCTCGGGGTCGCTCTGGGCACCCTCGGCCAGCGCGTCGATCGGCAGCTTCAGCAGATAGGGCTGCAGGAGCGCGAAGGCGTTCGTCACGATCACCAGGACGAGCCCCCAGACGAGCGGCCTGCGGTAGGGGCGGAAGTACGGAAGGATCGTCCTGAGCTGGTTCACGGCTACGCGTTGGAGGTGTGCCTTCGAGCTGCACGGCGGATGGGTCGGGACGGACGAGGTTCTGGGGACTGTATATTAGTAGCGTGGGTCGGAGGCCGGGCGCGATGGAGGCTGCCAGGGGGAGGTGCACGATGGCTATGGGCGGGTCGCAGGGCAGGTTTCTGGCCGGAATGCTGTGCATCTCCATCGCCCCGGCGTGCGGTGCGGAGAGGGAGTCCGGGGGCGGCGAGGCTCTGGGGGGCGATGGGGCGGTCGAGCAGCCGGAGCCATCGTCGGAGGACGGAGAGGACGACCCTAGTCAGCCTCCGGCGGATGCGGGAGAGGGCCCGGAGAGTGGCCCTCCGCTCCCCGTCGACGGCGGGGGTGTGGATGGCACGGGGGAGATGCCGCTCCGCGTTCGGGTACCGTCGGGGACTCTCGTCACCGTCGCCGCCGACGACGATGTCTCGACCTCCACCCACATCGTCGGCGACCCCGTGGTGGCCCGTGTCGTTAGGGACGTCGTCGACCCGGAGGGTGCCGTCCTCCTGCCGGCCGGCGTGCTGCTCCTGGGGCGGGTTGCGGCCTCCTCCTCCTCGGGCGGGCCGGGCGAGAGGCCGGTGCTCGATGTCTACTTCGAGACGCTGTCCGCCCCCGGCTACGAGGTGCCGATCGAGGGCGAGGTCGTCAGCCGCATGCTGATGCTGGACCCGGTGCTGGAGCGGGCCCGCGGCTCGGTCTCCGGGAGCTCCGGGTCGGTGGCCGAGGTGCCGGGCTTCATCCCCGCCGGATCGCCGATCGTCGTGCAGACGCGGGCACCCTTTGTGGTGCCAGCCGTGGACGACGAGGCGGATGCAGCTTCCGAGGAGGGGACGGAGGCACCACGTCTCCACTAGGCGGCCCGGCCGCCGATTCCCCAGCCGGGTGACCCGGGTGTTGGGCCGATGGCGGACCGTTGACCACAAGCAGTGGTGGCGCTAGACTACGACCCCCACAACATATGGCAGTCCGCAGTGGTCTCGCGCTGCCCATTAGCTCCCCTAGTCCCGGAAGGTGACCCGCCGAATGCCCTCGCCAAGCCAAGCCCGCCCATCCTCCGCCGACACCCCTCCGATCGGACTGCCAACGGCCCGCATCAGCCAAAACGCCCGCGTGGTCCTGGGGCGGCGCTACCTTAAGAAGGACGAGTCGGGGGTGCCGATCGAGGAGCCCGAGGCGATGTTCTGGCGCATCGCGCGCGTCGTCGCCGAGGAGGACCGCAGGCACGGTGCCTCGGAGGCCGAGGTGGAGGAGTTGGCGCGCGACTTCTACGACCTGATGGCGACGGGCCGGTTCGAGCCCAACTCGCCCACCCTGATGAACGCCGGACGCCCTCTGGGCCAGCTCTCGGCGTGCTTCGTGCTGCCGGTCGAGGATGCTCTCTCGAATGGTGGCAGCGGCATCTACGACACGCTCCGCGCGATGGCGCTGGTGCACCAGTCGGGTGGCGGCACTGGCTTCTCCTTCTCGCGGCTGCGACCCGAGGGAGACACCGTGCGCTCCACGATGGGGGTGGCCTCCGGTCCGGTCTCCTTCATGCGCCTCTACGACGCCTCGACCGAGGTCGTCAAGCAGGGGGGCACGCGTCGCGGTGCCAACATGGGGATTCTGCGCGTCGACCACCCCGACATCCGGGAGTTCATCGACTGCAAGAACGACACCTCGCAGATCACGAACTTCAACATCTCGGTCGCGATCACCGACGACTTCATGTGCGCCGTCGAGAGCGGCGAGGAGTACGACCTGAAGAGCCCGCGAACCGGTGAGGTTGTCGGTCACGAGAATGCCGGCGAGATATTCGACCTGATCGTCAGGGGAGCCTGGAAGACCGGGGAGCCCGGCGTCTTCTTCATCGACCGCGCCAACGAGCACAACCCCGTTCCGGCGATCGGCCGCTACGAGGCGACCAACCCCTGCGGCGAGCAGCCGCTCCTCCCCTACGACGTCTGCAATCTCGGCTCGGTCAATGTGGGCGCCTTCGCGCGAGAGGGTGCCTGGGAGAGCCCCGAGGACGGCGTCGACTGGAAGGGGCTCGGCCGGGTGGTGCGCCTCTCGGTGCACTTTCTCGACAATGTGATCGACGCCAACCGGTACCCGCTCGCCGAGATCTCCGACCTCGCCCAGAGGATCCGCCGGGTCGGACTCGGGATAATGGGGTGGGCCGACCTGCTGGTCCGCCTGGGCGTGCGCTACGACTCCGACGAGGGAGTGGCGATGGCGCGCACCCTGATGGCCTTCGTCGAGGAGGAGACGCGGGCGGCCTCGGAGGAGCTGGCGGCAGAGCGCGGGGTCTTCCCGGCGTGGGAGGAGTCGATCTGGGGCCCGGACGGATCGTGCGCGCGGGACCGCGACGGTGAGCGCATCCGCCCCTCTCGGCGACTCCGAAACTGCAATCTCACGACCGTGGCGCCGACCGGCACGATCTCGATCATCGCCGGGTGCAGCGGTGGGATCGAGCCGCTCTTCGCGGTCGCCTTCATGCGGAACCAGGCTGGCGTCATGATGCCCGACGTCAACGAGGACTTCGTCGCCCGGGCCCGGCGGGAGGGATGGCACTCGGACGAGCTCATGGAGCGGATTGCAGAGGAGGGGCACATCCACTTCGACGAGGTGCCCCAGGAGGTGCAGGAGGTCTTCCGGACAGCCCACGACATCTCGCCCGAGTGGCATGTGCGGATGCAGGCGGCCTTCCAGGAGCACGTCGACTCGGCGATCTCGAAGACGACCAACTTCCCCTTCGAGGCGACCCGCGTCGATGTGCGCAAGATCTACGAGCAGGCGTACGCGCAGAATTGCAAGGGGGTGACGGTGTACCGTGACGGCTCGCGCCCCATGCAGGTGCTCTCGACCGGGAAGACCGGACAGGAGAAGGCCGATGCCGCCGCCGAGAGCGAGCGACTCGAGGCGCTCAAGGCCGAGCTGGCCGACGCGCGTGCAGCCCGGCACGAGCTGGAGGGCAATGTGGAGAGGCTGCGGGCCCGCCTGGAGGAGCACGACCTCGAGGCGGCCGCATCGCGCCACAAGCGCCGGCGCCCCTCGGTGCTCGCTGGCAGGACCGTCAAGATGAACTCGCCGCTGGGCGACATCTATGTGACGATCAACGAGGACGATGCGGGGAAGCCCTTCGAGGTCTTCTGCACGGTCGGAAAGGCCGGAGGTGCCGCGATGGCCGACTCGGAGGCGGTAGGGCGGCTGATCTCGCTCTCGCTCCGCTCGGGGATCCCGATTACGGCCGTGCGCGACCAGCTGCGCGGCATCTCCTGCGACCGCGCCGTCGGGGTGGGCCACCAGAAGGTCCTCTCGGCCCCGGATGCAATCGCGCAGGCGATCGAGCGCTACCTCGCCGAGAAGGAGGGCGTCCAGGAGGAGCTGCCGATCGAGGTACCGGTCGCCGTAGTGGCGCGGACGATGGAGTCGGTGCAGGGCGAGTACATGGTGGACCACACGGCGCAGACGCTGGGCGCGTGCCCGGACTGCGGGGCGGGGCAGCTGGCCTACGAGGAGGGGTGCAAGCGCTGCCACCTGTGCGGGTTCTCGGAGTGTGGGTGAGGGGCGAAGCGCTCCGCCGGCAAGGAGCAACCTCATTCCATGTGGGTGCCTCCTTCCTTGGATGGTCAGACCTCTCAATCAAGGTCAGCGAATCGCTTCAGTGCCATCACTGGCACACATCGCGATGCCGCCGGGAGGGGGCGTCCACTCCATCGTGGATGCTACAGCAAGCGAGGCTAGCGAGAGGTGAATCCCCAGAACTCGGCTGACTGGCCACTGATCGTGGCCAGCTTCCTGGTCGTTGCGTCCGTGGTGTGGATCGTGGGTTCCAGGCTGATTAGGCGCCAGGTGAGGAGGATGACGCGGCGTGGCACCGAGAGGGAAGCGGAGGTCGGCTGGGAGGATCATCTCAGCGAGCACCATTTCTTCCGGCGCATGGCGCTTGTCGTTCCTGCGGTGGCCGTCTACCTGGGTGCCGAGTCGATGCTTGGCTACCTGAGCGTGTCCGGGCAGTTCCCCGACGAGATCGGAGTGGTGGGGGTGGCGCTGCGCCGCGTGGCCGGGGCGCTGGCGGTCTTCTTGGTCGCTAGGGCATTTCAGGCGCTGCTGGACGCTGCCGACGACATCTACAACGACAGATGGGCCGAGGCCAGGACGAGGCCGATCAAGGGCTACCTGCAGCTCGCAGCTCTCGCGGCGTGGATCGTGGCGGTCGTCGTGATCGTGGCGATCGCGGTCGGGCGGTCTCCGGTCGCCTTCCTCACCGGGTTGGGGGCGCTGGCGGCGGTGCTGATGCTCGTCTTCCGCGACACGATCCTCTCGCTGGTCGCGAGCGTGCAGATCAGCTCGAACGACATGATCCGCATCGGGGACTGGGTGAGCGTCCCCCAGGCCGACTGCGACGGCGAGATCATCGAGGTC
>LXNJ01001664.1_pt1 | contig 12837 bp, 11 predicted proteins | sample 809081 | NCBI WGS metagenome assembly LXNJ01 (sample SAMN04870510, study PRJNA318959) | sponge metagenome | biome: sponge; feature: marine sponge reef; material: water | host: Petrosia ficiformis | place: Greece: Milos, Mediterranean Sea | collected 2013-05-29 | depth 5-7 m
AACGTTACGGGTTATACCTGCCTCCCATTTCCAATATGATGACTCTCCAATAACGAAGCCAATTCCCGCGCCAGTGCTCCCTGCTTGTGCAGTTATTGCGCTCTGTTGGCTTCCGTACGTCACAATTTTTCGAGATCGTGTCTGGGCAGAACCTGTAGCTGATATATCGACGGTGGTAGGACTAATCTGAGCGGCATCATAAGCAGGCAAGTTGAGATTAACCACGCCATTAGATTCTTTTATACTGAAGGTATAAACTTCACGTTCCGCTTTTTGTATCGGTTCTGAAGTCCAACTACCGATAGAAAAGTCCCTTGTCTCTCCGTTGAGCGTAAAGGCAACTTCGCCGTACCCGGTAGCAATGGTGGATATCTTTATGTAGTGATAGTTTTCGGGCTTGTAAGGGGTCCATGATTCCGAAAGTATAAGAGATACTGGAAGATCGGGATCAGTGACGATTCGTTCTCCATGCATATTCAAACCATCCATAGGAGTTGTCTGAATTACCGGTTTAGAAGCGTATAACCACTTGATTCCATATCTGCACGATTTTCTTCCCACCAACGCTGTTTTTCTAACTCGTTAAAGTCGATAGGCGGAAAGATTATGAGGGCTAATACGGTTGTGCTGATGCAAAAAACTAAAAACACAGAACAGTAAAGAAGGATTATATACTGTTTGTTTTTCATGTGTCTATCTCCTTTAGTAACTACGTTCCCCATAGAGTTCGTAGAGGTGTTCAACGCCCATGCGCTGATAGAAAGATCGTAACGCTTTGTTATTAAGATTTTTTTCCTGCTCTCCAGAAATTGGGTCTCCATAATATCCAAAGCCAACAGGCTCTGGTATTTCACCTTGGGCAGTGTTAACAAGCGATTGAATCTCGTCGTTAAGACGTTGCATCTCTGAGATGTTTTCTTTTGATGCGGCGTCTTTGATGGCGGTCCTTAGTTGCTTGTAGCGTTTCAACTCTGCGGGAGTAGGCGCGAAACCTACCTTTAGATCGTAGTGTGATACAACAATTGTTCCTCTATAATGTCGAACGACATTCCCATGATTATCACGAAAGTGTTGATATGAACCGTCAGGCGATGGGGCTTCTCCCCATTTAGCTCTATATTCCGCGAGTTGCTGCTCCCGGAGTGCTTTAACCCTTGCCTTAATTTCTGCTTCAGAAAGTTCGGATAGTATTTGCGGAGCTGTGGTGGTATCAGCAGGTGCTGCATGCGGTTCATCATGCCATACGCCATCATGCCAGTGACCATTAGGCGATGCACCGGGTGGTGGTTGTTTGGCAGTGTTTTGTGCTTTCTGTGCATCAGACTTCTCTCGGATACCTTGGATGATTTCCTCTGAAGGCGGATTATACACGGTTTCCGGTTCAGCATCAGTGTTCAACTGCGTAAATATGAGTACGCCAATGCTCCCGAAAATAACAAGAACGAATAGCATCCAGTGCCAGTTGTTTTTCAAAATTGACATGTCGTAAACTCCTTTATTTTATTCGTTATTCCTTGCCCTGCTGCATCCAGTGTGCAAGGGACACGTTGGTACTGAGGTGGACAAATCGGTTCCGGCATATCCTTGATACAGTCCGGTTTTGTCCGTTCCACACAGATGGGAGTCTCTGTTTGTGTAGCACCAATTATTTTGATTGTGCCAAATAGCAGTCCACCGCCTATGAAAGTAATAAGTGCCGTGGTCAGTCCTATCTTTCGCCACCGTTGTTTTTTCGGTTGTCGTTTCCAAAATTTGTTTTTCACAATTATACACCTCCTTTCACAATTTATCAAGTAAAACTAAACAAATTAACAAATAGACAAAGTCGTTTCGTGTTTAGTTTTCGGAGTGAAACATTGAGATCGAGTGCGCTGCTATTCTTATAAATCGGGGTTACAAACCCCTCCTACAAGAATAAATCACGTCTATTTTCCAAAAAGTGATTGCATGACCTCGCTGCCTACTATATAGGTAAAATCATCTGGATATTTGGCTTTGATCAAAACTTTTAGCTTCTCTCTACCTCGCATCACCAGAACCTTAACATTGTTGATTGTTATACCCAACGTTTCGGCAATATCTTTTTGCGATGTGCCTTTAGCACTTAACAGGATTGACATCCGCTGATTTTGAGAAAGATGCTTCATTAAACAGAGTGCTATTTCCAGATATTCGTTGTTAATCGTGACATGCTCAGGTTCCAAATGTGCAGGTGCGGATTTAACATCGGTTTCCACGAACTCGTTTGCAGAAGATTCATAAGACTCACGTCTTTTCATCTTTTTGAGCCATCTTAACCTTTTTCTGTCCGCTATGGTGAACAGCCATGAGTTGAAACTTGCTGGTTTCCGAATGGAGTTTATCACTACCATCGCTGCAAGGAGTGTATCTTGAACGAGGTCCTGAATATCCTCTGGATTTTCGATCTTCCAACTGTAGAAAAACTTGGCAAGTCTCGGTTCGTATTCCCCACAGAGGGCATCCCATGCGGTTTTGTCACCAGATTGGTAAGATCGCACAAACTCTGCATCACGTTTACCTGTTTTATGTTTCAACCGATTTGCCTCCTGAGTCTACATAACGACAATTTATGTGTAAAATTGGGAGAAGAATACATATATTGTCCCAAATTGAATCAACACTCAATTACATTTTGTGTGTCTGTATAGTAAATTCTGTATAGTAAGTGTAGAAATCTGACAAAAAGGTTACAGATTTTTTAAAGAGTCTGAAAAATATTTGAATTTGACATTTTCACCACGTTATGTTAAAATAAAAGAAATCTGGAGGTGTCGTTTCTATGGCGTATTATATTACTGACGAATGCATCGGGTGTATGGCATGTTTAACCAATTGCCCTGTGGATGCGATTACAGGCGACCGGAATATGCTGCACATTATTGACCCGAATGTCTGTATTGATTGTACAGCGTGCGGTATGGTGTGTCCGGTAGAAGCAATCCGTGATCAGTTTGGTGAGGTATGCAAATTTATTCGTCGTCCAACACATAGACCTATCGCTGTTATCTACGAAGAACTTTGCTCTGGGTGCGATTTCTGTGTCCATATCTGTCCGTGGGAATGTCTTGAACTCAAAGACCCGGAAACTGGCGAACATGCTGAAAGTTTCTTCGGTATTTGTGAATTAGTCAAACCGAAGGACTGCGTTGGCTGTAAGTTATGCGAAGAGGTATGTATCAAGGATGCAATCCGCGTTGAATCACCCGTGCTATTAGAACTCGCTGAAGCAGCAGATTAACTTTTATTGAATTCCGAAATGGTTTCCACACCGTTTAAAAACCATAATTTAGTCGTTGTCATCTCAGGTCCTTCTGGGTGTGGTAAAAGCACTGTTGCTACTGCGTTGTGCGAAGTAGATGACACATTACGGCTCTCTATTTCAGCAACAACACGCACTGCTCGTCCCCATGAAGTTGACGGTGTTGATTACCATTTTTTGACATCCGCACAGTTTGAGGAACGCATTCAACAAAACGCATTTTTAGAATGGGCAAAATATGGCGAAAACTTTTATGGAACGCCTAAGTCTGAGATAGCGGCAGCGCGTCAAGAAGGAAAAGATACAATTTTAGAAATCGAGGTGAACGGCGCGTTACAAGTCCGAAAACAGGACCTCACCCCTGCAAGAAGTGTTCTGATTTTCCTGATTCCAGCATCGTTTGCTATTCTGGAGAAACGTTTACGGGGCAGAGAAACCGAATCAGAGGCAGAACTCATAAAACGTTTAGAGATTGCTGAAACCGAAATTAGCCAGATAACACATTACGATTACTGTGTTATCAACCCTGAAAACGCGGTAGAGCAGGCAGTGTGCCAAATTCAAGCGATCATCTCTGCAGAACGGTGCCGTATTACTCCTGAACAGACAGCAACTTTTATCGAATCTTTTAGTATTCCCAATAGGCGGGATTCGTAATCCCGATTTTCCATGGAACTCAAAGACCGAACTATCCTTTTAGGCGTTGCCGGTGGAATTGCCATCCATAAATCGCTTGATTATGCGAGTCAATTGGTCAAATGGGGTGCTTCTGTTCACGTCGTAATGACAAAAAACGCCACTCGCCTGATAAACCCGCTGCAATTTCAAGTCATATCACGGAATTCCGTGCTACTTGACTTGTTTGACACTGGTGAAGATTGGAAACCTCCTCATATTGATCTTGCTGACCAAGCAGACTTACTCGCCATTGTCCCCGCGACTGCGAACGTCCTCGGAAAAATGGCAAACGGCATCGCTGATGATGCGCTTTCTACTGTTGCTGTCTCTGTCCATTGTCCCATTCTTATTGCCCCTGCGATGAACGGACACATGTATGAAAACCCATTTGTTCAACAGAATATAGATACACTCAGCAAGCACGGTGTTGAATTCGTAGAACCTGCAAGCGGTGATCTTGCGTGCGGTTATGAAGGTGTTGGGCGCTTGAATGAGGTAGATGTAATTCTCGAACGCACGAAAGCGATTCTGAACCTGCAACAAGATTTGCATGGGAAGCGAATCCTTGTTACAGCGGGGGCTACTCGCGAATATATTGATCCCGTCAGGTTTATTACAAACAGCTCAAGCGGAAAGATGGGCTATGCGCTTGCAGCGGTGGCAGCGCGACGAGGTGCAACTGTTCAGCTGGTTAGCGGACATGCGACAGTGCTACCGCCTTCGGGAATTGAAATCTGCAATGTCCAAACGACACAGGAAATGCACGAGGCAGTCCTACAAAAGTTTGAGGAAATAGACATCGTCATTATGGCGGCTGCGCCTGCCGATTATCGTCCAGCAGAATGGACACCACATAAAATCAAGAAACGGACCGACACATTAAACATCGCTTTACAGAAAAATCCAGATACTGCAGAAACGATCGGTAAAAATAAAAAGCATCAGTTAACCGTCTGTTTTGCTGCCGAAACGAATGATGTGCTTGAAAACGCTAAAGAAAAGTTAATCCGAAAAAACTGTGATCTGATTGTTGCAAATGACATCCTCGCTGAAGGTGCTGGATTCGCAGGCGATACAAATATTGTAACGCTGCTTGACAAGGCAGGCAATTGTGAGCAACTCCCACTCCTTTCTAAACAAGAAGTGGCAAATGCTATATTAGATCGTGTCGTGAAGTTGATGAAAAAATAGTATCACTTCTATTTGTATAGTTTACCTTACAATCTAATTCATCTGTATTTGATTCACAAAGGTTGTGACTAAATGGGCACTCCTACAGGTAGATAAGAGGCGCAATGAATTGCGCGACTACAAACACTTGTTCTGTTAATGGAAAACCATCATTCAGAAATAGCATGATATCTATTCCGAACGTAACCTCAATGTCTGCTTGGTAGATTCTACTCACATGAATAAAAATAAGTCACATCATGAACGGATGACACTTCTGCAACAGGCAAAAGCATTTCTGAAGACAAATCGAACACGTCCTAAAAAACAGTTAGGGCAGCACTTCCTCATCAATCCCGATGTTTTATCAGTTATCATTGAAGCCGGCGGTGTAACAGATACAGATGTAGTCATAGAAATCGGTGCGGGACTCGGATGCCTTACAGCAGCGTTGGCTGAACAAGCGAAAACTGTTATAGCGATTGAGGTTGATCCCCTATTATATGCCGAATTAGAATCCCAATTTTCAACTGATGCGGCTGTCCAAATTATCCAAGCTGATGTTCTCAAATTAGAGTTCTCATCGCTTTTCCCTCCGAACACCCGCCCAAAGGTTATCGCGAATCTCCCGTACGGTATAACTACGCCAATCTTGTCGAGACTTCTGGAACACACAGACCAACTCAGCAGCTGTGTCTTAATGATGCAACGTGAGGTTGCAGAACGGATTGTCGCCCCACCCGGTGGGAAGGACTACGGTGCATTGACTATTGGTGTTTCCTATTACGTCGATACAGCGTTAATTGGGATACTCTCACCAGATAATTTTTTCCCCGCACCACAAGTGGATTCTGCGTTGCTGAAACTAACAATGCGTGAGAAACGGAGGGTCTTAGTAAACGATGAAGCGTATTTTTTTCGGGTTGTTAGGGAGGCGTTTAGGGGAAGGCGAAAGATGCTCAAAAATTCGTTGCGCCGATTCGCATCGCCAGAAATACTAAGCACAGCATTTGCCGAATTAAACATTGCCCCGCAACGGCGTGCTGAAACGTTAGATATTACCGAATTTGCTGCATTAGCAAATCTGTTACAAGCGAACGTCTAAAGTCAAAAGTTGCCAGTAAACGATCTTCCAATCAGACCCTTCACGCCGAAATTCAAAATTGCATTTCGCTTCAAGGTGGCTCAAATTCCCGTCTTCCGCGTTTTCAGAGTCTACATCCAAAAATAGTTCAATTGACGCTTTCCTTGCATGGGTTATATTCATCACTCTGTCTCTAAACACGAATTCTAACCAAGAATATTTTTGAAACACCTCTGTGAAAGTTGGGATTACGCCTTCGTAATTTGGAGGGATTACACCGGATAATATACCAAAAGTTGTAACGGGATCATCAGATGCAACATAAGACTCGGAGAAGAGTGCCTCAATTGCCTCAAGCTTCTCCGAATCTAATGACTCAAGCAGTTGCGATAAGTTTTCAAGAAACGCATTCAATTCGTCTGTAGGGTCTTTGAGAGGTGTCAGGGCTACATTTACTGTCATGCGTTCTTGATTGAGCGTGAAAGCAAAAGTGTATGCTTGATAATCAGGATCAAGAACAGTTAAGTTTTGTTCATCAAAGTAAGGTATTCCGTGAAACACAAAGATACCATCAACTTCAGTCTTGACTTCTAAACCAAATAACTTTACTACGGCACCAGGAATTGGGTTGTTCGTTTTCGCATCAGTGACTTTTCCTGATACCGTGCCGTATAGAGTAGGTTCTGGTTGAGCTATCGGTTTTGGTGTTTCATTTTCCACTTGCCTGCAACCCAAAAAAGTGATGATTATTAGTAAAAATAGGAAAATCCGATTTTTTAAAAGAAAAATTTGCATTTGCCTACCCAAATGTGATATTCTTTATAAGTGCTAAATTTACACCAAAATTCAAACATTCAAAAGAAAGGAGGCGTTTAAATTGGCACGCGTATGTACCCTATGTGGAAAAAGACCACGAACAGGCAATCAGATCAGTGATTCAGACCACCACACAAAACGCCGCTGGCTTCCGAACCTTCAACGTGTTCGAACTATGACTGAAGAAGGACCGAGGCGAATTCGTGTCTGTACGTCCTGCATTCGAAGCGGAAAAGTTACGAAAGTTATTTCTCGTATGTCGTCTGATGTGTAAAACCTTACATTTTTCGGACGACACTCTCCACACCTTTTAAACTTTTAACTGCATCCATTACCTGTTTTAACTGTTCAACGCCAGTTACATCCAATGTAAAGTAATCCGCAGCTATATCATCAATTCTGGTGATGTTGGAGGCTTTAAAGTTCCCTTCTCGAATATTTACTTGGAATTTAGCGATGGCAGTTGTAATCTCACCTAACATCCCAGGTTTATCGTCACATTCAATGAAAATTTGAGTAGGATAGTTTGTTCCTTCTTCGGGTTGCCAATTAACAACCACGAACCGCTCAGGTTCATCAAGTAGTCGGATACATCCCGCCCGATGAACAGAAACACCACGTCCGCGCGTCAGGTAGCCCACAATGTCGTCTCCAGGGATGGGGTTACAGCATTTCATAACGCGAACCATACCTAAATCAATGCCATTTTCAAGTTGGATAGTGGGTTCTGGACGTCTTGCTGTTCGTTCTTCTTCTGCTACTTCTACCTTTTCTGGTTTCAACCGATTTACGATTTGTGTGGCAGATTCACTCCCATTACCGATCCGAATGCAAAGTTCTTCAACATTCTCAAGTCCGAGTTGTTTCGCAATCTCAAGTAGTTTAGGGGATTTCAGATAATCGTTGGCGTTAAGGTATGAAACTTGCAGTTCCGCCTTGAGAAAAGTTTTGCCTAATTCAATCGCATCTGTCCTGTCTTTTTCACGGAACCAATGCCGTATTTTGGTCCGAGCATTCGCTGTTTTTACCATCCGTAGCCATGCCCTGCTCGGTGTAGTTTTGGGGTGAGTCAGAATATACACACGGTCCCCGTTTTGAAGCGGTTCACGTATCGGTGTAAGCACGTTGTTAACTTCTGCACCACAACATGTGTTTCCGATGTCGGTGTGGATTTTGTAGGCAAAATCAATCGCTGTTGAACCTACAGGCAGTGCATGGATATCACCTTTCGGTGTGAACACGTATACCTCATCTTGGAAGAGTTCCAATTTCATGGATTCAATAAAGCGATCAGGAACATCTTGCGTATCTTGTATATCTTCAAGCATCTCTTTATAATTCGTAAAAATCGAGAGTGCTTCCTTAGTTGTCGGCACGCCTTCCTTATAACTCCAATGTGCGGCGATTCCGTTTTCTGCAACTTGATGCATCCCTCTACTCCGAATCTGAATCTCAATCGGTTTTCCGTCATCTAAAATAGTGGTATGTAAGGATTGATATCCATTTTTTTTCGGTTGTCCTATCCAATCTCGGACGCGATCTGGGAGATAATTCCATCTCAGATGCAACACACCGAGTGCGCTATAACAATTCCAGTCGTCTTCAACAAGAATGCGGAGTCCAACCAAATCACAAATATCTTTAAACGGAGTCCCTTTCTGATACATCTTTTGGTAGATACTATAAATATGCTTCGTTCGTCCCCTTACGTTTGCTGATATTCCGTGTTTCTTCAGCTCAGCATGAATTATAGCTTCCATTTTTTTACAATATGCTTGTCGTTCATCCAGTTTTTCGTTGAGAAGATCAGCAATTTCTCTATATGCTTCAGGCAGGAGATATTTGAATGAGAGGTCTTCCAAGCGGCTCATCATCGACCAAATACCAAGCCGATGTGCGATAGGTGCGTAAATTTCGAGTGTTTCTTTAGAAATCCGTTGCTGTTGTTCAGGAGATAAGTGTTCCAGAGTCTCCATATTATGGAGTCTATCAGCCAGTTTAATCAGGATAACGCGCATATCTTCGGCGGTTGCTAATAATAGTTTTCTGTATGTGTCAGCTTGCCGCTTCCGCTGACCGCCACTAAATTTATACCGACCAATTTTTGTTACGCCCTCAACCAAGTGAGCGATATTTCTCCCAAACTGCTTTTCCAACTCAGAACGCGTAATACCGGTATCTTCTAACACATCGTGCATTAATCCCGCACAGATTGTATCCATATCCAACTGCAATTGGGCGAGTATTTCGGCAGTTCTCACACAATGCATGAAATACGGATCGCCAGATTTTCGCAGTTGCTTTCTGTGCGCGTTCTCGGCAAAACTATAACACGTTTTGAGAAAATCAAAATCGGTTTCTGCCTCTGGATTATGTTTCTGAATTTTTTGAATCAGGGATTTCACACTCATCTTTTATTTGTTCCCAAATTCGCTGGATGTTTTCCTGAAGTTGAAATTTCAGAAAGTCTTGACTTGCTTGCTTTAACCATTGACACTTCAGAAATGTTTGTGATCTCTCTAAATTACCTTTACGGGTTGGTAAAAGTTTGACGTAATGTCGTCCAGACTCAGTATCTCTTTCAATAAACGCTAATTCTTCAAAAATGGTTAATCCTGTTTCGATTGCTTGTTTTGAACTAATCTCAAACGTATCTGCAAGTGTCCGTAACTCAATAAAATCCGTGCTGGCTGTTTCTTGTAATTTTCGGTAGAGCACAGTGAGCAACTTTCTGTCAGGATATGTCCGCTCTAAATATTCTTGCAGCAACCTCACATCTGATTCCTTGTTGTAGAGGAGATGAAGGGATGTCGTATTTTCGGAGTTTACTACAGGGTTACACCGCATGAAAAAATCGCTGGGTTGTGCCCCAAGGTGACAAAAGGCGACATGTTCTACCACAGGGACAGCTTCTAACGCGGCTGTTGAAAATGCAGCAGAAGAAACAATCCCAATGAATTCACCACGCCTCAGTTTTTCCAAAAGTTCAATCTCTTCTGTTCTCGTTGTTGCTTCATCATGTCTACCAATTACTGACGCTTTTTTGGGAATGACGTGTGTCAACAATTGGTCGATTTTCTCAGTGCCTAAGACATATATTATACATGGCACATCCTTGTTTAGCAAGGACAAAAGGCATTCCTTTTTATTTTCGTTGCGACTGTCAACAACTCTGCCAGAAGAAGGGACGTCACTGGGTGGAAAAACAACAAGGTTCGGTGTGCGTTCTTGAACCCGAAATTCTTCAAGGATAAGTTGGACTGACCGCAAACCGTTGTACTCATTGATTTCAGGTGAAAATGCGATGTCTAACGAGATATTTGGTCTACTGAGTGTCGTTACGTGTTCGGCTTTCCGCCATCCAATCGTCTTTTTTGGTTTTGATCCGTCACTGACATGCATTAAGAAATGTTGTTTCTCAGCTCCCATCAAAGAGGGTTGTCCTTTTACTGTTATGTTTTTACTTACAAAACGAGGAGATCGGTTTTCCATTCCAAACGGCTCTAAGATTTCAAGCTGTCCTAATGTTTCTAACGTTAGAGACGATAGATTTGTTTCAAAGTCCAAAGCAAGTGTCGGGATCAAATCATTTTCGGTGAGATTTTCACATGCATATTCATTGAAAGCCTTTTTAAATTTAGGTATATTCTTTGTCTTCAATGTAAGTCCAGCAGCCGCCTTGTGTCCACCATGTTTGATCAGCAGATTAGAGCAGCTGTTCAAACTATCCGCAAGATTCATCCCTTCAATACAACGTCCGGACCCTGTTGCTTCATCACCATCAATTGCAAGTACAAAAATAGGACGGTAAAACTGTTCAAGCAACCGTGATGCGACAATCCCAACAACACCTTTTGCCTGATCACCCCATGCGTCACTTGCAACCACCAAACCTTTAGTTTCCTCAAGGTCTACATCTCTGCTAAGAAGTCCAACAGCCTTTTCTTGGATATAATTTTCAATATTTTTTCTTTCTATATTATAGGTGTCTAATTCCTTAGCAAATTGCTCTGCTTCACTGCTTGACTCGGTTGTCAGCAACTTTACTACTGTACGTGCAGTATCCATCCGTCCTGCTGCGTTCAGGCGTGGTCCTAACCCGAATGATAGTGATCGACCAACGAGCGGCTTATCTGTGAAACCAGCAACATCACATAGTTTTTGAATACCGATACGGGATTGTTTGTTGATCTCTGCCAAGCCGAGTCGGCTCAACGTTCTATTTTCACCTGTGATCGGTGCGAGGTCAACGACTGTCCCTAACGCCACAAGATCAAGCAATGAAGTAAGAAATGCTTCATCGTCTATCAAAGCTTGTGCGACTTTGAATGCCAATCCGACACCTGCTAAATCTGTATACGGGTATTCATTTCCAGGCACCTTCGGTGAAATGATAGCGTAAGCAGGTGGCGGATTATCTACAGGCGGCTGATGATGATCAGTGAGAATCACATCCATGCCGAGTTCATTTGCCAGTTTGACCTCATTAACAGAAGTAATACCACAATCGACAGTAATCATCAATGAGCAACCATCTTTTTTAACTTCTCGGACTGCATCTTCATTGAGACCATATCCTTCGTCATATCGGTGGGGAATGTAGTATTTAGCAGCGTAACCCATAAAACGAAATGCATTCATCAACAGTGCCGTTGCTGTTGTTCCATCCGCGTCATAATCACCATAAATGCATATCTGCTCATCCTTTTTTATTGCTTGCTGAATTCGTTCAACTGCTTTTTCCATATCTGCCATGTCAAACGGAGAGTGCAGATCAGAATACGTTGGGTATAGATAGACTTTGCCTTCCTCAACTGACTTAATTTCGCGATTAACAAGAAGGCGTGCAACCAGTGGTGAGACACCAAGTCCTGCCGCAAGCGTGAGACTCATATCAATATCGGGATTTTGGTATTGCCATATTTTTGAGGGTGGTAGTCTCATAGAATTGGACTCTCTTTTATATTCATTTTCAACAGATACCGTAATTCCTGTCAGTTCGTTATATAAATAATATATCACGAAATGTTTTGCGATGTCAAGGAATCTGGGGATCCATGTCAGAGGCATTCAATTGTCGATTTATTACCTGTTTTAGTCGAAAGATCGCGACCAGTGAATCAACGCCAAATGCGCTTTTAGGCATTTGGCGTTTTTGGACATTTACCCACTGGTAGGTGCGTTTTGTAAACGCGCTGTATTGTCTCTGAACCAGGATTTTCAGGATTATGCGATTAGCAAGATTACACAAAAGATTGAGATAAACAGAAGCGATTATCTGGGTAAAATATATTCGGACACCAAACAATCCTGAAAATCTGGTAATCCTGGTTCAGACAATTATCGGGCTTACAAGCTCTCCAACAATGTCCGAGGCGGGTTTAGAAAACGCGCCTACCACAATTTCAAAGCTCACTATAAGTCCTGTAAATTATATTTTTTGATAAAATTCAAAAAAGTTGTTGACAAAAAATGCAAAAAGTTTTATAATATCTCGTAGACGTTAAAAAAATCCGCCTCGCGTGGATTACGTCGGAGGTGCTTTTTAGATGCACCGACAGTGCTGAAACCACTGCCGATGCGAAGCACTGCCAGGAAATATCTGACAGCGCTGGTGTCTATTTTAGCATAGACCTTCTGAAGTGTCAATGCACTTTAGAGACCAGCGGCCTCTACAGGGATAGCAAAACTTTCTCATTTCAGACCTGCCATTTCTGTAGTCTGTCAAAACAATTAACCTACTCAAATAATGAGGAGGCACAAGATGAGACGAGACTACAAAGTACTTCTTCTCTCCATTCTTACTTTC
>LXNJ01001665.1_pt1 | contig 12837 bp, 10 predicted proteins | sample 809081 | NCBI WGS metagenome assembly LXNJ01 (sample SAMN04870510, study PRJNA318959) | sponge metagenome | biome: sponge; feature: marine sponge reef; material: water | host: Petrosia ficiformis | place: Greece: Milos, Mediterranean Sea | collected 2013-05-29 | depth 5-7 m
GTATCGCCTGGCGGCGGGCGAGAAGACGATCGTGCGCACGATGGTTCTTGTCAAGTAAAAAACGGCAGCCGAAGTTGTCTCTCGGCTTATGCTCGACAAAGGGTTCCCGTTGCCGTACGGCGGCGGGGACCCTTGCCGTTTATGGGCGGCGGGGTCGCTAAAGACGGCGCCGCGGGGCGCCTACATTTTCGCGGATGCTAATTGCACCACCTTGCGACGACGCAAAGGACGTGGCGATTCCATCAAATCCTTCTCGCGGGCCAACGCCACACAGGCCCCGACGAAGGACTGGAAAAGCGGATGCGGCCGCGCCACGGTGCTCTTGTACTCGGGATGAAATTGTACCCCGACAAACCAGCGGTGCGCAGGCAGTTCAATAATCTCCACAAGGTCCCGCCCCGGATTGACCCCCGTGAAGCGCATACCGTGTTCGAGCAGTTTGTATCGCAGGACGTTGTTCACTTCATACCGGTGTCGGTGCCGCTCCGATACTTCCAATGTGCCGTAAATCCCGGCCACGCGGGAATCTTCGATAATGCGGCATTCGTACGCGCCAAGGCGCATGGTGCCTCCCTTGTCGACGATCCGTTTCTGCTCTTCCATAATGTCGATGACCGGATACGCCGTATCGGGATCGAACTCCGTCGAATGAGCATCCTCCCAACCGCACATGTGCCGCGCAAATTCTATGACGGCGCACTGCATTCCGAGACATATCCCGAGGAAGGGAATATCTTTTTCCCGCACGTACCGCACGGAGGCCAGCTTCCCGTCGATACCCCGATCGCCAAAGCCCGGCGCAATCACAATGCCCGCCACATCGCCGAGCAGGTCTTCCACATTGTCTTCCGTAATGTCGTCGGACAATACATATTTCAGATCGACGTACACCCCGTTCACTGCACCCGCCAGAATAAAACTTTCGGTGATCGACTTGTACGCATCCTGGTGTTCGACATACTTGCCCACCAGCGCAATGCGCACGGCGCCCTGCGTACTCTTTAGCGTTTTCAGAAAGTGGATCCATTCCTGCATACCCGGCGTGTACGAAATCGGGGGGGCGCCGTCCCCTGCCGGCATGCCAAACCGCTCGAACACGATATCGTCCAGTCCCTCTTCGGCAAGAAGCAGGGGCACTTCATAGATGGATTCCGCATCCCGGGCCGCGATCACCGCCCGCGGCTCCACATTGCAGAAAAGCGCAATTTTTTTTCTCAGTTCCGCATCCAGCGGCCGCTCCGACCGGCACACCAGAACGTCGGGTTGCAATCCGAAGGACAGGAGCGTCTTTACGGAATGCTGCGTCGGTTTCGTTTTCAACTCGCCCGCCGCATCGAGGTACGGAACGAGGGTCAAATGCACGTCCAGCGCATTCTTCGCGCCGATTTCGTACCGCAGTTGCCGAATAGCTTCGAGATAGGGCTGGCTCTCGATATCGCCGACCGTGCCGCCGATCTCGGTGATCACGACGTCGTACCGCCCCGTATCGCCGAGCTTCAGCATTCTTTGCTTGATCTCGTCGATGACATGGGGGACCACTTGCACAGTCTTGCCCAGATACGCCCCGGCGCGCTCTTTCGTAATCACATCGAGGTAGATGCGCCCGGTCGTAACATTATTGGCCTGGCTCATCGGTCTCCCGAGGAACCGCTCGTAATGGCCAAGATCCAGATCGGTCTCCGCACCGTCTTCCGTGACGTACACCTCCCCATGCTCATAGGGATTCATCGTCCCGGGGTCGACGTTGATGTAGGGATCGAGTTTCTGAATGGTAACGCGCAATCCCCGCGCCTCCAGCAGCCTCCCGAGCGATGCGCAGACAATCCCCTTGCCCAGCGAGGACGTAACTCCTCCCGTAACAAAGATATATTTTGTGTGCATGGATCCCCCCGGTTTTTCAGGATACTCCGATCAAAACCGCTTCGCTCAGCGCGTCACATTCGTGCGTACAGGACATCATGATTCCATCGCTACAATAGCGAAAACATTGCGGATTCAGGGCTTTGAGGACGTGACGCGCCCTTCGGGAGACTGCGAGAAGCATGCTGGCTGCGTCATTCCTCATTATGTGGGGCCTGCCACATTGCTTCGTCATTTCTTGCCAGCGCACTCCTTTCAGCCTCTGAACTTCGCGGACTTAATCAGAGTATCCTGCGCTGTAACGGTATGTTACGCGCCCCGGTTTCCATGCGGATTTCCTGTTCTTTTGTACGCAACGAAAATCAGTCCCGCACCGGTTTCGTTGTGCCTGTGACATCCATCGCATTCAGGACCAAACCCGCGGGGAGGGCGGCAAGGTAATACACCGGCAGCACCGCAAAAGCCAGCCGCGTGGCCGCCGGCATTCGTATGGGCCATTTGACGAGTATCCGCCAGGCTTTCGAACCGTATGTCCCATAGGTATGCCGGGCCCGCACCGTTTCCAGCCCCGCCTCCTCCGCCTCCTCCATCTTCTCCTGCAACGCCGCAAGGCCGTACCCGGGGCGGACATGCTCATCCACAAATCCTTCCTCGCCGCGCGTCTTCGTGCCCGATCCCGCCTGGTCCGACGGCGTGTTGACGATGACGTGCCCCCCGTCCCTCAGCATCTGCGCAAAATTGCAGAAACACGGTATGGAGCAGCGCGAAAAACATGCGGTGCAACACAGGGTGGATGCGGAAAAATTTTTCCAGCGCATCCTTGACAGGATCGTATTGCATAAGAGTTTATATGGATGCTCTGATTAAGTCCGCAAAGATTCAGAGGCTGAAAGGGGTGGGCTGGCAAGGAATGACGAAGCAGCGCGGCAGGCCCCACGTAATGAGGAATGACGCGGCCAGCGCGCCCCTGTCTGTCTCCCGAAGGGCGCTTCACGACCGCGATGCCCCGAATCCGCAATGTTTTTCTCTGCCATCATGTCGTTCTTTATGTGTGAAAGTGAAGCGCTGAGCGAAGTGGACTTGATCAGAGCATCCATACTACCCCAGCATGGTTGCGAGCGTATCCAGCAACCGCCCCCACGAACAGCGCTCCCGTTCCCGCCGCACCCCCTCCGCAAAAGCGGCTTCCCGGTCTTCTCCGAAATAGCGTACGACGGCGTCCGCCAGCGCCTCCGGGTCGCCGGGCGGGACCACATACCCCGATACGCCGTCCGCGACCACCTCGGCCAGCCCGCCCACATCCGTAACGACCACGGGCCGGTCGAAATGATACGCCGTTTGCACCACGCCGCTTTGCGTGGCCGATTCGTAGGGCTGCACCACCAGGTTCGCCGCCGAAAAATAGAGGCCCACCTCCTCCTCCGGGATATATTCCGCCTGCACGAGCACCGTATCCCCGAGACCAAGCGACGCGATCAGATCGCGGTACGTCTTTTCGTCGTCATAAAACTCCCCTGCCACGACGAGCCGTACTTTGGGCCGTCGGGCCAGTATCCGGGGCAGGGCCCGCAGCAGCACGGGCAACCCCTTGTACGCCCGGACGAATCCGAAGAAAAGCAAGAGGTCGGCGTCCTCCGGCATCTGCAAGCGACGCCGGGCTTCCTCGCGCGGGAGCGGGTCCCCGAAATGCCCGTAGACCGGATGCGGCGCCATCTGCACGGGGGCAGCTACGCCCATCGCCCGCAGATCTTCGGCCACCGAGCCGGACAGCGCAAGCAGCGCCTCGCACTGCTTCAGGAAATACCCCGCGAGCAGGGAAACGAAACCGTGCCGCTTCTCGTGCGGGTACACGTTATGCACGATCGACGCCACCCGGATGCCCTGCGCAGCGAGCCGCCGCGCCATCACGCCGTAGGCAGGCGCAAAAAAGGGCGTCCAGTACTGAAACAAGACAGCCGCCGGATCCTGCTGCGCAATCGCCTTTGCCGCCGCGCCCCACGTACCCGGTCCTATGGAGTCGATCAGCCGGTGCGTATCCGGCGCCACCGACCGCCCCGGATCGAATTGCGACGTTCCGGGAAAAAGAAACCCCGGGTACTGCCGCCGGAACGTCGCCATGTAGACCGGCCAGCCCCGGTCCCGAAGCCCTGCCGCCACCGTGTCGGTAAACTGGGCAATCCCTCCCCGGAAAGGCGCAGCCGGCCCCACGAGAGCAATCCGCCGTCGGGTTCGTTCGGACGCCTCGCCTTCCATGGTTCAGTCCGCGGGGTACAAGGTGGCCATCACACGGTACGAATCGGTGCGCTCCATCCCGGGCCGGACGATCATCTCCCCCAGCAGGCCCGTCGTGAACATCTGCACGCCCACCACCATCATCAGCGCGCCGAACAAAAGCAGCGGCCGATCCCCGACAGGATTTCCGAAAGCGATCTTGTCGATGGAAATCCACAGGGACAGAACAAACCCGATAAAGAACGCCAGCGTACCGAACGAACCGAAAAAGTGCATTGGGCGGACAGCGAACCGGGTAAGAAAGGTCACCGAAATCAGATCCAGAAATCCCTTGACGAACCGGTCCAGGCCGAACTTGCTGCGCCCGTAGCGCCGCGCGCGGTGCTCCACCACGACCTCGGATATCCGGTCGTACCCTTCCCATTTGGCTAGCAGCGGGATGTACCGGTGCAATTCCCCGTAGACGCGCACGCTTTTCACCACTTTCCGGCGATACGCCTTCAGCCCGCAATTGAAATCGTGCAGCCGGACCCCGGAAATAATCCGCGTCACCCGGTTGAAGAATTTGCTGGGCAATCGCTTGCTCAATGGATCGCGGCGCATCTTCTTCCAGCCGCTCACCAGATCGAACCCCTCCTCGAGTCGGGTAATCAGCCCCGGTATCTCCGCGGGTACGTCTTGCAGATCGGCGTCCATCGTGACGATATAATTGCCCCGGGCCTCCTTGAACCCGAGCGCCAGCGCCGCCGATTTCCCGTAGTTGCGCCGGAGCTGCAGGCCGGCAATGCGAGCATCCTCCTTGTGCAGCGTCTCGATAACCTGCCAGGAAGTATCCTGCGACCCGTCGTCGACGAACCATATCTCGAACCGGTACCCCGCGCCCTCGCACGCCAGGCGGATCTCGCGGGCGAGTTCGGTCAGGGAATCCGCCTCGTCGTACACGGGCACGACGACGGAAACGTCGGGGCAATCCTGTCGATCGGAATGGTCCGGCATGTTGCTGCGGATACGTTGTCCTGCATCCTCCCCCGGCGCGCTACGCATCGATGGTTGCGTACTTCGCATTGCGCTCGATGAACTTGCGGCGCGGCTCCACGGCGTCCCCCATCAGCGTCGAAAACACACGATCGGCCACCGCACCGTCCTCCACCGTCACCTGCTGCAGGCGGCGGGTGGCGGGGTCCATCGTCGTATCCCAGAGCTGCCCGGGGTTCATTTCGCCGAGACCTTTATAACGCTGAATGCCGATCTTCGACTTCCCTGTCTCGCGCAACTCCCGCGTCTTCGCCGCCAGTTGATCCTCTGTCCACAGATAGTACTCCTGCCGGCCCGCCTGCACTTTGAAAAGCGGCGGCAACGCCACATACACGTAGCCGTTTTCGAAGAGCGGGCGCAGATGGCGGTACAGGAACGTGAGCAGCAGGGTCCGGATGTGCGCCCCGTCCACGTCCGCATCCGTCATCAGGATAATTTTGTGGTACCGGAGGCGGGACAAGTCGAAGGAATCCTCCAGCCCGACCAGCCCCGTGCCAAGCGCCGTAACCATATTCCGGATCTCTTCGTTCTCGAGAATCCGGTCGAGCCGGGCACGCTCCACGTTCAGAATCTTCCCGCGCAGGGGAAGGATAGCCTGGAAATGACGGTCACGCGCCTGCTTGGCCGAGCCCCCCGCCGAATCTCCCTCTACCAGGTAGAGTTCCGATTCCTCCGGATCGCGCGAGGCGCAATCGGCCAACTTTCCGGGCAACCCGCCACCGGAAAAGGCGCTCTTGCGCTGCACCAGTTCGCGGGCCTTTCGGGCCGCCAGGCGGGCCTGCGCGGCAAGGATCACCTTATCGACAATGACCTTTGTCTGGCGGGGATGATCTTCGAGCCACTGGCCCAGTTTCTCGTTGACCAGCGTTTCGACAGCGCTCTGCACCTCCGAATTTCCGAGTTTGGTCTTGGTCTGCCCCTCGAACTGCGGTTCGGCCACCCGGACCGAAAGCACGGCAGTCAGTCCTTCCCGGAAATCGTCCCCGGACAGATCGACTTTTGCGTTCTTCGTAAGGTTGTTGTTTTCCGCATACGTCTTCAGGGTCCTGGTCAGCGCCCGGCGGAATCCCGATATGTGAGTACCCCCCTCGTGCGTGTTGATATTATTGACGAAGGAGAGGACATTTTCGGTGTAGCCGGTGTTGTACCGCATCGCCAGTTCCACGGGCACCTCCGCATCTTCCTCGGAGATGTAAATCGTTTCTTCCTGGATGGCCGTGCGGGTTTCGTCGAGGTAGTCGACGAATTCCACGATACCCCCCTCGAAATGATATTCCTCGCGGCGCAGCGATTCCTCTTCCTCGCGGCGGTCCTCGATCCCGATGTACACGTTGCGGTTCAGATAGGCCAGTTCGCGCAGGCGGCCCGACAGCGTGTCGAAACGAAACTCCCTCTCGGTGAAAATATCCGGGTCCGGGAGAAACGTCACCTCGGTGCCGGTCTCTTCGCCGGGCTTGAGCGCGCGCCCCCGCTTCACCGAGCCCAGCGGCTTGCCGCAGGAATACTCCTGGCGCCATTCGTAGCCGTCCCTGCGCACGATGGCGGTCAGCGTGACGGCCAGTGCATTCACGCAGGATACCCCGACCCCGTGCAATCCGCCCGACACCTTATAGGTATCCTTGTCGAACTTGCCGCCAGCATGCAGCGTCGTCATCACCACTTCCAGCGCAGAGCGTTTCTCCCTGGGGTGCTCCTCCACGGGGATGCCGCGCCCGTTGTCGACGACGCACACGGAGCCGTCTTCGTGGATGGATACCTCGATCCGGTCGCAGTACCCGGCCAGCGCCTCGTCGATCGCATTGTCCACCACCTCGTACACCAGATGGTGCAAACCCCGGAGCCCTACGTCTCCTATGTACATGGCCGGGCGCTTGCGGACAGCTTCCAGCCCCTCGAGCACCTGGATGTTTGCGGCGCTGTAGCCGGAGCCATCTCCAGAACCGGAACCATCTCCAAAGCCAGCGCCATCCGCAGAGCCAGCGCCAGAACCGGAGCCGCCTCCGGAGCCAGAACCGTTTTCGGCGGCTTTTACTTCCTGATCGGTTGCCTGATCGGTTTCTTGATCGGTATGCATGAACCTGTTTGGAACTCGTAAACCGGGGGATCACGGGCCGGCGGGGACAGACCGCTGCGCCGGACAGAAAGGACATGGGGCGACATCGCCCGTATCCTTACAAGATACGAACCGGAGCGGTGGAATGCTCGTTTACGCTTCCAGATACCGCAGAAATTCCTCGGCGCGCCACTGCATTTCCTCGTCCACGGAGTCGTCGCTGAAAACGGCTACGACATGGTATCCGTAGTGTTCGAGCAAATGCCGCACGCGAGAGGCGCTTTGCACATTCAGCTTGAGCGTGACACGTATTTTGCCGCCCGGGGTCCGAGGGCGTTCGCACACAATGGACAGGATGCGAATGTCGTTCTGTTCGATGGCGTGAACCAGTTGCGACAGCGAGTAGCTGTCCGGATCTTCTTCGAGCGCCACGATGGCGCCGGCTTCCTGCGTGGAAAGCATCGCCGCGAACTGCTCGAACAGGTCATTCCGGCGGATCAGACCCTCGTAGCGGCCTGTTTCGTCCACGACGGGAAGGGTGGTGAGATCGTGCCCGACCAGGATTTTCGCGGCTTCGAAGAGATGTGCGTCCGGCGGGACGGAAAGGGGGGCCAGATCGGGAACGCTTGCGATCTCGGCGTCCGGGCCCGCGGCGGATTCCAGAATATGCTCCTCCGAAACGATTCCGAGCAGGAACCCGTCCGCATCCACTACCGGGAAGTGCCGCACGCGCAACTCCATGAGAAGGCCCAGCGCATATTCCGCCGTGTCGCGCGGCCCGAGAGGCAGCGGCGAAGCCAGCATCATATCCCGGATGGTCGTTCCCATAGCGTCAGAGACCCCCATAACATCAAAAACCTGCGGCGTGCCCGTCTGTATTGGTCATTTACGAATAAGAATGCACAAGCGCAAGTAGCTTGCCCCGATCACTGATGACGATGCAGCAATTCCGAGTACGTCGGTAGCGGCCACAGGCGCTCGTCCACCATGGTTTCCAGACGATCTGCGAGGACGCGTACGGACTGCATCGACGGCTTGAACACATCGTGTGCATAGACCGCAGCCTGTGCGGAATCGGCTTCCGGAAACGCTTCGAACGCCGAGGCCAAATCATCCGTCCCCGAAAGCAACTCTTCGACGAGACGCCTCTTTTCGTCGAAAAGACGGGAAGAGAAGCCGGATTCGGCATCCTTGCGCGTTTCCTCAACCACAACCGGGATAATCCTGGTCTGCAGAATATTGAGCAGCGTGCGCGCCTCAATGTGCAGTTCAGTTGCATACGCTTCCTGGAGAGTGACTTGGCGGGCAGCGAGTTCCCGCTCATTGAAAATGCCAAGACCGCCAAAAAGCGTCACATTCTTCGTCGAGGTCAGGGACTGGTACGCCTCGGGACTACTTGTCAAATGGATCAACCCGAATTTCTCGGCATGATCGTACAGTTCCCTTGCGTACCCGTTTCCACTGAACAGCACTCCTTCATTTTCCCGGATGGTTTCCCGAATGACCTCGTCCACTTCCTTCCCGGACTCGATTTCCTCGCACATATGCTTCAGGCTGTCCGCCAGCGCTGCGTTGAGCATCGTGAGCGGAAAAGCGATATGCTGATTGCCCCCCACCGCCCGAAACTCGAACCGATTGCCGCACCAGGGAAAAGGTGCGGTGCGATTGCGGTCTTCCTTATTAGCCTTGATATCCACCACCGGCGCCGATACCTCGATTTGCTTGTGCTGTATCCCGTGCATGGCAAAGGAGCCACCGTTTGCGACCTGCCTCATATGGCGCTCCATCGATTCGCCAAGATGGAGGGTAATGATGGCAGGCGGCGCCTCCTGCGCCCCCAGCCGATGGTCGTTCCCCGACGTGGACACCCCGCAGCGCAGCAGGTCGCCGTGCTGCTTGACGCTCCGCAGCAGGGCGGCAACGAATGCGATGAAGCGGCGATTCTCGTGCTCGGTTTTGCCTGGCACAAACAGATTGACGCCGGTATCGGTGTTCAGCCCCCAGTTGTTGTGCTTGCCGTTTCCGTTGATGCCGGCAAACGGCTTCTCGTGAAAAAGGGCGACAAGTTCATGTTCGAAAGCGAGATCGCGCAGTACATCCATGGCAAGCACATTCGTATCCGCCGCGAGATTCGCCAGATTGAAGATGGGGGAAATCTCATGCTGCGCAGGCGCCACCTCATTGTGCGTGCAATGGATCGAGATACCCAGCGCCCACATCGTTTCCCGCGCTTCCGCTATATACCGGTTGATACGCGGGGACAATCGGGAAAAATAATTGGTTGACAATTCCTGTCCACGAAACGGCGAAGCGCCCAAAATCGTGCGGCCGGTAGCTACCAGATCCGGCCGCGCCAGATACAATTCACGCTCTATGAGGAAAAATTCCTGCTCCCATCCGACATTGCATACGATTTCGGTTGCGTCCGTATCGCCAAGATGCTCGAGAAAACGCAGGCCCCGCTCGTTGACCGCAAGATTCGCGCGCAGCAAGGGGGTCTTCAGGTCAAGCGCCTCGCCGGTCCAGGAAACGAAGGCCGACGGGATATACAGCGTTTGCCGATAAACAAACGGAGGGGAACCGGTGTCCCAGCCGATGTAGGCCGCAGCCTGATGCGTTTCCCGGAGTCCGCCATTCGGAAAAGACGATCCGTCCGTTTCCGTCTGAAACAGCTCGGAGCCCGTCAGGTTGATGATCAGCCGGTCGGTTTTAAAATCCACCCCGACGAACGTCTCGAGTTTCTCGCCGTGGACCGGCCCTCGCATGGGCGAGAACCAGTGCGAATACCCGATGCACCCCTTCGACTGCGCCCATTCGCGTATAGACTTCGCCAGCTCGTTCGCCTCCTTTTTCTCCATGGGTAGCCCGGTCGCCCGGCACCGGGCAAAGGCGTAATACACTTCCGGATCCACCAACTTCTTCAGGATGGCGTCATCCAGCACGCGATCGTTGATGTTCGCCAGAGACGGAGGCAGGGGGGTGGTCTGGAGGGGAGCGTCGTGCGTCGAGTGCTTCATGGCTGTAACTCGTTCCATTTCGGGACAGCGCCTGGGAGTCCGGCTGTTAGGGGGAACCTTGAGAACTTCGGCTTGAAAATTCGCCCGGCAATACCAGATTGGATTGGTAATCAATAGCGTTGATTTTGTTCTGATACCCGATACTTTGGGCTGAAAAAGGCCCCAAAATGAAATCTTATCCCGCTTTATCCCGCCAAATCCCGCGCCATCTTCGGCTATACACATATGGCCATGGAAGCGGCCATGAATGCGGCCGACGAAGACGAATCGGTTAGCCTGGCGGAGCCCATGCTGGTGGGTAGCGGCTCCAGGCATCGCGCCGCGCTGACGGATCTGGCCCTCGACTTGGCCGCCAAATCGGCCGGCCTCCGCCGCAGCCTGCCTGAAGGCGTGCTCAGCGCCCTCGCCAATCTGGTGCGGGCGACGGATTGCTATTACAGCAATCTGATTGAAGGCCACAATACGCATCCGGTCGATATCGAACGCGCGCTGAAGAAGGATTACAGCACCGACCCCGAAAAACGAAACCTCCAACTGGAAGCCGAGGCCCATATCGCGGTCCAGCAATGGATCGACGAGGGCGGTTTGACCGATCGTGCGACGACAGCCGATGGCCTCACTGAAATGCACCGCCGCTTCTGTGCGCTGCTGCCCGAAGAACTGCTCCGGGTAGAGAACCCGGAAACGGGAGAGCGAAGCAGGGTGATCCCGGGCGCGCTGCGGGATCGTTATGTGAAGATCGGCCGGCATATTCCGGTAAGTCCCGGCGCACTGCCCCGCTTCCTTGAGCGCTTCGAAATCGCTTACAGCAAGCTCGGCAAAACGGACTGCATCCTCGCCGCCGCGGCCGCTCATCACCGAATTCTATGGATTCACCCGTTTCTCGACGGCAACGGGCGCGTCGCCCGCCTGATGTCCCATGCCATGCTGCTGGAAACGCTGGATACGGGCGGCCTCTGGTCGATCGCCAGAGGTCTGGCCCGCAACGAAAAATCTTACAAGGACCATCTTGCGGCCTGCGACGCCAGACGCCGCAACGATCTCGACGGCAGAGGCCATTTGAGTGAGGAAGCGCTCGCGAAGTTCACGCGCTTCTTCCTGACCGCCTGTATCGACCAGGTGGATTTCATGGAAAGTCTCCTTGATCCTGAGCGGCTGCGCGACCGCATCCTGATCTGGGTCGAAGAGGAAATACGAGCCGGCGCCCTGCCGAAAAAATCCGGGGCAGTATTGGAAGCTGTTCTTTACCGTGGCGAATTGCCCAGAGGGGATGTCGCACAAATCATCGGGGCCAGCGAGCGGCAGGCCCGGCGCGTCACGTCTGCGCTGATCGAATGCGAAGCGCTTGCGTCGGAAAGCTCGCGGGCGCCGCTGCGCCTTGCCTTCCCCGCCCGACTCGCGTGGCGCTGGATGCCGGGGCTGTTTCCGGAGAGGGTGGGGTGAGGGACTGTGCATGGATTGGGGTAGAGGAAGAAGCACGTCAAAGCATCAAATGATTCTCCCCCTGCCACTCGGGCACCTGCTGGTCGCGTTTCAATCGCATACGTTGCAGGCAGAGGGCGTCAAATATATCGCTCAACTCACCCCCATCGGAGCTGACCGTAGGCAAACTGGCCGTCGCCTCCAGCCAGAATCGTTTTTCCAGCGCCCTATCATCCTGATAGGCATGATCCCACCAACTCATAATCCGGTCCTGCGCGACCTTCAGAATGGCGTTCCCCGGTAATCGATCCCTTTTCTCTCGCTGATTCACGTTCCGGTGCGCCGGCATCAGATTCCAAAGGTCGCCGCACGACAGGCGGACCAGGGAAAACAATGATCTATATCCGCAGCGGTCATCGACAAGCGTTTGCCGCTCCAGACGCAAAACAGGTTCTCCTCCGCAGATAACCGAACGGCCCGTTCCCTTGCGATCCTGACATCCCGGGAAGGTTCGGACCAGTCCATGGCAAGCGCAATATCTCCATCCGTAATCTGCCGCTCCTGCCGTTCCGCATACCCTTTCATAAGGCGCCCCCATTCCGCCACCAGCGCGGGCTCTATCCAGACATCGAATCGCCGCAAGGCGCGCCACAAATGCCGGGGGACGATCATCTTCCCGAAAAGCCCTCAGGCGCTTGCCCGGAGGAACATGCGATTACGTTGGTCATGAAGGATTTGCTCGTTCGCTAACGAACACATTGAGGATACTCTGATTAAGTCCGCAAAGCTCAGAGGCTGAAAGGGGTGGGCTGGCAAGAAATGACGAAGCAATGTGGCAGGCCCCACATAATGAGGAATGACACGGCCAGCGCGCCCCTCTCGGCCTCCCGAAGGGCGCTTCACGCCTGCACTGCCCCGAATCCGCACGTTTTCCGCTAATTTCAACGATGCAATTATAACAACTTTTATGCATGAGCGTGAAACGCTGAGCGAAGCGGTTTTGATCAGAGTATCCTTAAATATTCTGGCTTCAGGTAAAACATGTTACAAAAAGAGAACGTTTCGGCGAGGGCAAATTTCCCCCCGAACCTCCCCACCCCTCAGGAGTTTTTTGCTTCCGCACGCCCGACACCTACTTCCTCGCCCGAATACCACCCATGACCGCCCCACGCCTCCCTCTCCGGGCCGTAATCCTGGCCGCCCTGATCCCGCTGACAC
>LXNJ01001666.1_pt1 | contig 12833 bp, 8 predicted proteins | sample 809081 | NCBI WGS metagenome assembly LXNJ01 (sample SAMN04870510, study PRJNA318959) | sponge metagenome | biome: sponge; feature: marine sponge reef; material: water | host: Petrosia ficiformis | place: Greece: Milos, Mediterranean Sea | collected 2013-05-29 | depth 5-7 m
CTCTTGACGTTGTAGTGCTCCCAGCCGAGCCAGCGCAGCTCCAGCGTCGCGGCCTCCGCATTGCGCACGAAGGGGCCGATGCTCTTCCAGGTGAAGCCGGCGGCCGCCAGCGCCGCAGCGCCCTTGAGCACGGACCGCCTGGAGACGCGCCGCCGCGTCGTCTCGATCGAATTGGAACCGGTCCCTGTCCTGGTCTTTCTCATCGCTCTTCCTCCCTGCGACGCGGAGCCCCGTGCCGGATCGTCCGGGCCCATCGCCGCTGCGGCCGCGGCTCCCTACGGCGGCGGCGCGAGGAAGAGTGCACCGACCCGAACGTCCCGGACAGATGATAGCACCGCACCAATTCCTCCGCATCGTCGGCAGAGGCCGTGCACGCTCTTGCCCGGTACCCGGGGCCTTGCCGCCGCCGCCAGGGCTCAGACGTCGGGTCCCCAGTCGTCGTACGCGGGCATGTCGCCGGCCAGCCGGAGCCACGGCAGCCGGGTATCGGCGAAGATGTGGTAGCCCGGCTCGGCCGCCCCGGGATCGCGGAGGCTGCCCACCGTCACGTCCAGCTCCGCAGCGCCGTCGATGACGAAGGCGAGATGGCTTCCGCAATCCCGGCAGAAATAGCGCGTCGCCTCGGGCGTGGATTTCAGCTCCGCAGGCGTGCCCTCGGTCCACGACCATGCCCTTGTCGGGAAGGTGATCCACGTCACCACGGGCGCCGCCTGCACCCGGCGGCAGATGGTGCAGTGGCAGTAAAAGATGCGCAGCGGCGCCCCATCCGCCCGGTAGCGCAACGCGCCGCAATAGCAGCCGCCTTCGTAAGTCATGACGTGCCCCCTTTGATCGCTGCGGGCTTCGGCCGCGCCAGGCCGGTCGCCCCTCAGGCCGAGGCTCGCAGGTCCCGGGCCACCGCATCGAGGGCGCTCCGGGCGGTCTCGACGATCCGGTCGATCTGCTCTTCGGTGACGATCAGCGGCGGTGCGAGAACCATGATGTCGCGCACCGCCCGGACGATGACGCCCTGCTCGAGACAATGATCGCGGCATCTGACCCCCACCTTCAGGTCGGGATCGAAGCGCGTCCGTGTGGCCTTGTCGGCGGCAAGCTCGAGCGCCCCGATCATCCCGACGCCGCGCACCTCGCCGACCAGCGGATGGTCCGCCAGCTCCCGCAGGCGGGCCTGCAGGTAGGGGCCGGTCGTCTGCCGGACGGTCTCGACGATGCCCTCGTCCTCCAGGATGCGGATGTTCTCCAACGCCACCGCGCAGGCGACAGGATGGCCGGAATAGGTGAAACCGTGGGCGAACTCGTCGTCCGCCGCGTTCAGCACGTCGGCGACCCGCTCGCCGAGCAGCACGGCCGAGAGCGGCACGTAGCTCGAGCTCACGCCCTTGGCGACGGTCATCAGGTCCGGCGTGAAGCCCAGCGTCTCGCAGCCGAACCACGCGCCGGTTCGCCCGAAGCCGCAGATCACCTCGTCCGCGATCAGCAGCACGTCGTGCTCGGCACAGATCCGCTGCACCTCCGGCCAGTAGCTCGCGGGCGGTACGATCACGCCGCCGGCACCCTGGATCGGCTCGCCGATGAAGGCCGCGACCCGGTCGGGCCCCAGCGCGAGTATCTTGTCTTCGAGTGCCCTGGCGGCGTGAAGACCGAACTCGTCCGGGTCCATGTCGCCCTCCCGGTCGAACCAGTAGGGCGCATCGACATGCTCGAAGCCCGGCAGCGGCAGGTCGGCCTGGGGATGCATGAAGGAGAGCCCCGACAGACTCGCCGCCGCCAGCGTGACACCGTGGTAGCCGTGGCGCCGGCCGATGATGGTCTTCTTGTCGGGCCGGCCGCACAGGTTCCAGTAGTAGCGGACGATCTTGACGACCGAATCGTTGGCCTCCGACCCGGAGTTTGCGAAGAAGACGTGGTTCAGGGTCCCCGGCGCGAGCGCCGCCAGCTTCGCGGCCAGTTCCACCGCCGGCGGGTTCGTCGACTGGAAGAAGGTGTTGTAGTAGGGCAACTCCACAAGCTGGCGATAGGCCGCGTCCGCGAGCTCCCGCCGCCCGTAGCCGACATTGACCGACCACAGGCCCGCCAGCCCGTCGAGCAGCCGGTTGTCGTCGGAATCCCACAGATAGGCGCCCTCTGCCCGCGTGATGACCCGGACGCCCCTGGCCGCCAGCTCGGCGTGATTGGTGAAGGGGTGAACGTGATGGGCGCGATCGAGCGCCTGCCAATATGACGTCGTCTCGTTCTGTCGCCTGGTGCTGGCCACCTCTTGCCTCCCGCTCTCCCTGGTATCCAAGGTGCCGCCGGTGCCCGCGCCCCGTCGTCCGACCCGCCCATTCCGGATGCGGGCCGGTGTGGCCTCGGAACGCGCCGGCGGCCGCATCTCCCGGCGCAGGCCCGCGTTCGTGGCCGGCCCGCATCGAGTGGCCCAGGCCAAACGCTAGCCCATCGCCGGCATGTCCGCCACGCCGGGCAGCAGGCGGAGGGGAGAGCGTCCTCCACGATTTCGAGAATGCTCACCTGTGGAGCGGGGCAACGAGGGCGGAGCGCCAGCCCGGGATGACGGGGTTCGCAATTGGGGTATTCTGCCCAGGGAAGGCCGCTGGCGCGCGCTATCGGCGAGGGTGTTGCACGCCTCTCGAATCGGACGAACGCGACACGAGATGAAGACATCGGTGCCCGCCCTCCTTGAAGGGCTACAAGCGCAGCCGCGCTTTCTCGCGATCTGGCTGGCGCTCCTCGTGCTCATCGTCATCAGCGCGATCTTCGTGCCGCGCAGCCTGATGGCCACCTCGATCCTCGCCATCATTCCCTTCGCGGCCTTCCTCTGCATCGCGTCCATGGGCGAGGCCCTGGTGCTCATGGCACGCGGCATCGACCTCTCGATCCCGGCCGTCATCACGCTCTCCAGCAGCCTGATACTCGGCGTTTCCGGCGGCCAGGACGCCGCCCTCGGCCAGGCGATCGTCGTCGCTCTTGCGGTCTCGGCAGGCGTCGGCCTGATCAACGGCGTTCTGGTCTCCAACTTCAGGCTGAACCCCCTGGTGGTCACGCTCGCCGTCGGCACCATCATGATGGGGGCCGCGATCTGGTACCGGGAAGGGATCGCCCAGGAGGCGCGGGTGCCGCCGATCCTCGCCGACTGGGGCGAGACCCGCTTTCTCTCCATCAACTTCTCGGTGTGGGTGGCGATGGCGCTCGTGCTCGCCTCCACCTTCCTGCTGCGCTTCACCCTCTACGGGCGGCGCTTCACCGCCGTCGGCGCCAACCCCGTCGCCGCGTGGATCAGCGGCCTCGGCGTGAACCGCTACCGCGTCGCGGCCTACGTCGCGGCGGGATTGCTCTACGGCATTGCGGGCATCCTGCTCGCCGCCTTCATCCGCAACCCGACCCTCGATGTCGGCGCCGCCTACCTGCTGGCGCCCATCGCCGCCGCGGTGCTCGGCGGCACGGCGATCGGCGGCGGCGTCGGCAGCATGATCGCGGTGGCCGGCGCCGCGCTCTTCCTGACCCATCTGGGGCAGATCCTGAAGATGATGGGGCTGACCACGGCGATCCAGTTCATGGTGTACGGCGGCGCCATCGCCGTCGGCATGGCGCTCGCCGGGGTCCGCTTCTCCGACCTGCGCGACGCGTGGGCGCGGCGGCTGGGCCGCGTCGCTGCCCCCGGCGCCGAAGCGCCATAGGGCGCCCTTATGCAAAGACGGGAAGGTTTGCTATCTATGAATGCATGCCGCGAGCGTCAGGTTCGCGGCATCGACCGGTCCGAATTCTGCCTCACCGGCACGCAGACAAGGGGGAACACGAACATGAGCCGTTTGCACTGGATGACGAAGGCGGCCGCCTCGGCGGTGGTCGCCGGAGCCCTCGCGCTGGGCGCCCACAGCGGCGCGCGTGCGGAAGCCAATCCCGAGCTGATGCTCAAGGCGCTCGGAACCACCGAGGGGATCGGCCCGATCGTCACGGCCACCTTCGAGCGGGCGAGCGCGTCGCTGAGCGAGGAAGACCGCGCGCTGGCGCTGAAGTGCTGGAGCGAGCAGGTGTGCGAGACCGGCCGCGGCGATCTCACCGTCGCCCTCGCCGACGGCTTCGGCGAGAACGTCTGGCGCCGCGTGACGCACATGGAGTTCGTCATGCAGGCGCTGAGCTACCCCGAGGTCAGCAAGATCATCTACACCTCGGCCCGGGGCGACGCCAGCAAGGCGATCTCCGACATGCGGAGCCTGATCGCCCAGGGCGTCGACATCATCGTGACCTTCCCCGACGCGGGCCCGGCATTGCTGCCGACCGCCCAGGAAGCGACCGAGTCGGGCATCGCCGTGGTTCCCTATATCGCCGGTCTCGGCGGCACCGCCGGCGAGGACTACCTCACCTTCGTCGCGGAGGACCTGTGCGAGCTGGGACGCCAGTTCGTCCAGTTCGTGGCCGGTGCCAACAGCGAAGACAGCATCGAGATCGTCGAGCTGGGCGGCACGCCCGGCAACCAGCTGAGCGCCGCCTGGCAGGCCTGCTCCGAGGCCGAGATCGAGGGCAACGCCGCCATGACGCTGCTCGGCAAGGCGGATACCAACTGGACCCAGCAGGGCACCTTCGAGGCGATGTCGGGCTTCCTTTCGCAGAACCCCGACGTCGACGCGGTGCTCTATGAATATGCCGACGGTTTCCGCGGGGGCGTGCGCGCCTATGCCGCAGCCGATCGTGCCATGGACGTGATCGTCACGCTGCGCACCGACGAGCAGGGCCTCTTCTGCGACTGGGAGGAGGTGGGCAATCCCGACTTCCGCATCTTCTTCTCCTCGGGCGGCACCTTCCAGGTCCGCATCGCGCTGACCGCCGCCATGGAGGCCAGAGGCGGTGCCGAGATCGGCGCCCACGTCGATGTTCCCTTCAAGATGAAGGAAGTGCAGCAGGGCATGTGCGACAAGGCGCTGCCCGATCAGATGCCGGTTTCCACGCTGGTGGATACCGACATGCTGAACGCGATGTTCAAGGAGTAGCGGCCGCAACGAAGGGCCTGACCGCCGGGCGGAGCGGAAGATGCCGCACCCCGCCCGGCGGTTTCGTTTGAAGGCCTGCAGATCGCCGCCGAGAGAATGCCCGACCCCTCGCTCCGCCTGTCAGGAATCTCCAGACGCTTCCCCGGTGTCCAGGCGCTGAGCGACGTGAGCCTGGAATGCGTGGCCGGCGAGGTCCACGCGGTGCTCGGCGAAAACGGCTCGGGCAAGAGCACCTTGCTCAAGATCGCGAGCGGGGCGCTGACCCCCGACGAGGGCACGGTCGAAATCATGGGCAGCCGGCTGGCCTCGGCCGACACCTCGCAGGCCCACCGCTTCGGGCTCTCGACCGTCTATCAGGACAACTCGCTGGTGCCGGAGCTCACCGTCGCCCAGAACCTCTATCTCGGCACCATGGGCGAAGCGCTGCCCTATCGCAGGCTTGAGGCCTGGGCCGAGGAAGAGCTCGCGCCATACGATCTCGCGCTGGCCGGCACGGCCCGCGTCGCCGATCTCTCCCCGGCCCAGCGGCAGTTCCTGGAGGTGGTGAAGGCGCTGGTCTCGAAGCCGAAGGTGCTTCTGCTCGACGAGCCGACCGCGTCGCTCGATGTCAACGACGTGGACACGCTCCACCGCATCGTCCGCGGGATCGTCGCCGGGGGCACCACGGTGGTCTACGTCAGCCACCGTCTCCCCGAGATCCTCTCCCTCGCCCAGCGTGTGACCGTGCTGCGCGACGGCGAGGGCCAGGGCACCTTCGAAACCCACGCGCTCTCCGAGGAGGGCCTCATCGCGCTCATGGTCGGCCGGCCGATCGAGGCGGAGTTCCCGCCCAAGCGAGGCGCCGGGATTCTGTCGAGCGAGACCTGCCTCTCGGTTGAGGACCTGTCCGGCGATGCGTTCAACGACGTCGCCTTCGAGGTTCACCGGGGCGAGATCCTCGGCCTCGCCGGCGCCGAGGGCAACGGGCAGCGCGAGGTGCTGCGCGCCATCGGCGGCTTCGAGGACGCGTCCGGCGCGCTCTCCTGCGAGGGCCGGCGCGTCCCGCTCGAATCACCGCAGCGGGCGCTCGGCGCGGGCGTGATGATGCTGAGCGGCGACCGGGCCGTGGAATCGATCTATCCGGCCCTGAGCGTGCGCGAGAACATCACAATCCAGGTCCTCAGGGACTTCGCGACCGCGAGCGTGATCTCGGGCCGCAGGGAGCGCGCGCGTACGCGGGACATGATCGAGGAGCTCGACATCGTCACCGCGACCCTCGACCAGCCGATCGTCTCGCTCTCCGGCGGCAACCAGCAGAAGAGCATGCTGGCGCGGAGCTTCCTGCACGGCGCCAGGGTGGTGCTGATCGACGAACCGACCCAGGGCGTGGACGCAGCCGCGCGCTTCGACATCTACCAGGCGATCAGGGCCAAGGCCGACGGCGGCACCACCTTCGTCATCAAGTCGTCGGATGCGCTGGAGCTTGCCGGCCTCTGCGACCGGGTGCTGGTGTTCTCGCGCGGGCGCCTCATCAGGGAGCTGGTGGGCGACGAGGTGAGCGAGGAGAACATCGTCTCGTCGTTCCTGACCTCTCGTGTGGTGCGCGCGAGGGAAAGCGCTGCCGCGCCGAGTGCCTCCGCAACACCCGCAGGCTTCTCCCTCGCACGGGATGTCGGGCGCCTCGCGCTCGCCCGCGATCGGTGGTGGACGCCTCTGGGCTTTCTCCTGCTGCTGATCGTCCTGGTCGGCGCCTACGCCTCGAGCCAGTCCGACGCCTTCCTCTCGCCGCTCAACGGTCGCCACCTGCTGCTGGCGACCGCGCCGCTCGCGCTGGTCGCGATGGCCCAGTTGAACGTGCTGCTGGTCGGCGGCTTCGACATGTCGGTCGGCTCGCTCATGAGCATGACCGTCGTCGCCGCCTCCTTCCTGCTCGGCATGGGGGTGGATATTCCGGTGCTCTTCGGCGGCACGCTCGCCTGCCTCGGCGCCGGGCTCGCGGTCGGGGTCATCAACGGGACCATGGTGCGAAGGCTCCACATCAACCCGGTCATCACCACCATCGCCATGCTGAGCGTGCTGCAGGGCGTCGCACTCCATTTCAGGCCGGTGCCGACCGGCCTGGTGGAGCCCGGCTTCATGGCGGCGCTGCGCACGCGCGTCGATTTTCTCCCCGTCTCCTTCCTCGGCCTGATCGCGATCGCCGTGCTCGGCGATCTCTGGCTCTACCGCACCGGGAGCGGGCTCCGGCTCCGGGCCGTCGGCTTTCACGAGGAGGCGGCGCGCCGCAACGGCATCAGGACCGGCTTCGTGCACGTCCGCGCCTACGTGATCTCCGGCGGCATCGCGGCGCTCGCCGGGCTCTTCCTCAGCACCGAGGTGGGCGTCGGGCACCCGACGGTGGGCACCACCTACACGCTGACCAGCATCGCCGCTGCGGTGCTGGGCGGGGCTGCGCTCTCCGGCGGGCGCGGGTCCTTTTCCGGCGCGTTGCTGGGCGCGATCTTCTTCACGCTGATCGTCAACATCATGCCCTTCCTCGCGGTCAACACCGCGCTCGGGGTCATCGTCAGCGGCGCATTGACTCTGCTTGCCGTCCTTCTCTATTCCGGGCGTCTGCCGACCGGCCGCGCGGGCCACCTCCTGCGCGCTCTCGCCAGCCGCCGCTCCACCCCAACCTGACGGGTGTAGAGGTCATGACAGAGCTTCCGCCGATCCCGCAACGCGAATCAGCCCGCCCGGCCGCCGCGCGCGGCCCCTATGACGGCGCCTTCGACATCGTCTGCGTCGGCGCCGGCGCAGGCGGCCTCGCGACCGCGCTCTTCTCGCGCTGGCTCGGCAACAGCGTGCTGATCCTGGAGAAGGCGCCGGAGGTCGGCGGCACGACGCGCAAGGCCGCCTTCTGGTACTGGGTGCCCAACAACCAGGCGATGCGGGACAAGGGCATGGAGGATTCGCGCGAGGACTGCCTGCGCTACATGGCGCGCCTCTCGCGACCCGAGTGCTACGACCCCGCGGCCCCTCACCTCGGAATGCCAGCCTGGGAATACGCGATGTTCGAGGCGATCTACGACAATGCCTCGACCGCGACCGAGCTCCTGAAGGAGAAGGGCGCGCTCGACTACCGGCATTGCGATTTCGTGCCGGACTACTGGGCCGAGCTGCCGGAGGACAAGGCGCCCACGGGCCGCGTTCTGGTCCCGGCCGACGCCAGGGACACGATGTCGGACGGCGGCCTGCGCGCCGTGGAATCGATGTCGCGTGCGGCTCTGGAGGCCGGCGTCGATATCCGCACCGGGCATCGGGTGCAGCGCGTCGTGCGCAACATGGCGGGCGATGTCGTGGGCGTCGAGGCCAGCGCCGGCAACGGCGCGGCGCGCCGCTTCCACGCCCGCAAGGCCGTCGTCTTCTGCACCGGCGGCTTCACCCACAACGTGGAGATACGCAAGAACTTCCTCAACGTGCCGATCTATGGCGGCTGTGCAGCGAAGACCAACGAGGGCGACTTCATCCCGATTGCCGGCAGCGTGGGCGCGCAGTTGCGCAACATGAACTACGCCTGGATGTGCCCGGTCGTTCTGGAGAAGGCGATCGCCGGCGATCCCACGCTGATCGGCACCTTCTCCCCCTCGGGCGATTCGATGATCTACGTGAGCAAGCAGGGGCACCGGGTCGCCAACGAGAAGCTCGCCTACAACGAGATGGCGCAGAAGTTTTTCGAGTGGAGCCCGACCGCCGGCGAATATCCCAACCTGGTCTTGATCGCGGTCTGGGACCAGCGCAGCCAGGACCACTGTGCGAGCGACGAATACGGCCGCTTCATCGTGCCGCCGGGGGTGGACGATGCCCACGTCATCAGGGGCGAGACCCTGGGCGCGCTGACCCGGGCCATCGACGCGCGCCTCGAGCGCTACGAGGCCGAGACCGGCGGCATCCGCCTCGCGGCGGACTTCGAGGCGAACCTCGAGACGGCGGTCGCGCGCTTCAACGGTTTCGCCGAGACCGGCGAGGACCTGGACTTCCGCCGCGGCGAGCGGCAGGTCGAGCAGCTCTTCAACGGCCCGGTGGCGGAGGAGCCCTCGGCGCCCAACCCCACCATGTATCCGATCAGCGCCGAAGGGCCCTACTACGCGGCGCTCCTTTCCGGCGGGACCCTCGACACCAAGGGCGGGCCCAAGGCCGCACCCACGGGCAAGATCCTGGACGATATCGACGCGCCGATCACGGGCCTCTACGGCGTCGGCAACTGCGTCGCCTCGGCCTCGGCCCGCGCCTATTGGGCCGGCGGCGCCACCCTCGGGCCGATCCTGGCCTTCGCTTATCTGGCTGCGAACGAGGCCGACCGCGAGCCGCGCAAGCTCACCAACTAGGGCTCCGGCCCGGACACCCGAAAGAAATCAGACACGCAAGGAGGAAGAGCATGGCGCTTTGCACGCAGACGATGACCGACGAGCAGCGCAAGTCGGTCGCCCTCGAGTATCTCAAGGCCTTCGACAACGGCGGCGTGACGTCCACCGGCGGCAGCATCATGGACCTCTTTGCCGACGATGCGCAGGTCTACTTCCCCAAGTGGGGCCTCGCCACCGGCAAGGAAGAGATCGGCCAGCTCTTCACCGACGTGGGCGGCACCATCAAGTCGATCCTGCACCACTACTCGCACTTCAACTACATTTTCTCCGGCAGCGACTATCTCGTGGTCGAGGGCACCAGCCACGGCGAGCACCGCGATGGCTCCTGGCGCGCCGGCGTGCCCGAGCACGGTGCCGGCCGCTGGTGCGACGTGTTCGAGATCCGCGACTGGAAGATCCAGCGCTGCTTCATCTATCTCGACCCGGACTATGCCGGCGGCGACAACGCGCGCTACCCCTGGCTCGCCGACAAGTAGGGACCGGCGCCCCGGGGGGAGGGGTCGAGCCGGGCGGTCAAGGGTTTCCGGCCGGCGGGGAAGGGCCGCGGGGCCTGCCGCACTGCCATGGCGGGTCAGGACGCTGCGATCGAGGCGCGCAGGCGCGCGTGCGGCGACAACCTCGTGGCCCGATCGTCGGCACTCAACTAATGTTCGACCCTGACCAGGTGGCAGGGTCCACCATGCCCGTATCGCCATGACCGACGGGCAAACCTCGCAAGCAAGGGAGACAAGATCATGCGATTGCTCAAGATCTGTGCCGTGGCCGTCGCGGGGCTGTTTTTCGCGGTGTCGGCGAGCGCCGACTACGATGGCGTTCCCCGCACCTTCCTGTGGAATCCCGGCACCGTCGACATCTACGATGCGGCCGAGCACAAGAAGGACGGCCCCTACGTCATCGGCTTCTCGAACGCGAGCCTCTCGAACCCCTGGCGCGTTGCCATGCTGCACGGCATCGAGGCCGCCGCCGAGCGCAACAAGGACAAGCTCGCGCGCTTCATCATCACCGATGCCAACGACAACCCCTCCAAGCAGGCCGCCGACATTCAGGACCTGCTCGCCCAGGGCGTCGACATTCTCCTCGTCAGTCCGGCGACCGCCGAAGCGCTCGATCCCGCACTGCGCCGGGCCAACAAGAGCGGCGTCCCGATCGTCCTGGTCGACCGCGAGGTCACGTCTAAGGACAGCTACATCACCTTCGTGACCGCCTCCGACCAGGCGCTCGGGCGCATCTCCGCCCAGTGGCTGGCCGAGACGCTGAACTTCGAGGGCAAGATCGTCATGCTGGGCGGCCTGGCCGGCGCCTCGCCGGCGGAGAACCGGATCACGGCGGCGCACGAGGTCTTCAACCAGTATCCCGGCATCGAGGTCCTCGAGGTCCAGTACACCTCATGGTCGCCGGCCAACGGCAAGACGATCATGGCGGCCCTGATCCAGAAGTACGGCCAGGATATCGCCGGCGTCTGGGCCGATTCCGGCCTGCAGGGCTCGGGCTCGATCGAGGCCTTCCTCGCCGCCGGCTACGAGGCCGGCTCGATCCCGCCGCACACCGGCGGCGACTTCAACGCGATGTACAAGCTGAGCGTCGAGAACCGGGTGCCGATGGTCGGCATCGACTATCCGCCGGCCATGGGCGCGGTGTCCTTCGAGTTGCTCTTCGACGTGCTGGCGGGCAAGGGCATCCCGCGCCGGATCGAGGTGAACCAGCAGATCGTGGTCTCCGAAGGTGCCGAGACCGCGTCGGTCCAGGCCGACGTCTACGTCAAGGACTATGCCCTGATGGACAGGCCCGGCTCGGTCATCATGTCGAGCGGCGTCGGTCCGGACTACGATCCGGAAACCTTCTCGGCCGACTACCCGAGGTAAGGCGCCGACAAGGGTCGACGGCCCCCCGGCCCTGAGGGCCGGGGGGCCCTTCGCCGCGCGGCCTGGGGGCGCCGCAGCCTAGCCCGTATGGCCTGGAAGGAAGGGATATGGCTCATCCGGTGCTGGCGGCAAGGGGATTGACGAAATCCTTCGGCAGCAACGAGGTCCTCCGCAACATCGATTTCGAGGTCTTGGCCGGGCGAACCATCGCGCTCTGCGGCGAGAACGGCGCCGGCAAGTCGACCCTCATCAAGCTCATGACCGGCATCTACACGCCGTCCGCCGGAAGGGTCCTTCTGGATGGCGAAGCGGTCGAGTTCGCCGGGCCCAAGGAGGCGATCGCCGCCGGCATCGCCGTCGTCCATCAGGAGTTCTCCACAATCTCGGCGCTGACGGTGGCCGAGAACGTGTTTCTCGAGAAGGAGCCGCGAAACCGGCTCGGCCTGGTCGACCGGCGCAGGCTCCGCCGCGATTGTCGCCATCTGCTGCAAGAGCTCGGCATCGAGCTGGACCCCGACACGCCGCTCGAGCGGCTCAGCGTCGCCGAGGCGCAGATGGTGGAAATCGCCAAGGCGCTGCGCGCGCGCGCGCGCGTGCTCATCCTGGACGAGCCGACGGCGGTGCTCTCGCATCGGGAGATCGACCATCTGTTCCGGATTCTGCGCGATCTGCGGAATCAGGGGATGGGGCTGGTCTACGTCTCGCACCGGCTGGACGAGATATTCGAGGTCTGCACCGACATCTGCGTCTTGAAGGACGGGGACGTCACCTCGTCGGGGCCGATCGAGGACTACGACCACGACAGGGTCGTCGCCGCCATGGTCGGGCGCAGTCTGGGCGAGCTGTTCCCGCCGAAGAGCGGGCCGGCGAGCGATCGCGAGCCGGTGCTGTCGCTGCGGGGTCTCGTCGCCGAGGGCAGTGCGGCGGCGGTCGATCTGGACCTCCGCCCCGGCGAGATCGTCGGACTGGCCGGCCTGGTCGGCTCCGGCCGGACCGAGCTCGCGCTTGCGATCTTCGGCGCGGCGCGCGGCAGCGGGGCCGTCGAGCTCTCCGGCAGGGCCTATGGCAAGCGCACGCCGGGCCGCAGCCTCGCCGGCGGGTTGGCCATGCTGACGGAGGACCGCAAGGCCGACGGGCTCTTTCCCGACGCCTCCGTGGCCTGGAACTTCGCGGCGTCGACGCTGGGCAAGGGTGCGCGGTCGCTGGCGCTCGCTCCGCAGGAGGAGGAGAGGCGCTCCCGCTCCGTCGTCGAGCGCTTCAAGGTCGCGGTCGATCACGTGGGGCAGCCCATCTCGGCCCTCTCCGGCGGCAACCAGCAGAAGGTGCTGATCGGCCGGCTGCTCGAGAACGCCCCCAGGATCCTGCTTCTCGACGAGCCCACCCGCGGCGTGGACGTCGCCACCAAGGCGGAGATCTACCGCACCCTGCGCCGTCTGGCCGAAGAGGGCGTGGCCGTCCTGGTCATCTCCTCCGAGCTGATCGAGGTCGTCGGGCTGTGCGACCGCGTCCACGTCATGCGCGACGGCGCGCTGGTCGCCGAGCTCCTCGGCGACGCCATCACGGAGGATGGAATCATGGCGGTGGCCGCCGCCGCGACCGCT
>LXNJ01001667.1_pt1 | contig 12825 bp, 11 predicted proteins | sample 809081 | NCBI WGS metagenome assembly LXNJ01 (sample SAMN04870510, study PRJNA318959) | sponge metagenome | biome: sponge; feature: marine sponge reef; material: water | host: Petrosia ficiformis | place: Greece: Milos, Mediterranean Sea | collected 2013-05-29 | depth 5-7 m
GAACGACGCCCGTCGCCGGGTGCCGGAACGGCGCGCCCTCACGGTAGACGCTGAGCTTGACGCCTTTAACAACCTTGTCTTTCTCTCCCAGGCTCAAGTAGAGGTCCCGCCCTTTGACGGCGACCACCGCGCCGCGCAGATTCGGGAATCTCTGGTGCAGCTTCTCACTGATGAGGCCGAGAGCTTTTCGGTAATCGTTCTCCTGGGCGTGAATCGAGCCGGCGGATAGGCCAAGGAATACGATGAGCGCCGGCAGGACGATCAACGCCTTCATAACGAAGTAAGAGAACATGAAAAAACCTCACACAGGCAGCGTACTTAAGGTAGAAACTCCGGCAACGCCGACACCACTCCACAAAGGGGCATGGCTCCGGAAAAAAATCAGCCGTTATAAGTTATCGAAGACAGAAAGCCCCAAACATTCCCAAATATACCGCGTAAGAAGCAGAAAGCAAGCCTATTCAGTCCATCCGAAAAGCCACTCCATCCCGGCGCAGGCTGTGTTTCGCCTCAAGGCCGCGTGAGTCCCAATTCCCTTTTCAGTTTCGGGTGAAGCGGCGAGCCGAACCTCTCGGCCTCTCTCCCATGTTTTTGGGCGCCTGCGCGGTCTCCTTCCAGATAGAGTGCCAGCGCCAGATTGTGATGGGCACCCCCGTGGTCGGGCTTAAGCCTCAATGCCGCCCTGAACTGCGCTATCGCCAGACGCCTCGAGCCCGACTTGAGGTAGAGAGTCCCTAAATTGAAGCGCGCCTCCTCCAGCGTGGGCTTGAGACCAATCGCGCGCTCAAAATGGGGCCTCGCCAGATCAACGCGCTCAGCGCCCATGTACAGCGCTCCCAGCGCCAGATGCGCCTCGGCGTTCTCGTCGTTGAGCCGCAGAGCGCGCTTCAAGGAAATTTCGGCGGCGGCCGCATCGCCGCTTTGCATCTGCGCTATTCCTAAATCCACCCAGGCGTAATCGTAGACAGGATATATCTCGACGGATTTTTTAAGCGGCGCTATCGCCTCCCGGAACCTGTTCCGGTCGATCAGGGCCTGTCCATACACCCGGAGCGCACGGGCACTGTTCGGCGACACTTCCGCCGTACGCTGCCAGAAACGGAGCGCATCGCCCCATTCGTGGTTTCGCTTGAGCGTCAGCGCCCCGAAGAGCATGCACACGCCGACGAGCAGCGCGGCGGCGACTCGCCAGTCTCTTCCACTGAGCATCACACACACCGTAGGCGCCAGGGCGATGAGAAAACCGGCCGATGGGATATAGAGCACCCGCTCCGCCATGATGGTGCCCATCGGGATCAGCAGGTTACTCACGGGCAGGTAGGCGCCGATGAAAACGACAAGACCGAAGGCGACCCACGGCATGTCTTTCCTGAGACGCCAGGCGGCGTAGCTCCACGCCAGAAATCCCAAGGCCCCCACCATTATCCAGAGCACGGCCTCCGCACCTTCCAACGGAATCTGCGCGAAGGAATAATCCATGCTCAATGGCCACGGCCAGACCAGGAGTTTGAAATAGCGGCCCAGGACGCCGACCGCGCCTAAAATCCGTCCGCCGGCCGGCATCAGCGCCAGGACGTTGTCGAGTTTCGACGGCGGATACGGACGCGCCAGCATCCCCAAAGCGGAGTACCGCATCCACACATATATGATGAGCACGACAGCGAGCGCGCAGACCGCGATGAGCGTGTTCCTGAGAGGCGGACGCTCTGTCTCGCTCAATACGTACCGGCCCCAGATCCACCACAAGAGAGCGCTGAACAGCAGGGCCACGCCGATTTCCTTGGACAGCAGCGCAAAAAGGCAAAGCGCACACGTGAGGCCGACAGGCGCGAGTAAATTTCGATAAGGGGAGCTGCCTTCTCCTCCCCTATCGGATCTTCCCTGCACTTCGCCGGGTTTCGCCCCAGGGAGCGCAACGCCCATCAATAGCCCCAATCCCCCGAACACGCCCACTGCGGCCATCAGGTCGGCGCGCGCGACGACGGCGTTCACCGCCTCGGTATGAACCGGGTGGAGGGCGAACAGCAGGGAAACGGCTCCCGCCGCATTGCGCGAGAGGCCGAATCGAACGCACAGCCAGAACAGCGCGAGCGAGGCAAAGGCGTGCAACAAGGCGTTGATGATTCGGTAGCCAACCGGATTCAGTCCGCCAAGTGCGTGGTTCAGCGCAAGGGAGGCGATGGTGAGGGGCCGGTAGAGGCGGTCTCTTCCCTCGTTCGTCTCGAGCACGGCCCAGTAGTCGCGCTGAAAGGCTTCCAGGATGCGGCCGCTCTCGCGGACCAGAGGATTCTCGCCGATGATGGCGATGTCGTCATGCAGAAACGGGTTCGAAAACGTACCGGCGAAGATGAAAAATGCGGCTCCTGCAATTGCGCAAGCCCAACCCCATTTCACAAGCGAGTGCATTCTTCCTCTCTCTTCAGCCGCCAGAACTATCGGGCAATCCGCCATGGTGAGGGCAACCGCCCGGAATAATCGGTTTTCGCATGAAAAGGCTCCCGGAGTCGCGGCCCGGCCGTGGTTATTTCAGGGACATCCGAATCATCATGCCGCCATCATGACAACAAAACTTCCGCCCCGCCACCAGAAACCCGGACAAAATCGCCCTGCACGTTCTCTTTTCCTTTTGACTCCCGGCGTGACGACTGCTAGTCTTTGATATTGAAAGTTCGCTGGGGGTGCCTTGCAGGCTGAGAACAAACCCTTCGAACCTGAACCGGTTAGAGCCGGCGTAGGGAAGCGACAGGTCTTCCACATCCTCTGGTTTCCCTTCGCTACAAGTGAATAAAGAGTGTTCATCGCAGCAGGAGAGCCTCATCCTCTCCAGATTGAAGCCGGTGGATTCTCATCTGAAGACGACGCATCTCAGAGGAGTAGGGAGATGGCACACGCAAACGGAAAAGCAAACGACGCAAACGAGGTCAAGCTCGACCTCATCCAGGCGAACGGACAATCCACGAACGGCGGTGCCTCATTCCCCGCCTCTCAAAAGGTGTACGTCGAAGGAAGCGGCGGCGTGCACGTGCCCATGCGGGAGATCTCCCTCTCGGGCGGTGAACCCCCGCTCCGGGTATACGACACGAGCGGCCCGGAAGGCGAAGACATCCACAAGGGGCTGCCCAGGCTGCGCGACGCCTGGATTCGCGCGCGCGGTGAATACGACGAGATGGAGCCCTCTTACGTCCCGGTGCCCGGCCACTCGGACCCCGACATCCCGATGCCGCCTCCCCGGAAAGTGCTCAGAGGCCGCACCAACGTGACCCAGATGCACTACGCGAAAAAAGGCGACATCACGCCCGAGATGGAATTCATCGCCATCCGCGAGAATTTAGCTCCTGAATACGTGCGCGACGAGGTGGCCCGCGGCCGCGCCATCATCCCGGCCAACGTCAACCACCCCGAAAGCGAGCCCATGATCATCGGGCGCAATTTCCTGGTGAAGATCAACGCGAACATCGGCAATTCGGCCGTTTCGAGCTCCATCGAGGAAGAGGTCGAGAAAATGTCCTGGGCCACCAAATGGGGCGCCGACACCGTGATGGACCTCTCCACCGGTAAGAATATCCACGAGACGCGAGAGTGGATCATCAGAAACTCCCCCGTTCCCATCGGCACGGTGCCGATATACCAGGCGCTGGAAAAAGTGGACGGTATCGCGGAAGACCTGACATGGGAGATTTACCGCGACACGCTGATCGAACAGGCCGAGCAGGGAGTGGACTACTTCACCATCCACGCGGGCGTACTCCTGCGCTACGTGCCGCTCACCGCCAAGCGGGTGACGGGCATCGTCTCGCGCGGCGGCTCCATCATGGCGAAATGGTGCCTGGCCCATCACCAGGAGAGCTTCCTCTACACGCGCTTCGACGAGATTTGCGAGATCATGAAAGCCTATGACGTCTCCTTCTCCCTGGGTGACGGCCTGAGGCCTGGCGCTCTCGCCGATGCGAACGACGAGGCGCAATTCGCCGAACTCGAAACCCTGGGCGAGTTGACGCTCAAGGCCTGGGAGCACGACTGCCAGGTGATGATAGAAGGCCCCGGCCACGTGCCCATGCACCTGATCAAGGAGAACATGGACAAACAGCTCGAAATCTGCCACGAAGCGCCCTTCTACACCCTGGGGCCGCTCACGACGGACATCGCTCCGGGGTATGACCACATCACAAGCGGCATCGGCGCCGCAATGATCGGGTGGTTCGGAACCGCCATGCTCTGCTACGTCACGCCCAAGGAGCACCTCGGGCTGCCCAACAAAAAAGACGTCCGCGAGGGCGTTATCACCTATAAAATCGCCGCTCACGCGGCGGACTTGGCCAAAGGCCACCCCGGTGCGCAGGATCGAGACGACGCCCTCTCCAGGGCGCGCTTCGAATTCCGCTGGGAGGATCAGTTCAACCTCGCGCTCGACCCTGAAACCGCGCGCGAGTACCACGACGAGACCCTGCCCGCAGACGGCGCCAAGGTCGCCCATTTCTGCTCGATGTGCGGTCCCAAATTCTGCTCCATGAAGATCACCCAGGAGGTCCGCGAATACGCGGCCAAACAGGGTATGGACGAGAAAGCCGCTCTGGAAGAGGGCCTGAAGGAAAAAGCGAGCGAATTCAAGGAGGGCGGCTCGGAGATTTACGTGAAGGAAAGCTAAGCCGAACGATAACGACCGCGCAACATGAAACCCCGCCTGGGCCGACGACCGGGCGGGGTTTTCTATTATTCTAGCAAACATCGATATTGAAGTGTTTTTCAGCATCCCTATACCCTCATGCCAAACAAGCTCGTCACAAGTGATTCCTTGTCCGCGTGATTGATGATAAATTCCCCGTATCGAAACCGAGTCGAGGGGAGTCGCCATGACGCTGAAAATGGGTGTGTGGGCGCCGGTCTGGGGCACGTTTCTGGGGCGTATCGAAAAGCCCGAGGAGGTGAAAGAGGCCTCATTCGCCCACAATGCGCGCTACATTCAGCGCGCCGAAGAGCTGGGCTTCGAGACCACCCTGCTGCTCGACAGGAGCCTCAACAGCATCAAGGGCCTGGGCGCGCCCGTTCTGGAGGCCTGGATCACCGCGGCTGCGCTGGCGCCCATCACGAAGAAAATCGAACTCATCATCGCCGCCAAGAGCGCCTACCGCCACCCCTCGCTCGTCGCCCAGATGGGGGCGAACATCGATTGCATCAGCGGGGGGCGCTTCGCCATCAACATCGTCTCGGGCTGGTGGGCGCTGGAGAACGAGATGGCGGGCATCCCCTTCCCGCCGCACGATGAGCGCTACGATCTCTCCGAAGAGGTCATGCACATCCTCAAATCCTACTGGACGAAGGAGCAATTCAGCTTCCAGGGCAAGTATTTCCAGATAACAGACGGCGTCACCGCACCCAAACCCGTCCGAAAACCCTGGCCCACGTTTTATTTCGGCGGCGAATCGACCGCCGCCGTGAAGCTGGCGGGCAAGGCCGCGGACGTTTTTCTGTTCAACGGCCGCCCGCTCGCGGACGCGAAATCGCTGATGTCCGCCGTGAACCATGAAGCGCAGGCAAACGAGAGATCCATCCGCCACGGGATGAGTTCATTCATCGTTTGCCGCGACACCGACGAGGAGGCCCAGGCGGAACTCGACCGCCTTTTCTCGCTCATCACCGAACCGCCGAAGCTCACGGGAGTCGACAGGGCCGTCCAGCACAGGAAAACGAGCGCGAAGGCGGGAGGCGTGGGCTCGAACGGCGGCACGGCAACGGGCCTCGTCGGTTCGCCGCAGACCATCGCCGAGCGCATCATGGCGTTTCACGAGGCGGGGGTGGAGTTATTCCTGCTCCAGTTCCACCCCATGCTCGAGGAGATGGAGCGCTTCGCATCGCAGGTCATGCCACTTCTTCCCCTGGGCGAGAAAGCGCCCGAGGCGGCGGAAGCCTAGCCCGCGCTCACTCCAGCGATACGCGCGCACCCAGCCCGAAGCCGTTCCTCAAGAACCAGCCCTGGTTCACTTCCAGTACTTGGCGCACCTTGTTTCGGGAGCGGTAGGAGGGAATCCGCGTCCCCGGCCTGTGGGGCTGTAAGTGTATGATTTCCAGCACCTCTCCGCTCTTGTCGATGAAGGCGAGCGACAGCGGAATCCGCGTGTTCTTCATCCAGAAGAACCGCCGCGCGTCCCCCTGGTAAACGAAGAGCATCCCGGCGTTCTCGGCCAGCCGCTCCCGGTTCATGAGGCCCTGTGCGCGGGCTTTGGCGGTGCGGGCGATCTCGACCGGAAGCTGCGCCTCGCGCCCCTCCTGGGTGATGCGCACCACCCCGCTTTCGAACGTCTGGGCGGCGGACGAGGGCGCGAGCAGCGCCCAGACGAGCGGCGCGGCGCAGAGAATGCCGGTTCCCGATACGATTCGCACGGATAACCTCATAGATAACAGGCACTTGAATGAGCCGGCCCGGAGCGCCTCCCCGGGGATATCCGGCCCCGCAACTCCCCGCATTTCCCGTCATCGAGCCGCTCCCGGATGATGGCAGAATTCTTCCTGTGCTGCGCCCCGGCGGCGTCATTTCCCCCCGAAACAATTTGCGGTAATTTAGCGAAAAACCCCGTGAATTTATCTGAATTTATCTGAATTTTCGGAAATTCATTTTCCGGTTCGATTTCTTTGTGCGTCGCCGCCATACCCTGCGCGGATCTTCGCCGCCACTGGCGATTGCCCGGAATTGCGCGTGCGATTCCCGATCCGCTCAACCGCTCGCGGTTTTTCTGAATGTCGGGTGACCCCGCACCGGGCATTCCATGTGCGCCCCGGCGAGGAAAAAACCAAGGCCGGAGAACCGGCCCCGCGGCGCATCGTCGTTCGTCCGTCTGGGACCGTCTAGGAATATCTTGCCGAGTGCCCGAGGAACTCCAGGCAATTTTGCGCGAGGGGATTTCTTCGCCCCTTCTCGGTGAACATGCCGCAAATATGGTTGTCGTAATCGACGAAGCCGTCGGCGAGTTCGACCAGCGCGCCGGAGTCGAGGTACCGCTCGATCCAGTGCTTCCAGCCCAGTGCGATGCCGCGCCCGGCGGCAGCCGCCTCCAGCACGTAGATGTAGCTGTCGAAACCCATATTCCGTGGCGTTCGTGACGGCCGGCCGGCGACCCTGAACCAGTCCTCCCAGGACGCCCAGCCCTGGTTGGGCCGTGTGAGGTCGAGAAACGTGATCCCGCTCCAGCCGCTGACGGGACCGTTCAGAATATCCGCATGGGTTTCGGCATAGCCGGGCGAGCAGAGCGGCCTCACCGCTTCCCTGATGAGCATCACGCGATCTTCCGACCCGAAGTTCGCTTCCCAGGCCAATACGATGTCCGCGGCCGGCTCATGAGGCAGATTCTGCGTTCCGTAGTGGTAGGTCAGGATGCGGATCTCGACATGCTCGCCGAGCGCTTCCAGCAGCAGTTCGTATTGCGGCATCAACAGGAAGTGGGAAATTTCGTGAGAGCACGTAATCACCACTTGTTCGCCGCCCGGCCGGGCGGCGATCTCGCTGGCGGCCGACCGGATGATGCCGAGGCCCACAGCGACGGCGTCATGGAAACGGGTTCCGGCATCGGTCAGGGTCACTCCGGTCCGGGAACGCTCGAACAGCCGTACCGAGAGCTGCTTCTCGAGGTTCGCCACCAGGCGGCTGATCGCAGGCTGCGAGGTGCGTAGTTCCTCGGCCGCATGGGACAGGCTGCCCAGCCGGGCCGCGCTTTCGAAGGCCACCAGGGCGCTGGTCGCCGGAATTCGGGAAGAACTGTTTCTTTTCATATCAATAATAATATATCAATTGATTGATAATGAAAATATAACTATAATATATATACAATATATATCTTTATAGCGGTATTATAGAGCCTTGTTCCTTATCAATATCGTTATAGTAAAACATCAAAAAATCCGTCATGGTCCGGGGGGCGGAGGCCCTGATGTTACCGATGGGAATGAAGCGAAACAAGCTGCCGACGAGCGGATTTCGGGCGTGCGGCGCGGAATATCCGCCGCAACCACGGCATTCGGGAGTCACCGTTCCTCGACAAGATATAAAAAATACAAATACCTCGATTGCTTTTCCCTCGCTATTACATATAAATTATGTGATATTGATATATCAATGAGGTATGTTGCGACACAATCAGAGGTATAGGCAAGAACCCGGCCACCCTGCAAGCCCCGGACCCGAAGGGGCGCAGGAGTGCGCCGGGCTCCCGCCCCGGGAACGGGGAAGCGGTTTCCCGATTCTCCCCGGCGCTTCCCCTTCGTAAACAAAGAGCATCCCGGCGTTCTCAGCCCGTTCCTCCCTGCCCATGAGTCCCTGCGTGGGCGCTGCGGGCGATCTCGACCGAGAGAGCGGCCTCGCGACCGTCCCGGGTGATTCGCCCCACGCCCCGCTCGAAGGTCTGGGCGGCGGATGGGAGCGTGTACAGCGCCCAGGCGAGGCGGCGCAGACAACGCGGGCTCTCGAAGGCGATCGCACGAATAACCTCATATATAACAGCTGATTGAACGGATGAGCGAGAAGCGCGCCGCTCTCGTTTTTTTACGGCGGCCCGCGCAGTCACGCCCCCTCACGGAACGAAGCCGGAACGCCCGAAAAAACCCCGCCAAGCCCGCATTTCCCCGCATTTGCGATGCAGGTCCGCCGCCTCCGGCGTCCTACATTGGGCGCCGTGGCGGCGATGGGCGCCGCCGTTCATCCGGCCCGGTCTTTGGACCCGATACGGAAGGGAGAAAGCGCATGACGACGCAAGCGGAAACGGAAACATCGGAAGAAACCAGCGAGGAGTCAACCGAAGAAACGGCGGAGCAGCAGAGCGAAGCGCAGCAGGAAAGCGACATCGACCTGGAGGCGATTTTCAACGGCATTCTCGCCATGCACCGAACCCTGGACAGCATCGCCACCACCCTCTCGGCCGTTTCCGTATCGGGACCGGCAGGACCCCCGGGGCCGCAAGGCGAAAAGGGCGACCCCGGCGCGCAAGGCCACAAGGGCGACCAGGGTGACCCCGGCGAACAGGGCGCAACCGGTCCCCAAGGCCCGCAAGGAGAGCAAGGCACTCGAGGGGAACAGGGCGAACGTGGTGCTCAGGGCGAGCGCGGGCTGCAAGGACCGCAAGGGCCACGGGGACAACAAGGCTGGCCGGGCGAACCGGGCCCCCAGGGCCTTCCCGGCGCGCAAGGCCCACAAGGTCCGACCGGTCCCAGGGGCTCCACGGGTTCACGCGGTCAGATCGGCCCACGAGGCCCCAAAGGCGACCCCGGCAATCCCGCTACCGTGAGTGTCGCGAACAGGCCCAAGTACATACCCCACGGTACAGACCATGGACATGGGCATTATCTTCGATTCAAGGAATACGCCATTGGAATCGAACGGAGCGGCAGCAATGCCACCGTCATCCTGTACAAAGTTTATGACAAGTATTTCCGCGACCCGCCTCCGCCTGATGATGGCTCCGGTGACGACGCTGAATAATGCCGCAGGAATTTCCGTATGTGATAAACGCGCGGCGAGGGAATGTTGATGGATGGCGGCGCCTGCTGAATGAAGCCGTGATTCATGGAACCCCTGAATCGCCGATTACCAACCGGAAGGGAGAGCATCGCGCCCGGATGGTGGACATGCGGATTCCGCTGACGAACGGCGCCCAGGCAAGCTGGATCGGTGAACATCTTGCCTGGGCGCTGCGCGGGGGTTTCTTCGATACCCATGCCATTGCCAGTAGCGGCGTTGCGGGAACCCTTGCCGTAGGGGCCGTCCTATCGCAGCTTCCAGATATGAAAGCCTGCATTGTTCGTTCCGAAAGAAAAAAGTATAACAGGCGTCGCATCGTAGAGGGCGCGCGTCCTGAAAGTGTCGTATATATCGACGACATTGTGTCACGCGGGTCCAGCGCGATGCGTTCAATCAAGGTGCTCAATGAGGAAGGAATCAGAGTAGATGGCGTCCTGACAATCGTTTGCTATGACTGGGCCAGTGGCGCGCAGCGTTTATCCAGCGAGGGCGTCGAAGCGGCCCATCTGGTGCATCTACAGAAAGTGAATCAAGCCTAATATCTTATCTTCTACCCCCAAATCCCGCCGACATATCGCTTCTCTCAACAACGCCGCCCATACCTTCATGGTCGAGTCCGAAGAACGCGCCGGTTACTTCTCCAGCGTCTCCACCTGTTTGCATGAAGGTATAGCCGCGTACCCTCACGGAATAGTTAAGGCCACCATCGCTCCAGGCGCCGCCTGTCATGTACTCCATATTCGTGAAGTCGAGTTGTCCGTTCAGTTTCGTCATATTGATTTCAAGCTGCGCATCGCCTACGACCGTTTGCTCCGAAGGCGTAATGCCTAGAATCGCGCCGCTCCACGTTGCGGTTCCCGACAGCGCCGGGTTATTCGTCAGATCCATGGTTGGTGTAGGGCCGGATGCCCAGGGCTGGAGGAGCCCGTTAAACGAGGCGACGCCGAATGCGACGTCTTCAATATCGCCGCGCAGGTGAAACGACGTATCGCTCCAGGGGCCGAGCTCTTCTGCCGACGTAGCCGAGGGGACATACGCGAAAGCCGCCGCAATGACATCACGGTCTATCGGCCCCAGGATTCGCCTCGAGAAACCGCGTGGAGATCTGGAGCGTATGAATGAAAGAGGATATCTGACAGCGTCTGCATGTCCACTGAGTGCGATAGAGTGCATAAGTTCATGGTACAAAGTCCCGACATTGGCCTCATAGGTAAATTGGTGCAGCCTGTTCGTATTCATCCATATGCGGGAAGCTCTTGCATAAGTTGACTCTAATCCAGTCTCATAATTAAAATCTATACTCCGAGCGGTATTTGCATATCCTCGATACGTCCTGAAATTTTCTGGAATCTGTTCTCCAAACGGGCCGAAGTTGAAATGAATTTCCCCTGTGGGAACATCAGCAAGGTCGGCTCCGTATGGGGATGGAATATCGCTGAATATCATCCGGCTCTCACGCGGAAGATAGGCATTGAGAATCTGGACGGCGCGGACCACCATATCCGTATGCGCGGCAGATGTACCCTGGGCGACCCGAACAACGGGTTGCTCCCGGAATGACCTGAGCCCCTTAGGGTCCCCAAAGAACTGGCTGAAAAAAGCAACCGTGGCGTCGCGCCCCGCCCCGTCGCGCACATGGCCGGAAGAGATGGATACATCTCCGTGTGCGCCCGCCGGTGTGAGCTCGCTTATATCCGGCTCGACGCCGGCTCCGATATGAAGCATCCCGTCAAAGTCTATGACCGGCGCCTGCCACGCGTCTTCGACCGTCTGATTTGGTCCCGCTACCACATGTGCTGCATTGTGGAATACGTCCGGAGGACGGCTACTCCCTCCCCCGCCACCGCCGCCGCAGCCGTAGAGCGCAAGAACGAACGACAGAAAAGCAGCCGGAACCTTTATTGTCTTATCCCCCCGAAGGCGCCGAGAATCTTCTCCGTCCGATCACCCAAGGTCCCCGCCACCTCCTCGTGGTTCGGGCCGTAAAACCCACCCATCACCTTCCCGTCCGCGTCGGTGAACCCGTTCGCCTCGACCGTCACGTCATACGCCAGGCTGGATTTCCGCCAGCCCGTGAGCCGCGCCCGCGCCTCGACGTCTCGTACCGAGCGAAGGTTCGTGAACCGCACCGCCCCCTCGAGCGTATCGGCGGAGAGGACGATTTCCGCGTCGCCGAATACCGGCGCGAACCTGGCCATATCGCTGGCCAGTAATGATCCGCTCCACGTCAGCGTGCCCCGATGCGCACCGGCGAAATCCGCCCCGGACGGGTTCCCGAAAACGTCCGCTTCCACCGCGATATGATCGGTGATGCGCGTGGTGGTGAAGGTCATGTGCCGGGCCGCTGTCACCACCCAGGCCGAGTGCTTCGCCCACGCGCCGTAGCTGTAGAGCTCGGGTTCGGCAGGATAATCATCGGCCACGGTGTACCCGATATCCTTCATGTAGGCGAAATCCAGTTCATGGGGGATTGCCCTCAGACGACCGCAATAGGACATGATCATCGGGCAGGCGCCCAGGTGACCGAAATCCGGCTCGCCGTCGCGATCTTTCTGGAAGGCCACGTTCCGGCCCCCGTTGGCCGCCGTCGTTGCCGGGCCGGTCCATACCCCCCGCTCGGAGTCCACATAGCGGGCAATCGTCTCCGGCAACGGGCTAAATTCACGTTCCATATCATGCCCGATTGCGTGGCCAATCTCGTGAGCGGCGATATCAGCGAACCACAATGGTTCTCTGGTGATGCTTTTTGCCGCCACCTCGAACCAGCCCGTCCTGATCGTAAAATCCTGCCCGACTATCTGTTCGTACCGATACGTCCCCCTGGAAGACCCCCAGGCATAATCCCACTTGGGATTCTCATAATCAGTCTCGAAGTCGAGAAGAATCCCGTCCACCAGGCGCGGGATGGCCCACCCGTTCTCATCCCTCCCCTTGCGTGTCACCACTCCATCCGTTGACATGAAGGGACCGAGCACGTCCTTGAGCCTGTAGGACCAGGCCTTTCCCGCTCGCTCGATGCCTCCCTTCACGAAATCCGGCAACGAATCGAAATACCCCTCAGAATCCCCGGTGAAGTCGATGTCGATGGTGTCCGTCGGGCCCGACATCCGCTGCGCGTACGTGATCCCGTCCTTCGACCCCAGGACGGTATACCCCGACGCGTCCAGACCCTCGAAGCGGGGGAGACTGCCGCCTCCTTCAAGGCCGAAATAGGAGGCGATCGGCTCGGTCGATTTCCACGTATCCCGGATATCCACCCCCGCCGTGTTCACGACGGCGGAAGGGGCGGGAATGAAACTTCCGCCACCGCCTCCCCCCCCGCC
>LXNJ01001668.1_pt1 | contig 12825 bp, 12 predicted proteins | sample 809081 | NCBI WGS metagenome assembly LXNJ01 (sample SAMN04870510, study PRJNA318959) | sponge metagenome | biome: sponge; feature: marine sponge reef; material: water | host: Petrosia ficiformis | place: Greece: Milos, Mediterranean Sea | collected 2013-05-29 | depth 5-7 m
AACGCCGGTTGTTGGTGGTGGGCGACGTGATCCTCGATCGCTTCGTCTGGGGCGACGTCGACAGGGTCTCCCGGGAGGCGCCGGTGCCGGTGGTCCGGGTGGCGTCCGAAGAACTCCGCCTCGGGGGAGCGGCGAACGTGGCCGCCAACATCCGGAGCCTCGGCGGACAGGCGGTGGTCTGTTCCGTGGTGGGAGACGACGACGCGGGACGGTGGCTTGCCGCCGGCCTGAGCGGCGCCGGTGCTCTCGCGCAGGGAATCTTCCCCGATCCGGGGGTGCGTACCACCGAAAAGAGCCGAATCATGGGCCGCCCGGGCCTCCAGCAGTTGCTGCGCCTCGACTACGACAACCCGAAGACGCTTCCCCGTCCGGCGGCGGGGCGGTTGCGCCGTTTCGTGGAACAACACGCCTCCCGGGTGGACGGCATCGTGGTGTCGGACTACGGCCAGGGGAATATCGGCCCCCGGTTGCTGGATATGGTCGGCCGCCTGGCAAGGAGTCAGGGGGTCCTCGCGGTGGTGGATCCCAGGCGGGAAAATTACGAACGCTACCGGGACGTCACGCTGATCACACCCAACAAGGCGGAAGCGGCGGAGGCGTCCGGCATCGTCATCGGCAGCACGGCATCGTTGCGAAGGGCTGCCGATAGGCTGCTGGAGAAGTGGCGTTGCGAGGCGATTCTGGTTACGCTCGGTCAGGACGGCATGAGCCTCTTTCGCCGGGACGGCGCGACCCGCAGTTTTCCCACGGCGGCGCGTCAGGTGTTCGACGTGACCGGCGCCGGAGACACGGTGGCGGCGACGTGCGCGTTGGCGTTGGCGGGCGGCGGCTCCTACGAGGAGGCGGCGATACTGGGGAATCTGGCTGCCGGCACGGTGGTTGGCCGGCGAGGCACGGTGCCCGCCGACCTGAGGCAACTTCGATCGGCGATACGCGGGTTCTTGGGCGAGGGGGGCGTATGAGAAGCATGACCGGCTTTGGTCAGGCGATCCTCCAGGATAGGCAGGTCAAGGTCTCCGTGCAGATCCGTAGCGTCAATCACCGGCACGCGGACATTCATCTGCGCGTGCCGAAGCTCTATCTGGGCCTCGAGGACGAGTTGCGCGAGCAGGCGCGGACGAAGATCCACCGCGGGCGCGCGGATGTCTATGTCGACCGGACGCCGCTCAAGGGGCGGGGCTACCGGCTGGAGGTGGACGACGCCCTCATGGAGCAGTACTGTGAAGCCCTGCAACGTATCAAGAAGCGGTTTCGGCTCCAGGGCGACATCGACCTTCAACTGGTGCCACGGTTGCCCGATCTCTTCCAGTTCAAGGAGCCGGACCATGTCGAGGGCAGCGAGAAGCGGCTGGTGCTGCGGGCGTTCGAGGCGGCCCTGAAGAACCTGACACGATCCCGGGACCGGGAGGGACGTAACCTCAAGCGTGACATGGGGGCCGAGGCCCGCCAGTTGGGCCGGCTGGCCCGTAGCCTGGGACGGTGCGCCGGGGCCATCGATCAGCGGCTGCAGGAGCAGGGCGCGGCCGCCAATCCCGTGGGCGAGGCGGGGAGCGGCACCTTCAAGGGCAGCATCAACGAGGAAGTGGTGAGGTTGAGGAGCCACGTGGAGATGCTCTCCGGCCTGATGCGGGAGCGGGAGCCCGTGGGCAAGAAGATCGACTTCCTGCTCCAGGAAGTTCAGCGGGAGCTCACCACCATCGGCGCCAAGGCGCCGCAGCTGGAAGTGGTCCGGCTGGTGCTCGGGGGCAAGGAAGGCGTGGAGAAGATCCGGGAACAGGTCCAGAACGTAGAATGACGGTCTCGATTCGAAGCTTTACCAAACGCGGCCCCGGGATCGTGTTCATCGTATCGGCGCCGTCCGGGGCGGGCAAGACGACGTTGACCCGGAAGGTCCTGAGCAACTATCCGGACATGAGCCTGTCGGTGTCCTGCACGACACGGGCGCCGCGGGCCGGGGAGATTCCCGGCAAGGACTATCACTTCGTGTCGGAGGCGGTGTTCAAACGAATGCTCGCGGCGGGAGACTTCGCCGAATGGGCGGAGGTCCACGGGAAGCTGTACGGCACCCCCCGGCGGCTGCTTGAACGCCAGCTTCGACGCGGCCGGGACGTGCTGCTGGACATCGATGTCCAGGGGGCGCGTCAGATCAAGCAACACTTCCTCAGCGCCGTGTCCATATTCGTGCTGCCGCCGTCTCTCGACGAGTTGCGCCGGCGCCTGGCGGCCCGGGGCACGGACGCGCGCAAGACGATCGAGCAGCGCTGGCGTAACGCCAGGCATGAAATTCAGGAAATTCAGGGGTATGATTACTTTATCCTCAACCGTGACGTGAAAGAGGCGGTGAGGCGGCTCGCCGCCATCATCGCGGCTGAAAGGCTCAAGGTGTGCAGGTACATTCCGAAACAGAAGTAAGGCCCCGGCGCCGGCCGAAACGCGCGGGCGCGGGCAGCGCCATCGGCGAACTGGTGGACAAGGTGCTGCAATACCAGCCCGGGGCCGACGTGGAGCCGTTGCGTCATGCCTACGAGTTCTCGTCGCGCGTGCACGAAGGACAGAAGCGCCTGTCCGGCGAGCCTTACCTGACCCATCCCCTGGCCGTGGCGGGCCTGCTGACGGACTTGAAGCTCGACCTTCCAAGCATCATCGGCGGGATGCTCCACGATACGGTGGAGGACACGCTGGCCACGCTGCCGGAGATCGAGTCGGCGTTCGGCGAAGAAGTCGCGGCGCTGGTGGACGGAGTGACCAAGCTGAGCCGCGTGGACTTCACCAGCCACGAGGAAAAGCAGGCCGAGAATTTCCGCAAGATGATCATGGCCATGGCCAAGGACATCCGCGTGGTCCTCATCAAGCTGGCCGACCGTACCCACAACATGCGCACGCTGCAGTATCTTTCCTCGGAGAAGCAGCGGCGCATCGCCCAGGAAACGCTGGACATCTACGCGCCCATCGCCCACAGGCTGGGAATATACTGGATCAAGAGCGAGCTCGAGGACCTGGCCCTCAAGCACATCCGCCCGGAGATCTACGCGCAGTTGAAGAGCAACGTGGCGCAGAAGCGAAAGCACCGCGAGAAGTACACCAATGACGTGATCTCCCGTCTGAGCAAGGCGCTGGCGGAAGAGGGCATCGACGCCGAGGTGGGCGGCAGGCCCAAGCATTTCTACAGCATCTTCCGCAAGATGGAGAACCAGAGCCTGGACTTCAGCCAGGTTTACGACCTGGTGGGTTTTCGCATTGTCGTGGACACCGTGCGGGAGTGCTACGAGTCCCTCGGCGTCGTTCACGCGAAGTGGCGGCCGGTGCCGGGCCGGTTCAAGGATTACATTGCGCTGGCCAAGCCCAACATGTACCAGTCCCTGCACACCACCGTCATCGGCCCCAATGCCCAGCGCATCGAGATCCAGATCCGCACCCAGGACATGCATCGGGTGGCGGAGGAGGGCATCGCTTCGCACTGGCGCTACAAGAAGGAGAAGGACCTGCAGGTGACGGACATGCAGCGCTTCGCATGGCTCCGGCAGCTCCTCGAATGGCAACAGAACCTCTCGGACCCCCAGGAGTTCCTGCACAGCATCAAGGAGGACCTTTTCCCCGACGAGGTATACGCGTTCACGCCCAACGGCGATCTGCAAAGCTTTCCCAAGGGGGCCACGGTCATCGATTTCGCCTACCGGATCCATTCCGACATCGGCCAGCATTGCTCGGGCGCGCGGGTGAACGGAAGGCTGGTGCCCTTCAAGTACATCCTGCGGAGCGGCGATACCGTGGAGATCATCACCACCCAGGAGCAGACGCCGAGCCGCGACTGGCTGAAGGTGGTCAAGACCCCCCGCGCCCGGTCCCGGATACGGGCCTGGATGGCGTCGCAGCAGCGGGAGCGGAGCGTGGCCCTGGGACGTGAGCTCCTGGAAGCGGATTTCGGCCGCCACGGGCTGGATTTTCAGGACCTTCAGGAGGAGGGGACGCTCGAGACCCTGGGACGGGAGCTCGGGGTCAAGAACGAGGAAGGATTGCTGGCCGGCCTCGGTTACGGCAAGGTGATGTCGCGGCAGGTCCTGGCCAAGCTGGTTCCGGCGGACAGGATCGAGGGCGACAAGAAGCAGCTCGAGGGCGGACTGGAGCGCCTCTTCCGGCTGGTGGGCTCCAGGGACCGCGGCGTCCGGGTGAAGGGCATCGAGGACGTGCTGGTCCGGTTCGCACGTTGCTGCCATCCGTTGCCCGGCGAGGACATCGCCGGATTCATCACCCGAGGGCGAGGCGTCACCGTGCACGTGGCGAGTTGTCCCACGGGGCTGGACAACGATCCCGAGCGAAAGGTGGAGGTGAACTGGTCAGAGGATGCGCAAATGCCCCGGGCCGTGAAGATCGAAGTGGGCTGCGCCGACGAGCCGGGCCTGTTGGCGGCCATCAGCTCGGCGATCTCCGAGGCGGGTGTGAATATCGCTCGTGCGCATATAAGAACGTTCGACGACAAGGCCGTCAACACCTTCGAGATCATGATCGCAAGTTCCGATCAACTCCGTCAGGTGTTGCAGGATATTTCCAGGGTGAAGGGGGTCTACAAGGCGAATCGGGTTCAGGGTTAGCCGGGGAAACCGTCGGCGTGCGCCCGGGCGGGATTCAGGCGACCTTCTCGACCTTTCCCGACCGTATGCAACGCGTACAGACACGAATGTGCCGCACCGCGCCCTTCACGCGTGCCCGGACCTGCTGGAGATTCGGGAGCCAGCGGCGTCTGGTCTTGTTGTTCGCGTGACTGACGTTGTTGCCGACCGAGGGCCCCTTGCCGCAAATGGTGCATTTTCTAGCCATGGCTACTGTCTTCGTATCCTTTCAATGAGTTCGGTGGAGGAATAGTCCGGTACGCGTGGCACGATCACGACCTTGCCGCCGTTTCGCTCCACCGCGTCTCCTTCCGCCAGTGCCTCCCGGCTCCAGTCGTCGCCCTTCACGAGCACGTCCGGTTTCAATCGGCAAATGATATCACAGGGATCCGCGTTTGCGAAGCAGGTTACGTAGTCCACCATCTCCAGGGCGGCAAGCAGCTCCATGCGGTCGTCCCGGGGATGGATGGGGCGGTCGGGGCCCTTGAGGGCCCGTACCGACGCGTCGCTGTTGACGGCCACGATCAGGAGGTCTCCGAGCCCCCGGGCCTCCCGAAGAAGCGCGAGATGGCCCCGGTGGAGCACGTCGAAGCAGCCGTTGGTGAAGACCACGCGCCGTCCCGTCGAACGTGCCTCGCCGACGATGGCTTCGAGTTCGTACGAGGTCTTTATCTTGGTGCCGGCCATGAGTTGGTTCGTACGATCCGCATGCAGTGACGCGCCAGGTCTATACGACGTGTCCAATTGTCTTTTGAATGGTACCATGCTAACGATACCCAATCATTCAGGGAGGAGCAAAATGGTCCTGGACTTGAGAGTCAGCGTCAAGCGGCAGATCGATCGTTTGAAGAAGGATCTGGCCGCGGCCACGGATCGCGTCGCCGCGTTGCGCGACGAAATCAAGCGTCATGAACAGATTTACGGGATGCTGGAGGGAAGTCCCCAGAGGGGCGGGCGTGCCGGGCGGCCGCGCGGTCCTCGCGGCGGCCAGAAACGGGGGCCGCGGGGTTCGATGATCGACTGGAACGGGATCTTCGAGAGCCTGCCCGCCGAGTTCACGCTGGACACCCTGGGCGCCGACAAGACCGCTCAGGAGAAGCCCCGGGCCTACCTTCGGCAGGTGGTCGTGCGGTGGTCCAGGGAAGGCCGGATCCAGCGCACCGGCAGGGGCCGGTACCAGAAGGCGTGAAACCGGATCGATGGACCAGTTCCACCCGGTCGATACAAGTCAATACAAGCCAGTAAGTGGAGGTTAACGATGCAATTCAATGATTGCCGCGAGTGGATCGAGAAAGCGGACGCGTTGGGCGAGCTCAAGACGCTGAAGGGCTGTGACTGGGATCTCGAGATCGGCGCCATTACCGAGATGGTCATGCGCAAGGAAGACGGCCCGGCGGTTCTGTTCGACGAGATCAAGGACCACCCCAAGGGCTACCGTGTCCTGTCCAACTCGCTCAGTTCACGGAAACGTATCGGTTTGACGCTCAACCTGCCGCCCGGCGACAGCAAGATGGAGTTCGTCAATACGTGGCGCGAACACTACAAGAAGATCAAGCCCATTCCCGCGAAGGTGCTGAAGGACGGTCCCGTGTTCGAGAACGTCTTCGAGGAGGGCAACATCGATCTCCTCAAGTTCCCCACGCCCAGGTGGCATGAGCGGGACGGCGGCCGTTACATCGGTACCGGAAGCATCGACATCACCGCCGACCGTGACGAAGGCTGGACCAACTGGGGCACGTATCGGGTCATGGTCCACGACTCCGACACGGTGGGTTTCTACATCTCTCCGGGCAAGCACGGGCGGATACACCGGGACAAGTACCAGTCCACCGGAGAATCCTTCAAGATGGCCATGTCCTTCGGCCACGACCCGCTGGTTTTTCTCGGCGGCAGCATCGAAGTGCCTTACGGCGTGCCTGAGTATGACTTCATCGGCGGTCTTCGAGGGGAGCCCCTGGAAGTCGTCAAGGCGCCGTATTCCGGGCTGATGGTTCCCGCCAACGCCGAGATCGTCGTGGAAGGCGACGTGGTCTTCGGCGAGGATCGCGTGGAGGGGCCGTTCGGTGAGTGGACCGGCTACTACGCCAGCGCGGAGCGGAACGAGCCCATCGTGAAGATCAAGCGGATGTACCACAGGAACGATCCCATCATCCTCGGCTCGCCGCCGGGGAGGCCGCCCGCCGAGCTCGGCTGGTACCGGTCGTATCTGCGCTCCGCGCTGATCTGGGACGAGATGGAGAAGGCGGGGGTGCCGGACGTGAAGGGCGTCTGGTTGATGGTGGCCGGAGGCAGCCGCCTCGTCATGGTGGTCTCCATCAAGCAGCGCTATCCCGGACACGCGCGTCAGGCCGCCGTGGTGGCCTCTCAGTGCCACGCGGGGGCGTACCTCGGACGCTACGTCATCGTGGTGGACGACGATATCGATCCTTCCAACACCGACGACGTGATCTGGGCCATGGCCACGCGCTCGGACCCGGACGCGGATATCGACATCATCCGGCGGGCCTGGAGCGGACCCCTCGATCCGATCGTTCATCCTACGAAGAAGGGTTTCAATTCCCGCGCGATTATCGACGCGTGCCGCCCCTACGAGTGGATGAGCGAGTTCCCGCCGGTGGCGGAATCGAGTCCGGAAGTGCTGGATGCCACCGCGAAGAAGTGGGGCAAGGTGCTGTTCAGCAGCAACGGGGCCGGTTCCTAGCCGCGCGCCGCTAGCGTTTCTCCCGAGACGGCGGGTCCACCACAATGGTGACGGGCTCGCCGTCTCTTTGTATGTGGAGCATCCGTGGCCGGGTCCCCGAGCCCGAGTGGAGTATTCGCTTCAACTCGCGCGTGTTCCTCACGTTTTCCCGATCCACCCCGGTGATGACGTCGCCGCGCCGGAAACCAAGCCGTGAAGCGGCGCCGTCGCGTTCCACATGGGCGACCAGGACCCCTTCGTGCCGTCGGGTGTCGAACAGCCGGGCCAGTTCCTCCGTCAGGTCCTGCAGGTGCATGCCCAGCAGCCGTGTAACTCCGTCACGCGCCGGAAACTCCCGTTCTTCGAGTTTGACGGCCCGTTCCAGGACCTCGGTTGTCGCGTAGATGGGCGTGCCGGTACGCAACGCCACCGCGATGGCGTCGCTCGGGCGCGAGTCCACGGTGATGGCGCGGCCGCCCGCCTTGACGGTGATGACGGCGAAATAGGTGTTGTCCCGGATTTCCGTTATGGTGACCCGCTCCGGTTCGGCGTCCAGTCCGTCCAGCAAGTTGCCGATCAGGTCGTGGGTATCCGGCCTGGAAAGAGGCACGCCCTCAAGCGCGCGGCTGATGGCTCTCGCTTCCGCCGCGCCGATCCATATGGGCAACACCCGGCCGGCACCGGTCAGTATCACCACGGGGGTGCGGTGCGTGGGGTCCACCACGACATGCCGCACCTCCATGCGGACCGCCGGCTCGGAGGCGGCGAGGCCCTGGACGGGTAGCAGCAGGAAGATCCCGAACAGCGCCCATCCAAGGCTCCGATTGGGGCCCGAAGGGTAGGGGTGTCCGGGGACTCCGTGCGCCGCGGGCGGCTTTTCCATGGGCGGGAGCTTATCCACGGCGGGTTCGGGGTGTCAACAGAAGAACCGCGTGCGGCGTGTTGACGGTCATGGAGCGCACCGGTTAATGTCGAAGGGCTTCGCGGCGGGTATCGCCGCCCGCGGGAATCCTACGGAGGGCCGTCAGGAAGTTCCATGAAGATCGCGCTGCTCCCGGACAACCTGATCGATCGAATCGCCGCCGGCGAGGTGGTGGAGCGGCCGGCGTCCGTCGTCAAGGAGCTGTTGGACAATGCGCTCGATGCCGGGGCCGGCGAGATATCCGTGCTGGTGGAGGGCAACGGCACCGCGCTCATCAGGGTGAGCGACGACGGCGAAGGAGTGCCGTTCGAGGACGTTGCGCTGGCCTTCGAGCGGCATTCCACCAGCAAGATCCGAAGCGAGGCGGACCTCGCGAACATCGCCAGCATGGGCTTTCGGGGCGAGGCGCTCCCCAGCATCGCTTCGGTTGCGGTGGTGGAGATGGTGTCGCGCCCGGGGTCTCGGGAGACCGGGTGCCGGTACCGTGTCGAGAACGGTCGCAGGGGAACTCCCGTGGCCGCGGGCTGTCCCGGGGGCACCACCGTCGAGGTGCGAGACCTTTTCTACCACGTACCGGCCAGGCTGAAGTTCATGAAGTCTCCACGCACCGAGATCCGGTATGTCAGCGACGTGGTGAACCGCGCGGCGCTGGCGCATCCGTCGGTGCATTTCCGCCTGCACCACGGGGGCAAGAGACTGGCGGAATACCTGGCCACGCCCCGGCTCGAGGACCGGGTGCGGCAGGTGTTCGGCGACGCCGGCAGCGACCTGGCGCCGCTCGCTCTCAACTGCGAATCGCTCCGGTGCACCGGTTTCGCGAGCCAGGCGCCCAAGTCCTTCGGCAACTCCCGGTACATGCTGACGTTCGTCAACCGCCGGTTCGTAAGGGACAGGCTGCTGAACCACGCCATGCTCCAGGCCTACGATACCTTGCTGATGAAGGGACGGTTCCCGGCGGTGCTACTCTACCTGGAGATGCCTTCGGATTACGTGGACGTCAATGTCCATCCGGCCAAGACGGAGGTGCGCTTCCGCCGCCAGAACGAAGTCTACGAGACGGTTCTGGCAGCCGTGCGGGGAAGTCTGAAGGCCGCCGCCCAGGGAAACACGCCGTTCGCGTCCGACTCCGCTTCGGGGCGCGCGACCGCGGATGAAGGGGCGGGAGTCCGTGAGCCGTTGCCGGGGTACGGCGTCCCGGGCATGCACCCGGGCCTGCCGCCTCATGTCCGCCCCGGCGCCGGCGGCCCCGCGCCGGGTTTGCCTCTTGCCGGACGTCCGGCCGCCGACGTCCAGGTGTCCGAAGAGCCGGGGACGTTCTCCTCGCTCACGGTCGTGGGACAGGTGCTGGGATGCTACATCCTCTGCCACGGCGCCCCGGGCATGGTGCTCATCGATCAGCACGCCGCGCACGAGCGCGTCGCCTTCGAGCGCATGCGCCGGGACCTCGAACAAGGCAGGATCGAGAGGCAGGAACTGCTGATGCCGCAGGTCCTGGAGCTTCCGGTCACCGAGGCGTTGGTGCTCGAAGAGCAGCTCGGCGCGCTGGAGCGGGCGGGATTCACCTTGGAGCCGTTCGGACGCAACACTTTTTCGCTGAGAGCGGTGCCGGCCCTCCTGGCCGAGGGCGACTACCGGGACGCGGTGCGCGCGATGATCAGTGAGCTGGCGGAGACGGGCCGGTCGGGGGAGCTGCACCGGGGCTTCCACGAGCGTCTCATGTCCATCGCGTGCCACGGCGTGATCCGGGCCAACCGGACACTGGAGAAGGAAGAGATGGAGGCGCTCCTCCGGAATCTCGACGAGACCGAATTCGCCACACAGTGCCCCCACGGACGCCCCGTGATGGTCCGGTTCAGCCGCTCGCAGTTGGAGCGGATGTTCCGGCGCGCCTGACGGGTGTCCCGTGAGCAGGCCCAGGGTCGTCTTCATCGTGGGTCCCACCGGCGTCGGCAAGACCGACGTGGCGCTGGCCCTCGCGTCCCGACTCGACGCGGAGATCGTCAGCGCCGACTCCATGCAGGTCCATCGCTACATGGACATCGGCACCGCCAAGCCGACGCCGGCCCAGCGGCGGGAGCGGCCGCATCACCTGCTGGACGTGGTGGATCCGGACGAGGACTTCGATGCCTCGCAGTTCCGGGAGCGCGCGCTGACGGCCATGGAGGGCATTCGGGCCCGCGGCCGGAACGTGCTGGTGGCGGGCGGCACCGGCCTGTACGTCAAGGCCCTGGCCCGGGGCCTCTTCGCCGGCCCGCCGCGGGACGCGGATCTCCGGGCGGCCCTGGAGCAGGCCGCGGCGGAGCAGGGGCCGGGGCATCTCTTCGAGCGTCTGCGGCGCGTGGACCCCGACGCGGCCGGACGGATCCACGGCCACGACAAGGTCCGGATCATACGCGCGCTGGAGGTCTTCGAGGGCACCGGAAAGCCGCTGAGCCAATGGCAGCGGGAGCACGGGTTCGGCGACCGGCCCTTCGAGGTGCTGGGGGTGGGACTGGAACGGCCCCGCTCGGAGCTGTACGAACGGATCGACCGCCGGTGCGCGGAAATGATGGGGACCGGGCTGCTGGACGAGGTCCGGGGGCTCCTGGACAGGGGCTATGGGCCGGGTCTCCGCAGCCTTCAGAGCGTCGGCTACCGGCAGGCGGTGCAATGCCTGGCGGGAGAGCTGAGCCGGAGCGACGCGCTGTCGTCCATGCAGCAGGCGACCCGCCGGCTGGCCAAACGCCAGTTGACCTGGTTTCGCGCCGACCCGAGCCTCCATTGGATGCACCCGGCCCGGACCGACGCCATCGGCAAGATGTGCCTCCGCTTCGTCACCGGGGCGGAGTTGACTGGATAGGGGTTTAGTGTTAGCAGCCTTTGGACATCATGAAATCCGCCGATTTCGTCGAGGCCCGGCGGAGGCTCGAGGCCAAGCCCCAATCCACCGGTGAAAAGCTCACCACCCTGGCACAGGCCGTACAAAGGGTCCGGGATGGCGACCATATCGCCATCGGAGGGTGCCTCTTCTCGCGCAGCCCGCTGGCGGCGTTGATGGAGGTGCTGCGCCAGCACAGGCGCGGCCTGACCCTGTCGCGCAACCTGATGTGCTACGAGGGCGAGTTGTTCATGGCCGCCAAGGCGGTGGATGGGCTGATGACGAGCTGGTTCGACATCGCGCTGCCCTGGGGCCTCTCCATCAAGCTCCGCGAGGAAGTGGAAGGCGGACGCATCCGGTTCGAGGAGTGGAGCCACCTGGGCCTCGGCCTCCGTTACCGCGCCGGCGCCATGGGCGTCCCGTTCCTGCCCACCCTGACGATGCTCGGCTCGGATCTGATGGGGGTCACCGACACCAGGACCATGGAGTGCCCGTTCACGGGGGAGACGCTGTGTCTCGTGCCCGCCCTGTTCCCCGAGGTGGCGCTGATCCACGTGCACCGGGCCGACCGCTTCGGCAACTGTCAGATCGACGGCTACCCGCACATGGACACGGATATCGCCAAGGCCGCCGCCACGGTCATCGTCACCGCCGAAGAGATCATCGACGAGGAGGAGGTGCGCAACCGGCCGGACCGCACGGTGATTCCGGGGCTCGTGGTGGATGCGGTGGTGGAGATGCCCTACGGCTCCTTCCCGCACGAGTGCTACGGCTTGTACGAAGCCGACTTCGCCCACTTCGAGGCCTACACCGACGCCGTCAAGGCCCAGGGCACCGGCGCCATCAACGACTATCTCGACCGCTACGTCTACGGGGTCTCGGGTCACGAGGAGTACCTGGCGCTGTTCGGCGAAGAGGCGCTGGCGCGGCAGAGACGTTGCGCCGAAGAGCTGCTGGGGCCGCGATGAGCTACTCCGCCACGGAGCTGTTGGCCGTGGTCGCCGCCCGCCAGCTCGCGGGCGTGACCTCCGTGTTCGCCGGGGTGGGCGTACCGCTGGTGTCCGCGGTGCTGGCGCAGAAGACCCGCGCGCCGGAGCTCGTCATCGTGGTGGAAGGCGGCAGCATGGGGCCGCAGATGGTGCCGGGACGGTTGCCGTACTCCACCAACGAGATGCGCACCGCGCCCAGGGCGCAGATGCTGCCGGGCATCACCGACACGTTCCTGTTCGCGCAGCGGGGTTTTCTCGACGTGGGATTCGTCGGCGGCGCGCAGATCGACTGTCACGGGAACCTCAACTCGAGCGTCATCGGCGCCTACGAGCGTCCCAAGGTGCGGCTGCCCGGGAGTGGCGGCGCCAACGACATCATCTCGCTGTGCCGCAAGGTCATGGTGGTGACCATGCACGAACGGCGCCGGTTCGTGCCCCGGGTGGATTTCGTCACCAGTCCGGGATTCCTGGCGGGCGGAGACTCGCGCCGCAAGGCGGGGCTGCTGTTCGGCACCGTCAGCCGCATCGTGACCCATCTGGGCACGCTGGCGTTCGACGACGAGACCCGGCGCCTGCGGCTGGAAAGCCTCCACCCGGGGGTCACCGTCCGGGAGGTGCTGGACAACACCGGGTTCGAGTTGCCGGTGCCGGACGACCTGCCGGTCACCGAGCCGCCCAGTGAAGAGGAGTTGGAGACCTTGCGCCGCATCGACCCGGAGAGGAACTTTCTCGGGTAGTCCGGACCCGTGGCACCGCGAACAGGGTGCCGT
>LXNJ01001669.1_pt1 | contig 12814 bp, 8 predicted proteins | sample 809081 | NCBI WGS metagenome assembly LXNJ01 (sample SAMN04870510, study PRJNA318959) | sponge metagenome | biome: sponge; feature: marine sponge reef; material: water | host: Petrosia ficiformis | place: Greece: Milos, Mediterranean Sea | collected 2013-05-29 | depth 5-7 m
TTAGGCACCGCCCTCGCGCAGACACGACAGACCGCCGATCGGCAGGACAACCGCCGCGCCATTCTCGACGCCATTAACCGAGCCGCCGCACTCCAGGCGGAAAAGTCCCCCACCAGGGCACCGCAATGACCGCTCGAACCGTCCTGTTACTGGCCGTTTTCCTCTGCGCGGCTCCAACGCTGTACGCGCAGGTCAGCGAAGCGCCGCCAGAAGCCGACTTCAACGGCGACGACGCCGTCGACTTCCAGGATTTCATTCTGTTTGCACGGGCTTTCGGCACCGGGCAGGTCCTGTACGACCTGGACGGGGACGGCACCGTCGGCTTCGGGGACTTCGTGCGCTTCGCCAGGTCGTTCGGACGTACCGGCGCCCCCATCCCCCGGGTCCGCGATATCGGGATCCCGGTACGTTCCGTCAACTGGGTCCGGCTCCATCCCGGCCGGAACGATGAGGGCCGCCCCCGCGTGTACGTCACGATGGGGCAACAGGCCGACAACCTGTTCGTCCTGCAGGTCGACCCCGAAACCGGCGAGTTCCACCAGTTCGTTTCCCCTGTGCCGCGCTCCAACTACCCCACCGCCACCCTGATGAGCCGTTCCGGCCGCCTCTACATCGGATCCGCGTACGCCGGCCACCTCCTCTGTTTCGATCCCCGTCTGAACGCCCTTCTGGACCTGGGCGCCATCAACCCGGGGGCCGCCACCTTCCCGTGCCGCATGGATGAAGACCGGAACGGCCGCATCTGGATCGGCAGCTATCCGGGGGCCGACCTTACGGTTTACGACCCGAAAACCGGCGAGTTCACCCGCTACGGTCGAATGTCCGAGGTTGATCTGTACAACTATCCCCTGGTTGCGCCAGACGGCAAGATCGCCTGCCTGATCCGGCAGACCCGGCCCCACGTCGTCGTGTTTGATCCTTCAACACAGAAGCGCTATCTCGCAGGTCCGATTACGTTCAAGGGACAGGGATCGCTTACGCTGGAGAGAAGGCGAGACGGCAACCTCTACGTGATCACGTCGGACTACGGCAATTTCCTGATTTCAGGGAACGAAGGAATCGCCGTTGCAACGCTGCCGGGCCGCATGCCGCCTCCCACGCTTCCCGACGGCAGCACGTTCTTTTTTTCGGATGCCTCGGAACAGATCAATCGCACACTCAGCATCCGCCGTTCCTTCGGCAGCGTCCGCACGTTCGAACTCGATTACAAGGCCAGTGGGAGCGACATTTTCTATATCCACACGGGCCCCGACGGATTGATCTACGGCTCGAGCATTCTGCCCTTGCACCTCTTCAGGTTCAACCCCCTCTCCAGTGAACTGATCGACCTGGGCAAGTGCTCCCGTTCCGCCGGCGAGGCCTATTCGATGGCAAACCACCAGGGCAAACTCTACATCTCCTCCTATCCGGCAGCTCGCATTTCGGTGTACGACCCTGCCCTTCCCTACCAGTTTGGCACGGGACCGGAAGACAACCCCCGCGATCTGGGCCGGCTGGACGACATCTCCTACCGGCCCCGTTCCACGCTTTCGGGCCCAATGGGCAGGGTCTGGATCGCGTCCGTACCCGACTACGGCCGGTGGGGCGGACCCCTCGCCTACTATGATCCCTTTACGGAAGAAAGAAAGTCCTACAAACGTATCGCGGGCGACGCCAGTTGCTATACCCTGGCCCACCTGGAATCGCAGAAGCTCATCGCCGTGGGTACCACGATCAGCGGCGGCAGCGGCACCCGGCCCCGCGTCAGCGAAGCCACACTCTTCCTCTGGAACTACCAGACGGAAGCGAAGGACTGGGAAGGCACGATCCAGCGTGGAAGCGCGCCCGCATCGGTTTTCAACGCGTTGCTCGCGGGACCCGACGGCATGCTATACGGCACGGTTCGGGGCCGCGGTCTCGACGAGCTCTTTGTGTTCGATCCCGGCACCCGCACCTTTACCCACCGACTCCCCCTGCCCGGCGGCCGTCCCCTCGACCTGGGCCTGCAAAACGGTCCGGACGGCAAGATATACGGCTTCACCAGTACGCTCATCTACAGTCTGGACCCCTCAACCCGTCAGATTGAGGAAGTGCTTCGCGTGGACAACGGGATCCGGATCGCCGGTCCGATTCTGGGTAAAGAGATTTATTTCGCGACCGGCGCGGTACTCAGGTCCGCCACCATTTTCTAGCGTGGACGGACCCGCCAATCCCCGGTGAATGCCGGAACGGGTGGGTTTTTCCGGTTGCATGTCCGCCGGTCAGAAGATATCGTTGGGCATCCAGCTTCCTGAAATCCCGATTACGTCCATCAACAAGATATCCCACTTCAGCCTGGTATAACGAATGGCCGCATCCGAACGTAGAAAACTCCGTATCGCCTTTATCGGCGCGGGAGGCATCGCCGGCACCCACATGCGTTGTTTCTCCGAGATGGATGACGTGGAAATGGTCGCTATGGCGGACATCTCCGAGGCGGCCCTTGAAGGACGTTCGAAAGAGTACGGCATTGCCAATTGCTTTGCGGACTACGAGACCATGCTGGGCAAAGTCAGGCCCGATGCCGTAAGCGTCTGCACGCCGAACGGCATCCACGCGCCCGCCGCTATTGCCGCACTCGATGCGGGCGCTCACGTCATTGTCGAAAAACCCCTGGCCATGAACGCACGCGAAGGGAAGGCCATGCTCGACGCGGCCAGAAACCACGGCCGCAAGCTCGTCATCGGCTTTCAGCACCGCTTCGACCCGAAAACCCAATTTATCAAGAAGGCCGTGGACAGCGGCCGGATGGGGAGAATACTGTTCGGCCGCGTGCAGGCCCTCCGCAGGCGCGGCATTCCTAACTGGGGAGTGTTCGGCCGTAAAGAACTCCAGGGCGGCGGTCCCCTCGTGGACATCGGCGTACACGTGCTGGAAGCCGTCCACTACATCATGGGCTCGCCCAGACCTGTGGCTGCCAGCGGAAACGTCTTTACGTACCTCGGCGACAGAAAGTCGGAAACCGCCTGCAGATGGCAGAACTGGGACCATGAGAACTACACCGTTGAAGACCTTGCCGTGGGCCAGATCCGCTTTGAAGACGGCGCCGTCATTCACGTTGAATCCAGTTTTGCCGCCCACGTCCCGTCCGACGTATGGAACTTTCAGCTGATGGGCGATAAAGGCGGCGCCACCTGGGACCCACTCTCGATCGCACGCGATGACAACGGATACATGGTAAACACCGAACCGGGCTGGCTGCCGAAATCCGATTTCGGATCTGCTTTCGGGGCGAAATTACGCAATTTCGTCGACCACGTCCTCTACGATAAACCCACGTTCGCGCCGGCCGAACATGGGCTGATGGTGCAGAAGATGATGGATGCGATTTACCTGTCCGCTGAAAAAGGACGGGAAGTGGAAATCGAATAAGAACCCGGTTTTCTTATTTACCCGGTAAACGGCATGAACGCGTCGATCGAATCCGAAGACCTGATCGCCTAATCGCGCCACCTCTGGCAAAGCTACTTCCAGGGCGAGCAGCCCGATAAACCCCCGATGACGATTACCCATGGCGACGGTCTGTACATTTATGACGCCGCGGGCAACGAATACCTGGACACCTTCGCCTCGTTGCTCACCACCCTGTGCGGACACGGCCGCGCCGAAGTCATCGACGCGGTGAACGAACAAATGCGAAAACTGGCCTACTTTCCCGGCGGCCAGGACGTCCTGATCGAACCTGCCGTCAGACTGGCGGCGAAACTTGCCGAAATCGCACCGGGTCGCCTCTCGGTCTCATTCCTTGTCAACGACGGCTCGGAAGCCAACGAGGCGGCCATCAAACTTGCGCGCAGCTTCCATTGGGCCAAAGGCGAGAAGAACCGCTACAAAGTCATCTTTCGAAGAGGTTCATACCACGGGGCAACGCTCGGCGCGCTCTCCGCAACCGGCCTGGCAGGGACTCGCGAGCCCTACGAACCCCTGCTGCCGGGTTTCACCCACGCCATGCCGGCGAACTGTTATCGCTGTGAACTCGGCCTGGACCCGGAAACCTGCGCGCTGGCCTGCTTCAAGAATCTGGCATCCGTTCTTGAATGGGAGGGGCCCAAATCCGTCGCCGCCGTCATCATGGACCCCATCCCCGGATCAAACACGGGCTTTCCCCTTCCCCCCGACGGATATCTGCAGGGCGTGCGCGATCTCTGCGACCGGCACGGCGTCCTGCTCATTTTCGATGAAATTCAGACGGGTTTCGGCCGCACCGGGAGGATGTTCGCGTGTGAAAACTGGGGCGTTACGCCGGACATCATGACCGTCGCCAAGGGGTTTTCGGGTGGCTATCTTCCCATCGGCGCCGCGATTGCAACGGAGCAGATAGCGGAGGCCATTCGAAAGGCCGGTACGGGATTCCGGCACATCCACACCTTCGCCGGCCACGCCGCCGCCTGCGCCGCCGCACTTGCCCATATCCGGATCATCCAGAACGAGAACCTCGTGCAACGCGCCGCTGAACTGGGAGATTATTTCCGAAAAAGGCTGGAAGAACTCTACCGGTATCCTCTGGTGGGAAACGTGCGCGGTCTCGGCACCCTCTGGGCAGTGGAACTCGTTGCAAACCGGGGAACAAGAGAGCCTTTGAATCCCCCCGGCAAGGTGGGGAGCTTTGTCGCCGTTTTCTGCCGGAAAGCCGGCATGATCCTGCGCAACAACGGCGACGTCCTTGTTCTGGCCCCGGCTCTTGTTATGACCTTCGCACAGGCAGACAGGATGCTCAACCTGCTGCACGACGCCATCGGTGCGGCAATGAGCCATTGCGAACAAGAAAACGACGTCTTTCAGTGGAACCACGAATTGTCCGTGACCTAGGCTCCCGACCGCCGCGGGACGCCAGGTGACGCCGGGTACCGCTTCCTTACGTGTGAGAAAAAACTGATGATGCCGGAGAAACAAAAGTGTCTCGAGATGCTCCGCCGGATGTACCGCATCCGCTTTTTCGAAGCGCGGGTAAGGGACCACTACGACTACACCAGCTACCTTCGCGACAATCCGGAAAACGAAGGGGTCATCTCCGGCGCGGCCCACCTGGCCATCGGCCAGGAAGCCGCCGAGGTCGGCGTCTGCGCCGCCCTCGAGCCGGATGACTTCGTGGCCAGCACGCACCGGGGTCACGGCCATGCCATCGCCAAGGGCGCGGACCTCAAACCGATGATGGCCGAATTAATGGGGCGGAAACACGGGTACAGCGGTGGATGCGGCGGTTCCATGCACATCTTCAGTTCGGAACTCGGACTGATTGGAGGGAACGGGATCGTGGGCGCTCAGATCCCCATTGCCACCGGCGCCGCCTTCTCTGCGAAATATCGCGGCACGCGGCAGGTGGCCGTCGCTTTTTTCAGCGAAGGGGCCGCCAACCAGGGCGCATTCCACGAAGCTCTGAACATGGCCGCGCTCTGGGACCTCCCCGCCGTCTACGTCTGCGAGAACAACCTCTACGCCGCCACCACGCCCGCAACCATCACGCTATCGCCTCCCGACGTCGCCGTCAAGTCCGCCGCGTATGACATGCCCGGCATCATCGTCAACGGCCAGGACGTCCTCGAGGTGTACAGGGTCGCTTCCGAGGCTGTCGCCAGAGCGCGCGCCGGAAACGGACCCACGCTCGTCGAATGCAAGACGTATCGCTTTGTGAGCCACGCGGGCGGCGGCAAAGGCGACCACAACAACCCGGAGGAACTGGAGACCTGGAAGAGGAAGGACCCGATCGCCCTCTTCGAACGCAAGCTCTTCGACGCCGGACGTCTCACGGACCGGCAGAAACAGACAATCATCTCCGAAGCCGAAGCTGCCGCCCGCGAGGCGGTCGACTACGGCAAACAATCGCCCTACCCTGAATTCGACGATATGCCCGTTACCCCGGGAGTACCCGTGTAGTGTCCCGCACTACGTATGCCCAGGCCATTAGCGACGCCATCCGGGAAGAAATCGCCCGCGACGAGCGCGTCTTCACCATCGGCGAGGACATCGGTCCGGTCCGCGATCCGGAACGACTCTGGGACCAGTTTCGCGAACGCCGCACGTGGCAGACGCCCATATCCGAATCCGGCTTCGTCGGACTGGCGGTCGGCGCCGCCATGACCGGCCTGCGTCCGGTGGCCGTCATCATGTATTGCGACTTCGTGACCGTCTGCATGGACCCCATCGTCAACCAGGCCGCCAAGATCCATCTGATGTCCGGGGGGAACGTCAACGTCCCGCTGGTGATCCGCACGCCGGGCGGCGCCGGCACGCGCGAGGCCGGTCACCACAGCCAGAGCCTCGAGAGCTGGTTCGTCCATACACCGGGATTGAAGGTGGTGATGCCGGCCACGGCCGCCGATGCCAAGGGCCTGATGAAATCCAGCATCCGCGATGACGGTCCGGTTGTTTTCATCCAGCACCGGCTGCTGGGTGACATCGAGGATACCGTGCCTGACGGCGATCACGTCGTTCCCCTGGGCAAGGCCGACGTCAAGCGCGAGGGCGCCGACGTTACCGTTGTCGCCGTTTCCTACGCTTTGCAGAAGGCGCTTCAGGCGGCTGAATCCCTGGGCGGGGAGATTGGCGTCGAAGTCATAGATCCCCGTACACTCGTACCTCTTGACGTGGAAACCATCCTTCGCTCGGTCAGGAAAACAGGTCGCCTCCTGGTCGTGCACGAAGCGCCGGCGCGCGGCGGCATTGGCGCCGAAATCGTCCGCCAGATCGCCGAACGGGGCTTTAAACACCTTCGCAGACCTCCAAGGGTTCTGGGCGGCCTGAATACACCCATGCCCTACAGCGCCCCGCTGGAAGACGCCTGCCTACCCCAGACCGAGGACATCGCCAACGCCATCAGGAATTGCGTGCACGGTTAGACTGGCTCGCGGCTTGGTGATGCTCAACCCTTCCTGTCCCAGCTTCGCCCCTGCTGTTATCCTGAGGAGGCCCTCCAGGCCGACGAAGGATCTACTGCGGCGATGGACGATACCCTTGCTCCTGTTTTCAGACACAGCCCGCCAAGCAGGACAAACGTGCCCCTTTCAAGCGAAGCCATCCATCGATTGACGCTGCAATCACTCCCCCTTTTAGGGGGAGTCGCAGAAGCCGAGCCGGCCCCCTGAGCCGCTGCCCTGAGCTTACCTGTATTGAGCTTGTCGAAATGTCGAAGGGTGTCGAAATACCGAAGGGGCCGTCGACGGCTGATGCGGTGGGGGCTTCGATTTCACCGGCCTTTAGCGGCCGAAAACCCAGGATCGCCATTCCCTGGCGTTTCCTATATGCCGATCATGGATGGCTTGATTGGGTCGATCCGTGATATTGATCAGATCTTCGATACCCTTGATGGCGGCTTATCTGTGTTCACTGGCGATCCTGAGGTGCTGAAGCGCGAATTCATTGGGCAAGAATTGAGAGAATTCGACTTCGACCGATCGCTTACATTATCTGGGAACGTATCCGATCCTCAGCCCAGCTGACGACGGATTCGGCAATTTCCATCGCTTCCAGGTAGTGCTGTTCGGAGATGGGCTGCTCTATACCCGGATAGCGTGCAGCTGTCGCATAGGGTGTAAGCTTCCCTGCCCGGTGGATTTCGTCGGGCACCTGTTGGCCGGTTGATGCCAGTACGGTCAATAGTTGGTCGAGATCATGCACGTACGGAAATGCAATATCGCACGCGATCAATACCGCCTTGATGGCTTTCTCCGCCGCCTGTTGAGCATCGAAACACAGATCTTCAAGATAGGCGCCGCGAATTCGGTTTCTTGCTCGAACCAGATTGCTTCTTGCACGGTTCAACCATTCCCGAGGGTCGTCCGGTGGGTAACGTTCAGGCGGCTTCATATATGACCCTTCCCTCCTGAAGTGCGGGCTTGATCACCAGTGCGTGAGAATCCTTGTAACGTTCCACCTGCGCCGGGGTGACCACGATCGCGTCCACTCCTACGCCAACCCCGCGCAGGTTCCCGTAGATGTCTCCAATAACAGTCCAGGGATCGCTGTCGTCCTTTACGACGAGCAGGTCAATGTCGCTATGCGCTTTCAAGTCGCCCCTCGCGGCGGATCCGAAGAGAATTATCTTTTCAGGATGAGCGACTTCTACAATGCGCCGTATTATTTCGTCCAGAGTTGACTCGTCCAACATGGTACTGCCTTTCATTTCGTGGACACATCATGTGTAACGATAGGTCAGTGGTCAGCTTCCCTGTCGATTTTATGGAATCTATGGCATGTTTGAAGATAATATCGTAATTTGTGCGCAGATAGCAAAACAAAGCTTCTTCAGTTCCCGCATGGCTATCTCGTAACGTGGCCGGCATCGAGAATCCGTTGACCTTCCAATTCACTCAGCCGGATCACTTTGTATTGCACAAGCACCCGATGACCGGGATGCGTTTGCAGATACTGACCCGGATCGCGGTGCCCGGCGTCGGGCCGCAGGTAGATGACGCTTGAAAACACCGGCACGCCGTGTTGTTCAATGGCGCGCCCGATATAGCCGGCCATGCGCCGCGTTCAACACATCAGCCCATGAATCACAAACGATCCGCGGCTTGACTATTGTTGCAAGCTTTTTCCGGCTAAACCCGAAACCTGACTTGCGTTTTTTGCAGATCAGGGTACAATAAGGGTATAGAACCGAGAAGAAGTCGCTCGGCATGCCTCCGAGTCGTTCCCTCTACATCTTTCATCCGGAGAATGAGATGAGCCCTGGTGTCCGCAAGTTTATCGTCTTCGCCATCGCCCTGGTCGTGTCCTGGATCGTCGGCATCAACGTGGCCCCCACCTGGACCGTCGAGCAGATCGCCCTCGATGCCCACAGCGACAGGGAAGGAAAGCTCTACTACGTATACCGGGGAGAGCCGGCCTATTTCGACGCCGTACCCATCCAGGAAGCGCTGCTCAACCCCGATAGAATCGAAGGCTCGCGCGAGGCCCCGGCAGTGAAGGAGGAGTTCGTCTCCGTGGTCAGGATGGAGGAGGGGGAGCCGCGGACGTTCTACTACCAGCTGCTCGCCAAGCACCACTGGGGCTTCTGGTCCCTGCTTCCCGCGGTGGTCGCCGTGCTCCTGTGCTGGCTCACAAAGGAGCCGGTCACTTCCCTCCTCGGCGGCATCGTGTCGGGAGCCCTGGTGCTGAGCCGCTACGACTTCACCGGCGACGTGCTGATCCCCTCGCTGGCCTCGACAAGCTCCGCCGGCGTTCTGCTTCTCTACCTGTGGTTGCTGGGCGGGCTGATGGGGATCTGGTCGCGGACGGGCGCCGCGCAGGCGTTCGCCGAGTTCATGACCGTGCGCTTCGTGCGCGGCCCGCGAAGCGCAAAGCTCGTATCCTGGATGCTCGGCGTCATCTTCTTCCAGGGGGGCACGGTCAGCACCGTCCTGGTCGGCACCACGGTCAAGCCGATCGCCGACAACGAAAAGGTCAGCCACGAAGAGCTCGCCTACATCGTGGACTCGACCGCCTCGCCGATCGCTTCCCAGCTCGCCTTCAACGCCTGGCCCGGGTACGTCCAGGCCTTCATCTTCGTCTCCGGGGTGGGCTTCCTCGCCACCGAGGCGGATCGCGTCGCCTTCTTCTTCCAGAGCGTGCCGTTCTGCTTCTACGCGATCTTCGCCGTGCTCGGCACCTTTCTCCTCAGCATCGAAAAGCCCCTGTTCCTCGGCAAGCGGCTCGGGGCGGCGATGGAACGCTCCCGCGGGACCGGCCAGCTCGACGCCGAGGGAGCGAACCCCCTGAGCGCGAAGGAGCTGCAGGGAAGCAACGTTCCCGAGGGTTACACCCCGCACGTAATGGAGTTCTTCCTGCCCCTGATTTCCCTCATCGGCATCGCCGTCGGCACCTTCATCGTCAGCGGCTCCCCAAACGTGCAGTGGGCCTTCGGCACGGCCCTGCTGCTCGCCGCGGGGATGGCCCTGGCCAAGGGGATGTCCCTCAAGGATCTGGTGGCGGGATTCCACGACGGCCTCAAGGGCGTGGTGCTCGGCTCCGTCATTCTCCTTCTCGCCATCACCATCGGGGGGATAAACAAGGAGACGGGGGGCGGCATCTTTCTGGTCGAGCAACTCGGGGAGACAATTCCATACTTCCTGCTACCGGTGCTGCTGCAGATCATGACCATGGTCATCGCCTTCTCCACCGGGACGAGCTGGGGCACTTACGCGGTGGCCTTTCCGCTGGCCATGCCGTTGGCCTGGGCGGTGGCCGGGGCTCACGGACTTTCCCATCCCGAGCTGTTCATGACCCTCTGCTTCGCCGCGGTCATGGACGGCAGCGTGTACGGCGACCAGTGCTCGCCCATCTCCGACACCACCGTGCTCAGTTCGATGTGCACGGGCTGCGACCTGATGGACCACGTCAAAACGCAGATACCCCAGGCGTCCGTCGCGGCCTGCCTGGCGGCGATCTGCTGGACCGTCCTCGCCTACTTCACCGCCTGAGAGCAAGTGGGCGCGGCGTGCGAACAGGCAGGCGCAGGCTATTCACCTGTCCGTGCGTTTCTTTAAACAACAGTTGAACGCCCTGGCCGTTTTTCCAGGACATTCCGCGTATACCTGCATTTAGGCCAGTTCGAACAACCGATAAAACGTCCATATTTTCCACGCTTTTCCAGCACCCATCCAAAGCAGGTCGGGCATCCCTCAACGGCCTTCCGGCAGTCCCGGCAACGGTAGTCCCCATCAATCTTCGCCAGTAGTCCGGTTCCGCAATGGGGACACCCGGGCTGTCGATACTCGCAATACGGCCAGAGCGAACAGCCGAAGAATATCCCCCTGTCCTGAGCGTTACCTCTTTGCTGCAGCCGTCCGTGGATGCAATCCGGGCACGGTACATCCCGTTCCGGTTGCTCTCCATGAACCTTAACGTCATAACCCTCCTTCATCAACTCCTCAACGAAAGCCGAAGGCGCTCCGGTATCGACGACGAGATAGACGCCGTGCCTAGCGCGCGTGACCGCGACGTAGAACAGGCGGCGCTCCTCGGCGTTCGGAAAGGCTTCCGGCGCAGCCAGAACGAGATCCAGCAGCGGGTCGTCTACGATCCCGGTGGGAAAGCCGTACTTTCCGGAGCACAGGTCGAGCACCACCACGTAGTCGGCCTCAAGGCCTTTGGAGCCGTGTACAGTCATGAAAGAGAGCCGGAATTTTGAATGGGCTCGCGCCAATACGCCTATATTTTGAGGCCTGGTGTGCCTGTACCGGCCCAGCAGCAGAACCGTGGAGCGCTCGTCGTCCCCGGCGGTATGAGCGGCAATTGCATTCAACGCCTCCGCGAGTGGATCGGGACACGTTTCCGGGGCGACCATTACGTGCACGCATGGTTCGTCTGCATTGAAGATGGACGAAACGCGCTTTCGGATCTGTGCGGGGTTGCTGAGCACGAATCGGCTTGCGAGATCGGCGATACGATCCGCGCATCTGAACGTTGTTTCCAGGTTGACGCGTTCGCTCGCGCCAAAGCGTGCCGTAAACTCTCGCATGATGGCGATGTCCGAACCCGCAAACCGGAAGATGGCCTGCCAATCGTCTCCAACCGCAAACAGCTGTGTGGTGTTCGATGTGTCCAGCAACGCCTTCAGCAGCCGCGCTCTCCCGGCCGAAATATCCTGAAACTCATCCACGAGTATGTAGCCAAACCGGTTGTGGTAACGCCCACGCTTCACGTGTTCCGTCGCGATGGTGATCATGTCGTGGAAATCGATTTGCCGCAATCGTACGAGCGATTCCTGGTAACGCACGTATACAGGAATGAAAACGGCCAGAAAGGCCTCGGCCCGTGGACGGTTTTGATCCCTGGCAGCGCGACGGGCCACGTCGTCTGCACACAGTTGCGCACCCTTGTAGTGATGGAGGAACGTTGCAACCAGACGCGTGAAAGGATCGATTCGACCTTGCTGTTCGAGGACGGAGAAGGTGTCCTGAGACGGGATCGGAGATAGCGTTACGCCATGACGGGCCAGTTTTTCCGACAGGTTTGCGGTCAGTTTGCCCGCTGCCTTTTCATGACTGTAGGTTTCCACGAGAACCGTGCCATGTTTCGCATGCAGCCGTCTTTTCCAGTCCAATGACCTGAGATATTCGTTGCGGTCGATAAAGGGGGGCGTATTATTCGACTCGGAAAGTGCAAGATGTTCAATGTAAATCCCCGCGTCGGGGAGGGTGAAGTCGGGCTGGTATTGCCTCTTGCCAGACGTGGCGGTTTCATGTTCGTAGTCCCTTTCGTACTCATAGCGCACACCGTTGAGGTAAAGGAAGTTGGCTATCTCGCATTCTTCGAAACTCTTGAGTTTCTCGCCCTGCAGGGACCGGACCTCGTTGTCCCGGAGATAAGCCCAATACGCTCCCTGAGTCTGGAATTCGAACTCGCTTCGGTACGGAGCAAAATGCCCGGCGAACCATCTGAGCATAACCCCGGAGAACCCGGGATCGGCGATGAGGTCGCCAACGATGCCCTTCAGCAGGTCGAGCAGGGCGTGATCATCTACCGCAGCCCTGGCCACGGCCGGGCGTCTGCGTTCCACTTCGCTGATGATCGACATGCCCAGGCTGTGGAACGTTCGAACCGTAAGTTCGGCGCCCATTTGAGCCCCAAGGCGTTTCCGGACCCTTTCCTTCATTTCTTCCTGGGCATCTTTGGCAAATGCGAGCAGCAGCAGTTCCGAAGGGCGCCGGTACCCCTTTTGAATGAGCCAGCCCGCCTTGGCAACGATGACCGACGTCTTGCCGCTTCCGGCGGCTGCAACGATCAGGTTGCGGTCTTCATCCACGACAACCGCTCTCCGCTGCTCGTCCGTGAGCGGCCTCGCCTCGACCCTGTCGAAGAATTCCCCGGATCG
>LXNJ01001671.1_pt1 | contig 12813 bp, 13 predicted proteins | sample 809081 | NCBI WGS metagenome assembly LXNJ01 (sample SAMN04870510, study PRJNA318959) | sponge metagenome | biome: sponge; feature: marine sponge reef; material: water | host: Petrosia ficiformis | place: Greece: Milos, Mediterranean Sea | collected 2013-05-29 | depth 5-7 m
TCGAAGAACCGCCGCAGCGCCCGTTCGTACGGCACCCCGGTCGTCACGTCGATCGAGTCCACCTTGCTGCGCCGAAACAGCTCGTCCACCCGCGCCCGCGCCGCCGCCCGCCCCTCGCCGAAGCGTTCCCGGAACCCCCGCCCCGACGTGTTGACCACAACCCGCCGGCCCGTCTCGGGGTCCTCGAACTCGACGAAGCCCATCGGCGGAACCGCCGCTTCCCGCGCATCGCCCACCCTGACCGCGACCAGGTCGTGCCGACGCGCCGCCACCGACAGCGCCCGCTCATAGCCCTCCGCCAGAAAATCAGACACGAGAAACGCGACCGCCCGCCGCCGCGTCACGCGCGCCAGGTACTCCAGCGCACCGGCGATGTCGGTCCCCGTCCCCTCCGCCGGATGGTAGAGCAGCTCGCGCAGCACGCGCAGGGCATGCCGGCGTCCCTTGCGCGGCGGCACGAACCGCTCGATCCGGTCGGAAAAGAGGACCAGCCCGACCTTGTCGTTGTTCTTGATCGCACTGAACGCCAGCACCCCGCACAGCTCGGCTGCAAGCTCCGACTTCATCCGCGCCCTGGTCCCGAAATGCGCCGAAGCGCTCACGTCCACGACCAGCATCAGCGTCAGCTCGCGCTCCTCCTCGAAAACCTTGACGTGCGGCGAACCGGTCCGCGCCGTCACGTTCCAGTCGATCCCGCGAATGTCGTCGCCGTACCTGTACTCGCGCACCTCGGAGAAGCTCATCCCCCGCCCCTTGAAGACGGAGTGGTACTCGCCCGAAAACACGTCGTTCACGAGGCCGCGCGTCGTGATCTCAAGCAGCCTGACCTGCCTGAGGATCTCGCGGGGAATCATGCCCGCGCCCACCCGCCGCTTTCGCGCGGACAGAATGTAAACTGTACTTTACACATTGTCATCTTTAGTATACATCCTGCTAAGGCACCTCGATCGTGTCCAGCACCCGCGTCACCACATCCTCGGTGGTCACCTCCTCCGCCTCCGCCTCGTACGTCAGGATGATCCGGTGCCGCAGCACGTCCATCGCCACCGAGCGCACATCCTCGGGCGTCACGTAGCCCCGATGCCGCAGGAACGCGTGCGCGCGCGATGTCTTCGCGAGGCAGATCGTGGCCCTGGGCGATCCCCCGAACGCGATGAGCGGGTCCAGCTCCCGCAGGCCACACTGCGTGGGTTCCCGTGTTGCGAAAACAAGCTCGACGATATAGCGCTCGACCTGGCTGTCCATATAAATCGTCTCGGCCGCACGGCGCGCCTGCAGGATATCCTCCGGCGTCACGACGGGACGGGCCTCGGGCATGGGTCCCGTGCCCATCCGGCGCATGATTTCGAGCTCCTCGTCGCGTTCCGGATAGCCCACCGACAGCTTGAGCATGAAGCGGTCCACCTGCGCCTCGGGCAGCGGGTAGGTCCCCTCCTGGTCGATCGGGTTCTGCGTCGCGAGCACCAGGAAGGGCGACGGCAGCGGGAAGGTGTTCTCGCCAATCGTCACCGTGTGCTCCTGCATGGCCTCCAGCAGCGCGGACTGGACCTTGGCGGGCGAGCGGTTGATCTCGTCGGCCAGGATCACGTTCGCGAAGATCGGTCCCTTCTTGGTCCTGAACTCGGTCTTCTGCGGGTCGTAGATGAGGGTCCCGATCAGGTCCGCGGGTAGCAGATCCGGGGTGAACTGGATGCGCTGAAACGACGTCTCGATCGCGTCGGCCAGCGTCCGCACGGTGAGCGTCTTCGCCAGACCGGGCACTCCCTCCATGAGCACGTGCCCGTCCGACAGCAGCCCGACGAGCAACCGTTCGACCATCGTCTTCTGTCCGACAATTACACGGCCCACTTCGTCGAGCAGCCGGTCTACAAAGCCGCTCGCTTCCTGGATCTTCGCCTGAATGACTTCGATGTCGCGGTTCATGCCGCCCTTGTGTCGAGAGGTTGCTGGTTCGCGTACGTTGGGGACCTGCGTGTCTCCTGCGATTTCCGCACACAATTTTAATGGATGAGCCGTCGTTCGGAACGGTTGCCGAAGATCGCGGATGATGCTGCCCGATCACTCCGAACGAGTACTTGCAGAGGGTTGATAATGCGTTTTCGTGTTTCAGCGCGGGCCGCCGTGGCGGGCGGATGCCACTTGCGGGAAGGGGGCCCGACAGTTGTCGCCGCGACGGGTGCGATGATGATCGCCGCGATGACGGTGGCTGCCTGCGACGGCGAAACGGGGGCTGCTGGCGGGCCCGTCGTGCGGGACAGCGCGGGCGTCCGGCTCGTCGAGTACGCCGGCGCCCCGCAACACGAAGCGCCGTTCGCCCTGTCTGCCGAGCCGGTCTACAGGCACGGGTCCGATCCCGGAGACACCTGTTCGGGAACATCCGCCACGGTGCGCTGTTCCCCGACGGGGGCGGGGCAATCTTCGATGCCGCAAATACGGAGATCGTGGTTCTCAGCCCGGACGGCGGCAGCCACGAGTTGCTCGCCGGATCCGGGCAGGGTCCGTCAGAAGTGGGGTTCGTGGCACGCATGTTCGCGGTCGGGGCGGACAGCCTGCTGGTCGACGACAACTGGAACGCGCGATTCACGCTGTTCGCCGATGGCGTCGTTGCCAGGACCGTCAGTCTCGAGGAGAACAGGGAGCTCGCGCTGGGTCTGAGCTCACGCGGAATCGACGCGTCCGGGCGGTTGCTCATGTCGTCGGCGTCCTATCGACGCGGCTTTCCCGACGATTGGCTTCCCGGCTACCTGGTCCGCCTGGATCTCGACATGCTGGTTCCCGACACGGTCGGGTCCTACGACTGGGTGCCGTTTGTGCCACCGGACGACGAGGCCCAGAACCCCTTCTCCTACTGGGGAACCGTGGGCGCGGCCGGGGGACGCTTCGTGCATGCCCGCTCCGACACGCCGGAACTCATCTGGCGCGAGTCGGACGGGGCGGTCAGCCAGATCACTCGGTGGCAACCCGAATGGGTCTACCCCACTGAGGAACACTGGAAGACCTTCGAGGCGGACCTGCGCATGACGCTGCCGGCGATCAACCCGCAACTCCAAACCGAAGAGGCGATCGAGGACCTGATCCAACGGGGACTGGCCAGATACCAGGTCGAGCCGGACAAGCCGCTTCCGCTCTTCGGCATCCTGTTCGGCGACGACGAGGGCCGCGTCTGGCTGCCGGAATATGCGGTTGCCAGCCAACGCAACGGATACCCCTCCTATGCGCAGGGTAGACGCGCCACCAGGCCTGCGCATCCTCGACGTCGCCCACGGCCGCGTACTCGGCATCGTCAAGGACGAATTGGATGTCGAGAGCGTGGTGGTCTACGAGCTGATCGACTCCTGATCACCCCTGCGCGGCCTTCCACGCCGCGAGGATCTGCGCCTCCCGCTCCATCTGCGCATCCATCGAGGCGGGACCGAATTCCAGGTCGCCGCCCCGGAGGCCCGCCCTCATCCCCTCCCTGCGTTCCTGCGGCAGCGACTTCCACCACTCGAGCGTGTCGATCGTGGTCTCGGCCAGCGACCGCGAGGTCAGTCCCGCCGCAAACGCCCGGTCGGCCCGGAAGCTGGTCGCGCCGGCGAAGGGGCCGTCCTGGTTCGTCCACGGCGGCAACGAGAACTCGGGGACCCCCTGTTCGGCCAGGAACGCGCCCGGCACCCAGGTGAAGCTCACCGGCGTCTCGATGGCCGAACGCATCCCCTCCAGAAAGTCGCCCATGCGCATGCCACCCAGCGGGGCGACCGCGTTGTAGGTGCCGCTGACGCGCTCCTCGCACAGGCGGATGGACCAGCCCGCGAGGTCGCGCGCGTCGATGTACTGGACCGGGTCGTCCGGGGCGCCGAAGGCGATGACCTCGCCGCCGCGGTCGATGCGCACGGGGTAGTAGGTGAAGCGGTCGGTGGTGTCCTCCGGCCCCACGATCAGGCCGGGGCGCGTGATCACGCCGCGGTCGTCGCCGTACGCCTCGCGCACGGCATCCTCACAGAGGACCTTGAGATGGCCGTACCACCGGCCCACATCCTCCGACTCGGGCTCCGGGAGCACTACTGTCGGATCGTCCTCGGTGGTGCCACCCTCGGGCCAATCGGGCTCGCCCGGCGCCGCCTTCATTCCCCCGTCCGGACCGTACCAGCTGGCGTAGACCCCGGCTGTGGAGGTGAACAGGTAGTGGTCGGTGGCGTCCTTCAGGAGCTGCGCCGAGTCGCGCACGTGACGCGGAACGTACCCCGAGTTGTCCAGCACGACGTCCCAGGTCCTGCCCTCCAGCGCGCCCAACTGGCCGTCCCGGTCCCCGACGAGCTTCTCCACGTCGGGGAACAGGTGCGTGTTGGTGCGTCCGCGGTTGAAAAGCGTCACGGTGTGGCCGCGCATCTGCGCGTACCGGACCATGTGCGGGCCCAGGAAGCCCGTGCCCCCGAGGATGAGGATGCGAAGCCCCTGTGCCTCGGGAACGGTACACCGCCAAAGCGCGAGCGCGCCTGTTGCGGCCGCCGCCCCGCCGAGAAACTGTCGTCTGGTGGGTGACATGCGCATGACCTCCGGCTCAGTTCCGTATTGACTCCCTGTCTACCACAATACCGGCCTGGATCACCGCGTGCACCCGTTTCGTGCCCGACGCGACGCGAGGGCGCCCGGCTGTCACCGGGGAGGAGGCTGGCAAATGTCTCGCCCGGTGTCCTGGTTCGTCTGGGCCGACACGCCGACCCATACGAAGAGCGTAGTGTCCCGCGGCTCGCTCCACTCGATGTCGACGTCCAGCCGCGCCTGAAAGCCGGCCCTGTAGTCGAACGTCACCGATTCGCCGGGAGCGGCCGTGACGTCGAGCCGCGCCTCGCCCAGGCCATCCCTGGCGCTGATTGTCCAGGAACCCGAATGCCGTTCCCAGATCTTCACACAGCCGTTGAAGGCCATTCCTGCGAGCGGGATTACCGGACTCCGGTACGAAGCCTGGCCGCCCTCCACGGGAAGCCGGATCCAGCTGCCGCCGCTGCTCACCGCCTTCAGGAGCTGTGCGACCTGGCCCTCTGCGGGGACGGGAAGGGCCAGCGCTCCCGAAAGCGCAGAGACGGCCACGCCCAGGGCGACAACCACCCGCCGAGGTCGAGGGCTTTTGATGCGTTGTATCACTGGAGCATGCACCGTGTTCAGTGTCGATTGGACCGGATCACAGGTACAAACGTAGCGAACACCTCGGCCGTTGCCGAACCCGCCCCCGGTTGCCGCACCCGCAGAATCCGCGGCCGGGTCACTCTCAGTCGCTGCGCCCCTTCCGCCGCGCCGGCGGCAGGTCGAGCGATCCACGGATGTCGGAGTACCGGATGCGCTCGCGGCGGCCATCGGTCACCACCAGGTCCCCATCCACATCCCGCACCGACACTCCGCCGGATCCGACCTCGTCGATGAGCACCGTGCCCCCGACACCCTCCACCCTGATGCTGCCCGAGCCGTCGGATATGGTCACGTTCCCGCTGACACTGCGAATCTCGACGCTCCCCGAGCCGTCCTCCACGTCGACGTCGCCGGTCACCTCGGCAATCCTGAGGCCCCCGGAGCCGTCCTCGACAACCACCGACCCGACATCCCGGAGCGACATGCTCCCCGATCCGTCGCGCACCTCCACGTCCCCCACGCCGACGATCTCCAGGCTCCCCGAACTGTCCTCCACCCGAATCCCCGTACCGGCCGGCACCTCAACCGTCAGATCGATGCGTGCATAGTTGTTGCCCCATCCTCCGACGCGGCCCGGATACTCGGTTCGGATCATGTCGCCGTCGAGGGAGACGCCCAGGCCCTCCAGCCGGTCGCGGTCCGATGCACAGAGCACCGCCATGACGCGGATCTCCCCGATGTCGCTGCCTCCGGTGACCACCAGCCTGCCGGCCCCGGCGTCGAGGTCCAGCGTCCCGACAGCCGGACCGGTGAGGTCGATTTCGTCGCGGAACTCGCAGCGGCTCTGGGCCGCAAGTCCCGCCGGTATCGCGGCTGCCCCCACCACAACAATCGCCACCGCCGTCCGCTTCGTTCGTCTCGTCATTCTGCGCTCCTTTCGCCAAGTCCCATGAGCAATGCAGGTGCCCTTGCCCTTGCAGGACGAGATTCGTGCGCCGAAGGTTTGGCACCACTCCGATTCATGGACACGCTCACGCCCGCCTCCGGATGCGTCCCAATGCCCACACTCGCCGAAACGCTCGACCGAATCCGCAACACCGGAGCAGCCAAGCGCGACCCCGCGGTGACGGCCGTGCTCAGGAGTTGTACGGCCGACCTCGCCGCATCCGGCATCATGGACGGCATCGTGAAGGCCGGGGACCGTGCGCCGCTGTTCGCGCGCCCCAACCTCGACCACAAGACGATCCGTCTCGCTCGGCTGCTGAAGGACGGACCTGTGGTCCTCTCCTTCTTTCGCGGGCGGTGGTGACCGTACTGCCGCGCTGAGCAGGCTGCTCTTCAGTCCCTGTATCCCCGGATCCGCGCCCGTGGCGCCGCCCTGGTCACTCTCTCGCCCCAGCTCCATGACTATGCCTCCTCATGGGCACGAAAGGACGGCATCGAGTTCGACGTGCTGACCGATCCCGGCAACGGGGTGGCCAGATCCTACGGGTTGACCTTCGTTTTCCCCGAACGCCTGCGGGATGTCTACCGCGACGAGCTGCGAATCGACCTGAGTCGCTTCAACGGCGATCTCACGTGGGAACTCGCCGTCCCCGCCACCTATGTCGTGGGCCGCGACGGGATCGTGGCCTACGCGGGAGCCGACCCCGACTATACGCGCAGACCCGAGCCGACGGAGCTGCTGACAGCGCTGGACGGAATGGACTGAAGGGTCAGGGCCACTGTCAGGAAGATCAGAGGCAGGAAAGGAGTTCTCAAAAACCCACGACGGATCACGAGATCCGGAATCATGTCAAATCCTCTCAGCGTTGGTGGCGAGTGAACCCATATGGAAGTACGCTGGACGTGGAAGCAGGACAAACCGGGGCGTCGGCCGGAGACGGAATGGGAGAGACACCATGGAACGGATGAGCCGCTTGCTGATCGCCGGGGTCGCGTGGTGCCTTGCGGACCTGGCTTGCGTCCCCGCCGCGGCCGCCCAGGAGGTGGTCGAATTGCCCGCGGAGGACCGCTCGCTGGATGCCGATTTCGAGGAGGTGTTCCGGGTTGGGGGGATCGACGGGGAGCTCTGGGAGCAGTTCGGACGAATCCAGGATGTCGCCTTCGATCGCGCCGGCAATCTGTACCTGCTTGACTTCGACGCATTGTCGGTGGTGGTGGTCGACAATGAGGGCGGTTTCGTGCGGACGATCGGACGTGCCGGCGACGGTCCCGGCGAATTCGATTTCCCGCGGTGGCTGACGGTCCTGGAGGACGGTCGCATCGTAGTGAGCGATGTCCCGCGGCACCGCGCGTTCCAGATCTACAACAGCGACGGCAGCTTCGACCGCGGCGTGCGGGTGGGGAATGACCTGCTGGCCGTCGCGGACCGCATCCACGGCGGTCGCGATGCGGTTGTCCTTACGGGACCGGGGCTGGCACGGATCGAGGAGATGGTGCCCGAGGACGAAAAAGATCCTCCCGGAAGGCGCCGTATCCTGCGCGCTGCGCTCGACGGCGACGAAGTGGCCTTCGAGACGGTATTCCAGGCCTGGAGCCTGCCGCCCGTCGGCGAACTCACGCTCCGCATCGGCGGGCGCGAGATCTCGATGGGTGGTGTGACTCCGCCGCCGCGCACCTTCGGTCCACCCCTGATCGTCGGCACCCTGCCGGAAGGGGGTCTGGCGTTCTCGGATTCGTCGGCCTACGCGATCAGGATTCTCGACGCGGAGGGCGCGCTCGTCCGCATCCTCTCGCGGCCCATTCACCCCGTGCCCGTGACCGACCGGATCCTGGAGGCCGAATTCGAGCGACGGATCGAGGAGGCGGTCGCGGGTTTCGAGGCCAGGGGGCAGCAGAACCGAATGATCCACAACGCCACTACGGGTGAGACGACGGTGGGGTCGGTGACCGTGGACGAGAGAATGCGCGAAGGAGTCCGGTTGTCGACACTGGCCCAGTTGGAAGCGATCCCCGTCGCCGACGAGGTTCCGGTCGTCCTGGACCTGCGCACGACCTGGGAGGGACATATCTGGGTGCAGCGCCGTGGAGAGGATCTCTTCAGCGACGGCCCGATCGATGTACTGACTCCGGATGGCCGCTACCTGGGCAGCTATCCCGCCGGAACGCCCATGGCGGCCGCCTTTGGTCCCGGGGGGCTGGTGGCGGTGCTGGAGACTGATGAGCTGGGGATGCAGACGGTCGTCGTGCAGCGGGTGGCGGGCGGCCCGTAGGATGGGGGGTCACAGCGTGTTGAACGCGAGCCGCCTGGGCCAACCATGGGGTGCGCTGGGCACATCGCTTCCCTGCCTGATCCCGCTTTTTGTCTGGGTCAACACGTTGTCGGTGCCACCCGTGGCTGCGCAGGAGCGGCAGGCCACCACGGTGACGGTGACCGGCAACGTGGTGAGCGATGCGACCGGGCAACCCGTCGCAGGTGTGGTCGTCGTGGTGGAGGCGCTGGACCTGACCGTCGTAACCGATGAACAAGGCCGGTTCGTTCTCGATAGCGTTGCTCGCGGCGTATACGACCTCCGATTGATTCACAACGACTACCAGCTTCTGGACGGGGACCTGACGATCGATCGGCCTGGGGAGTTCTTCCTGCGCCTGACGCCCATAGGTGACCCGAGCGAAGGAATGATCACGGGGATCGTGGGAGTCGTCACGGATCAGGTGCACGGGCAGCCGGTCCCCGAGGTCGTTGTCAACGTTGACGGAATCGGGCGGGTGGCCACTACGGACGAGGACGGCCGCTTCACCCTGTCCGAGCTGACCCCCGGGCATCACGATGTCGTGTTTTCCCATCTGGGATACCGGCAGCGTTCGGTGTCGATCGAGGTGGAAGCGGACCACGTCGTCAAGCTGCACGTCGAACTGGCGGTCGACGCGATTGCGCTGGACCCGATCGAGGTGACCGTGGACAGACAGGACAGGAATCTGCAGAGCGTGGGATTCTACCAGCGGGAAGAAGATGGCTGGGGTGACTTCCTGGATCGCGAGGACCTCGAATTCGGGAATCCTGTACAGCTTACCGCAGCCTTGACGCGGTTTCCGGGGGTGACGACCGTGCCCGATCCTCGCATGCCTGGCCGAGGTTTTCTCGTATTCCGCAGAGCGGGGACCGAGTGCATTCCGACCGTCTACCTTGACGGGGTCAGAATTGGCGGCGGCCGCAGCCCCGCCTGGATCGACGACATCGTGAATCCCGGCGTAGTAGCTGGCGTCGAGGTCTACCGGAGCTCGGCGGGGATGCCACCACAGTACTGGGGCACTGGCTCCGCCTGCGGCGTGGTGCTGATATGGCTTCGTCGCGGGGGATAGCCTGGCCGGCTTGCCCGTTTTGACACGGGCCGCACCTTTCGCCCGCGAAGTCCAGTCACGATGCCAATCAACACTGGGACGATCCACAAAGCCACCGACCAGCCACGCCATGGCAAACCAAGGAGCAACTGTAGGTCAGTTGTCTGAGCAGACCTGTCTTCTGATCGTTTCACCTATCCCGTACCTCCAACTGTGGGAACGGATGGTTGCCGAGAAAGACGTATCTGTCCGTGGTGACTGAAAGAAGATTACCTAACTCGTCCGAGATCAGAGCACCCGAACCTGTTTCGACGTCGACAAGATACGTACTGACCGATGACGGGTCACGCTCGGAAGGGGCAAAACGACTCGTCTGGACTATCAAATGCGCAGGTGGCACTGGCTGGACAGACGACACTTCATCGCGAACTTGGTCGCTCCGCACGATGATGCCTCCGCCACGCGGGGTGACCAGCCTGGTTTGCATAAAGCCTTCTAATCGGGCAACCCACAGCAACAGCCCGTCACTGGCACGATAGGCCCTTACGAAAGGAAGGAATGCCGACGCGTGGAACACGAATCGCCGAGTTGCCGCGCCTTCGAGACATCCGATGGTGCCGGTCGCCATCATGCCTCGCACGGCCCAATCGTCAAATACATAACCGATGCCTACATGATTGACGAGCTCCCCGGTTTCCACGCTAACTTTGTGAACAGCCGAGCGCTGAGCCCCGGTGCCTCCAGCGACAAATGCATGAGCCGGATCGATCGAACAAGCGGCATCGGGAGCATCCACCGTCACTTCCAGCGGCCTGATAACCCGATAGCCGGCTGGTGTGCGCTCAAACAGCTTGCCGCGTCGAGGCCTGCCGAGAACGAGCAAGCGACCGTCAGGGAGCGATTGTATCGCTGTGGCGCCCCTCATTTCACCGGGACCGTCGCCAAAGCCACCGAAGGTCTGAAGATGCCTGCCATCGGATGCAAAGACACGAACTTCGCTGGTTTGGTCATCCAGCACCAGAATGTTACCAGCATCGTCAATCGAAACGTCGCGCACGCGGCCAAAGAGCTCTGGGCCTTCTTGATTGCTCCCGATCCGGAGCAGGACGGACGCGGCAAGCAGGTTGTCGCGAGCATCTCGCCAGCTTTGCAACGCACGTCCCGAGAGGTCCCTTGGCAACGTGTCATCCACAATGCGTGACGGGTTCGCAGGAACATTCTCAGGAGTAGGATGGAGCACATCCGCGCCAGACGGTCTACACGACTGACAGGCTAGAACAACTAGCCCTAGTAGTCTCATGGGCGGCCTCAACCTCTATCCCTCCACCCGCTCCAGCGGCCACAACTGGACGGACTCCACTCCCAGTTGGTCCTGCACCCGTCCGAGGATGTAGTCCTCGCCGATTTCGTAAATCGTGAGTCCCTCCGGCGTCTCGACGAAGCCCAGTACGTGGCCATTCGGATCGAAGACCGACCAGAGCACGCCGTCCGACTCCTCGCCGACGACCTCATATTCCTCGACCCAAAGGTAGCCCGTGCGGTCGGACATGATGGAAGCGAAGGCCGGGAAGTGCTCGGCGATCGGCGTGGCCATTATGACACGGCGGGCCTGTGTGCGCGCTTCCTCCACGTTCTCCCCAAAGGAGTCCGGGATCTGACGCCGGACCTCCACCTCGATGTACGCCTCGATATCGGCCTCCTTCGGCGCGCGCGGCACATGCTCCACCCGGACGATCCGGGCCAGTGTGCCATCGGTCGCGAATGCCATGATCTCGAAGCGCTTGCTCGCGGTGACGACTGCCAGTTCGCCCCACGGCGCCAGCTTCAGGTCCCAGCCGAAGGTCTGCTTGCTATTGATGCCCCCATCCACCCAGGTGCGCGGTTCGTGGGCGAGATGGGACCCCAGCGGGGTGCGCAGATTCCCTTCCGCATCCCACAACTCGACTACCAGGGTGTCGATGTGCGCCGGGTTCACGCTGGCCAGAATCGAACCGTCCTGGATGGCCGCCACGGGCGTAATCGGCCTCAGCCCGACAGCGGTCTCCGCCTGCCGCTCCAGGCGAAAGCCACGCACGAAGCTGCCGGCCGGGTCGAAGACACTCACCCTCAACGGGAATCCCCAAGCCATGATAGAGTCTCCCGGCAGCCGCTCGACGTCCATCAGGTCCCCGAATTCGTCCGGTCCCTTGCCCACTCCCCCCATGGTGGCCAGATGGGTGCCCGATGCGCCGTCGAAGATCCTCAACTCCATCGAGCCGTAGTCCGCCACGACGATTCGCCCGTCGCTCAGCGTCGTCGCGCCGATGGCATGCTGGAACAGGTAGGGCTCCTCGCCATCCGTGGCGCCGATCGTCACGGCCGGCTCGGGACCAACCCGCCACCCCAACCGAGTGCCATCCCGGGGACGCGGGTTCTCGATGATGCGGATGTCGGCGCTGTCCCGGACCTGGGTGCCGGACTGCCGGACCGGGGCATCGCCGAGCTGGCAAGCAAGGGCGATGAAGGCGATGACGGCGGACGCGATCTTCGTCGGCTTCATGTCTGCCTCCTGCGGGGCCGGGTTCGCTAGCGGGGTCCTGTCGGACTCAACTTACTTCTGGATTCCGTACAGCCGCACGGGCAAATCAGGAAATGGACCCTCACCTCTTCACCCACGAACCACTCCTCGGCAAGGGTGGGGGGCAGGCGGGCGTCGACCAGCCGGGGCCAGTCACAACGCATGGACTACTAAGAGCGGACGGGGTGGGATGGGCCTCCGGGACGGCTACGCCGCTTCACGGACGGGGTGGGATTCGAACCCACGCGGGCTGACGCCCACACGATTTCCAGTCGTGCGCCTTAAGCCACTCGGCCACCCGTCCTCGGTTGCTGGACCGTTTCGGGACCAGCTCACGGAAAGTAATCGGGGCGCCCGGATTCGAACCGGGGACCTCTGCGACCCGAACGCAGCGCTCTACCGGACTGAGCCACGCCCCGTTTTTTGAGGATTCGTCCTCCATCCCGCCCACCCTCAATGAGCGGCGACCTGGGGATCCCTGAGCGGAGGCGGAGGGACTCGAACCCCCAAGTGCTCAACGCACGCCGCATTTCGAGTGCGGTGCCTTACCAATTAGGACTACGCCTCCCCGAGGGTCGTCGGAGCGGGTTTTCGCGCTCTTGAGAGGGAGTGGGATGGGCCTGCGGGCGGCTGCCGCCGTCCTCGGCCGTCTCCAGCGTTCGCGCCTCGCGGCGCAACCGCCTACGGCTCGAACGAGTTCGAACCCCACTCCCTCCGATTGCTGACGCTCAGCGGAGGGAGTGGGATTCGAACCCACGTGGTCACTGGGACCAACGCCTTAGCAGGGCGCCGCTTTTAGCCGCTCAGCCATCCCTCCAAGTAGCCCCGCCTGGGCTCGAACCAGGACTCTTCTGATCCAGAGTCAG
>LXNJ01001672.1_pt1 | contig 12813 bp, 11 predicted proteins | sample 809081 | NCBI WGS metagenome assembly LXNJ01 (sample SAMN04870510, study PRJNA318959) | sponge metagenome | biome: sponge; feature: marine sponge reef; material: water | host: Petrosia ficiformis | place: Greece: Milos, Mediterranean Sea | collected 2013-05-29 | depth 5-7 m
CCGCCAACAATACGATCGATGAATTTTCGTGCGTACACGGCCGATCTTGCCCTTGCGCGGGCGTCGTACGGCCCCTATAATTAAGTGTTTCTACATGGGCATGCTGCCATGCCTTTGTACCAATCACAATATACCCATAAATCGCCAGAATCTTGTATCTAAGTTGACGCGTCTCCATCCTGGACCATACACGCAGCCCGCGTAGGGGGCCGTACGGAGGTTTCCATGTCGCTCATTACCGACGAACAGATGGCGTTCTTCGAAGACCAGGGTTACCTGATGGTGAGGGGCCTGCTGGACCAGGAAGAAGTGCTCGACCCCGTGATCGAGGAATACGGAACCGTACTCGATCAGTTGGCGGAAGAGCTCTACCTGGCCGGAAAGATCGAATCCAGATACGAAGACCTTCCTTTCGGCGAGCGCATCACGAAAGTCTGGGGGGAAAGCGGCGCGGTCCACCAACAGTATTTCGATTTCACCCTGCCCCAGGGGAATATCAAGGAAGACACGCCCTTCTGGTGCGGCCCCGCGGTGTTCGACGTCCTGACCAACCCGCGGCTGCTCGACGCCGTGGAGTGCTTCATTGGTCCAGAAATCTATTCCAACCCGGTCCAACACGTGCGCATCAAGCTGCCCGAGCACCTGACGCCGATCAACCCCGCCACGGGCCGCATCCAGCTTGGCATATCTCCGTGGCACCAGGACAACGGCGTAGTCACGGAGGAAGCGGACGACACCCACATGCTGACGGTCTGGTTTTCGTTGAAAGAGGCTACGGTCGAGCAGGGATGCCTGACCGTCATTCCCGAAAGCCACCGGGACGGACTGCTCCATCACTGTCCCGATATCTGGGGCCTCGAGATCCCCGAGAAGGTGAAAGACCGTTCCGCCGCCGTCCCCCAGCCGACCAAACCCGGCGACGTCCTGTTCCTGCACAAGCACACCTGCCACTCGTCCCTGCCTAACCAGAGCAATGAAATCCGGTGGAGTTACGACCTGCGGTACAACCCGATCGGCCAGGCGTCCGGCCGGGGCGCCTTCCCCGGATTCGTGGCCCGCAGCAGGTCCAATCCGGAGCAGGTGCTCACCGATCCGGTTACGTGGAACCAGATGTGGCTGGATGCCAGGGATGCCCTCGCCGGCCAGCCCAACCCGTCCTTCAACCGGTGGAGCAGGGACCACGAACTCTGCGCGTAGGCGTGCCGGGCGCGGGGCTATGGCCTCATCATCGCGCGTTCCGCCGCGTCATCGCACGGAGTAACGGCGGCACCGCCGGTGAATCTGCGCTTCCGAAAGCCACAGGGTATCATCTCAATCCCACCCCCGCCGTCTCAGCGGAATCCAGCAGGAATTGCCTGACCTCGGACACCTGTCCATAATCGGTCAGATGCTCGAGGACCAGACACGTCCAGTCCGGCAGCGACGCCGCGCGGCGCAACAGGCGCGCGTAGTCGACCACGCCCCGGCCGGCGGGCCGTTCTTCGAGGTGGACGATGAGCGGCACGTCCCTGGCCGCGGCGTCCTTGGCGTGGACGTTCACGATCCGGCTTTCAAGGAGGTCGAAGGCGCCGTCGATGAAGGCACCCGAATCGTACAGGGAAAGGGGATCCAGGATGTTGGCCGGGTCGAAGTTGATGCCCACACCGGGGGAGCCTATCTCCGCCATCATCGCCGCCGCCCGGTCCACGGTGGACAGGATCGTCATCAGCGACATCTCCGGGGCGACGGCCACCCCGTGGTCCGCCGCGACCGACGCAACTTCCTGTAACGCGGCGATGAGGCGCTCCAGCGCGGCTTCGCCGTGATTCCCGGGATGGGGATACCAGGGGTTCGAAGGATGCAGACCGCCGGCCTCCGTCAGCAGCACCCGGCAACCGAGGGCCGCGGCCAGGGGAATACGCTCCCGAAGGACCCGCAGGTTTTCCGCCGATTCGGTCGCGTCCGGCCGCACCAGCGGGGTGCCGACGCTCCATACCTGGCCGACGGATACCCCTTCTCCCTCCAGGGTCTCCCTGACGCGGCTACACGCGGCCGGATCGACCGTCACGCCCGGCTCGAGGTCTACACCGATGACCTCGAAGCCCAGCTCCCAGACCCAACTGGCCGTTCCCTGCGTGATACGGACCAGCGGCGGTACGAAACTATCCAGACAGAGTCGCATGCGAGATCCGGTTACTTGAATTAAACTGCATTACATGAGTCCGTTACGTACCGGTTTCGAATGGTCGAAATATACCGCGCATTGAAGAAATTGACACGTTTACGGGTAATGTCTTAATATATGTATACTGAATCGAGGCAATGACAAGTCGATCCTGGTTAACATACCGTACTTAATGACAAGACGATCCTGGTACCCACACTGTAAAGGAATGCATGCCTGTGAGCAGTAAGGACTTCTTCGATCGCGTCGCCCGGGACTGGGACGAGATGCGGGAAGGCTATTATTCCGACGACGTCAGAATATCAGCCCTTGCCGCGGCCGCCGTCGTAAAAGGCGGGACCGCCGCGGACATCGGCGCCGGAACGGGCTTCATCACGCAGGGACTCATCGAAGAAGGGCTCCAGGTCATCGCCGTCGACCAGTCCGACGTCATCCTGGATGAAATGAAGAGGAAGTTTCCGGACACCGCCGCGATCGACTACCGCGTCGGAAACGCCCAGGACCTGCCCATCGGAGATGAATCCGTCGACTACGCATTCGCCAACATGTGTCTCCACCACGTCGAATCCCCGCCGGACGCCATCCGGGAAATGACCAGAATCCTCAGGCCCGGAGGAAGGCTGGTCATCACGGATGCGGATGAACACGAATTCGAGTTCCTGCGCATAGAACACCACGACCGCTGGCTGGGATTCAAAAGAACGGATATCAGTCGCTGGTTTGAGGATGCCGGACTGAAGAACGTGTGCGTCGGAAGCGCGGGTACCTGCTGCGAAGTACCGTCGACCTGCTGCGACGAGTTCGCCAGCATCGGGATATTCCTGGCTTCGGGAGAGAAACGCGAAGCGTGCTGTTGAAGTCGTGGAAGCGGCTGAACCGGAACGATCCAATGCATCCAACCATCGAACGAATCCCCGTCGCCATCTGTACCGATCACAAGGCGCTGTCGCGGACCGTCGCCCGTGAGATCGTCGCATACGCCCAGGCTCGCGCCGAGGCGGGCGAGATGGCCGTGCTGGGCCTCTGTACGGGCTCCACGCCCATCGACGTCTACGGGGAACTGATCGCGCAGCACCGGGGCGGCGTCAGCTTCGAGAACGTCGTCGCCTTCAACCTCGACGAATACTACCCCATGTCGCGGCAATCGGCCCAGAGCTACCACCGTTACATGCAGGAGTATCTCTTCGACCACGTGGACATACCCGACGACCAGGTCTTCATCCCCCTGGGCGACCTGGCCCCCGAGGATATCGAGGAACACTGCGCCTGGTACGAGGAGCGGATACAGTCCGTGGGGGGCATCGGCATCCAGCTTCTGGGCATCGGGCGCACCGGCCATATCGGTTTCAACGAGCCCGGTTCGCTGCCCGACACCCGGACGCGGCTGATCCGGCTCGACGAGAGCACGCGCAAGGATGCCGCTTCCGATTTCTTCGGCGAGGATAACGTGCCCATCGAGGCGGTGACCATGGGCGTGGGCACCATCCTCGACGCCGAACGCATCATCCTCATGGCCACGGGTGAGCACAAGGCGCCCATCATCCGGAAGGCCGTGGAGGGCGATGTGAGTCCCCTCGTGGCCGCCAGTTACCTCCAGAACCATCCGAACGCGACGGTCTTCATCGATCCACCCGCTTCCACCGAGCTGACCAGGGTAAAACGGCCCTGGCTCAACAACCACGCCGTGGAGTGGAACGACCAGCTGTCCCAGCGCGCCGTGCTCTGGCTGTGCGAGCAGGCGGAGAAACCGGTGTTGCATCTGCAGCGGCGGGATTACAACGCCCACGATCTCTACTCCCTGGTCGACACCGTCCCTACCGTCGATGTGCTCAACCGGCAGACCTTCGACGCGGTCCGGAGTAAAATCTACGGCCGCGAGGACTTCTTCACCAACAAGCGGTGCGTCTGCTTCTCTCCCCACCCGGACGACGACGTCATCTCCATGGGCGGCACGCTGTACCGCGTGTCCGACGCGGGAAACGACATCACCATCGCCTACATGACCAGCGGCAACATCGCCGTCTTCGACGAGGACGTGAAACGGCTCATCGACTTCATCGGGCTGACCTTCCGCGACCTGGGATGCCCCCATGAGAAGTTCGACGGCATCGTGGACGCGGTCAGGTCCTTCATCGAGACGAAACAGCCCGGCCAGATCGACATCCCCGAGGTGCAGGTCATCAAGACCAACATCCGCCGATCCGAGGCCATTGCGGCGGCGTCTACGCTGGGCATTCCGCCTGAGAAGACCCGCTTCCTCGACCTGCCCTTCTACAAGACCGGCCAGGTGAAGAAACACCCCATCGGGGAAGAGGACGTACGGATCGTTCTCGATCTCCTCGAAGACGTCCGGCCCGAAGTGGTTTTCGTCGCGGGAGACCTGTCCGATCCCCACGGCACCCACAGGATGTGCAAGGAAGTCATCGACCAGGCCCTCGCCGTCTACGACAGAACCTCCCCGGACGTCTGGCTCTACCGGGGCGCGTGGCAGGAATGGGAAGTCGACGAGGCGGACGTGTTCATCCCCCTTTCCTACGAAGACCTGCAGCGCAAGATCCAGGCCATCTTCCGGCACGAGTCGCAGAAGGACACCGCCATGTTTCCGGGCGCGTACGACGACCGGGAGTTCTGGGAACGGGTGCGCGACCGGAACACCCACACGGCCCGACGCATGGACAAGCTTGGATTCCCCCAATACTACGCCATGGAAGCCTTCGTGCTGGACGACGACGGATCATAAGGTCCTCGTATCAACCTTCGAAAAGCTGTTGCTCTCCCCGTCTCCAACCCATTATATTTGCCTGTTTGCTTGACGACAACGCGCGGGCGCCTCGAGGCTCCCGACCTGGCGCGGCGTCTTACGGAAGTGTATACAAAACCGGGAATCCGGGACCATCGGAGGCACATGTGCGCATAGCGGTATTCGGTACTGGCGGCGTAGGCGGCTATTACGGAGGAAGGCTGGCGGAAGCCGGCGAGGAAGTCGTATTCATCGCACGCGGCGCGCACCTGGAAGCCCTGCAGCGAAACGGCCTCCGTGTCGAAAGCACGAAGGGCGATTTCACACTGCCCTCCATCGAGGCGATCGGTGATCCGCGGGAGGCCGGCGACGTGGACGTCGTCATGCTCTGCGTCAAGTGCTGGCAGGTGCCCGATGCCTTCGGGGGACTGGGTCCCCTGCTCGGTCCAGATACCTGCATCCTCCCCATGGAAAACGGGGTGGAAACCCCGGAGCAACTAGCCGGAAAGTTCGGTTGGCGGCACGTGCTCGGCGGCGTCTGCGGCATCGTCTCGTACATCGCCGAACCCGGACTCATCCGACACGTCGCCTACGAGCCCTTCGTGAATTTCGGCGAATGGGACAACCGTTCCAGCGAACGGGTCGACCGACTGCGCGCGGCCTTCGAACGCACGAAAGGCCTCATCGTCGATACACCGGCCGATATCCAGGCCGCCATGTGGCGCAAGTACATCCTCATCGCGTCGTGGAGCGGGATCGGTGGCATTACCCGGGCGCCTATCGGCGTGGTACGCAGCCAGCCCGGCACGCGCCGGCTTCTCAAGACTGCCATGGAGGAAATCCACCAGGTGGCCACCGCCATGGGCGTCAACCTGCCGGACGACATCGTGGCGCAGACCATCGGCATCCTCGACAGCGTCGAATACGGCGGTACCGCCTCCATGCAGCGCGATATCATGGATGGACGGTTCTCGGAACTGGAGGCGCAGACCGGCGCGCTGGTCCGCATGGGCGAGGAAGCCGGCATACCGACCCCGGTAAACAACCTCATCTACCACGCCCTGCGGCCGATGGAACTCCGCGTCCGCGGCCAGGTGTCCTTCGAGTCGTCCTGAGAAGCAGTGGATACGCACAGGGGGTGGAGGCCGCATGAAGTCCTTCCTCGAACGCATTGACGAAGACCGACCGCTCCTCTACGACGGCGGTTTCGGCACAGAACTCTTTTTCCGGGGCATCGAGCTCGCCAATAGCGCCCTGGCCAACGAGTTGTACCCGGATATTGTCAGGGACATCCACTACGATTATATTGAAGCAGGCGCCGAAGCGATCGGCACGAATACTTTCGTGGCGTCCTATCCCCATCTCGAAATGGCCGGGAAAGACGCCTCGGAGTCTGATGGACTGATCCGGCTATCGATCGAACACGCCCGCGCCGCCATCGAAAAAAGTGGCGGGGAAGTGTATCTCGCCGGGTCAATCGGTCCGCTGCCCGGCGCCATCGAGGCCGACAGCGGCGACACGGAGTTCGGCATCGCGAACAGCATCGCCCGGGACGCCCACGAACGCGTCGGAACCACCCTGGCCGAGGGCGGCGTGGATTTCTTCTGCGTCGAAACCATGTTCTCCGCCAACGAGGCGGCCCTGGCCATCGATATATTGAGGCAATTCGATCTGCCCATCGCCGTGAACCAGACCTACAAGTACACGAAGGACCGTGGCACGGGCGAGATCATCTACAAAACCGACTGGGGCCACTCGGCGGCCGATCTGCTGGAGATCCTCGCAGGGGGCGCGCAGTCCGACGGAAGGAACCTGCTCGAACACGTGCAGATCGTGGGTCTGAACTGCGGTGCGGAGTCCCGGCGCGACGAGCACACGGGGATGCCCTACGCCATCGCCGGCATCGGTCAGCTGAAGCGCGCCATGGATGCCCGTCCGGAGACGCCGAAGCGCATGATGGCCTACCCGAACGCGGGCAAGGCCCGGCTGGACGAGCAGCACCGGACCTACTACGCGAATACCCCGGAGGAGATGGCCGCCTACGTTCCGGAACTACTCGAAGCCGGCGCCTATTTCATCGGCGGGTGCTGCGGCACGGGCGTCACCCACATCCGGGCCTTCCGCGACGCGATGGACCGGGTAGCGGCCTGAATTAGCCCCCTGGTTGCCGGAACAGCGAGTGCGTCCGCAAACCAGGGCCTGGCGCGATGAAGTCGCAGGTTGAGTACAGGAACAGTCGGAATGGCGGGTTACCAGGTACTGTACTGGCGTGATATCCCGGCGCAGGTGCGCGTCCACGGAGGCCGGCGTCCCCTGTCCCGCCAGATGCCCGACTGGTTCCAGCTGGAAATCGACCGGGTGGCCATGCGGGACGGACTGACCGGCACCGACGCCTACCTGGACGCGTGGCACTGGTCCGAAAAACTGGAATGGACCGGCGCGGAAGAAGAAGCGGACGAAGTGGCGGAAGCCATCGTGAGACAGCTTGAAGACGGGTACGACAAGGGATGAGGCCGGCCTTATCCGGACAACGGATAAGACCGACCGGACGTAACCGGTAATGATCGAGGCTTTGGACATGGGTCAGACGGTCGACATCGGCAGGCGCATCGAACTGGTACCGCTGGATCCCCATTTCGGGGACGTTTCGATCGGCCTGTACCGCCAGCAGGACGACGGGGGGCCCGTATACCGGGTTTACACCTACAGCCGACGGGAACGCGCGGAGGACCGTATCGCCTCCGTGGTGGAAGCCATGAAAGTACTGGGCGGAATGGAAGCCTGCGCCGACGGGCGCCTGCGGTTTCCCTGCGGACACGAACATACCATGGCGGTCAAGCGCGTGTTCCTCGAAGCCTGCAAGCTGGATCCGGCCGGTACCGCCGAACCACGGCCCCTGGAGATCCTGGACAAGAAATCGGGCCTGCAGATCGTCGTCCTGAGCGAGGGCGACGGTGTCTACCGGGTCACCGCCCACGGGGAAGGCAAGGATCGCGAAAGGCGCATCTCGTTCATCGCGGGCGGCCTGATGAAGCTGGCCGAGATCGACGAGGTAAGCGGCACCCTGGACCAGGTGGTTTTTCCCTGCGCGCACGTTCACGACGCCATGATCGGGCAATTGCTGGTCCGCGCGCCCAACGTCCGGGCCGTCCTGCGCGAACAGGAGGCGGTCGCGAGCCGGGGCGTCCTGGCGGCGCCCAGCCAGCAGGATGGATGATCGTTCCATGGCGCGGTATGCGTGACCGCGCCGTCGTCAAGGAGAACGTCATGGTTACAAGCGACATCAAGCCTATGAAGGGCCGGGACCGGGTACTGGCCGCCCTGCGGGGAGAGCCCGTGGACCGCACGCCCGTGTGCAATCCGACGTCTGTCGCCACGGTGGAACTGATGGACCTCGTCGACGCGCCTTTCCCCGACGCCAACCGGGATCCCGAACTCATGGCCCGTCTCGCGGCCACGAGTTACACGGAACTGGGATTCGACAGCATCATGCCCGTCTTTACAATTATCCAGGAGTCCTCCGCGCTGGGCTGCAAGATCCAGTGGGAGCAGAAAGACAACTGGCCCACGGTAAAGATGCGGGAGCCCATCTGGACGGACGTGGACGACATCAAGATCCCTTCGGATTTCCTGACGCACCAGGACACGAAATGCGTCCTCGACGCCATCAGGAGGCTGAAGAAGGAATACGGCGACGAGGTGGCGGTAATCGGGAAGACCATGGGGCCCTGGTCCCTGGGATACCACTGCTTCGGCGTGGAACCCTTCCTGCTCATGTCCCTCGACGACCCGGGCAGGACCCATCTCGCCCTGGACCGCATGAAGGAGGCCACGGTGGAATTCGGCATCGCACAGATCGAGGCCGGGGCCGACGCCCTGACCCTACCCGACCACGCCACGGGCGACCTGGTGAGCGGCGAATACTACCGCCGCTTCCTGCGGGACCTGCACATCGAGTTGGCCGAAAGGATTCCCATCCCGCTGATCATGCATATCTGCGGGCGCACCGTGGACCGCATGGGCTTCATCGCCGAGACCGGCTTCGCGGCCTTTCACTACGATTCCAAGAACAAGCCCGACGAATCCATGGAGGCCGTGGACGGCAAGATCGCCCTCGTGGGCAACATCAACAATCCCGAGACGCTCTTCGCGCGGGGACCGGAAGAGGTGAGCGCAGAAGTCCGTCAGAACCTGGAGCACGGGATTCACCTCGTGGGGCCTGAGTGCGCGGTTCCCCTGCAGGCGTCTATCGAGAACCTGAAGGCAATCCCGCAGGCCGTGAAGGACTGGCACGTACACCGCGCGCCTTAACGGTCCGCGCAACGTGACCCGATTAGCAGAACGGATGGCAAGGCTGTTAAACACTGGCTGGAGGAGGACCCGGACGGGGGAGCATGGCAGAACTAACCGATATAGCCAATGACTTTCTGAAAGACGAAATAGAAGAGTTCATCGAAAGACCAAACGAGCGGACGCGGATCATCGACGCTTTCGCCCGGGCGACGCCCGCCATGCAGGAGATCTCCGCGGCCCTCATCGATGGGGACAACGGGACGGTCGACTCGCTGACCCGGGCGGCGCTGGACGACGGTGTCGAAGCCCTGGAGGTGATGGACGACGGGCTGATCGCCGGCATGAGCGTCGTCGGGATCAAGTTCCGCGAGAACTTCATATTCGTCCCGGAAGTCCTGGCCTGCGCCCGGGCCATGAAGGCCGGCATGACCCACATCGAACCCATCCTTTCCGCCTCTGGCATCGAGCCGGTCGGCATCGTCATCATGGGTACGGTCAAGGGCGACCTCCACGACATCGGCAAGAACCTGTGCATCATGATGCTGCGCGGCGCCGGGTTCGTGGTCCACGACCTCGGGGTGGACACTTCCGAGGATGAGTTCATGGACGCGGTGGAGGAACACGAGGCGCCCCTGCTGGGCATGTCGGCCCTGCTGACCACGACCATGCCCAACATGGGCAAGACCATCGACGCCTTCATCGACAACGACTTGCGGGAGGACGTGAAGATCATGGTGGGCGGCGCGTCGGTCACCCAGGAGTTCGCCGACGACATGGGCGCCGACGGTACCGCCGAAGACGCCGTGGGATGCGTCGAACTTGCGGCGCGGCTCCTCGAAGAACTCAAGCAGGAACAGGAAACCTGACGAAGCGGATCGACTCAGGCGGCCTGCAGCCTCCCTCAAACAACCCCATGAAAAAGATCGACAAGGCGGCGTACCAGGAGCGCCTCGACCGCATCACGGCCATCTTCAAGGACATGATGGCCCACGCCACCGAACAGGCCACCTACCGCTGTCCCTACAAGAACCGCTTTGACGAATGCACCGCCCAGTTCGGGTGCCGCAACCAGCGCAAACCGCGAGAAGCCGGTGGTCTGCTCGTGTGCGGGGGAGACGACAAGCTCGACTACCGCATGGCCTGGGAGACGGAGGAAGCGCCCCTGGATACATCCCCAGATACGGCCAGCGGGTCGGTAACCGACGGAACGACGACCCAGCCCGCTGTCATCGGAAAATCCATCTTCGACTATGCCGACGACCTCGCCGTACAGGTGCCCACCTCGTGTTTCCGCAATGGCATCTGCCACGAGTGCATCGTGGAAATCCAGCAGGGGATGGAAGGACTGGTACCCCGGACCAAGCCGGAGTCCTTCCTGCGGGAGAACTATCGGCTCGCATGCCAGGCCCGGGTGATCGATCCGCACGTGGATATCTCCTTCGCCCCCCTCCGGCGCACGCCCAAGATCCTTACCGTTACCGAAGAAAAAGAAACTCCGGTCGAACCCATGGTCACCCGCCAAGGCGACACGGTTTTCTACGGCGAAGAACAGGTCGACCAGTTTCGCGGTCACCTGTACGGACTCGCTATCGATCTGGGCACGACCACGGTGGTGATGGACTTCGTGGACCTCGAGACCGGCCAGAGCGTCCACGTCTGCTCCTTCGAAAACCCCCAGCGCTTCGGCGGCAGCGACGTGATGCACCGCATTTCCTACGACGGCGCGTTCGAGGATGAACTCTGGAACGCCATCATCAACGCCGTCAACCACGAGATTATGGACTGGTGCGAGCGGACGGGAACGGCTCGGCAGGAGATCTACGAGATCGTCGTGGCGGGCAACTCCACCATGCGGGATCTTTTCTTCCGCCTCGACGTGCAGAGCATCGGCCAGAAACCCTACAAGTCCCAGGTCGAAAACGAATACCTCGCGGGCGAGCGGGATACCACGGCGCTGACCATCGGAACCCGCCGGCTTGGTCTGCGTGCCAATCCAAAGGCCCGGGTCTACGGCATGCCCATCATCGCCAGCCACGTGGGCGGGGACGTGACGGCCGACCTGGCCACCGTCGAACTGGCGACACAGCCAGGCGTCTCCATGCTGGTGGACGTGGGTACGAATACCGAGGTGGTCGTGGCGGGCAACGGACGCATGATCACGGCTTCGTGCCCCGCCGGACCCGCCTTCGAGGGCGGCGGCATCCAGTACGGCATGCCGGGCTACGAAGGCGCTATCGAGACGCTGAAGTGGGAAGACGGTCAGTTCGGGTGGAATACCATTGGCGACACGGCTCCACAGGGCATTTGCGGTTCCGGCCTGATCGACCTCCTCGCCGAACTGCGCCGCCACGGCATGATGACGCCCAAGGGAGTCTTCTCCGACCGGAAACAGTTCGAAGTGAACGTCGTGCCCGATTCGGGCATCACCCTGTCACGGCAGGACGCCAGCAACCTTGCACAGGCCAAGGCCGCCAACTACTGCGGACAATATATCGTCCTGCGTACCTTCGGCGTCGCGCCCGGCGACGTGGACCGCCTCTTCCTTGCGGGTGGTTTCGCCAACTACGTGGACGTGCGCAACGCCATCGACATCGGCTTCCTGGCTCCCGTGCCCGAAGAACGCATCGTCAAGGTCGGCAACGCCGCCGTCCAGGGCGCACGGGAAATACTCCTGTCCCGGTCGCGCCGCCAGGAACTGGAGTCGCTGGTCAAGAATATCGAGCACGTCGAGCTCGAGACCACCCCCGACTTCTTCGAGATCTTCGTCGAAGCCTGCCAGTTCAAGCCCATGCCGGGGGGGCTGGTGTAGTCCGTTGTTCACTCGAATGTGACTGCATTACCACAGATTTCAACGAGTTTACCCCATGTTCCGCCTCCGTCCCGCCCGTCCCTCGTCCGACGAAGCGGGCATCGCATCCGTCGTCAACACCTTCGAACAGAACCCCGTTTCACAGGAGACCGTGCACGAGTGGTTGACTCACTCGGCGCCAGGCCGAGTCGAGTATCGTCATGTCGCCGTGACCGAAGAGGATACCGTGGTAGGCTACGCGGTATCGGTTCACGAGACCTGGGATCCGGAAGGGCAGTTCTACGGCTGGGCGGGTGTGGCGCCTTCGTGGAGGGGTCGAGGAATCGGCGCGGCTTTGTACAGGGGCATGATGCGGTTCCTGGTGCAAAACGACGCCCGCACGATAACCAGCGAGGTCCGGGACGACTGCCCCGTTTCGCAGGCGTTCGCCCTGCGTCGCGGGTTTGAGAACGACCGACATCTGTTTCAGTCGACCCTGGAACTTGAACATTTCGACGAATCGGCCTATCAGCCGGTTGTAGAAAATTTTGCGGATTCGGGTATTCGGATACACTCCCTTGCGGACTTTGGAGATACGCCGGACGCACGCAGGAAACTTTACGAAGTCAATGCGATAACGGACAAGGACGTGCCGGGTTGGAGCGGGCCCGGACTTTCCTTCGAGGAATTCAACGAGTGGGTTTACGAGTCTGGCTGGTACCGGCCTGATGGACAGCTATTCGCGGCCGACGGGGATCGCTGGGTAGGGATCTGTGCTATGCGTCTCTATCCCGAAGCGCTTCAAGCTTTCAACGTGCATACGGGAGT
>LXNJ01001673.1_pt1 | contig 12812 bp, 4 predicted proteins | sample 809081 | NCBI WGS metagenome assembly LXNJ01 (sample SAMN04870510, study PRJNA318959) | sponge metagenome | biome: sponge; feature: marine sponge reef; material: water | host: Petrosia ficiformis | place: Greece: Milos, Mediterranean Sea | collected 2013-05-29 | depth 5-7 m
ACGGGCCTGGTTGTGGCCGCCATAGTAGGCGCCCTGGAGGTCGAACTCCGGCTCAATGATCCAGTCGCGCTGCGGGGGCGTGGTGCGCCAGTAGTTGTATTTGAGCATGTGGCGCGTGCCCTTGGCGGTGGACACGCCGCGGCGGTGCAGGATGCTCTGGTGGTGAATGCCGATGGTGCCGGCGGGGCCGTCGGCAAAGACGCCGCCCTCGTCGTTGGGCCGCTTGGTGGGCATGATGTGGGTGCCGGGCACGAGTTCGGTGGGGCCGAGTTCGACGGGGGTATCCTGGGGGAAATAGAAGACCTCGACAAAGTTGAGCTCGGGGCCGAAGACGTGGTCGGCGTCGTGATGCCAGCCCTGGGACGGCATGGGGCACTCGACTTGGTGATGGCTGGTCAGGATGGGCAGGCCGAAGTTGCGGCCCAGCAGCGAACGCATGACGCCGACCACATGTGGATTGAGAATCACATGCTCAACGAACCAATCTTCGAGGAGGATGGTGCTCGGCTCGTGGGAGGCGCGAATGCGCTTGAGGTCGGCTTCGGTCAGGCTGTCGGGGATGTAGCTGGGGTTGGCCGGGATTTTGCCTTCGAGATAGTCGCAGGTGCGGCGGTTGATTTCGTCGGGCACGACGCCCTTCAGGAGCAGATGGCCGTCGCGGCAAAATTCGAGCACCTGCGAGTCGGTGAGGGTGGGTTCGCCGTCGCCGGTGTGATTGGTTTTGTCGTGGATCATGGTGCTCTCCTGGGTGGGATTGGTGTGCGGGTCAATTTAGCATAGGTCTTTTCTCTTGAAAACACCTTTGAAAGACACCCCGATCGCTTTGGCCGCAATCGTCGATCTTTTCTCAGTGAAGGGGGTGATAACCACCATTTACTTACTGAAACTTAAGATCCTCAGACACTTTCTTTAACAGTCCGCCAATGCTCTCTACAACCTCCTTGTCGGGTTCTTCGTCGCCGCCCAATTCAATGAGAACTTTAAAAGCGAGGGAAGTATCCCCACGAGCCTTAAGGATTTCCGGAATCAACTCCGCAAGGTCCTGAATGCCACCAGCCTCCAGAGTAGCTTCGGCTACAAGTTTGCCGTCTGTTTTGTAGGGAACGATTTCACCGACTCCGCCTATTTGGGCCTCAGCCATTCTCAGCAGCACGTGCTGGGCGCCGGCAAGATCGGATGGCCACGGAGTGCTCTGGGAACTCAGTTCCAGCCACCGCGCGCGAATACCTTCGTCAAGCGCAGACTTAATCGTAATCCAAGGGAGATTGACCCCTCGTTTGTTCGACAGAGCGGTCAAAACGGCCAGGGCATTTGTCTCGCTGTCCGTCCAGGCATCGGGAATCTCCTCGGCCATCAGTTCAGTGATAGAGATCTGCTCCGGTGGCGGACGGAGGACAGCTGTGGGACCAAGAATACCGGCGGGAACCGGTTCGCCAAGGATGGAGGCCGGGCCGTTAGTCAGCCATATCAGGCCCTGGTCCACCGCTTGGGAAATAGCCTCGTCCACCTGGGAGACGTCACATGCGGGAATGTATATGATATCTTCGTAACCTTCCATCGGCACGGTAACCATGTGGCCGCCAGAAAAATAGTTATGCACCTCCTGGACGGTAATCTTTGCAGAAGGCCAAAGGCCGGGAAGCGCCTCGTGCTTGAGGAGCGTCGAAGAAATGTCGCTCAGCTTAGCCGACTCAGGCAGCATAACCTCCAGACTTGAGTCGTTCAGTGCAACGTCGTCAACGGGGGTCCGCCAGTAGGTCTTGTAGGTCCGGTCGGGCCGTATCGTGCGCCCCACCCAGATTCCTGCTTCGATCCCTTGCACGATTGTGTCCAGGATCTCCTTGCGGCGCAGCATCTTGGGCAGTTTGGCGTTCTGAGCGAAGGCACCCACCAGGTCCCTGACACGGCGTGCGGGCTCATCTTCTCGCCAAAGATCGTAAGGGCCGCCGGGCATCATCGCCTCGGCGCTGATAGCGGTCTCCTGGATGCGGGCGCGCCTGTCCGCCTTAATCGTCGTAAAGAGCGGCTCACCTGTGATCGCAATCTTGAATGCGTGGACTTCGTTGGACTCGTTAACCGTGACGACGATCGAATAGGCCTGTCTAATGGCCTCGGGAATGCGACCGCCGGCTTCCCTCACCCTCGTACTAAGCATCTGTTCGCGAATGGGGTCGATCGATTGCTCTTTGAGTTGGTTGCCGACCTCCAGCCAGCCAAGGTGCTCGCGCAGACGGAGGCGGACAGTGTCGAGTCCATCCTTAGAGGGAACAGCCAGTACAACCGCGTTGCGATTGACGCGGGGGCGATCCGCCGCCGTCGTTTCATTGATGAAGCGCCTGGCGTCTGCGCTCGGCCTACCAGACTCCGAACCGGCCTGCGGGCCAAGGATAGCGAAGTGAAAATCGCCATCGTCCTGAATATCCCTGGGCGACCGCGGCAGCGTGTGGACCCGGGCGCCGGCCACCGAAGCACCGCTTGTGAGAGTCTTTTCCTTTTCGATCGCCTCGATCAGCTTCGATTCAATCAATGGGTCGGGGACACGATGGCGGCAGGCGTCGTCGTGCATTTGGCGCAAATTGGGACGATTCCCCAGCCGCCACGCCTTCGGCAGTTGCGGCGCGCCAACGGTACCGGTTTCACCTGTATTGACCTCTGCCTCATCCAGAAACCAGGAGAGCTCAGTCCAGTGGAGCAACGCCTTCTCCAACTCGATCCTGTCGGGGTTTGTCGTGCCGAGCAGCGTCATCAGTTCGCGCGTTTGCGCCTTCTGGCCGATCGGCTGGGAGCTGAAAAAGACAGAAATGACGGCCTGCTCTATTTCGCGGTGGTTCAGACCGGTCGCTTCGGATTGGATCCTGCGCGCTTTGTCCAGTTCGCCTTGGATGATCGGCCGCCACTCCTGGTGACCACCGGCGCCTGCCTCAACGCTGGCGACCGAGGCCAGTTCGCTGGTTGCTTCGGCCAGGTCTGTCGCACCCGGGGCGCCCAAAAAAACGGCAGGGCCGACAAGGGGGCTCGTATCCCACCTTTCTGCGTCGCGCAGAGCGATGGCAAAGGTGCGCAGGATACCACGCGTGCGTTGAAAGCGCGGCAACTGGGTCCAGCGTGTGTAGAAGATCTCAGTGACATCAGGGTGAAACGGATAACTCTTGAGGTAACGTTCCTCGGCCGCCTGCCGCTCCTTTCCTGTCTGTTCATCGAGCTCAGCGACGCTCGCGACCACCGAGGTGACATGTGGACGGAACAGGTCGTGTTCGCGGATCGAATCCGGCTTGAAGAAGCGCCGCCGGAGGACCTCGGACACGTCTTCCCTGCTGACCGGACTGGCGTCCTCCTCTGTTTGACGCCCAAAGACATCGGATACCTGGCGTAAAATTTCGTTCCCCAACTCATCGTGTTTGCCGGGATCGGAGGCGAGCAACGAGGCAACCAGGGCGCAGCGATCCACTTTGACGACCGCCTGGGTGAGGTACTGGAAGAATGCGACCATGCGCCCGCGCGCCGCTTGATCGGTCTCAACTTGCGCGCGCAAATACATCAGTGCTTCGTCCAGAAGCACAAGCGTGGACAGGCCTTCTTCCTGTGGCTTTGAAAGGAGGTGGACGAGAAACGGCTCCGCCGGCGGGGTGTCGCGCTCCTCATCCTTGCCTTCGGCGTGAATCATTTTCAGCCCATCGGCTCCGGCCAGTTGATAGGCCAGGATACTCCAGGGATGCTTGAGCATTCGGAGCGATCCGTCCGGCGCAGGTGTCTCGACACCCAGTTCCAGGTCGATCTTGTCGAAGCACAGGGCGGCGACGCGGGCGCGGGACATTGGGCCGCCGATATGTGCTTCAAACTCGGCTACGGTTTGCCGTTCCGGCAGGGCGGACAGGTCCTGCACCAAGTGCCAAAGTGTAATCAGCGTGTGGGTCTTGCCGCCGCCGTAGGTGACCGATAGCGAACGATAGGCTTTGTCGCTGTGACCGGCCAGACGTTGGGCAACATCGCGCACCAGATCGCGCAGATTCAGGGTTGGAAAGGTGAGGGCAAAGAACTCGGACGGATCTTCGTAGACTTTGCGCTGCCCCTTCTGCAAGACGACATCGTACAAATCGGCGGCGAAGACGGCCAATGATAGTTCGCCGCTCTTGAGATCGTCACGCAGGCTGACGACTTTGTGCCAGGGTGTCCAGGTACTCTTCTTACTCATTATTTCCCTTTTGCTCTGCTTGTTCAGATGCGTTCTGCGAAAGCTGACTGATCTGACACTCTTTCCATTTCCTGCATCGTAGCTAGATGGTCACTAATCAGCAACTTGCTCGGCAGTCAAAGACGATATGCCCGGCTTTATCAGGGAAGAAGCCTGGGTTGTAGAGAACCCACGCTATCTCGAGAAGCCACATGATTGCTGAGAGCTTCCAGGATCGCTCGCTCTTCGAAACCAGGCTCGGCCAGTTCGATCAAGGCCTGCAGGATCTGGGCAAAGAGCGCGTTGCGTTGCAAGCCGCGTTCGTCGAGGTAGTTGTTTACCTTGCCTTGATCGCCGCCGCGCCAAAGGTGCATCAGTTTGTGGACCTGGTCTATCAGCGGCACAGGGCTCCCACCCGCGCCTTGGAGACCCAGATTACGGCCCGTCCGCCGTTTCCAAGACTTGAGCTTGGCTTTTGCGCCACCCCCGCCGCCGGTTTCTTCCCCTTCCTCCTCGCTGCCAACCGATTCGCCGGTGTCTCGCTTTCTGCCCTGGTCCAGCAGGTCGTGCTGGTTCACCAGCGCGGCGTCGGAGAGATTGCAGGAGAGCGCATAAAGGATACAACCGCCAATCGGCGCGTCGTCCATGCCAAAATCGTGACGGTGCAGCAGGTAGTAGGTGGTGACATCGTCGAGTCCAGTCACCGTCTCCTCGCCGTCCTGTGACAGAACGCGGCCGACGACGAAATCGACGACCATGCGCCGCACCTCGCGCAGGAATTCGGAGACTCTCATCAGCTGATTGGGATCGTTGGCTTTCTTAACTGCTGGGTATTTGCTGAACGCTTCCAGAGCTGGCCCTGTCGCCGCCCACACGAAGTCCGGCCCGCGAATGCCGGAGTCCCAGAAGTCGCGCAGCTGCTGGGTTATATTGTCCCGCATCTCCCGCAGAACGCTGCTATCCCAGCCGGGGCGGACCGGATCACGCTTTTTGCAGACAATCCATACTGACGACGAGAGAGCGGCGGAGGCCATTGCCCGAGTACGAGTCCCCATTTCAGTCTGGATTGGCCAAGATCCATCGACGACAAAGCCCCCTCTAATGAGGGCGCCTACCAATGTTTCCCACGCATCGGGATGCTTGTTGGCAAACACCACGACAAGTCGTCCTTCTGGCTGCAGAACCGCGTGACAGGATTTAAACGCGCGAGCCATTCCGTCTTCGTAGTTTGTCTTAGATCTCGCCTTGTCGCCGTCGAATCGACTGGCATCGTCAATTAACTCGCCATCACGAGCCTCATGATTCCATTTAGGACCGAGAGGCTCACTGAACACGGCGTCAATCTCCTCGCTGAGACCGAGCGTTGACCTTCGCAGCCACACATGGAAGAAGTCCATCAAGTCGGAGTAAGGAATAGCGTCGTAATAAGGTGGGTCGGTGAGGATGACATCATACTCTCCAGCTACACGCGTAGCACTGGAACATTGTACGCAAGGGTTTTCCGCTGATTCCGTGGATTTGATTGCGTGAGAACCAAAGCGTGAGACCCAGTCGAGCGCACCGAGGAAATTGCCGGAGGAACCTGATAGTGGATTGACTTCGGTGTAATCCCATATGATCGGAAGAGCAAAGCGCGCAAAGGTATTCCTAAGTACCTCTCTACCATTATGCCAGGAACAAATCGCGCTAGAATAGTCTGCCAGCCGATTTAGCACAAGGGCCAAGCTTGCTATTAGAGCTTCCCGCCATTGGGCTGGCCCATCGGCGAGTTCCGGCGGAACTTGCCGATTGCAAAGAACCAGAGTGCCTAGCGCCAGAAGCTGCCGATTCGTAAACAGCTTTCTCCACGTGTCCAGTCCGTAGAGCGGGACACGTATTCCTGGAGCTTCTTTGCTCGGCAGCGGTTCTTCCGGTAGCCCAAATGGAATCTCTGCGTACAACGCCTCCAACTTCTCTTCCGTCACTTCAGCCACCGACCGTTCATGCTCAGTGGGCGACCGATACTCTTTCCCCTCTCGGCCATCCACCACGACCGCTGTCATCACCGCCCCAAGATGCCCTGCCCGCCCCTCCAGCCGTATATCCTCCATTGTCATAATGACGCCGCAACACGGGCAGGTTGCGCCAGTACGCGACATTGTGCCTCCGCCAATGCGCCTATCGTGTTCGCGGCGCTGCGCCGCGTTGCCACCGACACGCGGCACGTCTGCCTTCACCCCAAAAGCGACGCCTGTTCGCTCGGCGTTCGGCTCCATCGTCAGTAGTACGCGCTTGTTTTCCTTCTTGCACAACCAGCGCGTCTTGAGCAGGGGCAGGGTAGCGCGACACTGCTTGCATGTCACGGTACGCGCCCACAAATAGGCGACCGCCGGCTTGGCGACCCAGCGCGGATTACGCGGGTCGCTTAGATAGTCATCGTCATACTCAGCGTTGAGCGGGTCCAATTGCGCCACGCCCTCGGTATCACTCTCTAGTAACCGCAACGGGCGCGCGCCGTCCTCGCTGCCTGGAGTCAACGGACCGAACTCGGCATAGGTCGGGTAGTAGGAGGCCAACTGTTTGCGCGCCTTGGCCAGCACCCATCGCCCCCAGGCCCGCACCTGCCAGGCAAGATCGGCCTCAAAGATCGGATCCTCCTGGCTGAGGAACTCTAGCTGGGTCTCGCTTTGCCCATGGCCAAGCCGTTCGAGCATTGTACGCAGGCTAGCGCCCTTGAATCCCTTAGCCTTTAGGAAGCCCTCCATAAACTCGCCGTCACGCAGCGCGAACTCCGGCAGCGGCTGCGTCTGACCGGCCAACTTCTGGGGGTATTCGAGCGTACATTTGAGGATGAACCAAGCGACCGGGTTGATGTCCATGGCGGTGACTTCGCAGCCCAGGCGCATGGCTTCAAGCGGGATCGCGCCCCCACCAGCAAACGGGTCCAGCACTTTGGGCGCGCGCCCGTCGTAGGCTTTGCGGATTTCATCACGAAACCACTGCAGGTCGGGGCCGCTTTCCCGTCCCCAGTGCAGGATGCCGCCGACCGTCTCTTCTTTCACCTTTTCGACCAGTCGCCCATTGACACGGCGACGTTCGACCTTTTCGACGACACGGCCGGCCATCCGCTCCAGGATTGCCTTGCGCTTGTCGGGGTCGCCCGGGTCGGGCAGTAGCGTGGCGATGAGGGCGGCACGCGAGGCGGCCAGGGGCCGGCGCGCCGGCCAGATGTGGAGGGTGGAGATGTGGCCGTGGCGAACGTTCTTCTCATGCACGGAGTCGAGGGAGGTCTGTTTGAGGGGGAAGGCGACTTCGATGAGACGTTTATCGTTAGTGGTCATATTGCCCCCGGTTAGTATCCTTGCATGGCTCGATCTGAAAGTCGCTCATACCCGCATTGGTACGTTCACTCACTCGCACAACTCTTTTGAGCTGGCCTAACATTTCCGCGATGTCAACGATCGCTTCGAATCTGGTAGCATCACAACGTTCAAATTTCTGGATGCTGAAAACAGTTGTCACTGCCGGAAGACTCGTATTCAGACGTGATTGAATCTGACTCAATTGCCAATCTGGGTTGTTGATTACGGTCTGCTGCAGTTCGTGTATGTAACTGCTCAGATATTTTCGCAGGATGGGCTCGACATCGACGTCTGTTTTCGAGGGCATACTGCATACTGCCTCATATAGATCTTCGTAACGGGCAGCCAGCTCAGCTTCAGTCGTCGGCTTAGACAGGACCTGAATCTCGTCGTCCATAGCCCGCTGTTTCGCGTCCTCTGTAGGAGCATACTCGTTTCCTCTATAGGAAGGTAGATATCTCTCCAAGGTGCCTCCAGGCAATAGATGTATATTTCTCTCTTTCAGAACTGCCACAATTGCCTCTATGCGACCTTCAATGTCGGAAACCTCCTCCTCCGAAAGTGCCGCGAGCAAGTCCTGTCGATAGCGACTTATCGCAGTCACTACAGCTGTTCGAGCCCTCCTTAAATTCTGTTTGTCCCAATCGGATCGATTAGGACCAAAGCCTTGCAGATATTTGACTAACGTCTCCAGATTGCTGGGTACAGAATTCTCGAGAATACGGTCGATCACCTCCGTTAGCTTTTTGTCCAAGCTACCGCAGTACGTACCAAGGTCTTTCCCGTGTCCGGCCTTTGCCATCAGGAGGCGAATCGACTCATCACTCTTTATACGAGACCGAAGATGCCCTCTGAACAGGCTATCAAGGTCGTAAAGGAAGTGAGCTTCCTTCCCCAGACCTTTGCACAAATCCAGGTAGTGGCTTACTTCCCCGCTCCCGCCGGCGTCAATGATGCAACTTCCAGCACCGGCGACCGAAACACCCCGAGCCTCCATCATTGCTTCGACAATCCGGGCATCGCGTATCCCTTCAACGAAAATCGGAGCGTCGGAGAAGAAGAACTGCTTATGATGCCCGTTAAGTCGTCCCATGAAAGATGAGTGTGGGAAGTTGCTTGGCAGTAGGTTGTGAACCTGCTTTGGCACAGAGTATTCAAGATCGAAGGAGATGACGCCCCTCAAGTCCTCTTCGGACCTGAAATCCAGGATGAACGGAGAGTGTGTGACCAGAAAGACAATCTTCTTCGTTCCATCTGTTGTGGGAGCGCCCGCGATTTTGCGGACCTCCTGCATGAAGAAAGACTGGTATTGAGGGTGTAGATTGAGTTCAGGTTCGTCAATGATGAGATACTGCTTCTGGTCGTCATAAAGATGCGTCAACATGACTAGAAGCTCTTTTATGCCGTGGCATTCGTCGCGATCCAACCTGTAAGATTGGTTGTGACCCCGTAGCATTGCTTTGGGGATCAGTCTTCCAGAGTCCCATTCCAACATAATCTCGCGGTCAAACAGGTGACTGAGTGTAGCTTCAATCTGAATACGGAGACCCATTCGCTCTTCCAAAAGTATTATTGTGTCGATTCCCGATCCGTCCGCGCCTGCTGCCGTCTTCAGGTGTTCGAATTGCGATTTGTTAAACCCTTCGAGAAAATTGCCGCCGAAATATTGTTCAATCTCCGGGGATCTCGTCATTTCATTCAACCTGTCCGCCCCCAGGAAGCGTGTATCCCAGCCTTGACTTCTCATATGAGCCAGTAACTCTCTCGCGAACTGTGACTTTCCGCTACCATTCGGCCCAACAAGGAAATTAATGGCCCCTATCTTTTTCGTTTCAAAGAATTGATCATTCCAAGGATTCGGCAGTTGAAAATTCAAGTGTCTGTCGATCAACATTTGGCTCTTTGCCTCTATCGTAAGTCCTTCTGCCGCGTGGTTGGCGGCCTCTTGAACGCATGATTACGCCGATTAATTTCAGTCTCCACCGATTCAAGCACTGCCATCTTTAGGAACGGTTCTAGATCCGTCTCCACGTATACGATCGTCTTGCCTGTCATCTCGATCTCATCGGTGGTGATGTGTAACGGTGCCTGCGCTGCCCCCATGTCTATGCCTCTCGTTACTGTTCGGCGACCCTGTAAAGCGCCTCAGCGTTGACCCTATAAGAATTCGACGCTCGGCTGTTGGCGAGCAACTTGCCAAATGGGTCGCGCACGCGCACGAGCCGTGGATGCGGCATGGCGCAGTCGAAAACGACGTACAACCAGTAGTCGTTGCGCTGGATGCAGGCCGCGGCCCATTCATTGTCGGTGATCTCAACCGCGCCAGCGCGGGCGCGGCCCTTAACCTCAATGTTGCGGCGCTCGGTGCCAGTACCCACGGAAAGGATGTCAAACCCCGGCCAGTCGGGCAGGCCGACGCGGCGCGCCATCTCCGGTCGCGAAACATCCTGGACGCGCGCCCCGCGATTCTCCTCAAAGGAGGTTGCCACCTCCATCGCCACCTTTTCCACCTGTACGTCAAACTGCTCGATCGTCTCCGGATCGCGTGCCGGGACGACAAGCGCGTGGGCGAGAAATTCGAACTCGCCGGCGCGCACGTTGTCCACTTCTGCATCAAGTTCGGCCAAGCGGCGGCCGCGGACCGCGTTTAGGCTGCGTTGACGCGCCTTGACCTCTTCCAGCTCGCGCCGAGCAGTCGCGTCACCGTCGCGTGCGTCAGCCAGAAGATTGTTGCGGAGCGCGGCCAACTCCGCCTCCTGAAAGCGATAGCCGCGGCTGATGTGCTCCCGGCGGGAAGGAAGGTCGGCAACGATGCGCTGGCGCTGGGCCTGCACGAGTTGCTCGCAGACCACGTCACGGGCGAACTCCTCCGCGTCCGTGATCAACTTGCTGGCCAAAATGGCCAGCCGCTCTCGACCTGGAGCGAAGCCCGGCGCGCCCTTGAGTAGAAGAAGCCGCTCCACCGGCCACTCTTCAACAGCACCATCCGCATTTTGGCGCAACCCCACAAGCCGCATGTCCAGCATTCTGGCTTTGGCCTCGGTCGCTCCGTCCGCCCCTCGCTGCACCGATTGTTCTACTGAGGCAAGCGCGACATGAAAGAGGTAGGGCTCGTCGGCATAGGGATCGACGAAGACCGCGCCTCGCAAACCGTCATCACGGTACCGAAGGATGATTTCGTTTGCCAGCCGGTCGAAAACCGGTTCGCCCGGATGCATCCAGACCGAGTCGGGATCGGGCTGCGGCTTGTGAACGGTCAGGCGGTTGCGAACGTTGTTGGGATAGGATTCGAGCGCTGTGAGAAGTGGGTCAAGGGCACGGGGCTGGGTAGCCGCCAGTGCAAACTCGTATTCCGGGTCCCCCTCAATGCGCAGGTCGAGCAGCGGCGCCGCCCTCACGACAAAACGACGTACATATCCGGGGATGAGACGCCGGTAGTACTCCTGCTCTGCCTCTTGCCGTAGTTGGGGCAGTGCGCGGCGCACTTCGCCCCCTTCCCCATAGAGCGAACGCTCCTTTCTTTCGAGGGCCTCGACCTGTTCACGCGTCAGACTCCCTTCTATGCGACTGATGGCTTCATTCTCATCTTCGGTGGCTGCCTGCGCGAGATAGTCCCTCATCGATACACCCTGGAACAGACGGCCGATTACATCGAAAACCTTGTCTGACCCAAGCTGGCGCCGGATCGTCTCCAGCTTCTCCAGCAGTGTCTTCATGACCCTGCCTTCCCGGGTTGCGCCGGCCACCAGGTTGACGATGACGACCGGATCGCGCTTCTGCCCGTAACGGTGAATACGACCCATGCGCTGTTCCAGGCGGGCTGGGTTCCAGGGAATGTCGTAGTTCACCATCAGCCAGCAGAACTGGAGATTGATGCCCTCGCCGGCGGCATCGGTGGCGACGAGATAGTCCGCCCCCCCTTCAGCCGCGGGCTTGCGGAAAAACTCCACCTGCCGCTCCCTCTCCTGGTAGGGCATGCCTCCGTGAATAAGGGCGATTCGCCCAGTGAAGCCAAGACCCTCAAGTCTTCGAATCAGAAAATCGGCCGTATCGCGATGCTCGGTGAAGATGATCAGCTTTTCGCCGACATATTCAGGGTCGCGCAGGACGCTTTGCAGCCTTTCGAACTTGGACTCTTCTCCTTCTTCGTCAAGAGTGCGCGCTTTATCCAGCAACATTTCAACTTTGAGAAGCTCTTCCTCCAATTCAAACAGACTGAAGGCTACAGTTGCACCCAGAGCTTTCTCTTCAAACTCCTCCTGATCCGCGCCCCCGTCTTCACCGGCACTCGATTCGTCGAAAGTTCTGGTATCGAAGATATCTTCAAGGTCTTCGAGGCGTTTCTGTTCAGTGCCCATCTGCTCTTCGTTCAGTCGACCGATCTTGATATCAGCGACCAGGTCCTCCAGTTTCTCTTTACGTCTTTCAAACGAGCGCATAAGAGCGTAGGTAGAACTTGCAAGTCTGCGCTGAAACACGCTCATCACCAGGCGAGCCGCGGATCTGTTCAGAAGTTGGGCCCGGTTGTAGAAGTTAGCAATGTAGTCTGTCGTTTCGTCGTACAGCTCCTGTTCGCTCCCCGGGCCTTGCGTAAGTTCGTAGCTCAGCGTGTCGCATTTTCTCTGTGGGTAGAGTGGCTTTTCGTCAAAGCGGAACAGTTCCTCTTTGGTGCGACGGATAAAGTGCCTGCGCCGCGATTCTTTGGGATAGTCGACAAAAGCGTCATAGGTTGATAGCGTATCTGGCAGCAACAGACGCCACAAGAAGAAGTAAGGGAGCTCCTTGCCCATGTGGGGTGTCGCGGTGAGAAGCAGCAGATGATAGGCCGACCAGGGCAACCTCCAGCGTTCGCCGTCGGTCTCGGCTCCGGCAATGGCCTCGGCAAGCTTATAACGGCCTGTTTTGCGTACGCGCAGGTCTTGTTCGCGGTCCGCCGACAGTTTGTGGGCCTCGTCGAAGACGACCAGATCATAGGGCGCTGTTTCCGGGTCCTTGAGGCGGGAAAACATGCGCTCCCCAGCCAAGGTGTCAAGGCTGACGATCAGCCTGTCGCTGTCGGGGCCGGTGAAGGGATTGCCGGCGCGGGCATCCGACCCGGCGGCAATGCGGAAGTGCAGGCGAAAGAGCGTCCTCAACTCCCGCTCCCAGTTGCCAACCAAGCCGGCCGGAGGCACAATCAGGACGCGACGAATCAGGCGGCGCGATAGCATCTCTCGGATGTACAGGCCGGTCATAATCGTTTTGCCGGCGCCGGCATCATCTGCCAACAGAAAACGGAGAGGAGACTGTTCCAGCATGCG